>Ga0066903_100002834_pt1 | contig 13822 bp, 11 predicted proteins | sample PanSoiMetaGPlot1_FD_67491 | JGI IMG/M metagenome (GOLD analysis project Ga0066903, IMG submission 67491) | Tropical forest soil microbial communities from Panama analyzed to predict greenhouse gas emissions - Panama Soil - Plot 1 (version 2) | ecosystem: Environmental > Terrestrial > Soil >... | reverse complement strand
AGGGGATTCATCTTGTGCAAGGTGGTTTGGCCATTGCCGCCGGTGCTTTTCTTTTGGTTGACCGTTGATCAGCATGGAAATCAAGAACCACACCTTTCTGGTTAGCGGCGGCAGCTCGGGGCTGGGAGCGGCCTGTGTGCGCATGCTGGCCGGCGCCGGGGCCAATGTCGTAATTGCCGATGTCAACAAGGATCAGGGAGAGCATCTTGCGGCCGAACTGGGTAGATACGTCGGCTTTGTAGCCACCGACGTCACCGATGAAGCCAGCGTTCAGAATGCGGTGACCAGCGCAGTCAAGATGTTCGGACCTCTGAGCGGCTCGATCCAGTGTGCGGGCATTGTGCTAGCGGAAAAAGTGCTGGGAAAAACCGGCCCGCATCCGCTGGCTTCTTTCGCCAAGGTCATCCAGATCAATTTGATTGGCACCTTCAATGTGAATCGCCTGGTCGCCGCGGCCATGGTTTCGAATCAACCAAGCGTCGGAGGCGAGCGCGGGGTGCTGATCAATACCGCCTCGGTCGCAGCCTACGAAGGCCAGATCGGCCAGGCGGCATATGCGGCATCCAAGGGAGGCGTGGTCGCCCTGACCTTGCCCCTGGCACGCGAACTGGCGCGGCATGGCATCCGTATCGTGGCCATCGCGCCGGGCATTTTCGATACGCCGCTCCTGGCCGGCTTGCCCGAGCCGGCCCGGCAATCACTCGGCCAGCAAGTCCCCTTCCCGCCGCGCCTGGGCCGGCCGGAGGAGTTTGCTGCCCTGGTCCGTCACATCATCGAAAATGAAATGCTCAACGGCGAAGTGATCCGGCTGGATGGCGCCATGCGCATGGGACCGAAATGATCAGCAGAGATGATTGCTCGAAAGGCTTCGCTTAAACCACTTCCAAATTCGGGCCGCCCTCGATTGGTAAGGCTCCTTCAGTTGTTCTTCCTTGTAATAGCCTGCAATTTGTGCCCCCAGGTTCGCACTTTCCAATTCGCAGATCTTCCTGAATTCCTCAGAGCGATCCTCGGCAGTGTAAAACGAAAAAGTGTAGGAATCATGGTAAGGACTAGGACCCCCATGCAGAGTCCAGTACTCGGTTTCGACGAAACCAACAAGTTGCTTTTTCTGGATCAATTCAATCTGCTCTGGCGGCTCCCAATCGACCTCACCGCGTTCGGAAAAATGCTGAGCATAGTCCTCAAAAATATGGAAACGAATTCCGTTGTCCGGCATTACAATTTCAGCCGAATCGAAGCCGATAGTCTCGCACAAACGAGGCACGATGTGCAGGAACAGTTCGATGTCAAAAAACATGTCCACCTTGGACCGGCGATAGGTGTCCAGGACGATTGCGAACCGGTGGCGAAGGCCGTTGGAATAAGCGATTATTGGCGGAAAAGAACATTGGTGGTAGCCGCTCACCAGGCAAAATGTGCGGTCGGTGTCCGATTTGTTCTCCATAATTCGCTATTTGGCAGGTTTATTTCGCCTTCAATCGATACGCCTTTCCCGTGCGGTACAGCTCCAGCCGTTCCCGATATTCCTTCTGATTTTCCTTGGGCGTCAGCTCAACGGCGCGGACTTGCCAGCGGACGGCGTCGTCGAAATCGCCCGCCTCGGCCTGGGCGGCGGCATAGGTGTTGAGCAACACCGCATCTTTCCAGCCGGTCAAATCGCAGGCCTTCTTGGCGCTGGCGACGGCTTTCTTGCCGTCACGAACCTTTTCATCGGGGCAGGTGGCCAGAAGCCAGGCAAGGTAATGATGAACCTGGGAGCGATTGGGCGACAGAGTTGCCGCCTGGGTGAAATCCTCAACTGCCCGCTCGAATTTCCCCATGGCCTGGCAGGCGAGCCCACGATTGCCGTAAAGGTCCCCATCCCGCGGATCGAGCCGGATGGCCTGGTCGTAGTCGGCGATGGCTTTCGGGAAATCTTTCTTGGCCGACCAGGCGTTGCCGCGGTTGTCGTAGGCCCAGGTGTGTTTGTCGTCCAGCCGCAAGACCTGGTCGAAATCGGCAATGGCCTTGTCGTAGTCGCCCTTTTCGAGCCAGGTAATGCCGCGATTGTTCAAGGCCCAGGTGTCCTTGCCGTTGAGTTGCAGGGCCTGATTGAAGTCGGCAATGGCCTTGTCCGGCTCATCGAGCTGACGCCAGGCAAAACCGCGGCTATTGAAGGCGGCTCCTTCCTTCGGATCCAGTTCGATGGCCTTGTTCAAGTCGGCGATGGCCTTGGCGAATTGGCCCTGCTCACTGAGGATATTGCCCCGGACGAAGTAGGCCCCCGGATCCTTTGGATTATCGCGGATGATGGTGGAGAAAAAATCCACCGCCGGGCCCAGGAGCATGGCGTCGTCCCGGTGCAGCCAGCCGGGTGTGCCGTGGCTGACCGCCAGCCATTCCCCTTGAACTTTACGCACTACCAGGATGGCGCCGCGGTAGGCCTTGTCCACCACCTTTTCGCCGATCTGGATCTTGGCGATGGGAACAATGACGACCACGGAGTCGCCAACTTGCTGGGCAACGCAGCGCGGGATCGCCAGGAAAAATAGGATACCGGTCAGGATGAGGCAGCGCATGTATTTATTATGGCCAAATCGAACGAACGGTCAACGACATGGTTGAGAACGCCGGAATTCGGGCAAAAAAAAAACCCACGGGTGTGACCCGTGGGTTCCTCTCCTCTCTCGGCCCCGAACACGTGATCGCTCATTCTCGGTTTCCGGCGGGAGTGCCGTGCTGCTCGCGAACCGGCTGTCCTTCGGGCAGGGTATGGGCTATTTCGTCTGTGCCGTCTCCAGGCAATAACGTCAATAGCACGGTCATTTCCTGGTTGCCGCGCACCACTTTCATGTTCACTTTTTGCCCCGGCCTGGTGTGCCACAGGGCACGCTCGACATCAAAGCCGTTGCTGATTGCCCGGCCGGCGATGGTGATGACTTCGTCGCCGCGCTTCAGCCCGGCGCAAGCGGCCGCGGAAAAGTCGGCCACCACCACACGCTGCCGCGGACCGCTTTCGGCCAGGGTCTTTTCCTTCAGCGAAAGTCCATGGCTGACGCCGGCCATCCTGCTCGCGCTCAGGTGCTTTTTCAACAGGGTCTTGACCGTGCCGGCGTTGATGGCAAAGGCGATTCCCTGGGCGCCTTCGCGCAGAGCCACGTTGATGCCGATCAATTCGCCGTTGATATTCAGAAGCGGCCCACCCGAATTGCCCGGGTTGATGCTGGCATCGGTCTGGATAAGCCCGGTGAGCGCAACCCCGGTGGGCATGGTGATGTCGCGGCGCAGGGCGCTGATGATGCCTGTCGACACCGTATTCGTGTAGCCGAACGGATGTCCAATGGCGATGACAGTCTCACCAACCATCAGGTCGTCCACCGGCGCCGGCGACAAGGCGACCAGCTTCTTCCTGGTTTTCACATGCAGAATGGCCAGGTCCTTGTCCGCTTCAGCCGCGATCACCTCGGCGGTGAGGGGAGTACCGTCGGCCAAGGTCAGATTCACGCAGTTGGCCGCGCCCACCACGTGGCGATTCGTGACCACGTAACCCCGCTCGTCAATGATGACTCCGGTGGCAACTGTGTCACGGTTGCCGGCTCGGGGAATCTTGATCGTGACGATGCTGGGGCGGGCGTTCTTGACGGCCTGGACGATGGGATTGCTGCGCGGATAGGGCTTTTTTTCTTGTGGGGCGGCGTGGCCAACCAGGATCAGGGCGGCGACTAGAAAGGCCGCGCTGCGAGTCAGCCAAATCCTCATGATCCTCATCCTTTCGGCAGCCTGGCGACCTCCACCGAATGGGAGGCCCATGGCTTTCCGCCCCCGCCTCACGACGGGTTTAGCTTTATCGAGGGTGACGGTTCCGTTATGACCTTCGTTCTACAGCAAACCTAGCATGTAAAAGTTCGCGCGGACGGAAGATTTTGTTTTTTTCGATGATGCGGATAGTCCGGGCAGGCCGAGAGCACAGGAAGCAGAATTCCTTGGAGCGCAAATGGTTGTGATGACTGCCTCTTTTGGGGCGCTTTGGGGTGAGCGGAGGATTCGTTGTCCCCAAAATGGGAATTCGGCCACAATGACAACGTTTGAAGGTTCGCAAAAGTCTGATCAATGAAGGCTTGTTTCCGCCGAAAGAATAATCAATCCCTATTCACTTTCCGCGTGGATCGCGCTCCCAGATGCGGATGTAGAAGAGTTGATCTTCGTCGATCTCCACGGGAGAATTCTGGCCCAAGAGCGCCAGGGTGAGCCGGCCGCGGACGTGGAAACGCTCCTGGGCTTCCAGCACCTTGCCGCGCTCGGCATCGAAATGGATGAGTCCGCCGGCAATGTGCGGTTTGAAGGCGACGTTGTTGATCGGCAGCATGCCTCCGCCTTTCGGGGCCTGGTAAATCATGTCCAGGCCATAGGCGACCTTGTGGATCCCTTTTTCCTTGCCATTGTAGACGTAGTGGATTTTCCCCGCCCAGCTGCCGAGGGCGCCCCAGTTGTGAGTCATCTTCCGCGACCACTTGGCATTCTTCTCCAGCGGCCGATTGGGCTGGAAGAAGCTCAGCTCGGCCAACTCCTTCCACCCGTCCTGATCGAGCAGGCTGGCCAGTTGCAGGCCCTGGCCACCCAGGAGGTTGGCCATCTGCACAGGCTTGGCCCCGGCCACGAACTTGGTCACTTCCATGCGCGGGTTGAGATGGATGGTGAAAATGGTGCCGGGCAACTTGAGCACCGACGGGGCGAGGATGCCCTGGGTCAAGGCGTCGGCCTGGACGAGCTGGGCGGCCTCCACCTTTTGCTTGACCTGCAGGCCTTCGGTGTCGGCTTTCTCCACCGTGAACCTGGACAATACCGTGTACTGAAGGTTCGTATTGAAGAACACACCGAGGATGCTGTAAGTCGGTTTCTGAATGACTTTGAGCTCCTGGAAGAAGACGTCGCCTTTCTTGAGCTTCCATTCGAGGATGAGCGGCCCGCCGGCAATCACCGGAGTCGGCAACAGGTCCCAGGTCCGGCTCAGGATTTCGGAGGTTCGGCCTTGTTCATCCAGGGTGCGAAATTCGACGATCAACTTCGGCCCGGACAGTTTTTTCAAAACCACCTGGTTGTCCCGCATCGGCAGCCATTCGTCCCTGGGACCGGTGCGATATTGAAAGGACACTGACTTGTCGATGGGTTTCAAATGAAGCGTGAGGGTTCCGCCCCGGATCGGCCTGGCCGGCTCGATCCGCACAATTTCAGGAATGGGCGGCGGAGTCACGGGCGGCGGTTTCTTTTCTTCCTTGACCGGGGCTGATTCGGGCTGCTTCTTCTCTTCTTTCACAGGCAGATCGACGATCACCTTTTCTTTCGGCTTCCCCTGATCTCTCGGTTCCTCCTGCGGCTGAAGGCGATTGGGCTCGTCTCCCCTCGCCTGGCGCTCGGGCTTGGATGGGCCCTGCATGTTGTTGACAATGACCACAATGCCCGCCACTATCAGTACCAAGCCGAGGGAAGCGGCGAGCAACGCCCAAACCTTGTTTTTTCGAGGCGATGCGTTTTCGACGGGGGAAAGTGGACACGGCGCCGGAAATCCTACCGGCAGGCCCATGGCGGGAATCTGCACATCCTGTCCGCATCTGGGACAGTGCGTCTGCTTGCCGGCAAGGTTCTCCAGGACGGTGATGCGTTGCCCACAGGAACAGGCCAGGGTGATCGCCATAAAAACCCAGTATAAACCGGCCGACTCCGAGCGCCAAGCGTTGGCTTGAATGGCAAACATGAGTCCGTCTGGTACAAATAATCAACATGGCCAAGCCGCCTCGGGTTTGTGTGGTCGGGTCCGCGAATGTGGACCTCACAGTGTTCACGCCGCGTCTGCCCAGGCCGGGTGAAACGCTCGCTGGCCGGCATTTTCACATGGGCTTTGGCGGCAAGGGCGCCAACCAGGCCGTCATGGCCGCTCGGCTCGGCGCCGAGGTTTCCTTGATCGCGAAGATCGGAAACGATGTCTTCGGCCAATCCATGCTGGCCAACCTCAACGGTCAGGGAATCGATACGAGCCAGATTCGAATTGACCCGGACAATGCGACGGGCGTCGCCGCGATTGTCGTGAACGACGACGCCCAAAACTGCATCATCGTGTTTCCAGGCGCCAATGGCTGTCTGGCACCGAACGATGTCCGTGATTTGGCGAATGTAATTCAGTCTGCGGATGTGCTCCTGTGCCAGCTCGAAGTTCCCACTGATGCCATCCTGGAGGCTTTTCGACTCGCCAAGGCTGCCGGCGTAATGACCATTCTCAATCCCGCCCCCGCCATGACCTTGCCCGATGAACTCCTTCGACTTTCCGATTTTTGCGTGCCCAACGAGACGGAGTTGGAGCTATTAACGGGTCGATCCCTCGAATCGCTGGATGAAATCCGAGGCGCCGGCCAAGCTCTGCAAGCGCGTGGTCCGCACACGGTGATCGTCACCCTGGGCGATCGGGGCGCCTTGCTTTTGGGCAAGGACGGACAGGCCGAGCATTTTCCCGCATTCCCCGTAACCGCGGTTGATCCCACGGGAGCGGGCGACGCCTTCATCGGCAGCCTGGCGGTGTTTCTCGTGGAAGGAATGCCCTTGCCCGAAGCAGCGCAAAAGGCCAATCGAGCGGCCGCTTTGTCCGTGACGCGCAAGGGCACGCAGACGGCGTTTCCCACTCGGGCGGAGATCTAAAGAAAGAAACTTAACCAGGTGACGCCGCCGTGGCAACTACGGGGAGCTCCACCGAGTGCGTGAATTCAAAAACCTGATCCAGGCGAGCGCGCTGGAAGGCTTCCAGGACCAGGGGCCTGGGGCGGGCCAGCTTGACGTTGCCGCCGTCGCGGGCCAAGGCCCGGCGGAAGGTGACCAGAGCCCCCATGAACAAGCTGGCCACGGTGGCCAGTTCGGCCAAGTCGAAAACCACCAGGGTCGGCCGCCGTGCCTGAATCCCGGACAGCGGCCTTTGCAAGGCATCCACTGCCACGGTGCCGCCGTCGCCGCTCAGGCGTATGATGATGCCCTGCTCCGATTCCACGATGTCGATTCGTAATGGTGTCATGGGTTCTCCAAAGATGGGAGGCGATTTCGCTGGACCTTTATTTTCCCACCTGGAGCGGCGGAATCTACTTCTTTTTTTCAAAATCTCGAAAATAATTCTTCACAATGCTGATCCTTTCCGAGAAAGAAATCCGCCGGCATGGGCCGGGCCATGCGCTGGCGGTGTGCCGGCGGCAATGGCGCGGGGAACGGCGTCTGGCCCGCCGGGGAGTTCATTTTCGCGCCACCGAGCCGGAGGCGGTTGCTGCCGCTTACGCCGCCATGAGCGATGACGATTTCGCAGCCATCAACGCCCGTCAGGACTGGGCCAACTGGCGAACCATTCCGCGCGGGCTATCCGGCAATGTTCCGGATAGGCGTCTGCGCGTGCTCGACCTGGGTTGCGGCAGCGGCAGCTCCACTGCCGTCCTAGCCTTCTATTGCCCTGCCGGTTCGCAGATCACCGGTTATGAGATGGTGTCGCCGTTGCTCGACATGGCCCGCCGCCGTGCGTACGTGCATCGGAGCGGTCAACCGATAGTGGTGACGTTTGTTTGTCAGGGAGTGACCGAGCCGTTGCGAGATGCAGGCGGTGGAGTGGTTCCGAACGAGTGCGTGGACCTGGTCAACGCCAGCGGCGTGGTCGGACATCACTTAAATGCCGATTCAGTCAGGCCGCTGATTGGTGAATTGTGCCGCGTATTAACACCGGATGGGATCGCCATGCTGGATGTGGGGCCTTCGCTGCCGGCCAAGGTTTTGCTGCCAATCATGTCGGCGGCGGGCTTCCAGTCCGTGAAACATGTCCGCAGTTGGTTCCTCGATCCGACGGGGGAGATTGTGTTTCGCAAGAGAAAGGATGAATGATGAACGATGAATGATGAATCAAAAACCAACGCAATTCATTCATCATTCATCGTTCATCGTTCATCGTCATCCTTTCGTTACAGCGCCTTCTTGACCGCGTCTTCCAGATCGGTGATCTGCAAGGTGCGGTTGATGACCTTGCCGTCGCGGCCGGCGAGGAAGATGGTCGGCAGGCCCTGGATGCCATATTGCAGGGCCAGCGGGCTGTTCAGGCCGACGCCGTCCTTGGCCGCCTGGAACAGGTGCGTTCCCGGCAGCGGATGGCTCTGCAGGTAGCGCTGGGCATCTTCCTGCTTGTCGTCCAGGTTGATGCACACCAGCTCCATGCCCTTGGCGGCATAGGTTTCGTGAATCTTCTTGAGGCGGGTGAATTCGCCATCGGTGGCGCCGCCCTTGCTGTACCAGTAATAGACGACCACCAATTTGTCCTTGAGTTTGGCCACATCAAACGTCGCGCCGCTGCCCAGGGTCGGGCCGGCGAGGACCAGCGGCTGACCGATCAGCTCCAGACGCCGTTTGGCGCCGGCAGCCTTCGGGGCCAGAACGTGATCGGAAAAATCCGTCGCCAGCTTGCCGTACCAGCGCTTGGCTTCTTCTTCCTTGCCCAGAAGCTCGCACACCATGGCGGCCTGATAGATGGCGTCGCCGGTGTCGTCGGCATGGGGATACGATTTCACGAACTTGGCCAGGTTCTCCAGCCACTCTTCTTGAATCTTCTGGCCATTGGGGCCGGTAGTTTGTTCCGCCATTTTGGGTGTGAACACGGCCCACAGGTAGCGGTAGCTGGCGTAGGACGCCAGTTTACTGCTTGGCGTCTTGGCGACGACCTCGTTCTTGAGCTCGGTCAGGCGGGTGATGGCCCGGCTGTCCTTCTCGCCGCTGCACTGGGCGGCGCTGTTGAGATTGTCGAAAATCTGCTTGTGCCAGGTTTCGCGCTCATTTTGATCCTTCACCGAAACCAGGATCTTTTCCACGATGGCGGCGCGTTGCAGATTGTACTGAACGAGTTCCGGATTCGGATCGGTGCTCACCGGGGTGGCCCCGTATTTTTCATCGAGATCGCTGAGCTGCTTGAGCAGCTTTTGCAATTCCGGGTCTTCCGTCTTGACACCGCCGGCAGGCGGCGGAGGATTCTCATTCTGGTAGCTGGGGGCATCGACGAGCCGCCAGGCCATGCCGACCTTGACCATCCGGCCGGACTGGAGCCAATCGTGTGATTTGCCGTCGCCCGCCTTGAAGAGAATGGCCCGCGACGGATGCTCAAAGAGGTCGTCGTTCGTGCCGGGGACCTCGGCAGGGCTGCACTGGGGCGTGGCGCCTTCCACCTTCTCGAACTCGGCCTTGTCCAGGCCGGGCAGCTTGTTCAGGGTGTCCTGGAATTTCTTGGCGGCGCCCTTGGCCAGGCTGCGAATCTCGTCCGCCTTGGCGGCCGGCAAATGCAGCGTGCGAATGTCCGCCTCGCTGATGAACAGGGCCTGCAACCGGCGCACATCCTTGTCCCGGGCGGCGGCAAACGCTTCCTGGGCCACTTCATCCGAGGAGATCATCTTCCAGAAATCGATCTTGCCGTCCTCGTTCTGGTCCACGCCCCACTTCATGCCGCCGGCATTGAGCCAGCGATACTGGTCGGGCTTGCCGTTCATGTTCGTATCGATCTCGCGGTAGACCTCGACGCCGTCCTTGTAGTAGGACCACGTATCGACGCCCTTCTTGTTGGCGCCCGTGAACTTGCAAATCATTTTTTCGTTGGCATCGAAGAGAACGAGGCTGGAACGGCCGGGCGTCTTCTCTTGGACCACCTTGACCTTGCAGGTGCTGTATTCTTGAGGAGAAGGGATGGAATAGATGATCCCCTTCTGCTTGGGCTGCAGTTGCGGGGCCAGCATATCTTTGACGTCGGCCGCCCGCGAGGAGGTCAAGCCCACACACACCAGGAAACAACCGCCCACGATCCCGCAAAGGGTGCGCTTCGACATCCCAGACTCCTTTCATGCTGGAAACCGAGTCGATACGGACCCTATTCTTTTCGGCAACCGGCAGGGTAGTTATTCAGGGTAAAATCCGGAAAGGCGTTATAGAGAGAAAGGAATGGGGAACGAGGAATGAGGAACCAGGAAACAAGAAAAAGAATGAGGAAATAGGAAAGGAATGAGGGATGAGCATGAAGAACCAGGGGCTTCGCGGGATATGGTGAGGATGATTCTTGTCGTCAAGCATCAGCCTCATTCCTCATCCCTCGGTGCCTCATTCCTCATCGCTCAGTCCTAAGTCCTTCTGCGCTTCTACCCAGCTTGACTGTTTTTGAGCCCCCGGCTATAATTCCCCCGGTTTCACAAGAAATGAACTAAGCGGTTAATTTAGTTAAACTTGCGTCGAGAACCTGGAAAGACGATTGTTCCGGGTTGCCGCTTTGTATTCCCTTTTGTCTCACTGGTGCACCGTGGCGGACGACGGCGCGACCCAGGTCCAGCGCGTGAAAGAAGCCAACGACATTGTGGATGTCATCGGCGGCTACCTGTCCCTGCGCCCGGCGGGCCCCGTCTTCAAGGGCCTGTGCCCATTTCACGAAGATCACAATCCGTCCTTCACGGTCGATCCGCGGCGGCAAACGTTCCGTTGCTGGGCCTGTAGTAAATACGGCGATGTTATCGATTTTGTTCAAGAACAGGAACGCGTCACATTTCGCGAAGCGTTGGAACTCCTGGCGCGGCGGGCGGGAATTTCTTTGGAAAAAGGCTCAAGTTCCAGGCACGCCCAGACGCGCGCCTCTATGCTTGAGGTGATGCGATGGGCAGCGGGGCAGTTTCAGCAATGCCTCCTGGAATCGCCCCTGGCCGAGGCTGCCCGGGTTTATCTGGGCGAGCGCAAGATCACCGGAGAAACCGTTCGCCGATTCGGCCTCGGTTTCGCCCCGCCCCTGGGAGAATGGCTGACGCTGCAGGCGGCTCAGGCCGGCCTGTCCGCCGAACTCCTGGAAACGCTCGGCCTGATCGCCAAGCGCAATGAAGGCAACGGCTACTACGATCGATTTCGCGATCGGGTGATATTTCCGATTCGCGATGGCCGCGGCCAAACCGTGGGATTCGGCGGGCGGATCCTGCCGTCGTCCCCCAAAGTCGCCTCCGCGCCGAAGTATTACAACTCTGCTGAAACGGTTTTGTTCAGCAAGAGCAATCAGTTGTACGGCATCGACCAGGCCCGGCAGGCCGCCCTGGATGAAGGCTACCTGGCGGTGGTCGAAGGTTATACGGATGTGTTGATGGCGCACCAGGTGGGCATCACCCACGTGGTGGCGACCATGGGAACGGCCCTGAACGAGCGGCACGTGCAGCAGCTTCGCCGGCTGGTGCCGCGCGTGGTTCTGGTGTTTGACGCGGACGCCGGCGGCGAGGGCGGCGTCGATCGTGCTCTGGAAGTTTTTGTCAAGAACGACCTGGAATTGCAGGTGGCCAGCCTGCCCGAGGGACTCGATCCCTGCGATCTGGTTGTGCAGAAAGGCCCCGAGCCGTTCCGATCGGCCTTGACAAAAGCGGTGGACGTGCTGGAATTCAAGTTGAATCGCGTGTGGGCCCAGGAAGGGTCCAGCGTGGAAGGCAGACGCCGGGCCATCGATGCGGTGCTCGGCATCCTCGCCCTGGCTCCGCAGGAACGTTCGGTGAAACTGGAGCTGATGGTCAACCGCATCGCCGGCCGCGCCGGCCTCAAGGAGGAGACGGTATGGTCAAGACTTAGAGAATTGCGTGGTGCAGCGCGGGACCGCCCCGGCACGCAGGGGCAAGGAGTATCCGCGCCCGAGCAACCCCAGGAAGCGCGGCAAGGACCCGCGGCCATTCATGAGGTGGAACTGGTAGAAGTGCTCCTGGCGGAGCCGGCCCTGGTTGCCAAGGCCAAAGCCGCCCTCGACCCCGACCGCATCGAGCACCCCGGTTTACGCCGCCTCATCGAAGGGCTTTATCTCTTGCTGGACGAAGGCTTGACTCCGGACCTGGATCATTTGCGGCCCCGCATGGACAATCCCGCCTTGCTGGCCAGGGCCAGGCAATGGCTGGAAAAGGGCTCGGCGAATCCAGACCGCCAGGCAACCTTGCAAGATGTTTTGGCGCGCTTCCGACAACGGCAGGCGGCGAGCCTGAAACGCGAGCTTCAAAACCAAGTGCAGTCGGCCGATCACGCCCAGGCGGTCGAGTTGCTCCGGAAAAGAATGAGCATTTGATTGCCCAACCGGCAATCAAGGGGGAGGTTTTGATGGAAGTGAAACTGGACGAGGGCCTGAAGACCTTGCTCGAATCGGGTAAGGAAAAAGGCTACCTCACCTACAGCCAGGTCAACGAATACCTGCCGGATGATGCAGTCAATCCGGAAAAGCTCGACCAGCTCCTCATGGTCCTTGAAGATCAGGGCATCGAGCTGATCGACGAATCGGAGGCGGAGGAGCGGGAATCAGGCCCCGCCAGTCCCGCCGAGGCCGACAACCGGGTAGACCTTGACCTGACTTTCATGGATGAAGAAGGCGACCGCCGCATCGACGACCCGGTGCGGATGTACCTGACCCAGATGGGGGAGATTCCCCTCCTCAAACGGGACGAGGAAATCTCCCTGGCCAAGAAGATCGAGGTCACCCGCAAGCGCTTCCGCCGCAAAGTCCTCGAATGCGATTACGCCCTCTCCAATGTCGTCGATACCCTCAAGCGCGTACACACCGGCGATCTGCCTTTCGACCGAACCGTCAAGGTTTCTCTCACCGAAAATCTGGAAAAGGACAAGATTCTCCAGCGCATGCCGCACAACCTCAAGACGCTGGAACGGCTGCTGGAGCAGAACGTTGACGATTTTGAACAGAGCATGAACGAACGGCTCGCCGACGAGGAACGCCGCAGGCAGAAGCGCAGCCTGCGCATCCGCCGCCGCAAGGCCGTCACCCTGGTCGAGGAACTGTCCATCCGCACCCAGAAAGTCCAGCCGCTCATGAAGAAGCTGGAACAGATTTCCGTGCGCATGGACGAGCTGGAAAGCCAGATCGAGGAGAAGAAGGGGCTCCGAAGCGAGCGCGAGGAACGGGCCAACCTGGAAAAAGAGTTGCGCGACCTGATGAACATCACCCTGGAGGAGCCATTCACCCTCCGCAAGCGCGTCGAGATCATGAAGAAGCGCTTCCAGGAATACGAGCAGGCCAAGCGCGACCTGTCGGGAGGCAACCTCCGCCTGGTGGTGTCGATTGCCAAGAAGTATCGCAATCGCGGCCTATCGTTCCTCGATCTCATCCAGGAAGGCAACACCGGCCTGATGCGGGCGGTGGACAAGTACGAATATCGCCGCGGCTACAAGTTCTCGACCTATGCCACCTGGTGGATTCGGCAGGCCATCACCCGGGCCATTGCCGACCAGGCTCGCACCATCCGCATTCCGGTGCACATGATCGAGACCATGAGCAAGCTGCGAAACGTGTCCAAGAAGCTGCTCCAGGAAATGGGCCGTGAGCCCTCGATCGAAGAAACTGCCAAGGCCGCCGGCATCAGCGTTGAAGAAACTCGCCGGGTGCTCAAGATCAGCCGGCATCCGATCAGTCTCGACCGGCCCGTGGGCGAGAGCGAGGACAGCTACTTCGGCGACTTCATCGAAGACGATGGCGCCGAATCACCCGTCAGCGCCGCGACGCAGGAGATGCTCAAGGACAAGATCGAATCGGTCCTAAAAACCTTGACCTACCGCGAGCGCGAGATCATCAAGCTCCGCTACGGGCTGGGGGACGGCTACACCTACACGCTGGAGGAGGTGGGCCGGATCTTCAAGGTGACCCGCGAGCGCGTTCGCCAGATCGAGGCCAAGGCAGTCCGCAAATTGCAACATCCGGTGCGCAGTCGCCAGCTCGAGGGCTTCCTCGACGGCACCATGCGTCGCTGACCACCACCCCGCCGGTCCTTGTGACCGGCGGTTTTTTTTT
>Ga0066903_100002833_pt1 | contig 13822 bp, 8 predicted proteins | sample PanSoiMetaGPlot1_FD_67491 | JGI IMG/M metagenome (GOLD analysis project Ga0066903, IMG submission 67491) | Tropical forest soil microbial communities from Panama analyzed to predict greenhouse gas emissions - Panama Soil - Plot 1 (version 2) | ecosystem: Environmental > Terrestrial > Soil >... | reverse complement strand
GGGGCACACCATCCAACACGTTGTCGATCGCTCCGGCCGGTTGATCGAGAACGTGCTCGATCGCTCGGGCACGGTCGTGCGGCGACGCCTCTTGGGTACGATCTACAACCTGCCGGTGATCGGCGAGTACACCGACGAAGAGGGGCGCGCCGTCCGCCGGCTGCGCGACACCAGCGGCGCCATCTTGGAGTTGACCGAAGACCCCGACGCGGGTGTCGGTCGAGTTCGAGTGGTTTCGCCGCCCCCCGAAGCCAAGCGCGATGGACGAGGATGAAGGAAATCCGAAACTCGAAATCCGAATGATGAAATCAGTCACACCCCTTTGTCATTCGGATTTCGGATTTCGAGTTTCGGATTTCCTTGGTGGGGCATTTATCATTCGTCACAGCTGGGGGATGAGCGGTCGCCGGCCCGGCGTCAGATGCCGTTTCGTTCTACACTTACCCAGTCCCGGGTCCCTGTTTGCATTCAATTCGCCCCCCCCGGCACAGTGTTTGCTTTCATTTTTATTCGCCCTCCAACCGGTCATGACGGCCGGTCCGGACGCCGATGTCGCGCCGGCCTCGCAAAACGTGTTGAGGCGATAGCCGACGACAGCTGGTGTCCGGCGTTCATAGTGCAGCCGCTGCGCGCTGGGTGGCCGCGTGCTGAGGTCGAACGGGAAGAGGTGGGAACGGTGTGGGCGTCCTGATTGTTGATGACAGTTGCGTCACCCGAGACACGCTGCGCATGCTTCTTGAAGCCAAGGGGTATGCGGACGTGCATTGTGCCGCTTCGGGGCCCGAGGCGCTCCGCCTGCTCACCTGTAACGGCTCCTATCGTAGCTCAGCGGTTGATGTCATCCTGATGGATGTGGAAATGCCGGGCATGGATGGCATCGAGACCTGCCGCCGCATCAAAGCCGATCCTAAGTTAAATGAGATCCCCATCCTGATTGTCACGGGCTTGCCCGAAGAGCACATTCTCGAGACTGCGTTCGAAGCAGGCGCAGCGGATTACATCACCAAGCCGGTATATGGCCCCGAGCTGCTGGCCCGGTTGCGCTCGGCACTCAATCTGAAACGGGAACTCGACAACCTGAAAGCGCGCGAGCTGGAGCTGGTTCGCGTCACCGAGCAACTCCAGCGTCTCAACCAGGACCTCGAGCGGCTAGCAATTCTCGACGAGCTGACCGGCGTAGCCAACCGGCGCTTCTTCAATTTGATGTTGAATCAGGAGTGGGGTCGCGCGGCGCGGGAGGTGCAGCCAGTCGGTCTGGTGATGATCGACATCGACTACTTCAAGAACTTCAACGACCGCTATGGCCACCAGATGGGCGACGACTGCCTGAAGCAAGTGGCCGCGGCCTTGGGTTCGGTGACTCAGCGCTCCGGCGACCAGGTGGCCCGTTATGGCGGCGAAGAGTTCGTCGTCCTCATGCCGCACACCGGTCTGTCGGGCGCGGCAACCGTGGCGGAGAAGCTCCGTCAGCGCATTGAGGAAGTGAAGATCGAGCATAACGGCTCGGCGATCGCCGGCCATGTCACGATCAGCCTGGGGGTGGCCGCCGGCATCCCCGGCCGCCGCACTACTCCCGACGCGCTTCTGTCCGCGGCCGACCAGGCTCTTTACGAGGCCAAGCGCGGCGGCCGGAACCGGGTCAAAGTATTCGACGGCGTCCTCGAAGAAGTGCCCGCCCCATTTCGCATCGCACCAGCCCATTCGGCGGGTGCTTGATTCACGAGAATCTCGTTGCGAGTACCTAGCTGAAGGGTTATCGCTTTCATCTCACTGAATCGGAGGAGGACCCATGAATCCTGTCGTTCACTTCGAGATGCCGTATAACAACCGGGAGCGAGTGGCAAAGTTCTACGAGTCGGCATTCGGTTGGCAGATGCAGATGATGGGCGAAGAGATGGGCAACTACGTGTTGGCGTCGACGACGCCAACGGACGAGAGCGGCCCGAAGAAGCCCGGCGCGATCAACGGCGGCTTCTTCCCCAAAAAGCCCGACTGGCCGATGCAGTATCCGTCGGTCGTGATCGCCGTGGATGATATTAAGCAAGCAATCAAAACGGTGGCCAAGGCGGGCGGTGCGGTGCTCGGCGAGCCGATGGATATTCCCGGCGTGGGGCAGTACGTCTCGTTCACCGACACCGAGGGCAACCGCGTCAGCATGCTTCAGCCCGTCCCGCGCAACTCGAAGGCGCCGAAGCCCGAGGTGAAGAAGGCAGGCGCGTCCGGCTCACGCAAGCCCAAGTCAACGCGAACGTCGGCCCGTTCGCCGAAACGAGCGAAATAACTGCCTCCCTGGACAAGTGAATCGGCCATGGCGATTCGCGCACCGGCCATTTCACGCGGTCCGCGTCAGCACGACATCGTTGCCGGTCCCGCCCTTGTAGCTGATCTGGAACGTCATGCCGCCGAGTACGAGCGTCGCCCCCTCAGAGAGGCCGGCGAAGGTGCCGACTACGGGATCCGTGCCGTCGTTCTCGATGAACGTGAATGCGTTGCCGGTGGCCGGCGTGAAACCCAGGTTGACGTTCAGTGTGGCCCCCGCCAGGTTGACCTTGCCGGTGACACTGAGCTGATCGTAGTTGGTCCCGGCCGTCGTTCCGTTCAGTGTCACGGCAAATGTGCTGCCCGCGGAGAACGTGACACTCCCGGTGCTCAGGATCTGGGTCGTCGTGGTGCCCGGTGCGAGGGTGGCGCCATTCTTGACCGTCAGCGAACCAATCTTGCCGTCGCCGCCCAGCGTGCCGCCGCTCACAACGGTGCCGCCGGCGTACGTGTTGAGGGCCGAGACGATCAGTCTCCCGGCGCCAACCTCGGTCAACTTGCCCAGTCCACTGATGATGCCGCTGAGCGTCAGCGACTTCCCGGTGCCGACGTTGACCTTGCTGGTGGCGTCCGGCAGGCCGATCTTGCCCGACCAGGTGTTGCTGCCGCTCAGGCTGGCCAGCGTGCCTTTCAGGTTCAGTGTCTTGCTGATGTCGAGGCCAGTACCGTCGAACTGCAACGTCCCCGCAGGAGCGACCGTCACGGACGTGTTGTTGCCCAGCGCCGCCGGAACCTGCACGTCGAGGACACCGGCGCTGACCTTGGTGATTCCCGCGTAACTGTTCGCGCCCGGCAAGACGAGCGTGCCGGCGCCGCTCTTGGTGAGCCCCCCGGCGCCGACGATCGGGCCCTCGATCGTCAGCGTGCCGGCGTTGACGTTCATGGTGCTGGTGGCCGTGTCGGCGATCGGGCCGGACCAGGCATTGTTGCCGGCCAGATTCTTGAGCGTCGCCCCGCTCAAGCTGCCGAGCGTCAACGCGTTGCCCAGCGTCAGGCCGTTGCCGTCCAGTTGCACCGTGGTGCCCCCGAGCGCAAATACAGGCCCGCTACCCAGTGCCCCGGAGTTCGCCAAATCGAGGACCCCGGCCTTGACCGTGGTGGTTCCGACGTAGGAGTTGTTGTCGCCCGACAAGACCAGTGTGCCGGCCCCGACTTTGGTCAAGCTGGCAGCGCTGATGCCGGCCGCGATGACCAGGTCGTTGACGGAGGTGCCGTTGTTGACAGTCAGCTTGGGCGTGGCGGCGATCAAGTTCAGCTTGCCGTTGATGGCGGCGGAGGAGTTGGCGGCGTTGCTCGTGACGTTGCCACTCAGCGTGAGCGTGCCGGCGCCCGTATTGACTGTGCCGCCGGTCAGGGTCAGGCCGGCGATCGTTTCATCATGGCCGTTCAAGTCGAAGGCCGCGCCGGCCTTCACCGCGACGCTCGCGGTATCGACGATCTGATTGCTCGTGTTGAGCCGTAACGTTCCCCCGCCGACGGTCGTCAGGCCGGTGTAAGTATTGCCGGCCGGGCTGTCGAAGGCGAGCGTGCCGGCGCCCACCTTGGTGATGCCGAGGTTGGTGCCGCTGATGGTGCCCGTGACGTCGATCAGCGTGTTACCGGCGATGTTGAACGTCTCCGTCGCGGCCAGGGCGATGTTCAGAGCGACGGTATCGGTTCCGCCGGTGGTGCTCGTGGAGCCGATGCCAGCCGAGAGCTTCAGGTCGTTGCCGGAGATGGTGTAGCCGCCGTCCTGGAAACGGAGAGCGGCAAACTTCGTCCCGCTGGGGAAGTCATTGTTGGTCGTCTTCTGCGCCGCGCCGATGCCAAAGTTGAGCGTGTAGCCCGCCAGCGGCGCCACCCCTCCGCCCCAGTTGCCCGGGGTCGTCCAGTTGTCATCAGCGCCGAGCCCAGTCCAGACGAGGGACTTGGCCGGGTTGATGACGATGGTGTAGCTCTTTGTGACCGTCGCACTGAGGCTGTCAGTCAGGTTCAAAGAGAAAGTGTAAGTGCCGGGGAGGGTCGGCTTGCCCGCGACAGTGATAAGGTCGCCGCTGAGCGAGTTGGTCATGCCGGGGGGCAGCTTGCCGCTCGTCTTGGTAAGCGTGGGGACGCCTGTGCCCGTGGCAACAGGGATGGTGCCGAAGAAGCCTGTCTTGCCAACTGTCCACTGGTCGAACGAAAGTGCTCCCAGGCCGACAGCGCTGACGGCAACGGTGTACGGCTGGCTGGCGACAGCGCCCGCGGCGTCGGTCACCTGGACGGTGAAGGGGTAGCTGCCGGCGCTGCCGACTGCCGGCGTGCCGCTCACGACGCCGGTCGAGCTGTCGAGGCTCAGGCCCGCCGGCAGCACACCCGCCGAAAGCACGAAGGACAGAGGACTGGTGCCGCCGGTCGTAACGACCGACTGGTTATAGGCCATGATCTCGTTGCCGTTCGGCAGCGACGAAGTCATGATCCCCAACGCCGGGTTGACAGTCAGGCTCTCCATGGCGACGATGCTTTCGCCGTTGGTGCCGTCGTCGTGCAAGGTGATGCCGAGCGGGAAGGTGCCGGTCGCGGTCGGCGTGCCGCTGATCGAGAGCTGGGTGCCGGACAGGGTCGCCGTCAGACCGCTCGGCAAGCCGGTCACGTTCAGCCCGCTGTAGGTGCCGCTGCCGCCGGTGATGTCCTGCGAGTGGTCGTAGGCGATGCTGACCGTGTCGGCCGGCAGGGCCGGGCTCAGGCCGAGGACCCAGTTGACGGTCAAGGAATAGGTCTGCGTGGCGCTAACGCCATACAGGTCGGTGGCCGTGACCTGAATGTTGGTGTACGTGCCTGCCGAGCCGGCACCGGGCGTGCCGGTGAATGTCCCGGCGCTGGTGTCAAAGGTAATGCCGCTGGGGAGCGTGCCGGTATAGCCCCAGGTGAACGGGGCCGTGCCCCCACTCGTCTGAATCGCCCTCGCGTAGGCGGTATTCTCGGTGGCGTTGAGGAGGCTGCCGGTCGTGATCGACGGGGCAGCGTTCACATTGATCGTGTAGGTCCGGCTGCCGGAGTTGCCAGCGCTGTCGAAGCCGGTCACGGTGAACGCAAAGGAGCCGGAGGTAGTCGCAGTCCCGGACACCGTGCCGTCCGAACCCAGCGTCAGGCCAGGCGGGATCGCGCCGGAGGCAATACCGAACAGATAGTCGGTGCCCGTGCCGCCGCTGGCGGTGATGGATTGGAAATAGGGCAGCCCGATGTCGATCCCCGGTAGAGAAGCGGGACTGAGCGAAAGGGTGCTAGCCGAGCTGGCGGACTGGAAAGCCCCGATGTCCGGAAAAGCCGGATTGCGAAGGTAGCCGCGCTCGTCGGTCCGGGGGGCGAAGGTCGGGTTGGCCTTGCCGGCGGCGAAGGCGCTGCCGCCGAGGGTGAGCGCCAGGGTCGGCGCCGGCCCGCCGTTGTCGGCCAGCGGGGCCAGGAGCGACGGCACGCCTGTGGTGCCCTTCACCGCACCAGTGTCGGTGAAACTGGTCGTCCCCGCGGACAGGGTGGCGATCAGCCGTTCGCCGCCAACCGTGGTACCGCGGTAGATCTTGTAGCCGGTCACGCCCGAGACACCCGCCGGCGCAGTCCACTTGAGATGGACTTTGATATCGGTGAAGGGACTCGAAACCGGCCAAGATCCGGATACAAGCGGTCCTTTGGAAGTGACCGCGACGACGACATAGTAGTGGGTGCCGGACGGCAGATGTCCGCCGAAGTCGGTCGTCACGGAGCTAAAGCCGGGCGAGCGGACGTCGCTCGCCGCCACCGTCATCCCTGGGGGGATCGCGGACCTGAGGAGATTGTTGCCCTCCGACGTGATCGCGCCGAACCCGTTCCCGGTCTCCAGCCGGTCGACGATGCAGTTCCGCAGGATGGCATTGCCGCCGATCGAGTGCAGGTCGTCGCCCACGTTGCCCACGATCGTGCAGTTGGTCAGAAGGGCCGTGTCCTGGTAGTTGACAACGAACCCGCGTCCGTGGTTGCCGGTGAACGTGCAGTTGGTCACGGTGCCGTTGCCGTCGCCCATGTAGACGCCGTCGCCAGAATCGCCGGTGCCGTTGCCGGAGAAGGTCGTGCCGACCAGGACGAGGTGGCCGCCGTTAATACCCTGGATGCTGTTGCCGGCAATCCAACTGTTGTTGACGTACGGCTCGCCGCCAATGCCGTGACCCGTGTTGTTGAGGATCTGGCAGTTGATGACCGAAAGTTCATCCTCGGCGTAAATTCCGTCGTTGACGCTGTCCCGAACGACGCAGTCCTTGACGATGAGGTGGTAGTCGTTCGGGAAGCCGTTGCGGTAACTGATGGCGCCGCCGCGACCGTCGTTCAAGCCCTGGATTTGCCGGCCCCGTGTCATGGTCAGGCCAGAAATGGCCACCTGCAGTTCGCCGGTGCCGTTGCCGGCGTAATGCGTATCGACGCCGAAGCACCAGAAGTTCAAGTTGCCGTCGACCGTGATCCGGTCGGCCCCCGGGCCGCGGATCCAGTCGTTATGGATGATTTCCAGGTGCGCTGTGGTCAGGGAGATGGTCCCGGCCAGGCCGGGCTGGAAGTCGATGAGGACCGTGCCGGGAGTGCTGTTGGACTGGGCCAGGGCGTCCCGTAGCGAGCCGGGACCGGCGTCGTTCAGGTTGCTCACAAGGAACTGGTTGGCCTCGGAGGCGCCGATGTCCACCCGCCCGGCCTGCGGTCGGCCGACGCCGCGCGGATCGGCCGCCGGCACGATGAGGACCGGGTCGCTGTTTGCCCCGGCGTCGATGGCGGGGCTCGTCGGCCGCGGAGCCATGGTCTGGATGCCGCCGCCGTTGTCTCGAAGCGGGCCCAGGTTGGCGTAGACCGAGCTGGTAAACGTATCCCCCGTCTGCGACGAGGTGGCGACCTGGCTGAGCGTGATGGTGTGGGCCCCCAGGGCCGCAATGACCGTTCCGCGCGGGAGGGCACCGGCCGAGTCGGTCACGAGCTGGCCGACCGCCAGCCCGGCCGTGCTGGATACGTTCTCGATGGTGGCAAGGCTCGCGGTCAGGTTGCCCGTGAAGGGGGCCGCACTGCTGACCTGGTCGCCGTTGATGCCGTTCGTCAGGCCGGTGGCGCCGGTGGAGTTGCCGATCAGGTTGTGGCCGGAGCTGGTGAAGACGCCGACCATGTCCGGATCGGTGCCGGCGGTCGTGTTCTGGGCCACGAGCGTGTTGAGTAGCGTCAGGATGCCGGCATTGGCCACGCCGCCGCCGGTGCCCGATCCGGTCGTGGCCTGGTTGCCGGAGATGGTGCAGTTGATCAAGGTGGCCGTAGCGCCGTTGAGGTTGTCGATGGCGCCGCCGACCACGGCGGAGTTGTTGTTGAACGTGCAGTTGGTCGCGGTCAGTGCCCCCGCATTGAGGATTGCACCGCCGCCGGCGCCGATGGACTGGTTGCCGACAAAGGTACAGCCGTTGACCGTCAGTGTGCTGCCGGCCTCCACCGAGACGCCGCCGAACACGTTGGCCGAATCCTTGCCCCGGCTGATCGTGAGACCGGTGATGGTTGCCGCAGCAGTGCCCGTGACTCGGAAGACGCCCGTCTGGAGATCGCCGGTGACGGTGACTGAGCTGAGGGCGGGATTGGCGGTGATTGTGACGTTCTTGGAAATGACGAGCGGGCCGCGGACGTTGTTGAGCCCGAGCGTATTGTTGAGGCCCGACTGAAAAACGATCGTGTCGTTACTGCCAAACGTGCCGGTGACCTGGCCGCTTGCCGGCCCACTGTAACCGCCGGCGTCGACCGCCAGGATCGCGTCGCGCAGACTGAGCTGCGATCCTCCAACCGAGTCCCCAAGGGTATTGACTGTTAGCGTTGCCGGAGGGAGACGATCTTCCAGCGCATCCAGCGTGAGCCGGCCACGCCGACTGGGACGTCGGCCCGGGCGAGGCAAGCAACGGGCACGGAGGAAGGGAACGGCGATCCAGGAGGAGCGATTCACGGTACGCTTCGTTTGGGGACGCTTGCGGCCAGGCAAGCTAGGGAGACGGCAGTACACTACCGGCGTCTGGATGCGAGTCCGAGACAAACATTGGCCAAGGGCCGACCGTTGTCAAACGACCGAGACCCCCGCCTTAGCCCATCTCGCCGCTCACGGCCGGAGCGTGTCGCCATTAGCCGGACACGAGCGATGGCCACTCGCCGCGACTTGAAATTCGACACCCTCGACGAGGCCGTTCGGGACGCGGAGAACTTGTTGGCGCGGGGTTACGAGCGGGCCGGGAACTGGGATCTGGCGCAGTGCTGCCATCATCTGGCGGTCCTGATGAGATGGCCGATCGACGGCTTCCCGCCGATGTCGCTTCCCCGCCGAGTGGTGGCGCGACTTCTGAAATGGACCATCGCCCGCCGCTGGCTGCGGCGGGTATTGGAGTCGGGCGTCTGGCCGATCGGCACGCCTACCGACGAACGGACGTTCCCGCCGCCGGGCTGCACCGATGCCGAGGCGATGGCGATGCTCCGCGACGCCGTCGGGCGGCTGCTGGCACACGAGGGTCCGTTCCAGGAGTCGCCGCTTTTCGGGATGTTGGACAAGGAGACGCTAATCAAGCTGCACTGCATTCACACAGCGCACCACCTGAGCTTCCTCGTGCCGAAGTAGGCGACCACAGCCCGCCTCTCAATCGAAAATCCGTCCTTACTCCCGGATTCCGATGTCGCTCCCGGCGGCTCGCGAGCACATACTGAGGAAACGGAGCCTTGCATGGCCGACCACTTCCTCGCCGACGCTCTCGGGTACGTCCGCCGCACCCTGGCCATCACCGCCGAGCCGACCAACGACACCCGGTTGCTGGAGCGGTTCGTCCGGGACCGCGACGAGGCCGCGTTCGCCGATCTGGTCGCCCGGCACGGTCCGGTGGTGTGGGCGGCTTGCCGGCGCGGAGCGCCCACTGCGGCCGACGCCGAGGACGCATTCCAGGCCACCTTCCTCGTCCTGGCGCTGCGGGCCGACCGGGTCCGCCGATCGGCGTCGGTCGGCGGCTGGCTGTTCCGCGTCGCTGTCCGGCTGGCCGCGCGCACGCGCGCCCGCGGCGCTCGTGCCGATGCCCCCGACCGGCCAATCGCTGACCCGACCCCCGATCCGGCCGACCGGGCTGCGTGGCGGGATTTGGTGACCGTACTCGACGCCGAGCTGGCCGCGCTGCCAGACGCGGTCCGGGCCGCGCTGGTGTGCTGCTACTACGAGGGGTTGACCCAGGATGAGGCTGCACGCCGGCTCGGGTGGAAGGCGCGGACAGTCCGGGCGCGTGTCGCTCGCGGCCGCACGATCCTCCGCACACGGCTCGCGCGCCGAGGCGTGGACCTGGGCGCGGCCCTCGCGGCCGCGGGCGTCGGAGCGACCGCGTCGGCGGGTTCGCCCGCGGTGGGCTCCGTGCTGCCCGCGGACGGACCGGTCGTCGGGCCGCCGGCGGTAGCCAACCTGGTCCGGGACGGCCTGGCCCTGACGACTCATGCGGTCGGGGTCCGGCTGGCTGTCGCGGCCGCGGTGTTCGCGGCCGCGGGGGTCGGCTACGCGCTCGCCGTGGTTTCGGCCCGGGTCCCGGCGGGGGCAGCGGCGAGTCGCGCGTTGCGACTACTTCATCGGCTGGCGTGTCGGAGCCCCCAATCGTTCCGAAAGCCATCGTGGACCCGGTCGCCGTCTACAACCGGGCGATTGACGGGTGCGTGTACATCGTCAGCGAAAGTAGGGAGGGGACGGGGATCCTGATCGACCGGGACAAGCACCTGGTGCTCACGACCTCTCGAGTCGTCGGCGACAGCGACCGCGTGTCCGTTCAGTTCCCTTACCACAACCTGGACGGAACAATCGAGACAGACCGGACGGACTACGCCCGATCTGCCGCGGCGAAACTGACCCCAATGGGTCGGGTGATTCACCGCGACAAGGCCCGCGAACTCGCGCTCGTGCAGCTCGACCGGCTGGGCCGTGACGCCCACCCGCTGGAACTGGCCGAGTCAGGGATCCGCGAAACGGTCCTGCACATCGGTGCCGGGACCGGCAAGCTCTTCCCGATGACCGTCCGGAAAGTCGTCAAGGAGGACGGCCCGGCGATTACGCTGTCGGGTGCCACGGACGATTCCGGCGGCTCATTGGTCGATTCGGACGGCAAGCTGGCGGGCGTCGTCGTGGGGCCGGCGGACCAGAACGCCACCCTCGCCATCGGCATCGCCGAGGTCCGGGCTTTTCTGGCCGACAAAGACCAAGACAATCGCGAGCTCGAGGCCACGCCGAAGACGGCCCCGCCAGGCGTCCGCGGGAAGGTGATAGCGATCGGCGAGAAAGACAAGAATCTTGCTTCCGTCGATATTGGCAGTGATTTCGGCCTGTCTGTCGGCAACGTGCTGATCGTTTACCGCGGGATCGAGTTTCTCGGCAAGCTGACGCTGACCAACGTCAGCCCGAAAGTGTCGGTGGGCAAGTTCGTCCCGAACATGAGGACGGACACGGTTCAGGTGAGCGATCTGGTGGCTACGAGCTTTACCGACACGCCGGTCGGGTTGACCGCCAGGGACGTCGGCCCACCAGTCGGCGCCGAGGACCTCTACGACCTTGTCGTCAACTCTTGCGTGTTCATCATCACGCCGACGAAGGGTGGCTTCGCGATGGGCTCCGGGTCACTGATCGACGCGGAAAAGCGCTATGTGATCACGAATTATCAATTGGTTCAGGACAAAGACTTCGTCTTCGCGCAGTTCCCCACCTATGTGAGGGGCAAGCGGGTGACCGACAAGAAGACCTACATCGAGAACGTCCCAGCGGGCAAAGCGATGAGGGCGAAAGTCCTACACCGCGACAAGAACCGCGACCTCGCCGTCATCCAACTCGAGAAGATCCCGCCCGGAACGAAGGCTATCGTCCTGGCCAAGGACAGCCCGCGGATCGGCACCGCCGTTTACAACATTGGCAGCCAAGGCGCCGTCGAGCAGCTCTTCAGCATGACCGAAGGCAAAGTGCGAGCGGTCGGGCCAGAAGACCACCTCGTCGGCGACGGGACCGCGGAAGGTGCATTCCGAGTCCGGGCTGTTATGGTGACCACCACTAACCCGACAAATCCGGGCGATTCAGGCGGCCCGCTCTTCAACAAGAACGGCGAGCAGGTCGGCGTCACCGAAAGCGGACGCCCCAGCGCCCAACAGATGAATTTCTGCATCGACGTCAGTGAAGTCCGGGCGTTCTTGAACGAGAAGAAGATTACCATCAAGAAGTCGGACGACGACGAAAAGGCGGCCGCAGACAAGCTCCAGTCCGCCAAGCTGTTCGCGGACGGTGAAGAGAACCGCGACGTGTACAAGTCGAAGCTCAACGCGATCATCAGACAATACCCAAACACCGCGGCCGCCGAAGAGGCGAAGAAGCTCCTCGACAAGCTGAAATGACTGGTCCCGTGGGCGAGTGCTGCCGAATAGGGGACGCGACTTGGCGTCCCCTTTTCCATTTCCCTTTTTGTTTTTGCGCGACAGAATTCCCTAGCCCGCCCCCGAGCGCTTCGCCGACGGGCATCTCGGAAGGAGAGAGAACGATGTTGCGCGCTGGCTCTTGGCGTTCTGCCGCGATGGCCCTCGGGCTCGGCCTCGTAGTGGCCTCGTGGAGTCGGGGCGAGGAAACCCCGCCGCCGCCGGCCGGGTGGAAGCTCGTCTGGAGCGACGAGTTCAACGGCAAGGAGATTGAAAAGGCCAAGTGGGATTTCGACGTCGGCAACGGATTCTACGACTACAACGCGAACCAGTGGGTTCGCGGGTGGGGCAACGATGAATTGCAATACTACACCCGCAAACCGGACAACGCGTTCGTCAAGGACGGCAAGCTCCACATCCGGGCGCTGAAAGAGTCGCACGACGGGTTCGGGTACACATCCGCCCGCCTCAAGACCCGCAAGAAGGACGGCAGCGCGCTGTTCAACCAGAAGTACGGCCGGTTCGATTTCCGGGCGAAGCTGCCGACCGGCAGAGGAGTCTGGCCGGCCCTGTGGATGTTGCCGCAGGAGGACAAGTACGGCGGGTGGGCGTCCTCCGGCGAGATCGACATTATGGAGGCGCGGGGGCAGGAGCCGACCAAGGTCCTCGGCACTCTGCACTTCGGCAACCGCTGGCCGGAGAACACGCACGTCAGCAAGGATTACGTCCTGCCGAAAGGCGGCACCATCGCGGACTTCCACGTCTACACACTGGAGTGGGAGCCAGGCGAGATTCGCTGGTTGGTCGATGGCCAGCAGTACGCGGCCCAGTCGTTCTGGTGGAGCAGCAGCAAGGCGGGCGGTGGGAAGGGAGTGAAGCCGGCGAAGGAGGCCGACCTCAACCCGTGGCCCGCCCCGTTCGACCAGCCGTTCTACGTCGTGATGAACGTCGCCGTCGGCGGCAAGTTCCTCGGCAACCCGGACAAGACGACGGTGTTCCCGGTGGAGATGGTCGTCGATTACGTGCGGGCCTACGAGAAAGTCGGCGGCTACGGGAAGACCAAACCGCGGGGCGAGGGCAAACTGCCGTTTGACAAGTAGGGTGGCGCGAAAAGGAACAGGGGCCGTGGATGGAAGTCGTGCTGCGTCTCGTCGCCGACTTGACGGACGATGAGCGGGCCGAGGTGTCGGCGCTGTCGCGAGCGGTGTATCCGCCGGAGGTCTCGGCGGCCTGGCCGGGTCGCCACTGGGAGTGGAGTACTCACCAACTGGCTGTCTTCATCCGGGCCGCGGACGGAGAATTGATCTCTTACGCCGGTCTGGTCCTCCGGTCGGCTCTACTCGACGGACGGCCCGTGCGGATCGGCGGCATTGGCGGCGTGAAGACGCACCCCGCGGCCCGCCGGCAAGGTTGCGCCGCGGAGGCCGTTCGACGTGCGGTCGCGTGCTTCCACGAACGCGCGGACGTCGCGTTCGGGCTACTCGTCTGCGAGTCGCACCTGATTGGCTATTACGGGCGACTGGGCTGGCTGGTATTTGGCGGGCGCTTGCTGGTGACGCAACGCGGAGCGCCCGTCGAGTTCACGCTCAATCGCGTCATGGTGTGTGGGGTGCAGGAGGCCAGTCCGTCTGCGGGCACGATCGACCTGGCGGGTCCGCCGTGGTGAGGGCCAGGACGCTGATTCGGGCACGAAGAACGGAGAATGCTGACTGCGGCGATTTCGAATCATAAACATTCAACATGGCGGATCGAGTGTATGTCGAAACGACTGTGGTCAGCTATCTGACTGCATGGCCAAGCCGCGACGTGGTGATGGCGGGGCATCAGCAAGTGACGCGCGACTCGTGGGACTCGGAACGACAGCACTTCGACCTGTGCATTTCGCAGCTCGTAGTCAACGAAGCCTCTGCCGGCGATGCGGACGCGGCGCGAGAGCGACTATCGGTCTTGCAATCGATGTCAGTCCTGGAAACGACTGAAGCGGCTTTGGATTTGGCAAAGGAACTCGTGCGGAGCGGCGCGTTGCCCGAGAAGGCAGCGGGCGATGCCCTGCACATCGCGGTCGCAGCCGCACATTCAGTTCCATTTCTGTTAACATGGAATT
>Ga0066903_100002832_pt1 | contig 13824 bp, 20 predicted proteins | sample PanSoiMetaGPlot1_FD_67491 | JGI IMG/M metagenome (GOLD analysis project Ga0066903, IMG submission 67491) | Tropical forest soil microbial communities from Panama analyzed to predict greenhouse gas emissions - Panama Soil - Plot 1 (version 2) | ecosystem: Environmental > Terrestrial > Soil >... | reverse complement strand
GTTGACGAAAGTCTCGTCCGGTCTCGATTACCTCGCGACCGGGAAATGGCCGGAGGCGACCAAGGCGGTCGAGACGCATCAAAAGGCGATCTGGGAACTCTCCCTCACGGATCAACAGTACGCGGACCTGATTAAAGAGATTAGCGACGATCAACGCCGCCAGAATGAGGTCTGGAAAGAATCGCAACCGTTCATGGAACAGGCCGCGAAACTCCATCAACAGCAGGAAGCGGCGGCAAAAAAATACGCGGACGCGTTGTCCGCGTTGCTCACGGTCACGCAAGGGTACCAGGGCGCGGTCGACGCCCTCGACGGACAGACCGTCGAGGCGATCAAGTTCTACCTGGACGCGGGCGTCGCCCAGGAAAAGTTAGCGACCGCGTACGGACTCACGGTCCAACAAATCAAGGCGGTCTCGCTCGAATTGAAAGCGGAAAACGACGCGCGGAAAGCGGAACAGGACCAAATCGACGCCGCGACGAAACTCTGGGACAACTACTACAAGACGATCGCCGCGGAGGACAAGTCCACGGTCCAAGGGCAAATCGCGAACATCTGGGCGTGGGCGCAAGCGCAGTACGACGCCCTCGACAAGGCGAAAAAATGGAGTCAGGACGCGGCGGACGCGATTACCGCCACGGCAACCGCCCAGGCCGAACAGGCGAAACGCGTCGACATGGAAAAGGACAAGTTTTCGCAGCAGTACTACGCGAAACAGGCATCCGACGCTCACGCCCATCTGGAGGCGGTCCAGGCGGACTGGACGAATCACACGATGGCGGAAATCGATCTGTTGCAACAACAGGCGAACGCCGCGGACGATTCGCTCGCGCATTGGCAGGACGCCGCGACCGCCGCGATGGATCAGACGCAACCGCCGATCAACGCGACAACCAATGCCTTACACGGCTTGTCGGCGGCGGCGAATCAGGCGGCGGCGGCGATCGGACAGATGCCGTCCAGTTCTGCGACGTGGCGCAATCCGGCAACCGGACAGATCGAGAGTTGGGATTGGAAAATGGAGGGACAGGGCCTCGGCGGCGGCGTCCGCGCCGCGGGCGGGCCGGTCGACGCGGGCGTCCCGTATTTGGTGGGCGAACGCGGGCCGGAGTTGTTCGTCCCGTCGACGTCCGGATCGATCGTCCCGAACGGCGGCGGTCCCTCGATTCAGAACACGTTTCATCTCGTCGACACGGAAAGTAACCTTGCGCGCCGGGTCGCGGACATCGTCATGCAATCGATCCGCAACGGCGTCCGCCTCAACGGGATGTAATGGCGTCGCAACCGTCCGTCCTCAACGCGTTCCGCCTCAACGCCGCGCGGTTGAACTACGTCCCGGCGGCGGTCGCGGTCGCGCGTCCGACCCGGATGCGGTTTCTGCTGAACGGTGTCGAATCCCGGACGAATATTCGCGTGGAATCGGTCTCGATTACCGACGCGTTGAACGACACGCCCAACACGGCGATGTGGATCATGCAAGGCGCGACGCCGACCGTCGCGATGGCGGTCCAAATCTGGCTCAACTCGGACGCGCCGCGGCTCTTGTTCTCGGGGACGATCCAGACGGTCGAACGCAGTTACGAGGGCGTCCCGCCGCTCGTCGTCTTTCGCTGCATGGGGATCGACGATGGCGCGCGCGCGAATCGCCGCCTCCCGTTCGCCTCCTGGGCGATGTCGGCGTCGGCGGTTGGACAATCGCTCCTGGACTTTTTCGCGCCGGGATTCTCCGGCGCCGGGATTCAAGGCGGACTCCCGTCCGTCACCGTCAATTTCGACGGGACCGAAGGGATGGACGGCGCGTTGAAACAGGTCGCGAAACTGATCGGCGGGTACTATTACTTCGACAATCTCACGTTGCATCTGTACCAGACCGAATCGATTACGCCGCCGGACCCGATCGACCTCGCCCACCCGCCGCTTGACGACCCGCCGATCCGCCTCCTGACGGACCAATCCCAGGTCCGGACGCGTGTGTACGGCAAGGGTCACAGTGAGGCGGCGTTGGCCGACGTCCTCATCTCCGATACGCTGGTCCCGATCGCCGACGTCGTCATGTTCAATGCGAGCGGCGGACGCGCGATTACGTTGACCCAACGCTTGACCTATACCGGGACCGCGGCGGGCGGGTACGGATCGCTCGTCGGTCCCGGCGTGACAGCGGCGCCGCCCGCCCTCCGCGTCGTGCCCGGCGGGTCGGTCCCGTCCGGCGCGCATAGTTATGCGGTCACGTTCTACACGGCGGCGGGTGAAACGATTCCCGGACAGGTCGCGGCGATTGTGGTCGGGTTCACGCCGCCGCCCGCGACCGCGATGGTGACGGCGGTCGATCAGTTTGGCGGGTCGGTCGATTGGGGCGTCCATCAGTACGCGTTAACGTTCGTCACGTCCGCCGGAGAAACCGTCGTCGGTCCGCTGAGTCCAGTCACCTGTTACGGGGCGCCGCTGCCGATCCCGAGTTACATTCCGAATACCGCCTCCGATTTCGGCGGATCCCTCCCGCCGGGGACGTACGCCCATGCGATTACGTTCGTCGATCCCTATGGCGAGACGCCGCCGGGACCCGAAAGTCCGCCGCTCACCCTCCCGCCGGGGATCGGGCATATCACGTTGAATGGGATCCCGGTCGGGCCGACCGGCACCACCGCGAAAAACGTGTACCGGGATGCGGGCAATGGCCTCCGCTATCTCACAACGATCGCCAACGGGACGACAACGTTTGTGGATGATGGCAGTCTCACCGCGGGCGCGGTCGCGCCCACGACGAATACGACGAAAAGCGGCGCGCAGTATAAACGGGTGTTTCTGTCCAATATTCCGTTGGGCGACGCGAGTATCACGAATCGGAAGCTCTATCGGACCAAGGCGGACGCCTCAACCCTGTTGTTCCTGACAACATTGACGCCGACAGCGTCGTCCTATATCGACACGGCGGCGGACTCGACGTTGGGCGCGGGTGTCCCGCCGACGACCTCGACGGCGACCGCGAACGGCGTCGTCCTCGCGATTCCGACCGGCGGAACGCCCACGGTTGGACGGAAGATCTACCGATCCGTCGCCGGGACGACGACGCCGCTCAAGCTCGTCGCGACGATTGCGGACAATACGACGACGAGTTATACCGACACGATCGCGGACGCGAGTCTGGGCGCCGCGCCGCCGTCCAGTGATACGTCGAATCTCACACAACCGGCGGGCGAGGTCCCCGGCGGGTCGTCGAGTATTCCGCTCGCGTCCGCCCTCCCGTTCGACCCGGCGGGCGGATGGGTGACGATTGGCGCCCAGGTCGTCCGCTATACCGGGATCAGCGGAAACACCTTGACCGGACTCCCGGCGACGGGACCCGGCGCCCTCGTCAATACGATCCGGTTCGGCGAACATGCGGACCGAGCGCCGATCCTCGCCGGGTGTGTCCTCGGGGCGCCGATTCACAAAGGCGATCCGGTCAATATCTTCGTCCAAGTGGACGACGCGGTCGCGCAAGCGAACATGGCCGCGCTCGACGGCGGCGATGGGATTTACGAGCATCTGATTACCGACGAACGGCGCGGCGAATCGTCGTTGCGTGACCTCTGTACCGCGGACTTGAAAATCTTCGGGGCGCCGCTCCAAACGCTGACGTACGCGACCCGCGACGTGAAAAGTAAGAGCGGCCAGACCGTGAGTGTCAATCTCCCGTCGATCGGGATGGCGGTCGCCACGTTGATGATCCAGACCGTCCAGATCAGTGAAATTGATCTGCGGCCGGGACTCGCGCCGCGCTATACGGTCGTCGCGTCGAGTGTCCGCTTTTCGCTCGAAGATTTGTTGCGCCAACTCGCGGACGCCGCCGCCGCGAGTGGAGGAATGTAATGGCGATCGACCGCACGAATTACAACGCCCTGGTCGACGACGACGGGTCCGGGACGACCGGGACGTTTTGGAATAAAACCCAACTCAAAAACGTGATCCTCGACCCGGTCGACGCGGCGATCCTGAATCCCTCGTCCGCATTGACCCTCGCCGCCGGACAAATTGTGTTCCCGGCGACCCGGAATCCCTCGACCAACGGGTACACCCTCGACGACTATCGCGAGAACCTGTGGTTTCCGACCATCAATGGGACCGGCGGACAGAGCGGGCAAACCTACTCGACGCAAATCGGGGAATACGTCAAGGTCGGGCGCGTCGTCGTCGTCAGTTTCTATCTGGTCCTCTCCGCGAAAGGCACGATTACCGGGACCGTCCAACTCGGCGGACTCCCGTTCCCGATCGGTCTCCAGGCGGGACCGCTGTACTGGTATCCGGTCCGCTGGCTGAATCTCGTGACGAACTGGTACGCGGTCAATCTCTCCGCGGCGCCGGGCGCGTCCGTCCTCGACATCGTCGGACTCGGCGCGGCCGGACCGAACGGGTTGACCGCCGCGTTGACCACCGCCGACCTCGGGAATACGTCCGCGTTCGCCGGGTGTTTCGCGTATCCGTCGAGTAACTAACCAATCAAGGACGTCTTATGGCTGAAACGTCGACCAAGCAAGCGGCACTCACGCGCGATACCGCGCCTGGCGGGTTCATGGAACGGTTACGGATGCAACTCGTCAACACGGCGTCACAAATTCTCGGCGGCGAATCGGCATCGACAGCGTTTCACGGACCGCGCGCCAACTACGCGCAACGGATTATCGCCGCGCCGGACGTCGCCGCGACCCAGGCGGGACCGGTCGTCGCGATGGGGCAGTACGTGATTCAGTTCACGGTGTACGACGACGCGACGAAAAGCGCCACGTGTTCGATCACGGACACCGACCTGTTGTCACAGCTGTATAGCCTGTGGAATACGCTGGCGGGCATCGACCAAGGGACCTAAAGGGAACCGGAGGAGCGTATGTTTATCCGCGTCCGCGATCAGACCGGCTCACCCCCACCGAAGTGCGGCCACGGCATCCGCGAACGGCTGTGGGTGGCGCTCATTCCCGATGGCAGCGACGGCACGCCGAAGGGCGACCGCTTCACCGACGACAACGGGCAATGCGGCGTCGAAGGCTTCGAGCAGGTCTACGGCTCGAAGGGCTGCACGTTGGCCGTCAACGAGGCGAACGTCAACCCGAACTACAACAGCGTCCGCGTCCATGTGGCCGACGTCGAGGCCGCCGTCATCGACATCGTCGTCACGCGGCTCACCCTCCTCGCCGATGCGATTCAGGGCTACGGCTCGTGCGCGCAGTGGAAAGACGCCGTGTTCAACATCTTCGCGAAGCACGGCTACTCGAGCTGCGGACCCGAGTATGCGGGCGGCGTCCAAGCCCCGTACCTGCGCGCCACCCAGGCGGAGATTCAGGCGCTCCACTCGTCACCCTTCGTGCGCTGGCAGTACACGACCGGAGCCACGCCCGACCTGCGACCGCGGCTGTTCCTGCCGCACGGCGGCAGCGATCCGTTTGCCCGCTACGCCGACCTCGGCGACTGGCTCGGCCCGCTGAAGTGGGACCACTGCCAGGACGCCGCCGCCAAGACCCGCGCGGCCGTCTGGGAAGAAGGCCTCCCGATCGATCGGCGCGATGGCGACGACGAACGCCGGTGATCTTGATGAAGGTCGACTGCCCGCTGCTCTCGGGCGTCGTGATTCTGTTGCAGATCGTGATTCTGATCGTGGACCTGCGAAAGCGGTGACCGTCGTCGTCTGGTGGTTGTGCGTCGTCGTCCTCGTCGGGCTCCTCGTGATGTGGTGGGTGCCACTGCCGAATTGATGACCCATGCTGACCTACTGCGTGTTTGGCGAGCAGCACCTGGCCGAGGCCGCCGCACTCGGGATCGATGGGTTGCGGGTCGACGTGCCGGCCGATAGCGATCTCCTGCCGTTCGTCCGGCAATTCGTCGGCTCGCCGGTCGCGGCCGATTTCCTGCTGCACGATCCGGGGCGGGCGCCCGAGCTGCTCGAGGCCATCCGGGCGACCGAGCTGCCCGACGAGCAGACGAGCCTCGAGGTCTACAACGAGCCGCCGCACAAGGACCCGGTCGACGAGGACACCTACATCGAAGGCGTGCTCGAGGTGTGGGACGAGTGCCATGACCGCGGCTATCGCGGCACGGTGATCGCCGGCGCGCAGATGAATCTCTCGTTCGACGCGATGCGGTGGTACGCCCGGACGGTCCCCGACCTCCCGACCGACATCACCGTCGCCTTCCATGACTATCCGTGGGGGATCCAGCCGACCGACCTGCCGTGGCCGCCGGCGCGCACGCACCAGGAGGCGCTTGACAACCTGCGCAAGATCACCGGCGACCGGCCGCTCGTCTGCTCGGAATTCGGCCGACATATGGCCATCGAGATCACCGGGCACCCGCCGCTCGAGCTGCGGCTCACCGAAGACTGGATCTATCGCTGTTACCTCGACCGGTTACGCTTGTTCGCGGAAAACGATCTGGTGTGGACGGCGATCTACCAGTGGAAGGATGACTTCCAGCAGCCGACGAGCTCCGAAGGGCTCTACGGGCTGCACGCGGTCGACGCGCAGGGCACCGAGACGCGCGCGAAGAAGCAGGCCGAGGCGCTGGTCGACTGGCGCCGGTGGCCGCGATGATCTGGCTGCTGCTGCTGGCGCTGCTGCTGCAACAACCGCCGCCCCTGTCGCCGGCGAGGGTCACGGGCCCGCCGCCGCACACGCCCTCGGATGTCGATCTGCCGCGGCCGCACCCGGTCGAATACCCGCCGGTGCGCCGGCCTGGCGGGCGCGGCGGCGCTCGAGCGGCGCCGGCCAGCCAGCGCGGCCTCTATTGGACGCAGGACAGCCAGGCGCTCGAGACCGTCAAGCAGTACACGTTCGCGCTCTACGTCGACAGCAGCACCACGGCGACGGTGCTCGCGGCCAGCTGCCTCGCGCAGCCGACGGCAATGGTGTTCGGGTGCAGTGCGCGCTTCTCGCCGGCCAAGGGCACGCACACCTACACGCTCGAGACCCGCTGCTCGTTCTGCGCTCCGACCAGCGTGCGCGCGCAGCCGTTCACCTTCACCTATTAGGAGCCTTCTATGCGCCGATTGATTGCTGTGGCGATCGCGGGGTTGGTGCTCGGCGGCCACCCGCACGCACAACGGCCAGCCGGCCAAATCGTGGTCAACCCGACCGGCACGAGTGCCACGTGGTTCTTCGACCAGAGCGCAAGCTCGCTGGCGACGATCCAGCAGACGTATAGCTATCGCTACTACATCGATGCGAACACGACGCCGATCGCGCTGCCGGTGACGTGTGCGGAGCCGCCGAGTGGGAGCGGCTATCCCTGCCAGGGGCAGATGTCGACGATCGCGAGCGGCTCGCACGACTACACGCTCGAAGTCGTCTGTAGCAGCGGCTGCACGCCGAGCTCGACGAAGGCGCTGCCGGTCAGCTACAACCTCGCCGGTAACAACGGCCTGGTGGCGCCGACCGGCCTGCGTGTCGAGAGCGCGAGCGGATCGCAGATCCCGCCGCTCGCCTCGATCGTCGACGGCGCCGGCGCGACCTGGACGCAGGGCGCGCCGCCCGCGGCGTGTCCGCCGAGCGTCGCGAGCTCGCATCCGCCCAGCGACTGCGCGCCGCAGATGCGCAACGGCACCGTCGTCGGGCTCGGGTCGAGCATTCTCTACAAAAACGCCACCGTGTATGTGCAGGGACCGAGCGGCACGGAAACGCACTGGTGGAAGTACAACGGCCCGAACGACTGGACCGACGTCGGGACCGCCAAGCCGTGAGCCTGTTCATCCACAGCCAGAACCGCCAGTCGATGTGGAAGTTTCGCCGCTGGCACCGCTGCGGGGTCACGCGCCCGCTACCGGGCACGCTCGCGGCGCCGCTGTGGGCGGTTCGGCAAAACGGGGATGGCCGCTTTGTGGTCCGGCGCATCGGCCTGCAGCGGTTCCTCGAGTACGCGCGCCGCGACCGGCGAACGCTCGCCATCCTGAAGCACGAGGCCTCTGCGCGCGCCTACCGCGACCGCCTCCAACTGCTCGGCGTCTAGCGATTCGTCTTCTTTCTTCGGATCAGATCAGAAATGGAAGGCCGCGGATTTCTGCGTCTCGTCGACCATACAGTCGATGCGGACATAATGAACCTGCAGGTACGGCGGGAGTCGATGCGTCCCGTACCTGAAGTCGTCCCAGGGAATCGAGATCGTGTCCAGGGGATTGATACGCCCGCCGTAGGCCTCCCATTCGACTTCCTCTCCGAGGATCGTCAGGTAGCAATTCGTCGCGGGCGCCGCTTCGTAATTCGTGACGGCGAACGCGCGCGCCGTCGACCCGGCGTGGACGTTCAAGAGGGGCGTCTTCGGGGGCGGCGGATCAAAGAAGTGCTTGATCTCGGACGGAATTCTTGATGACTTCGATAGCCCCGACGAAGGCGATGACACCTAAGAGGAACAACGCGAATCGGTTCATGAACCGGGGTATCGACGCGACGTGCATGCGCTGACATAGCCCGGACGGTAGGCGAAAATCACGGCGAAAATTTCGGGGGCGAAAGTTGGCGGGCGGTGTGTCAGCGCCGTGGTGTGTCAGCGATTTGTGTCAGTCGGCGAAATGGGCCGAAAACTGGCGGGAAACCGCGCGTTTTCGGATAGCAGACTGGCCTCATAACCCAAAGGTCGCGGGTTCAAATCCCGCCCCCGCAACCAAACTTTCCTAAAGAAAATCGGCCAGTTTCGCCCGGGCTTCGGGTCGCCGTCGACAATTTTCGGGTGATCGGACACCTTCAAATTTTCTAGTATTTTCGCGAATTCTCGACGTTTGTTGGGGCCGATTGTGTCAGAGATGTGTGTCAGTCTCGCCGGCGCCAATCCTGGGCGGGTTCCCGCCGCCACGGCCCTTTTCCGGCGCCTCTGACACACGGGACTGACACAAGTTGGGCGGGTCAAAACCAGTCGTGGCAGGCGCCGCAGTACCGCTCCCGAATGTCGTTTGCGTTGAACGAGCGACGGCGGCAGCGCGGGCAGACGATCGACGGCGGGGCGCTGAAGTCCAACGCGCGAGCCAGAGGGATGGCGGCTTCATTCATCGTGATGATGTTCGCCTGGCGCACGATGAATTGCGCGTCTGCCCAGGTGTAGCGGCCCGCCTCGGCGAGCTCGGGCGTGTAGCCGTACCCGCCCGGCCGCCACCAGGCGTCGTGCTCGAACGACCAGATCACGAAGCGATCAGGCATCGGTCGACACATAACACTTGCGGCTCATGTCGTACCGCATCGCCTTCGGAGAGCGCCGCGCGAAGGCCTGCAAATCCGCCGAAGCCTGCGGCTGCGAAATTCGGAACTTGCGCTGCAGATGTTCGCGATTGATAAACCCGTAGACGGCCAGCATGTCGGCAATCCACTCCTGACGGTGCTGCGCGAACCAGTTCATCGCTGCTCTCGCAACCACGTTTCGATGTCGATGTCGATGGCGAAGTCGCCCTGTGGCAAGGGCGCGACAAACGCCCACTTGAAGGCCTGATGCAGATGCACGGCCGTGCGTGACGCGAGGCCGGCGCGAAGTAACAGCGCCAGCGCGAGTTGCGCGGGGCCGCTCCCGCCGTACCCCCAATTAAAACCATCGGGGCTGTGATTCCAGACGCGCTGCGATGGCAGCGGCGAAAGGACGCGGCCGTCGACGTGGACCGTGCGCGACTGCCACTCGCCAGTGACTTTCATCGATCCTGACTCGGGTCGTCGCCGCGCTGAATGATGTCGAGCGCGGCCGGGCAGTCGCTGAAGTAGCCGCGGATGTGTTCGATGAAGGTCACGCCCGTCCGCCGCACGTCGTCGCTGACGCCGGGGTGTCTAAGCGCGAGCTGCACGAGGCCGACCAACTTGAAGGCGGACTGCGCGCGGAGCGTGACACTGACCGGGCCTTTGTCGGCGAGTTCGCTCGCCACCGCCAAAACGAGCGCCTCGTCCTCGACGCTCACGACGCCTCGCCGTTGCGCCGTTTCAGGAGTTCCGCGACCAGCCCCTCCAAGCGGTGCACAGTTTCCTGTAGATCCTCGTGCTCTTCGTGGGCCTGGATCGACGCGTCGAGCGCGGCGATGATGCCGTTCTGCGCTTCGACCATCGCCTCATGCGCCTGCACCATCGAGCGCAGCGCCTCCACCATACCTTGATGCGCGCGGACGAGCGCGGCATTGCTCTCGCGGATCGATTGCTGGAGCGGTCCAAAATGGTCGGGCATCGGTCACGCTCCTACTTTGGATTCAGCGGCAGGCACGGCCGGTTTCTTCTTCTTGACGAGTCGCGGTGGCGTCGGGACAAAGAGCGTCGCCGCGAACCGGCCCGCGAGCTGCTGCGACGCGGCCTTCATCCGCGCCGGCACCGCCGGCACGTAGAACTGCCGCGTGGTCGTCGGCGAGCTGTGACCCATATGCGCTTGGATGTCGCCGAGGTCGACGCCGGCTTCGCTGAGCGCCAGGCCGACGCCGTGGCGCATCGTGTAGGGCCGCACGTCGCGCCCCTTCGGCCAGCCATTCCGCTGCAGCGTTTTCGTGAACGCACGCTGGTCGTAGTCACCCCATGCCTTCGCGGCGACGAATAACTGCCAGGCGGCGCGCATCTCGTTATTCAGGTAGACGACGGCACCGTTGTCCCCTTTAGCCGGGCGCACCGTCCAGATGCCGCGCTCGAGGTCGACATCGAATGGTTGCGAGCGCATCACCTGCGCGGGCCGTTGCCCGGTGGTCGCCAGCACCAGATACCGCGCGCGGGTCTTCCCGTCGCGGAGCCGCCCGGCGATCTCGCTCGCGTGCAACTGCGTTGCGACGTCTCGCAAGAGCGTTGGCGACGGCGCGATCGGCCGCGTCTTGACAATCGTCGGGAGTTCGACGCCGTTGCACGGCGTCCGCGGCTCGCTTGGGCTCAGCGTGCGATACAACTGCGCGAGGATCTTCACGCGGTGGCGGATCTCGCGCGCGCTGTAGCCGTCCTGCTCCCACTCGGCAATCGCCGCCCGGATGTCGACGTGGGTGATCATCCAGCGCGAGCGCCGCGTGAACCGGTGGACCCATGGCCGCAGGTGCGCCCGGTCGCTCTTGTAACTCTTCTTTCCGCGGCGCAGGCGCAGAAAGGCCACGACGTCGCGGACGAAGCTGCCAATCCGCTCATCGGGTGTCGGCGCGGCCTGACTCACCTGCGTCGCGCGGAACCGCTTCAAGACGTCAATCGGCGTGTCGAGCGGGAACCGCTGCGATCGCGGTACGCCGTGATCGCGCCACCGAATCTGAAACCCGTACCGATCTTGATAAATACCCGAGGCGATGGTGATGCGTCTCATCGCATCACCGCCAGGTCGGTGTGTGTTACGGCGTGCGCTTCAGCGCCTCGCGCTCGTCGCGCAGTCGTTGCAGATAGCCGTGGACAAATTCGGCGGGCACGTCGAGCATGTCGGGATCTTCGGTGGCGATGGCATCGAGTTCGGCATGTGCCGTCGCTAGTAGCGTAGTGTGACGATTGGGGATCGTCACGGTGGACGGAGGCGGAAAGAGGAGGGTAGGCATAACAAAAAGAAAAGCATACCGTAATCAAGTCGTAACCCTTTCGCTAGTAAAGAACCCGCAAAACCGATCTGGTACTTGTGTCAGGCCGAGCGCGACTGTTTGCGCTTCCGCTTCCGGACCTTCGCGGTCGCATACGCGGCATCGATCAGCGTGTCCAATTCATCGGTGTCCCCGCTCCAGAGCAGCTGCCGCACGCGCAGGCGCACCTCGGTCATCGCGCGCCGATAGCGGTCGAGGACGGCGCGCTCCTCGGGATTGAGCGCTAACACGTCCTGGTTCGGGCTGGTCCGCGGCGCGTCCGCGAGGAATTCGTCGATCGTCCACCCGAGGGCGGCGGCGAGAGCTTCGTAGGTGGCATGGCTCGAGCGCTCCGTGCCGGCCAGGACTCGGCGCACCGTCCCGAGCGCCAGCCCGGCGCGCTGTGCCAGCCCGTCCTGCGTCGTGATGCCGAGTTCGATCGTCCGCAGGCGGATGCGCTTGGCGAGAGCTGCGCGATCCATATCCGAGTAATTGTGCACCATGCGGCCGAAGGCATCGGCGCTAACTATATGCATTAGCAACCATTTGCTCAAAACCTCTGCCGCATTGTAAGTCACATCTTGACAACATTCAACGTATTGGTAAAAATACGCAGCACTGTTGCGCAAAAATGCCAACGAGACTGCAGCCAATGAATCCCAAACTTGCCCGTCGGGTTGCTGGCCTTGAGCTCGCGAAACGGCGCGATGCGCTTGGCCTCAGCCAGTTCGAACTCGCCGAACGATCCGGTGTTGACAACACGCTCATCAGCCGCATCGAGAGCGGCGAGCGCGATATCCGTCGCGTGAGCTATCAGTTCGTGATGCGCCTGGCGCTGGCGCTTGAGATGGACCCGCGCGACCTGTTTCCGATCGACCTGCGCGAACCGCCGCTCGCCACACCCGAGGAGGTCGCGCGATGAACCGGCCGACGCTCACCGCGGCCGAGATCGCGGCCATCCCAGCGCTGGTCGCGATCAAGGACCTGGCACTGATCTGGAGCGTGTCGATCGCGCGCGCCTACCAACTCGACAAGGCCGGCGCCTTTGATTTCCTGCTCGCCAAGCCGGCCATCCCGCCGCGGAAGTTTTCCGGCGATCGGCTGCGGCGCTACCTGCTCGGCGAAGACATGCGTGCGCTGTCGCGCCTGAAGCGCGCGAGCAGTTGGTGAGGACCGTGATGCCCAAGCTCGAGCCGCCAACGGTCACCGATCTGCCGCCGAATCGGGCGTCGGCGATCGTGACGTTTTTCGAGCACGCCCCGTTGCCGGTGGCGCGTGTGCTGTTCGGCATCGTGACCGCCATCATGATGCGCCGCGTCCCGCTCCCCGAGCCGCTGGACGACGAGCTCCGGCTGACCCTCGCCGAGAAGCTGGAATCCGGGCCCGTGCCATGACGCCGTGGTGGCTGCGCGCGCTGCGCCGAATCTGCTACTGCCGCGGCGGACATCAGTGGATCTATCGGCGGGCGGTCGGCGCGACGCGCGGCTGGTATTTGGAGTGCCGCCGCTGTTTGACGGTCACGGGGACTTTGGCGCGGAGCGACCGCCGATGACGGATGTGCATGAGTGATGGGTTGGGTTAGGCCTGGCGAGCATGGGTGTGGCCGGATTGGGTCTGGTTCGGCACGGTACGGCACGGTGAGTCCTGGCCTGGTGAGTTCGGGCGTTGGTCCGGCCTGGCGAGTGCCGGGTTGGGCACGGCGTGGATGGGTCGGGCATGGTGAGGTCTTCAGGAGGTGTTCGATGGGGTAATTGCGATTGGTCCGGAGGTCACGAATGGCGCGATCGCGACGATCGACGCCAGTCAACCGTACGTCGTTCGCGCGCGTCTCGTCGGCACGGCTGATCTGCTCTTTCATCGCTGGAATTGCGAGGCGGTGGACGCGAAAGCGCGGGCGGCGAAAGGCAGTAAAGCGAAAAAGACCGACGACCTCGAGAGCTATGTGTACCGGACCGACGATCACGAATTAGCCGTGCCAGGCGAGTACGTGCGGCAGTCGATCATCAACGCGGCGAAGTTTCGGCAAGACCCGCGCAGTCCGCGGAAATCCGCGATGGATCTGTTCAAGGCGGGCGTCATCACGCTGACCCCGCTCGCCTCATTGGGTGTCGCCGATTGGGATTACGAACATCGCTGTCGAGTGACCGTGCAACGCAACGGCGTAACGCGCTGTCGTCCGGCGATGAAAGTGGGATGGACGATCGCCGTTGATCTGATGGTCAACCTGGGCGAATACATCCCACCCGAGGCGTTACACGATGTCCTCGTCAACGCCGGCCGATTAGTCGGTGTCGGCGATTTCCGGCCGACCTATGGACGATTTGCGGTCGTGCGATACG
>Ga0066903_100002831_pt1 | contig 13825 bp, 22 predicted proteins | sample PanSoiMetaGPlot1_FD_67491 | JGI IMG/M metagenome (GOLD analysis project Ga0066903, IMG submission 67491) | Tropical forest soil microbial communities from Panama analyzed to predict greenhouse gas emissions - Panama Soil - Plot 1 (version 2) | ecosystem: Environmental > Terrestrial > Soil >... | reverse complement strand
GACGGCGTGACGCCGAGATACTTCACCAGCGGCACCGCGATGACCGAGCAGATGTGCTCCTGCGACTGCGCCTGGAGGTGGTCGAGCGTGCCGAGCGGCGCGCTGATGTTCTGCAGCTGCTCGGTGTCCTTGTTGGTCACGAGCAGGCCGCGGTTGTTGCGCATGTTGGCGAAGACCTCGAGCCTGGCCGCCTCCTCGGCGCCGCCGGCGCCGGCCATCAGCCCTTCGAGGTTGGTCGCGAGGTTGAACACGGTGAAGCTGTTGATGAGGTCGCTGACCGACTGGCGCGTGCGCAGCCAGTTGTCGACGTACGGCTTCATCATCTGCGACAGCGACAGCCCGCCGAAGTTGTACGCCGGCTTGAGGATGTCGGGCAGCGGGCGCGAGACGAACTTGAGCATGCGCGTCGCGTGGAATTCCGCGCCCATCACGAACCACGTCTGCGGCTGGTAGAACGACGGCGAGGTCGGGTCGCGCGAGTCGTATCTGTTCGGCGCCATCCACGTCGGGTCGATCAGGCGGAAGCCGCGGAACCGCCCGCGCCCGACGATCTCCGGGCGCATGTAGAGGCGGGTGCCGAGCACCGGGTCGCGCTCGCGGTCGCCGAAGTCTAGGAACAGCATGCCGATGCCGAAGAAGCCGTCGTGCTCCAGCGCGGCGCGGAAGTGGTCGCGCACCTTGAACTGGTCGAGCGCCGCGCCGAGCTCCTGCAGCTGGTCGGTCTTGTCCTGCTCGCCGGTCGCCTTGAGCTTGATCCATTTGCGGGTCATCTCCTCGGCGAGCACCTCGGACGCGCGGCGGTACTCCGCGCGCTGCGACAGCTCGGCGAGGTAGGGATAGCCCATGAAGCCGAGGCCCTCGGCGAACAGGCCGTGCGAGGTCGGGCCGAAGTCCCATGCGCCGCCGACGATGTCGGCCTGCGCATCGTCCATCGCGAACTCGGTGCGGTTGTCCGGCAGCACGCCCTTCGCGTAGGTCGGCAGGCGATAGGGGTTGATCCGCTCCGGCGGCGCCTTGAGCGACGACGAGACGGCATTCCACGACACCTTCACCGGCGGCCGCGTCGGGAAATGGACGCGCGGCTCGACGCGCTCGCGCGCCTGCGGCGGCCTCGGCCTGACGCGCGGCAGCAGCCTCACTCGCACAGCTCGTGGAAGTCGTGGCGCTCGCCGCAATGCGGGCAGATCGGCGGCGGCTCGTCGCCTGGATCGACCGGCTCCGGCCGGTGCCCGGTGATCGCCAGCATGGCGTCGTCGAACGACGGATAACGGCCCTCGTTCACCGCCCGCATCGCCTGCCGCATGTTGGCGAACAGCTCGGCGACCTGCTCCCGCGCCTCCGGGTGCTCGGCGAGAAGCTCGTCGAGCTTGGCCCGCGCCTCCGGCAGGATGACGATCTCGGGGTCGTTCTCGCTCATGGTCGCATCCCGTGCCCGTTGCCGCTGCGGCCGGCGAAGCGGCTGATCGCCTCGGCGCTGATCGTCACCGGCCGCGTGCCGAGGCCGATGATAGCGAATGCGCCGGACAGCGCATCCACTATGTCGTCGTGCGTGCCGGCGGGGAAGGCGGCGAGCTCCTCGACGAGCGCGCCGTTCCAGTGCGCGCGCACCATGCCGAAGTTGCCGATGTTGACCTGCGAGGCGACCGGGCCGGCGCGCGTGACCTTGTCGCCGGTCTCGCGCTCGGGCTTTACGACGAAGCCCGCGAGGTAGCGCGTGAGGTGCAGCGCCTGCATCTTGCCGGCCTGGCCGGGGTCCTCGGGGATGCGGACCTGCACGGTCCTGCCGTCGGCCTTCGCGGTGTTGACCACGGTGGCGAGCACCTCGTCCGGCCCGCCGCGCAGCGAGATCAGGTCGAGCAGCACATAGGCGCCGTGCGCGGTGCGGCCGACCTTCAGCCCGCGCGTCCAGTCCGGGTCGCTCGACCCCTTCGACGACACCGACGACGCGAGGTCCCACGAGCGCACGACGTGCGTGCAGGCGGGCGGCGCGTCGTGGACCTGCATCAGCCCGGGCTTGAAGAACGCGCCCTCGGCCGGCGTCGGGCGCTGCTGGAACAGGGCGGACCACTCGCGCGGGCCGACGGCGGCGCGCTTGCGCTCCAGCGCGGCGACGTCCTCCCACTCCGGCCACAGCGCCTCGCCGGGCTCGCGCCCGAGCTGGTCGTCCTCCTCGGCGAGCGCGGGCAGGTTGATGACGCGCCATTGGTCGGCGCCCATTTCCTGCTCGTTGAGCAGCCGGCCGGCGAGGTCGTCGTGGTGCCAGCGGGTGTTGTGGCTGATCAGGCCGTTGGCGATGAAGTTGCCGGTCTCCGCCACCTCGATGTCGAACACCTCCTCGCGGCCGGCGGGGACGATCTCGACGATCGGATCAGGCGTGATCGCGTAGGTAGCGAGCGGCGCCGAGCAGGACTTCCTCGGTCGCGCCGTATCCGACCAGAAGGTTGCAGCGATTGCAGAGCAGTCCCCTGACCCGGCCGGTGGCCTTGTCGTGGTCGACGCACAATCCGCGCCAATGGGATGCGGTGTTGTCCGCCGATGGCGGTTCTCGGCAGATGGCGCATCTCCCGTCCTGCGCGGCGAGGAGGGCGTCGTGCTCCGGTGCATCGAGCCCGTAGCGATGTCGAAGGTGCCGCCTTCTGTTGCCATCCGGTCCGCGAGACGGAGCGCGATGTCCATCGGCCCATCGCGTCTTGTGGTAGTGCGAATTGCAATAGCCCTTGCAACTGACCGGTTCGCCGCATCCCTCGAAGAAGCAGGTCTTGCCTCTCCATGTACCCTTGCGGACAGCAGCGCGTCGCCAATCCTGAGTTCCCGCAACCTGATCCATCGCCGTTCGCCTCCGCGCTCAACGAGGAACGGATGCCGCTCGTTGGCTTTGGCGATTGTGCCGGAAACCGTCCTGATCGCAAATGTGTCGTCGTGACCCTGGTTCGCGTGGTTCGTCACCGTCGAGGCCGCGAGAGCGCCGTCGCGGTAGGTGGCGATGCGGTCGCCGGGGCGGATGTCGCGCAGCGGCGTTTCCGAGCCGTCGGCCATCAGCACCGGGGTGTCGCCTGTCATGCACTGGATGAGCACGATGCGCGCGCCGGGCTTGAGCCGGGTGACGACCTCGGCGCGATACCACTTCCAGACCTTCTCGCGGATGGTCTCGCTGTCGGCGTCCTCGCGGCCCTTGATCGGGTCATCGATGACGAACAGGTCGGCGCGCCGTCCGGTGATGCCGCCGCCCGCGCCGGCCGCGCGGTACTGGCAGCGGTTGGTGGTGTACCAGTGGCGTCGGCTGTCGTTGAGCAGGCGGTAGCCGAGCAGGTGCTGGTTCTCCGCGACGGTGCGCACGAGGCGGGCGGATATGTCCTCGGCGTACTCCGCGTTGTAGCTGGCGCCGATGACGTCGAGGCCGGGGCGCTGCGCGAGGAACCACGACGGGAAGACGATGGAGGCGTAGCGGGTCTTCGCGCTGCCGGGCGGCATGAAGACCATGAGGCGGTCGCACTCGCCGCGCGCGACCTCCTCCAGACGCTCGAGCAGGTAGGCGTGGTGCCGTTCGGGCCGCTCGTTATACGGGCTCAGAACCGCCGTTGCCCACGCCATTAGATCGCTTCGGCACCGCCTGCGCCAAAGCTCTTGCTCGATCCGCAGTTCCTGCGCCAGAGCGGAGTTCGTCGAGCTCTCTGACAAGTTCGGCCTCGCTCATGGTTTCGAGGGACACGCGGATCGGCGCGTCGGGGTCGCCGCCGACGACGTGGTGCTCGCGCCATTCCGGGCCGCCCTGGGTGGCGAGCCAGTACTTGGCGGCGCCCCATTGGCCGTTGTTCGCCGCGCGCACGATGTTGGCGATCATCGCCGACTTGAGGTTGTCCTTCGCCTGGTCGAGTTCGGCGCGGAAGTGCTTGCGCAGCGTGTCGAGGCTGATCGGCTTCGCGCCCTCGCGCGCGATGCCGTCGCGGTCGAGGTCGCGCTGGTGGAAGATGCGTGCGGCGATCTTCTCCTGCGAGAAGCCGTGCGCCCAGAGCAGCTGGACGAGCTGGCGCTGGGCGCGCGTCGGCTCGAACTGCGGCTGCCCCGGTCCCCGTTTAGCCTCCTGCTGCGTGCCGGACATAACTCGCCGCCGCCTCCTTAGACGGCAGAAGTATCAGCGGTCGCCGCCGGCCGGGTCGTGCGGCGGCGTCGAGGGCTGCGGATCGTCTGCGGGCGGCGGGGTGTCGGTTCCCGGCTCCTTGGGCGGCTGCGGCTCGTCGTGTGGCTGCGGCTTGTCGGACACGGTCATTGTCCTTTCGTCGGCTTGAGGACGTTGTCGCGTATGGCCTCGGCGATGTGCCGCATCATGACAGGTGGGACGGCGTTCCCGCAACGCGCCCATTGGTCGGAATAGGAGCCCTTCATGACGTAGTCGGGCGGGAAGGAGCAGATGGCCTTGAGTTCGTCGATGGTGAACTTCCTGCGCTCGACCTGTCCGTGGACGACGGGATCGGTCCTGCTGCCCTGCTGCGAGAGGATGGTGGGGGAGGGCTCGTGCGCGAGGGCGACGGAGCCGTGGTGGGCGCGTCCCTGGATGGCGATCTCGTTGAAGCCGTTGTGGCAGGTGAGGATGGTGGGTGCGGGTTCGTGGGCCTGTGCGACGCGTCCGTTGAAGTTGCCTCGGATGGGCGTGCGCTCGACGCGCGCGACGCGTGGGTCGGCATGGCGGGAGGTCTCGACGTGGTGGGTGGCGGAGCGGTCGGCGCCGACGGTGTTGGCGGGTCGGTCGGTCATGTCCTCGTCGGCGTGCCATCCTGCGTTGTCGTGGACGGCGCGGGTCTCGATGGTTCCGGCGATGGAGCCTGCGTTGCCGCAGACGGTGGGGTGGGGCTTGTCGAGCGACCTCGCCTCGCCGGGGAACCATCCGTGCCGCGGGCGGACGAGGCGGCTCTCGACGAGGCCGGAGATTCTCGCGCGGGATGCGGTGATGGTCGGGGATGAATGGTCGTCCGGCGATCCGAACTTCGGCTCGACGTTGTTGCCGACGGCGATGCGGGCCTCGACGTAGCCGAGGCCGGTGTCGCGCTTGGTGGTGGTGCGTCCGCCGTCGGTGGCGAGCACGGTGGGCGACGGGCCGTCGTCGTGGTCGTAGCGGTCGCGGTCGCGTCGGACGCCGGTGATGTGCGGCAGGGCGTCGCGGACGGCGTAGCGGTACGGCAGCGGCGAGGGCCATGCGGGCTTCCTCGCGAGGTCGTTGCGGACGCCCTGGTAGATGATCCGCTGGCGCATCTGCGGCACGCCGAGCCATTGGGCGTCGAGCAGCCTGGCCTCGACGACGTAGCCGCAGGCGCGCAGCGCGCGGAGTATCTCGATGAAGTATCCCTTGGCGGTGCCTTTGACGAGGCCGGAGACGTTCTCGGCGACGAAGACCTTGGGCTGCAGGCCGTCGAGCAGTCTGGCGTACTCGTAGAACAGGTCGTCGTGCCGCTGGGTGATGTCGTGCGACGCGGTGACGCGGCCCCATCCGCGCTGCCGCTTGCCTGCGGTCGAGAAGGAGACGCATGGCGGCGATCCGTCGAGGATGTCGAGCGCGCCGCGCGGCAGGCCGGTGAGGCGCATTATGTCCTCTGGCTTGACCGAGCGGACGTCGGTCGGGTCGAGGATGGTGTGCGGGTCCATGTTGGCGGCGTAGGTGTCGCGGGCGGTGGCGACGACCTCGTTGGCGTAGACCACCTTGTAGCCGGCCATGCGGTATCCGACGGACGAGCCGCCGCCGCCGGCGAAGGTGGTGGCGACGGTGAGGCCGTTCCACGGGATGGCGCGTATCTCCTCCATCGTGGGGACCACGTACGGGGGTTTGCGTATGTCGGCGTCACCGTCGCGCGGCATGCCGTCGTCCTCCAGCGAGTATTGCCCGTGCGCGATGCCGTTGATGCCCTCGGCCATGACGGTCGGGCAGGGGTCGGTGTCGAGGTTCACCCGCCGCTTGTCGTACGCGGTCCACATCGTCTGGCGCCACCACAGCGTCACGCATCGGCCGTCGGGTCGTCGGCGGCGCGTCGCTGCGTCTTGCCGCCGGAGAAGGCGTAGCCGCAGCGCGGGCAGAGGTGCTCGGTCTCGATGTCCTCGTCGTACTCGGCGAAGCCGTCGGGCGCCTGGGCGAAGGCGCCCTTGAGGATGTCGCCGATCTCGCCGGCGTCGAAGCCGGTGGCGGCGAGGTCGTAGCCGCCGAGCTTGAGGTCGTCGAACTCGGCGCGCAGCAGCTCCATGTCCCATCCGGCGTCGAGCGCGAGGCGGTTGTCGGCGACGACGTACGCGCGGCGGTCGGCGACCGAGAGGTGCGACAGGTCGATGGTCGGTCCGCGCGACGGGTCGGGGTTGTTCGGTATCGGCTCGCCCGCGTCGCGCATGGCGATGGCGGCGGCGAGGCGCGCGTGGCCGGCGATCATGGCGTTGCCGGCGGTCAGCATCGGCGTCGTCCATCCGAAGCGGGCGAGCGAGGCGCGCAGCTTCTGCAATTGGATCGGCGTGTGCGTCCTGGCGTTGCGCGCGTACGGCACGAGGTCGTCCAGCGGGCGGTAGGCGACTCGGACCGGATGGAGACCGTCCGGGCCGTTCCCGTTCCGCCTGCGGCCCCTCGGCGGCGGCCTTCCGGGCGTTTCACCAGGTGAAGCGGAGTTGGCGTCAGTCCGGGCCATTTATGCTGCGCCGCCGCAGCGGTCGCCTCCCATGTGCCTGATTTTGTTCGGAAATATCAGGCATGTGCTTTCCGTGCCGACTTCGACATCATGTGTTTGTCGGACGCCTGGCTACGGTCCGGCGGGTCGGTCGGGGGTCCAATCCCGGCCGGCTCAAGGGACGACAAGGTCCACCGCCTCCGCGCCAGATACGGGCGCGCCTCGGAGCCCACGGGCACCTTCCGAGGTCGGCAGCCTCCGGTCCTTCGGTTTCCCGCGCTCTTTCCCGGCAGGCCGCCGTTTCGGGTCCGCCCACATTGTGAATCGGTCCAAACACTCGGCGCCAAGCGCGCGCCGGTCCTGCCTGTACGGGCAGCGCCGGGGCGCGGGCGGTTCCGAGTGTAGGTGTGTCCTCCTCTGTAATTTGGAGGAACGGCCTGCGGTCCTGCCTACGGGCAGGGTCGTGGGCCGCTCCGACCCCGACCCGTACCGCTGCGCCGACGAAGGCGCGGCGGCCTGGGCCGGAAGCCCGGGGACGCGATGCGTGTGCATATGCGTCTGAACAGAGGAACACTGACATGGCCACCAAGGCAATCTACTCCGCAGTCCTGACCGCCGCCACCGAGAAGCGGCTCATCGAGGCGATCACCAAGTCCGAGAAGGGGCTGATCGCCCGCGAAATCCGCGAGATCACCGGCTGGGACGGCACGCACTTCTCGATCCGCAACGCGATGGACAAGCTCGCGGCGCGGCACGGCTACAAGAGCGTGCCGACCTTCCTGCCGTGGACCATCGAGGTCGGCGGCGTCGAGGTGACGCGCGAGATGCTCACCTACACGCTGAAGGCGCTGCCGAAGAAGGCGGCGGCCGACGAGAAGGTCGTCGACCTCGCCGCGGCGAAGGCGGCGAAGAAGGCGAAGGCCAAGAAGGCAGCCTAATCCGTACCGGAGCGGCGCCGTCGCGACCGTGTGTGCAGGACGCACATGCGGGGCGCGGCGGCGTCCGCCGCTCCGGCCTGGATTAGTCCAGGGAAACAGAGGACACCATGACAACGATGAGATCAGTGATCTTCACGTTTGACGCGGAGCGGGGCTTCGACGGCTTCACCGACGGGACGACGTGGAACGGTTGGGACAACGTGTGGGTGACGCCGAAGGTGCGCGACGCGATCGTCGCCTACTTCCGCGAGACCTACCCGGACAGCCCCGACACCGAGGAAGCGAACCTCGACATGCTCGCGCTGCCGACGTCGGCCGAGCACGGCTTCATGGTCGACGGCGACGGCCTCGTGTCGTTCGCCCGCTGCTACACGACCTCGATAGTCGAGGACGAGCTGGGCGACGATCCGCTCGGCGACTGGCACGGAAGGAACGTCTGATGCGGAACCTCAATCCGTACGGCGGCATCCCCGTGTGGTGCCTCTGGCCGTCGCAGCGCAAGCCGGAATGGCAGGCGCAGCCCGACGGTTGGGAGCGCCGCGTCTACGGCACCGGCCGGGCCGAGTACCGGCGGGGTCGGTGGCGGATCATCTCGCCGAAGGAACAGCACAACGCGCGGCTGTACGACGACGAGACGACCTACAACATCACGCTCGCCTCGGTCGAGGCGTGCAAGGAACGCTCCTTCGTGCGCGAGGCCAAGATGCGGGCGAAGGAGACGCTGCTGCTCAAAGCCTGACCCGTACCGGAGCGCCGTGTGTGCGACCTGCACATACGGCCCTCCGGCCTGGGCCAGAACCCGGGACCAAGAACAGGGGGAGCAACTCGGGCCGCGTGCGTCGCAAGGCGTGCGCGGCCCTTCCCTTATGCTGAACAGAGGAACACCGAACATGACTAGGAACATGATGGTGTCGCCGTGCCATGAACGGTGACACCTCGAAGCTCGCCGCGATCCTCGGGATGATGGGGTCGAACTTCGACGGCGAGGTGCTCAACGCGGCCCGCAAGGCCGAACAGATACGCGTCGCGTCCGGCAAGACGTGGAAGCAGCTGCTCGACGGATCGGGCGGCTCGTCCTCCATGTCGTCGTCGGAGGCGATGTGGAAGTCGCGCGCGATCATGGCCGAGGCCGAGGTCATCAGACTTCGGATGGAGGTCATGAAGGCGAAGGCCGGCGGCGCGCAGGCGTCCGGCGGATCGTCGACGCACAAGCCCTTCACGTCCGGCAGCAAGTTCGATCTGCCGAAGCACGTCGAGGACGAGATCGTCGCGAAGCTGACGAAGTCTTGGATGAACGCCCGGCAGGTGAAGAAGGTCACCGGCTGGAACACTCCGAAGATGTCGATCCGCATCGCGCTCGGCCGCATCGCGAAGAAGCGCAACCTGACGCTGAAGGTCGACGCCTACTCCTACGGCGACGGCATGAACTACCGCTTCGCCTGAACCCGCGACCGATGCACCGGCGTCCGCGCATGCGGGCGTTTGGTGCATCGGCCTGGGTTCACCAGGAAGCCGAAACAGAGGACACCGGACAATGAGGAAGAAGGGAAAGGCGACGGACGCCGCCAAGGCGTTCGCCTCGCCGATGGAGACGCTGCGGCTGGCCGCGAAGGCGGCGGCGGTGGCGGTCCACGAGCTGCGCGCGACGCCTCCGGAGGAGGTCAACGCGGGCACGCTCTCGGACGCGACGGCGCTCGCCGCCGATCTGGCGGACGCCCATCGCAGGCTGGCCGCGTGGCTCGACGCCGTGCGGCAGGACGTGCGGGAGCGCGGATCGTGCATCGTCACGGCCGCGCCGAAGCGCAAGCCGCGGTATCTGGAGACGTCGCGGTGAGCGGCTCGTTCACCGACGACGACGGCAACGTGTGGCGCCCCGTGACGCAGGAGGAGGTGTCGGCGGCGTACCGCCGACGGCGCTCGACGCTCGTGGCCATCGCTTACGTGGACAAAGGCAAGCACGACGTCTCGCGCATCCGCATCCAGACGACCGACCGGACCCTGGCCGCGGAAAGGGCGACCAAGGCGTTCGTCGCGAAGTACCCGACGGCCCGGATCACCGCGTTGGTGATCGGAGGCCGGCCGTGTCCGCCTCGCTGACCCGCGACCGTAGCATCCACGTCCGCATATGCGGACGTCGGTGCTGCGGCCTGGGCCAGACCCGGGAACGGAGAAACCGAAACAGAGGAACACCGAATGGCAACGAAGAAGAGGGCGGGCGCCAAGTGGGCGGGCAGGAAGCCCGCGCCGAGGGGCGCGACGACGAAGCCGAACAGCGTCGACGACAAGGTCCGCAAGGCTGCGGGCTGCACGGCCGAACAGGTCGCGGCGGTCCGCGAGCGGATGGGCGTCAACGGCCTCGACTTCTCCGAATGCACCGAGCGCGAGTTCGCCGAGGCGGCGAAGCAGGCTTATGCCGAGCTTCGCGCCGAGGCGGAGGAGGCCGAGGCGATGGGGAAGGCCGAGGAGAACGAACGGCAGGAGGCGTCCGACCAGCCGAACGGCCCCGATGGGGTCGGCGGCGCGGCGCGGGGAAGCGAGCCGCAAGGCGACCTGCCGATGGACGAGCCGGAGAACGACATGGGCGGCTTCCCGCGCGAAGGGCAGCCATACACGCTCAGGGTCGCCGACCCGGTCGCGCAGCACGGCCTCGCCGATCTGGCGCTGAAGTGGTCGCGGGCCATCGGCTTCCGCGTCGCCGTCGTCGATAGGGCGGGCAAGGTGGCGCGGATCATCGACGGCAGGATCGGCGGCCCGAGGAAGAGGGCGGCGGCACCGCGCGAGCGGGCGGCGCCGTCCGACGGGCCGCGCACCGTGTCGGTGCGGGTCGACACCTCGCCCGAGACGAACAAGGCGCTGATCGAGGCGCTGCTCGCGCGCGAGCTGAACTCGCGCGAGGTGCGCGAGATCACCGGATGGCCCAACCCGAAGATGTCGATGCGGCACGCCGTCGCGGCGGTCGCCGACGCGGCGGGGTACAGGTGCCAGATCGCCGGCAAGGGCGTGCTCCGCTTCCGCTTCACGAAGTGACGGATCGGCTGACGCCCGCGCAGCGGAGCGCGCTGATGGCGCGCATCCGGTCGCGCGACACCGGGCCGGAGCGGATCGTCCGCGGACTGCTGCGTTCGATGGGGATCGCCCACCGCATGCACCGCGCCGACCTGCCGGGCCGGCCCGACTTCGCCGTCGCGTCCCGCCGCACGTGCGTGTTCGTCCACGGCTGCTTCTGGCACGGCCACATTTGCCGGAACGGAAGGCTGCCGCGGACGCGGCGCGCGTGGTGGAAGGCTAAGATAGAAACGAACCGCCGCCGCGACCGACGCGCGGCCCGCGCGCTGAGGCGCATGGGCTGGTCGGTGGTGACGGTATGGGAATGCTCCACGAAGGACAAGGACCGGCTCGGGCGTCGCCTGCGCCGCGTCCTGGCGTGACGGCAGCGGCACCCCGCGAGGGGCGGCCGCTTCCGCCTTGCCAGGAAGCAAGGGGAACAGAGGACACCGTAATGACGAAAAGGACCTATGGACTCGGACCGCCCGACCCGGAAGAGGGGAAGGTGTTCTGGGTCGGCGACGTGCCGCAGGCGTGCGACGTCTGCGGCATGAAGATCATGGCGCGCTTCATCGACGGCAAGACGAAGGCCGGTCCGTGGGCGTGCATGTGCGAGGGTTGCTACACGTTGGAGGGTCTCGGCCTCGGCGAGGGGCTGGGCCAGCTGTATGTGCGGCAGCCGTCCGGCCGCTGGATGAAGGTGGCGGGATGATGGCGCTCACACCGGAGGAACGCCACCGCGCGCAGCTGTGGCAGGCCGAAGTCGACCTGCGCGACGATCTGATCCAGCGCATCAAGGACGCGCTCGGCACCGCCGAGACCGGCGACGTGCTGGTCGAGGTCGCCCGCAACGCGCACCGCGCCGAGATGAAGCTCGCAGCCCTCTCACGTGAGGTCGACGAGATCATCGACAACGCGATGGCGATCGACAACACGGGCGCGCGGGTCAGCTCGCGCGCCCTGCAACGGTTGCGGGAGGCCATCGATGGCTAACCGCATAGGCATGTTCATCCATTGCCGCCGCTGCCTCGCGTCGATGCCGAAGGGGCAGTCGCCCGCGACGTGGGCGTGGCTGAGCGTCGGCTGGACGAACGAGGGGCTGCAGGTGTGGTGCGAGCGGCACGACATCAACGTGGCCGACTTCCACCTGGACGGCGCCAAGGTGCGCAACCTCGGCGACGACTACGCCGGCGACCGGCCGGCGAAGAAGAAGCTCAACTGAACCATTGACCGAAGCGACCGGGGGCGCCGCGAGGCGCCCTTCGTCGTTTCGGCCTGCGGTTCGTCGCAGGGAACGAGGAACATAGGAACACCGAATGATAACGGTCTACCACACCAGGCTCGACGACATGCAGGGCGAGGTCGCATGCGGCATCGCGGGCGGGTTCAACCCCGACCGCGCCAAGCTGGCCGCGCTGCTGATGGAGACGGGCTTCTACGAGGCGGTCGCCGAGTGCGACCTGCTGCCGGCGGCGGCCGGGCTGGAGACGGTCTGGACGATGACGCAGAACGGCGTGCTGAGCGATTCGTGGTCGCGCAAGCCGCCGATAGGTCTGCGGCCGTTGGAGCCGACCGTGGTCGTCGAGAACGGCCGCGCGTACGGCCGGCGGTCGTCGATGGTCGGCGACGTGTTCGAGTGCGCGCATCCCGACGGGCGCACGGAGCGGCACGTCTGCGACGTGTTCGGCTTCATGCTGATACCGCAGCAGCTCAAATGACGGCCGCGCCGCGCCTCGTGAGGCGGCTGCGGGCGGAAGGCTACACCGTCGCCCACACGGGCGGCGGGCACCTCAAGATCACGCGGCCCGACATGGCGAAGCCCGTCTACACCGGGGCCTCGCCGTCGGACCGGCGCACCGAGAGGAACCTGCGCGCGATCCTGCGCCGCGCGCGGAAGAAGGACTGACCCGCGAGGGAAGCGGCACGGCGCGAGCCTTGCCGCTTCTCCCTGGGCCAGACGGACCAGGGAACAGAGGACACCCAACAACGACGAAAGGAGATCGCCCGCTATGTGGGTGATGATGAACGACTCGTTCCTGTCGATAGTGCAGGACCAGAAGGACCCGAGGATGCTGATGGTGCGCGCCCGCAAGGCGGGCGACATCAGGACGGTGTTCCCCGACGCGAGCGTCGCCGAGACGACCGCGTCGGACTACCGCTACCGCGCCTCGATCCGCCGCAGCCGCGTGGTGGAGCGGATCGCTGCGCGGCTGCAGAACGTCGACTACCCGAACTTCAAGGACAGCGTCGAGGACGAGGAGCGCCACGACGCCTACCTGGAGGTCTGGCAGACGATGATGCTGTGGGGCAACGGCGTGCTCAAACGCCGGCCGGTGTTCCTGCCGGGCCGCAAGGCTCCGGCGAAAAAGGCGGCGCCGCGATGAGCGGCGTCACCGTCCACGGCGAGACCAACATCTACGCCGACGAGGTGCGCCGCATGAACGAGCATCTCGAGTGGCTGCGGACCAACGCGAACGAGGACTGGCGCCGGCAGGGCATCCTCGTCCTGAAGACGCTGGCCGCCAACCATCGGCAGGGGATGCGGCTCTACTACGAGCTGTTCCCCGACCGGAGGCCGGCATGGCGATGAGCGACAAGCAGCTCATCGCCTTGGCGGGCAAGGCGGCGCGCGAGCCGCTCAACGGCTGCGCGGAGGGCGGCCATCCGGCGAGGGACGCGGTCATTGCCGAAGTCCATCGCCGGACGCGGTGGCGGCCGGGCAACACGGTGATCCACAAGAACATCGAGTGGGGCATCGTGACGCTCGGCGTGCGCGAGGTGAACGGCAGGGCGAAGATCGTCGCCAAGGCCGTGCGCAAGAGCAACGGAAGGTGGCTGCGCCGCGCGGTGTGGCTGCCGTTCGACCTGCCGACGAAGTGCTGACGCTCCTGACCCGCGAGGGAAGCCGCATCGGAGGATGCGGCTTCTCCCTGGGCCAGTACCGGACCAGGGAACAGAGGACACCGACAATGGACAAAATGACAATCGTCATAGTGGCGATGGTGGTGGGGTGGTTCGTGCTGCTCGCGCTGCCGAGGATCGGCGGGACGTGGCGGCGCAAAGACCGCGACGAGCCGTTCGCCGACCGAAGACCGACGCTGCGGCTGCTGCCGAGCCGACGGAAGCGGCAGCTCTTCGCCTTCCTCGCCGCCTGCCTCCTGGCCGGCGGCGCGCAGGCGCAGAACCGGCAGCAGGAGTTCCGCGAGA
>Ga0066903_100002830_pt1 | contig 13825 bp, 18 predicted proteins | sample PanSoiMetaGPlot1_FD_67491 | JGI IMG/M metagenome (GOLD analysis project Ga0066903, IMG submission 67491) | Tropical forest soil microbial communities from Panama analyzed to predict greenhouse gas emissions - Panama Soil - Plot 1 (version 2) | ecosystem: Environmental > Terrestrial > Soil >... | reverse complement strand
TTGCGGAACAGCGGACGGGAGAGAGCCTACCAGGGCACCGACTCACAAGTCAGTAGGTGTCGATGCGCTTCGCTCTTCGGCCACATTCTCGTTCGAGGCCCGTTGATTCTCCGCGTTCAGGATGGCCGCAAGGGCAAGGGAAACTCCCGCGGTTCCTCGCCCTGGCGCAAGCCTCGCCGCAGAAGAGATCCTCCGTTTCGACAAGGCATCTGCAGGGCGCGTGGGCGCACGGAATCAAGTTTGCCGACTGCATCAATTCCTACTTTGGCAGGAAAACCCGCAGAGTCTTGGCCGCACCGTTTCGGCGAAGTCGTGGAATCGCATCTGAATTGCATCCTCGTGTGTTCCAGCATTAAAGACAATCTCTTCCTGCTCGGCTAGGGATTGCTCGGCGTAGACTGGCAACTCATAAAGATTGCCGAACGGGGACATCGCTCCAACATCGGAGTCCGGAAATAGCTCCTGGAATTCGTATTCCGTCGCTAGCCGGAGATGACGACTGCCGACAGCTTCCCCCAACGCAGGGAAACTGATTTTTTCTGTCGCTGGTAAGACCGCCAGCACGAATCGCGAATCTGCCTTCACAACCACGGTTTTAGCGACTGTTTCTGCCGGTACACGCTCGGCCGCAGCTAGCTGTCCCGCTGTAAAAGTAGGTGGGTGAGAGAGGTGCTGGTAGGGAATCCTCTTCAAATCCAAATAGTTCTTGAGGAGTGTCCGTGGGTAGGTTGTCTGTGACATTAGCTCTCCTTTCCCGGATGGTTCCGCGGTCGGGATTTCCGACCGAGCCTGACAGGCGTCGGCGCCCGCATGGCGTACGCCTTCAAAATTACGCCGTCGGATGTGCCGGCAAATCAGGGATATCTTGTAGAAAACCAGGCCGGGCCATACGCCTCGATCCGACCAAACATCCACAGTTTCCCGGAGAGCAACCCCGCCCTCCGCGTAGTATGGACAAGCTATGTCGACGGCCAAGTATCGACAAAAGCGAAACTTTGCGCACACTCCGGAGCCCTACGGTGCCCCAAGACATTCGAGCAGCGCAGGGCGCAGACGCATTTTTGTCATCCAGAAGCATCGGGCTTCCCGTCTTCACTATGACCTCCGTCTGGAATTCGGGGGCGTTCTGGTTTCCTGGGCGATCCCGAAAGGTCCCTCGCTCGACCCATCTGTAAAGCGGCTGGCGATGCAGGTCGAGGACCATCCGGTGGACTACGCGAGTTTTGAAGGTGCGATTCCCGAAGGTGAGTATGGCGGCGGCACGGTCATGGTTTGGGATAAAGGGAGCTGGGTCGCCGAAACCGACAATATTGGGGTTGCGCTTCGCGAGGGTAACCTGAAATTTACTCTTCGTGGAAAGAAGTTGCGAGGCTGCTGGGCATTGGTGCGGACCGGATCTGGCAACACGGGTGGCAACTCCTGGCTGCTCATAAAACACCGAGACCGCTTTGCCTCCACCAGGCGGGTCACCGAGGACAAGCCGCGTTCGGTCATCAGCCATCGCCTTTTGGCTGACATTGCCTTCGAAACACGGGGCAACGTTACGAAGGCTTCTACGGGCGACCCGACGAATTCCGCTGACCACAAGCGGACAAAACGCCGAAGAACCTACCGAGGAATGAACGCGGAAAACCGGAAATGGCAAAAAAATCGAAACAACACAAGGGCTTGATTAACCCTTTGAGCTTGCTGCCTCGCGACCGAGACGACCATGGCGTCGTCCAAATCGTTATCGAAACCCCCAAGGGAAGCCGCAACAAGTACGCCTTTGATTCGAAGCTGCGAGTATTCCGGCTAAAAAAGGTCCTGCCTGTGGGCATGGCCTTTCCTTACGACTTCGGGTTTATACCCTCAACACTTGCGGAGGATGGTGACCCGGTCGACGTCCTTGTGCTTATGGATGAAGCCGCGTTCCCAGGATGTCTTTTGCGGGGTCGTCTCATCGGGATCATCCAGGGAGAGCAGGGAAAAAAGAAAAAATATGAACGAAACGATCGAATCATCGCGATCGAAGAGGCGAATCACAGCTACGCGAATGTGAAGCACGTTACGGACCTGGGAAAAGAATTTGTGAAAGAGCTTGAAGAGTTTTTTGTGAACTATCACGAGCTCGACGGGGAACAGTATCGCATTCGGGACGTCCGGGGACCCCGCGAGGCGAAGAGACGCATCCGAGATGGCATACATGCTAGGAAGGGCATGGAGTTTTAGGAGGGCCTATAGGGCTCGAATTTAAATAATCGTTTCGTTCCCTAACCAAATTCGCGCTACGGTCTTCCCCGTATTGCCATCGGTTTGCATTTTGAAAGACTCATGACTGCCGTTGTTGTTGGCGCAATCCAAAGGCCAGTCGGCCTTCGGTCAACCGTCCGCCTCACTCAGCGACCAGGTATTCGAGGTGTGGTAATGGAACCAGAAAATCCTGTCAATGCAACAGACTTCCAAGCGGCCGGCACACGGAAGATCCGCTACGCCGTTGTGGGTCTGGGGTACATCGCTCAGGTTGCGGTCCTTCCGGCTTTTAGTCATGCGGCTGAAAACTCACAATTGGTTGCGCTGGTGTCGAGTGATCCGCGGAAGCTCAAACAGTTAGGGAAGAAATACGGAGTACCCAAGCTTTATTCGTATGAGCAATACGACGACTGTCTTGCCAGCGGCGAAATCGATGCCGTCTATATTGCCCTCCCCAATTCCATGCATCGTGCGTACACCGAGACCGCCGCTCGGCGAGGAATCCATGTTCTCTGCGAAAAACCCATGGCCTTTACGGAACAGGATTGCGAATCCATGATAGAAGCGTGCAAAAGTTCAAGAGCCAAGCTGATGGTCGCTTATCGCCTTCATTTTGAAAAAGGAAATCTGTCTGCAGCATCCGCTCTACAGGAAGGTAAGATCGGGGAACCGAGAATCTTCAATTCAGTGTTCTCACAGCAGGTTAACCCCGACAATAGCCGCCTCCAAAGCGACATCGGCGGCGGGCCGCTCTACGACATCGGCATATACTGCATCAACGCGGCCCGGTATTTGTTTCGCGCTGAGCCTTACGAGGTTTTCTGTTATGCATCCGCGAACCTGCAGGACAACCGCTTCCTCCAAGTCTACGAGATGAACTCGGCGTTGCTTCGCTTTCCGGATGATCAACTGGCGTCATTCAACTGCAGCTTTGGAGCATCCAATCAGTCTTCTTACGAAGTTGTCGGTACCAAGGGAGTGCTGCGAATGGACCCCGCCTATGAGATGGTCGGGGACCTAAAGATGGAAATCCGGACGGCAGGGAAAAAGCATCGCACCACCTACAAAAAGCGAGATCAGTTCGGCCCGGAATTGACCTACTTTTCTGATTGCATATTGTCCGATAAGGAGCCCGAGCCTGATGGCATGGAAGGTCTGGCCGACGTTCGGATCATCGGCGCTCTTCTGGAATCGGCGGAAAAAGGCAAGCCCATTGAGTTGCTGCCGATCAACAAGACCAGCCGTCCCTCGCTCGAACAGGAAATTCACAAACCGGCCCTTCCTACTCAGCCGCTTGTTCGAGCCACCGCTCCTTCTGAATAGCCGGCTGACCATTGAACACAGTGACGCGGATCGACGGAATCCTCACAGATATTCCTGTTTATGCTCGCGACTCCGGCGTCGAGGAAATGGACGAACACTGGTTGTCTTGAAGGGGCCCATATCGAGCCATACGAGGTCCATAGGAAATTTCTGGGCGATGTTCATTGAAAAGATAGGACCAAAGAGAGACAGCAAAGTGAGAGAGCCCGACGAACCTACACGAAGCAAGGTATGTTGAGCCTCTGCGTTTGATCGGACACGGGAAACCGGTGGAACTGCCCCGAAACGCCTGCTGCGGGGTAAGACATTGCGTTTTGCCTCGGGCTGGAACGCCAGCATAAACGCGCGTCAGCTACAAACTCCTCGCCCCAGAAGGCTTCGCCCTAGCGAAAGCAAACAATCTCGAGGATTGAAGGTATTGAACGAGCAAAGGTGCTCGTGTATCGCTGGAACAAGGGGGCTTAACCATGAAGGCATCAAAACACAGAAACTGGGTGAAGTCTGTGAAAACTGATTCGACTCATCCGCCGGAAGGATTGTTCACGAAAAGCGCCCCAACTATTGCTCGAGCATTGGCTTCCAGAAAAGTGTCTCCCAAGGGACCACAGTCAGGTATGCGAATGCTTACGTACTTCATAAACCGCGCCGGACGGGGACTGAGCAATTCGCGACGAGCAGTGTTAGAGCGCGCAAAAAGACTTCTCTCGAAAAGAATTTCCGCCAGCAGGTAACGTCGCGAGACACGCCACTGCATTGTGACCTCACCCAGCCTTTGACAGCAAGTGAACGCGAATGCGGCGAGATGATGGCCAGAAACGTTCCGGCCAGCAATCCACCGCAAGGCACGGATTAATCCGGCCGACTATCTTCCAGGAGAGGTCGCATTTCGCGACTGCGCGTGGCTGCAACGAGCCACCTCGATGCTGTTCTGCATTGTAGTTTTCACCACCGCCTCATTTCCTTGCGGTGCGGCCACAAATTTGACGTGGATATTCATTCAAGGAGCAGGCGGCGCACTGCAGCCGCTCCCACAGGCTATCCTTCTGGAAAGTTTTCCTCACGCGAAGCGAGGCGCAGCCATGGCCATCTTCGCGATGGGGGTCGTGGTTGCTCCTGTGCTCGGTCCCACGTTTGGCGGTTGGCTGGCTGACCAATACAGCTGGCGCTGGGCGTTTTACATTAACGTGCCCTTGGGAATCGTGGTGCTAGTCATGATTCCTTCCGGTGCGCATCCGCTTGAATCAAGGCGAGGACCCAGACCATCAGTTACGGCCGGGGATGTCGGTTGAGCCTAAAGTTTGGCTGAAGTGAAGTCCGCTACACGGGAGCCGATGAGCACTTTTCTCGTTGACGCGACTTCCAATCATCGGGCAGTCACATCTGTTTCCTGCTCATGCCGGATTGTGCTCTCTCTTTACGCCAAGTGGTAGTAAATCGGCATTGACGCCGCGTGGTTTGCATCGAGGTTGGCCGCTACGTAATTCCAGAAGCTTCGTTTGGAAAGCTGGCTCCAGAGATGCCGCAGGGGACTTTTATCCCATCGGGCCCAGTTAACGAGCGCGTAGTCGGATGGCTCTCCGGGCAGCGGAACCATAGCGACGGAGTTATCCAAGCCGGTCTCAACCTCGTACCAGTCGGTCAGATAATCCCAAAGTTGCAACATGACCCGCCGATCTTCTGCCGCAAAATGATTGAACAGAAAAAGGCCTGGCCGGCTCGTGTCCACCTCACCAACTCGTTTTTCATTCTTCGCTGCGATGATTCTCACGAGTTTAGATTTTTTGCGTATCAATTCCATTAGTCCGACGTATTCGGGCGCCAGTTGGACGGCGCGAATTACAGCCGGTGACCGAGTTTCGATCAGGACTACCAGATCGAAGTTCGCGACATGCAACGATGCCTTGTGTTCGCTCAAAAAGACACTGAAGGGCCGGGCTGGCGGCATGATGACCGCGCGAAATACAGTAGCCCGTACCACGCCGTCCAATGATTCAACCTGCCGCGCCCGCTCTTTTACTCTGACGATGAGTTCCGAGCGCCTGCGGCTTGGCAACAATGTGGGAAAAGGGCTCGGCCTGATGCTGGCCGCGACGTACAGATAGCCAAGAGTTGTTGGTTCGACAAGTCTTGCCCGTTCGTACTTGGGATCTGGGTTGACAATCTGGAGTTCCATTTCAATTAGTTCCTCCGAGTTGTCTGAGCCTGCCCATAGCCATGCTGCTGTTCCATAAATTCACCGCATCGCCCTGTCTCGGCAATACCTGAATGTGTGTAAAAAGCTGCCATATCTACTCGAATCAACGGATTGACCTGGATCACGCCGCCGCCACAATAGTCACACCGGCACTCATACCCGCCAATCAGGCGCTTTTGCCTTCTACCCGAAGCCGATTTTTGGAGGGACGAAGGCAAGCGAGGCGAAGGTTTTGGGCGAATGGGCGGATATAGAAAGAGGTGCACTTTGCGACTTCGAAGTTCGTCGTTTGAAAACCAGGGTACGATTCCGGAGAAATTCACCTGCAAGGGCGCCAATATTTCTCCAGAGCTGTTCTGGGAGGACGCGCCGAAAGAGACGAAATACTTTGTACTGATCCTTCACGATCCCGATGCCCCGGGTACGGATGGTTTCACCCACTGGTTGCTTTATGACATTCCTCGAAATGTTAACCACATTCGGGAGAACCTTCCAAAGAATGCTCTGGTGGCGCAGTCTGGGCTGCAGGGCACTAACGATGCCGGGGGGCTTGGCTACACAGGTCCCTGCCCTCCTTCGGGTAAACACCGGTATTTTGCAAGACTATATGCGTTGCGTCAGGAACTCGATTTGCCGCCCGGTGCGACGGCTCACCAAGTGACTGCCGCCCTGGACGGCAAGGTCATCGAACAGGCAGAACTGTTGGCCACATATGGAGGAACTGAAGATCGCAAGTGATGGAAAGGGTGCAGCCACAGGAGATCTTCGCCGGAGCAACGCTTGCGCGTCGCTGACGGAGCCCCACGCAACGGCCCGCAAAATCCTTGAAAGCGCGGAGATGCTGTCCGAGTGCGCAACAAATCATTTCCGTCGGAGCATTGTGGATGCTCTCTGTGTCAATTTGTATGGCGGAAATGGAATTGCAGTACTTGTCTTACGGCGAAGGTCACAACCCGAGTTTCGCGATGGGCTTCAGGTCTGCAACAAATTGTCTTTCGAGTTGATGGCGCATCTTCTCATCCGGCGCTCGTAAAATGGCCGAAGGATGAATCGTGGCCAGCACCCGAGGCGCCAAAGGTGACTCCACGAATTCACCGTGCCGCACGGTTACCCGGAATTGCGAGCCTAGCAATGCCTGGGCTGCCGTTGCTCCGAAGCACACAATGGCATGAGGTGCGAGCGCCGCGATTTCCGCCTCCAGCCAAGGACGGCACGCCGCGATTTCTTTTTTGTTCGGCTTATCATGGATGCGGCGCTTGCCTCGTGGCTTGAACTTAAAGTGTTTCACGATATTCGTCACATAGGTGTTCTTGCGGTCAATTCCGGCTTCGACCAGCAGCCTGTCCATCAGCCGCCCAGCCGGCCCCACGAACGGGCGGCCTGCTTTGTCTTCGTCATTTCCAGGTTGTTCGCCGATCAGCATGATTCGAGCATGGATGCTGCCTTCCCCGAAGACAGTTTGCGTGGCATTCTTCCAGAGACTGCAATTCCGACAGTTTTTTGCTTTTACCGACAATTCGCGCAGCGATCCTGCGGCGGATGACACGCCCCGGCTGGTTCGAATCTCTTTTGGGTCACTCATGCGCAGGGACGGAGCTTGATCCGTCGTCTAGGTCTTCTGCTTTTTGTCCCAGCCGCTGCAGAAGATTTTTCAGGTTCTGGAGTTTTTCCCGAAACTCTCGATCATTTTTCACGTCGCGATCTCGGATTTTAGAGAACCGAATCGCGGTGCGATACCCGGTCAAAGCGTTCTTTACATTTCTGGCCATGTTTGACGGATCCTTGGTGGCGAGCGCCAGGCCGCAGAAGGTAATGGCCATATCTAATTCCGTAAGCACAAACTGAGCTTGTGTCTTTGCCAGCTGTGCGTCGAGCTTGCCTTTCGGTTGGATCTTAGCCATACCCCATAGTCCCCGTTTGCGCGGCTAGTTCCATACCGCGAACACTGCACGAAGAACAGGCGGAGAATGCACACGAAATCATGAAGAAAACGCCAATTGGTCGTCTCGAACCGCTTGGGAAAGAAGAGAACGCCTATGCTGGGATGAAGGGAATTGGCATTTGTTATCCGGGAGTTCTATTGCCCGGCACTGGAGCGCCGGCGATAGCTTCGGCTTCGAGATAAATGTGTTTGATTCGAGGGAATCGTGTTCGAACTGCCTTTTCCAAACGGTCGATAGCCTCGGTGACGTCTGCGGATGACAGAGTCTTTTTGAACTGAATATCGAGAGCGAGAAGTACGGTGTTCGGTCCGAGATACATGGTCAGAGGCCGGCGAGCTCGCTCAACCGCGGGGTCGTCTTGAACCAGAGAACAGATCTTGTCCAGTGTCGACCGGCGGACGCCTTCGCCGACAAGCAGGCCCTTGGTTTCTCGGGCGAGCAGAGTGGCAAAAACAACCAAAATCAAGCCGATGGCTACCGAGGCTGCACCATCGATCCATGGCCGGTGGAGCTGGTGGCCGAGAAAGATACCGAGAAACGCAATTAGAAGACCTATTAAAGCAGCTGTATCTTCAAACAGCACGGCAAACGTGCTTGGATCCTTGCTGAGATGAATCGCTGGAAGAAGATCATCTTCCTGACCTGCGGCTTTGCGAAACTCACTGTAAGCGACAAACAACGAATAGCTCTCGCAGAAGGCCGAAATCCCCAAAATGACGTAGTTCCAAGTCAGATGTTCCAGTTCGCGAGGTGCGCGGAGGCGCAGCCAACCTTCAACGATGGAAAATACTCCGCCACACGCAAAGATCAGCATGGCCACGACAAGCGTCCAGAAGTACAGTTCCTTGCCGTAGCCGAAGGGATGCGTTTCATCGGCCGCGCGCCGGCTCCGATTCAAACCAAATAGGAGCAGGGCGCCATTGCCCATATCAACAAGGGAGTGCACGCCCTCGGCCAACATAGCCGAACTCCCGCTGAAATATGCAGCGGTAAATTTGGAGACGGCAATGAAAGCGTTCGCGGTGAGGGCGGCGAGGATGGCTTTGGGTTTTTCAGCCACCGAATGGCCCTTGAGCTTCCCTATGATTTTTTCGACGGGACCTTTGCGCCCTTTTTCCGGGCTTCGGACAGGCCAATCGCTATAGCTTGTTCACGGCTCTTGACTTTGCCGCCCTTTCCCGCTTTTCCCGATCGGAGAGTGCCGCGCTTTTTGCGACGCATAGCGCTCCGTACTGACTTCTTTGCCGAAGCTCCATAGCGAGCCATTAGTCCCTCCAGTTCTTCGTTTCGACACGCGTTACGTCACCTCTTGAGAGGCTAGATGAATCGAAACTACCGTTGTTCCGGCGGCGTTTTCGATGGGCGGAACACTGTATAAACAAATATCGTTTCCTTCACGAGGAGTACTCCTGCTTTCGAGAAAGAACTAGGATTGGCCGTATTTCTGAAGGCGATCTAACACGGAGCTTGCTAATGCCGTGCAGCCAAAGAACTGATTAGAAATGCCGTTGAAGCGGTCAGCATCGTACACGTCGCAATCCATCCAAGCCAACACAAACCGCGGGGAAGACGGAATGTGCCAACGATCGCGGCGTCGCTCGAAAGCTTCATCACCGCGTACATGGCCGGAAAGGCCGCGAGACCGTTTAAGATTGCAGACCAATACAAAGCTCGCACCGGGTCCAAACCCATAAAGTTGAAGCCGATGCCGAGTATGGTGGCAGCGGAAATGACCGCATAAAACCCAAATGCGTCCCTTGGCTTACTTTCGAGCGAGGCTCGCCATTGAAAAATCTCGGCAATCGCATAGCCAGCAGAACCGGCCAACACCGGGATGGCCAGCAGCCCCGTACCGATGATGCCCAGGGCAAAGAGGGCAAATGCGAACCGCCCAGCAACCGGTTTCAGAGCGGCCGCGACATCGGCGGCGCTCCGGAGTGAGGTGCTGGAGTCATGCAGCGCGACTGCCGTGGTTAGTATGATCGCGAATGCCACAAGATTCGACAAAGCCATGCCGAGGCGAGTATCCATGGATATGCGTCGAAATTGTGCCCATGCCTGGCGTGGCTTATTTTTGAGCGGTTGCTGTCCCTGATTAAGGCGCACCTCTTCAACTTCTTGAGCCGTTTGCCAAAAGAAAAGATAAGGACTTATGGTTGTTCCTAAAACCGCGACAAGTGCCATCCAGTATTCGGTGTTCCATGAAATCGACGGCAGCAGCGTTGCCCTTAGCACCTTGCTCCAAGGGACGTGGACAGTGAAGACCGCCGCCACGTATGCGAATAGAACCAGGGTAAGCCACCGCAGATAGCTTACATACCTTCGATAAGGAACAAAAACCTGCAGCCAAAGAGAGACGACTCCAAACAGCACTGAATAGATGACGGCGGAACCGTGAAGCACAAGAGTTGTTGAGGCTCCCATAGCAGCCAGGTCCGCCCCCAGATTGAAGATGTTGGCCGCGCACATTAAGGCCACAACGCCGTAAACAAACGCGCCGCTATAACGCTTTCTCAAACTCACAGTGATGCCGCTACCGGTAATTCTGCCGAGCCGCGCGCAAATTTCCTGGATGGCGGCCATCAGCGGAAAGCTGAACAGCATGGTCCACAACATCGCGAATCCGAATTGAGCTCCGACTTGCGCATAAGTGACGATCCCGCTAGGGTCATCGTCGGCAGCGCCGGTGATCAGTCCGGGCCCTAAGGTTCCGAGGAGGGTTTTCACCATCGGCTTGGCTTGGGTGCCTGTGCTCACGGTCATCCTCTTCTATAAGCGTGTGGAGATCATTTGACGGACACGCCATATCAAGATTGAAGATGCGAACCATACCCCGACACTAAGAAAAAGAGAGCTTCCTAGGGTCCACGACGCAAACGACAACCACATTGTTAAGGCAAACAAGAAAAGCGCGCAGCTTCCGATTGCCGCTCCACGCGCATCGAGTGCTGCGGCCAATTTCCCTCGTTCAGTGCCGTCAAGCCCACTCGAAACCATGTTTGTTGGCGGCGTACAGCATTCGGAGATGAACAATCGGATCTTTGTGCCCCGTAAAACCTGTGAAGCGGACTTTCCCTGTTTTTTTTGCTTCTCTTACCGCCTCTACAGCTCCTCCCTCTGCGAAGAAGCGGTCCGGATCTTCAAGGCGGATGTTTTCGTGAAACTGCCATAGATCTACATGATCCACTTGTAGCCGCTCGAGCGATTCATCGAGCTGTTTCAGCGCCGAGCCTTTGGTGCGCCCGTCATACTTTGTCATCACAAAAACGTTGTCGCGCCTGCCTTTCAGGGCCTTGCCCACCCGGCGCTCGCTTTCGCCTTCATTGTAGTCCCAGGAGTTGTCCGAAAAATTGATTCCGCGATCGATCGAAGCCTGAAATATCTTGATTGCGTCCGGCTCCTCCACATAAGTGAGACTGCACCGAGGCCGCCGAGGAAGGAACGTCGAGAGAATCCTTGGGCGTGCACGGTAACCCCTTTTTACCTTCCGAGACTCGCAATGAAGCTAATGGGCAGGGGCCGGTCTGAAAATCCCGGGATCGCGGTATTCTCACGCGTGACGTTGGTGGACGGTAGGCCTAAGGCGCAGTCTCGGCGTGGAGACAAAAATAGATCTGACTGCCCCCTTGATTTCTGACCTCGGCACGGATGTCACTTTTTGAATGTGCTGCGGGTCTGCAGCCGTCCTAGGTCCATGGCGATCCGGCGCTGATAGTTTTGCTCGACCGCTGCGAAGAAGGACCTGCATTCAATTCCCATTCGGGCGGCGGCAGGTTGTGATGGCTGAATGCCTATGGCTGTGCGACAACAGACGCCCACTTCCCAGCGAGCTACGTCTTCTCTCGTTCGCGACTACGGCAATTCACGGATAGTCGGCTTCTAGACGCTTGAGTACTTTAACTGGTGACTGCCGCCCCTGAGAGAAGCCTTCTGTGTGTAGCTTTGGCACATGCAAGTTCCCGACCGTAGTTCTGGCTGTCGCCTTTTTTGCCGTGACACCGCTGTGCGCGGATTCGAGCCGCTTTCCCGCGCCGGCCAACACGCCGCACGGCTCCGAGCTGTGGAGCATGTTTAGCGGGGGCGAACTTGTCGTCGGGCAGGCGGATTATGTAGCCGCTGGTGTGACCGCTAATCCGCTTGCGAAAAACGACGGGCGCGGCGGGCTCGGCCTTGTGCTCGCGTGCGGGACCGATCGCGAGATCGGTGGAACCTATGAGATCCAGCTAGATCTTCGCAACATGTCTGCTGCCCATATTCCCTCGAGCGTATTCAACAGCTTGCAGGGCGAAGAGGCGTACCCGTTTTGGGGGCCAAACGAGAAGGGAAGCAGCGCGCCGCTAGCGTCGGATCAGACTTCTGCCGGACTCAGCTTGACCAACGCCGCACCATATTCACAAAGCATGCTTCCTTCGGCAGGTTCAGGTGGGGTATTGCTGGGTGGATTGACCGTGACGCCCGCTCCTATTGGGACGCCCGAGCCGAACTCGGGGCTTCTGTTGGCGCTGGGTCTGGAAGCGGTGGTGGGGATTGCATCGCTAGCGAAGAAGTGATTTCCCGACTCAAACTGTCGTTTCAGTCTGCGCATCCGAGCACGCAACAATTTGTCGATACCGCCGTTTCCGCCCAAAGGAGTTCCTGATGGCTGAAGACACATCCAGAAAAGGACAAAGTGCGCCGGTATCGCGGGAACGCCTCGCGGAACTGCTCAACGAAGACTTGTCGCGCGAATATCAGGCAATCATCGCTTACGTCGTCTATTCGCAGGTGCTGAAAGGCCCGGAATACATGAGCATCGCTGAACAACTCGAACTTCACGCCAAACAAGAACTGGACCACGCGATGATCATCGCCCGGCAGGTTGACTATTTAGGAGCTATGCCAAGCGTGACGCCAAAACCTGTGAAAACTTCTGAAAAAGCGAAAGACATGCTCCGTTTTGACTTGGACAACGAGGTCGAAACCATTCGTAACTACCGCCAGCGGGTAAGGCAATGCGAGGACTTGGGCGAGTTCGCCATGGCCGAACAAATCCGCGGAATCTTGGTAAATGAACAGGACCATCAAATTGATTTGGCGACTGCGCTGGGAGTCGATGCGCCCGTACTTGAAAGTGCAAAGGATCCTACAGTCAAAAAATAAGGAAGGACGATCTGTGAGATTCGGACCATTTCTCGGCTTGGCGATACTTTTGTTTGTTTTGTGGATTGGTGGATTCGTCGTCTTTCATGTCGCGAGTTTTCTAATCCATCTGCTTCTCATCCTTGCTGTGATTTCGCTCTTGGCCCATCTTTTCACGGGCTCAAGGACGGCATAGCTGCGCCCGTCCCAGCTGTTAGGAAAACAAGGGCGGCTGCGCAGAATCATCTTCAGGCGCGGAGAAATTGCTGAGCCCCACGCCTACGAGGCGATAGCGTTGCTGCGGACTGAGCGCAACCCGCCCGCGCAACCAGAGCGCGATGGTCGTTAGTTCCTCACACGAAGACGGAGGCGAGGCCGGCGTATAGCTGCGTGTCAGAATCTTGAACTCGCTGGTTTTGAGCTTCAGCACTACGGTACGCGCGATGCGCCGCTCTTTGCTTGAGGCCGCCCAGGTGAGTTCGGCAAGCTTGCGGATCATTGGTTCGGTATCGGCTAGCGGCACATCGCGTTCGAAAGTGTCCTCGGCCGAAATCGACTGTGTGGGCCGGTCCGGAACAACCTCACTCTTGTCCATTCCACGGGCCAACTCGAAAAGGCGAACACCATGACGGCCGAAGCGGCTTTCGAGAGTGGGCAAATCAAGCCGTCGCAACTCGGCGATCGTGTGCACCTCGAGACATTTCAACTTTGCCTCTGTGACCTTGCCGACTCCGGGCAACCGTGATACCGGCAAGGGCAGTAAAAACAAGTCCACATCCCCTGGCTGTATGACAAAAAGCCCGTCCGGCTTTTTCCAGTCCGACGCAATTTTTGCAAGGAACTTATTCGACGCGACGCCGGCTGAGGCGGTCAATTGAAGTTCCGCGCGGATCTGTTCACGAATTGTATGTGCAACCAGTGTGGCGGTCGGCAATCCAGTTTTGTTTTCCGTCACGTCCAGATAGGCCTCATCGAGTGACAGCGGCTCGATGAGGTCGGTGTGTCGATGGAAGAT
>Ga0066903_100002829_pt1 | contig 13826 bp, 8 predicted proteins | sample PanSoiMetaGPlot1_FD_67491 | JGI IMG/M metagenome (GOLD analysis project Ga0066903, IMG submission 67491) | Tropical forest soil microbial communities from Panama analyzed to predict greenhouse gas emissions - Panama Soil - Plot 1 (version 2) | ecosystem: Environmental > Terrestrial > Soil >... | reverse complement strand
TTTGACGCTTTGTCGGTTACGTCGACATCGAATTGCACAACGAATTTGTTACCCGCTACGAACGGCCCGCCGATGTTCGCCCTATGTACTTCCATGTTTTTTTCCCACCACTCCGTTTTGCCCCGCACTTGATCGAGGCCGCGCATTTCCGTCGCCATCCCTTCCATAGAACGCGGCTCTATGCTGACGACGTCCTTAGCGTAAAGTGAATCGACCGCCTTCATCCATTCTTTCTTTTCACACAGTTCCACTAATTTTTTCGCAACTTCTTCCGTCTTCATCTTTCTCCTCCCTTATTCTTTGTTTATTTCCCGATCAGCTTCTCGAGTTTCTCGAGGCTGACGCTCCAACCGTAATTGTGCCTGTAGCACTGTTCTGCGGTAGGAACTTAGTGTCGCCATTGACATCAACGAATTCTACCGTCACCAATTGCTCGCCTGCGTCAAGACGCGGATCACTTCATCGAGAGCGGGCTACTAAAGCCGGGGAATATGCGACGGTGCATGCCCGTGACGACTACGCGCGCACGCGCGCACGCAGTATCTCGGCGAGCAATATCGGACGAACCAGCCCGCGCATGTCTTACGAGCGCGAGCGACATTGACGTACAAAATCACACGGCACTGAAATCAGTGAGCTTGTTGTGACTTTGGTTGTGACTTGATCAGTTTTCGAGCTCTGATTTGATGTAAGCTACTGCAAATCAGAGGCATGAGGCGGGGGCGGGAATCGAACCCGCGAATAGAGGTTTTGCAGACCTCGGCCTTACCACTTGGCTACCCCGCCGTCAGGGGAAGTTGAGCGTAACGCGCGAGTCTATCGTGTCAATTTGGGATCGCGGTCGGTTGTAGGAAAAGCGGCTGTCCGTCTGGAAACGGGACTGTCTGAATGATCACGTCGAGCTTATTGATGTCGACCGGCTTGACCAAGTGATGCGAAAAACCGGCCTCGCCACTGCGGCGAATATCCTCTTCCATGCCGTAACCGGACAAGGCGATGCCAAATATATGATGCTTCTCGCGCAATGTTTTGAGCAGGTCGTGACCGTTACCGTCCGGCAATCCGATATCGCTAACCAGAACATCGAATCGGGTCTTCATCGCGACATCGAGCGCTGAGCGAACATCGCTTGCCGAATGAACATCGTATCCTCGTTTGCGCAGCATCCGGGTCAGAGAACGTTTCGTATCCTCGTGATCCTCGACCAAAAGCAAGCGAACGGACCGACGCGCGCTAACGCTTTGCGGAGAATGACTCGCTGCCGGCGCGGCACTGGTTTCGCAAGTCGGAAAGAAAGCCAGGAATTTTGCGCCTTGATTGCGCCCCTGACTTTGGGCGTCGATGCGGCCCTTGTGCATTTCAACGAGTGCCTTCGTGATCGAGAGGCCCAGACCGAGACCGCCTAGTTGGGTTCGGCCGGCCTGTTCGAAGGCGTGAAAAATTTTAGGAAGAACCTCAGGCTCGATCCCGCAGCCAGAATCTTCGACCGCAAGGCAGAACTCACCCTTGTCGTCGTTTAGGGTTTGAATAGCGAGCTTTCCGCCATCCGGCGTAAATTTTACGGCGTTCTTGATTAGATTCCAAAAAATCTGCTGTAAACGGGCGGGGTCGGCGTTGAGATGAACTCTCGTGGCGTTGAGTTCGATCCGCACTTTGAGTTTCTTTTGTTCGATCTCAGATTGGCAAATCTCGAGGGCGTTTCGCAGCAGAACATGCGCGTCGACCACCTCAACACTCAGTTGCACTTTGCCCTTGCTGATTCTGGTGAGGTCAAGAAGATCGTCGATCAAGCGGGCTTCGAGCTCGACGTTGCGTCGAATGAGCTGGAGCGATTTCTGAATGCTCGGCGGAAGATTTTCTTCCCGCTCGAGGGTAAAAACGGAGGCCAGGACCGGGGTCAGCGGCGTTCGAAGCTCATGGCTCAGCATCGCGAGAAAACGATCCTTCGCCTCGCTCGCTTTTTCGGCTTCGATGCGCGCATGCTCAGCGATGGACTGTTCCCGAATGAGACTTTCGCGCTCTTCGGCCTGACGTTTGATCTGTTCTGTTTTCTTAAAAAGCTCAACAAAGACGGCAATTTTGGCTCTGAGAATATCCGGAACGACCGGCGTAAGGATGTAATCAACCGCGCCTAACGAATAACCACGCGAGATGTGATTCACGGTATCGTTGATTGCGCTTACGAAAATGATCGGCGTTGTTTCGCAACGTTGCCGCTGGCGGATGAGAGAGGCGGTTTCAAAGCCGTCCATCCCTGGCATGTTCACATCGAGAAGGATCGCAGCGAAATCCTCTTTCAGTAGACGCCGCAATGCTTCTTTGCCGGATCGAACGCAAACAATGTTCTCGTTTAGCGGAGCCAAGATTACTTCGTAGGCGAGAAGCTTGTCTGCCCGATCGTCGACGACCAAGATGCCAACCTTGCCGCGGGATTTATTGTTTCCGTTTTTCGACATCAGCGGAGTAGCCAGTTACGTAACAAAGACAGAAGTTCTTCGCTTTCGACCGGTTTGGCGATGTAATCGCTCGCGCCGGCATCGATGCACTTTTCGCGATCGCCTTTCATTGCCTTGGCCGTAAGCGCAATGATCGGTAGCTCGCTAAAACCGTACATCTGGCGAATCGCACGCATGGTGTCATATCCGTCCATTTCCGGGAGCATGATATCCATCAACACCAGGTCGATTCCGCGCACTTTCTCGAGCATCTCGATACCGGCCTTTCCGGTTTCGGCAGTGACGACATTTACCTTGTAACGCTCAAGCAAGCTCGTCATCGCGAAAATGTTTCGGATGTCGTCGTCTACGATCAGGATCTTCTTGCCGGCAAGAATGGCATTCGGATCATGCATGCGCTGCAAGAAATCATGTTTGCCCTTGGGCAATTTCGAGACATTCCGGTGCAACCACAAGGCAGTCTGGTCGAACAAACGTTCCGGACTCCGGACGTCTTTCACGATGATGGTTTGGGCCTGTCGATTCAGTTCTTCCTCCTCTTTTCGGGACAAATCCTTTCCGGTATTGATTATGATCGGAAGTTGTTGATGCTCCGCTCGGATTTGTTCGATCAACTTGAAGCCCGAAATGTCCGGCAACATTAGATCGACAATGACGCAGCCGAACTCCTGGTCTCGCAGTTTGGCCAAGCCTTCTGCCGCGGTGCCTGCCTCAACCACTTCCACGGAGTCATCGCCAACGAGCTCCCGAATCGCCAAACGCTGGGTCGCGTCATCTTCAATCACCAGCAGCCTGTTCATTTTGCCTGCGGCCACTCGGGTTGCTTTGGCCAAAACGGCTTGAATCGCAGCGTCGCCGATGGGCTTTGCCAACGCCGCTATCGCACCATGTTTCAACGCGCTTGGGATCGCCGCATCGGGCACCGAAACTGCAATGATCGGGATGTGTCGAATCGTAAGATCCGACTTCAATCGCTCCAACAGCCGGTTTGTTTCGATATCGGAAAGATGCCAGTCCACGACAACGGCGATTGGCGCGAATTCACGGACGAGCGGGATTGCAGTTCGACCCCGCGGAGTCACAACTGCCTTGAGGCCAGCTTCGTGGGCCAAATCAAGAATGCGCTCCGCCAACTCGTTATCTTCCTCGACTATGAGCACGGTCTTGTCTGAGGGGAGTATCCCGAAGCGATCGTCGGGAATCGACGCGTTGTTGAAGGGTGACGTGGCGTATGGACTCCGGCCCTGTTCCGGTAATTCCTCAACCTCGAGCACCGTAGTTGCCATCTTTTCCGCTGCCGGGCCGGCGCCTGGAAGAAATAATGTGAACGTGCTCCCCTCGCCCTCGACGCTTTCAAGTTTGATTTCTCCTCCGAGCAAGCGGGCAAGTTCGCGACTGATTGCCAAACCCAGTCCGGTACCGCCGTAGCGCCGACTGGTACTTCCGTCGGCTTGTTGAAACGCTTCGAAAATTGTCATCTGCTTGTCCGCGGCAATTCCGATCCCGCTATCGTTCACTGAAAACGCGACAACCTTCTCGACCCGTTGAAGCGACGGATTCTCCGCGCTCCATCCGCCGGTGGCGGCCGAAACTTCCAACTTAACGTGGCCGTGCTCGGTGAACTTGAACGCGTTCGAGAGAAGATTCTTGAGCACCTGATCAAGGCGCTGCGCGTCGGTGTAAATCGCCCGCGGGAGTCTTTCGTCGATGCGAATATCAAAGGTGAGGCCATTCGTTTCCGCGACCGGGCCGAATGTTCGCTCGAGATTTTGCTGCATCTCGTGGAACCGTACTTCCCCTACATCGAGAGTCACCGTTCCAGACTCGACCTTCGATAGGTCGAGAATGTCATTGATGAGCTTCAACAGATCGACACCCGAATCGCGGATTGTGCTGGCAAATTCGACCTGCTTCGAACTCAGATTGCCATCAGGATTCGATGACAATTGTTCGGCGAGAATGAGCAACGAGTTGAGCGGCGTCCGCAATTCGTGAGACATGTTTGCGAGGAACTCGCTTTTGTATCGGGAAGTCAGTGAGAGTTGTTGCGCTTTGTCTTCGAGTGCCTGGCGCGCTTGTTCGACCTCACGGTTCTTTCTTTCCACTTCTGCATTTTGCTCAAACAATTGGCGCGCTTTTTCCTCAAGTTCCTGGTTGGTCTGTTGCAATTCCTCCTGCCGGCTTTGTAATTCGGCGGCAAGAGATTGCGACTGCTTGAGAAGATCTTCCGTACGGGTGTTTGCTTCGATCGTGTGAAGAACAATTCCGATGCTTTCAGTCAATTGATCGAGAAAGGCTTCGTGTGTCGGATTGAATTCTTCGGCCGACGACAGTTCCATCACCGCTTTGACCTGGCCCTCAAACAAAATCGGCAACACCACAATGTTCCGCGGTGGCGCCGCACCGAGGCCCGAGCTGATTTTTACATAATCGGGCGGGACGTTGGTCAGGCGGATCCGTTCCTTTTCGAGAGCGGCTTGTCCGACCAGCCCTTCCCCGAGCTTGAACCGGCTGTTAGCGCCTTCACGATCGCGAGTCGCATAACTGGCAAGCAGCTTCAGCTCTGGGTCGCTGCTGCGGTTGCTATCCGCGTTATTTATAATATAGAAGACGCCCTGTTGCGCCGAAACAACCGGGGCGAGCTCGGACAAAATCATTCGCGCTACCGCGAGCAAGTCGCGCTGGCCCTGCAACATTCGGCTGAACTTCGCCAGATTGGTCTTGAGCCAGTCCTGCTCGTTATTGCGCGAAGTCGTATCGCGCAAATTCCGGATCATCTCGTTGATATTGTCTTTTACGAATGCGACCTCGCCCTGCGCTGCCACTTGGATCGAGCGAGTCAAGTCGCCCTTGGTCACTGCGGTCGCGACATCGGCGATCGCGCGCAACTGCGAAGTGAGGTTGCCGGCAAGCTGATTTACGTTGTCGGTTAGATCGCGCCACGTCCCAGCTGCGCCAGGCACGTTCGCCTGACCGCCAAGCTTTCCTTCCACGCCGACCTCTCGCGCAACCGTTGTGACCTGATCGGCAAATGTGGCGAGTGTATCGATCATGCTGTTGATTGTGTCCGCAAGCGCCGCGATTTCGCCTTTCGCTTCGAGCAACAGCTTTTGTTTCAAATCGCCGTTCGCGACGCCGGTCACGACTTTGGCGATGCCACGCACCTGATTGGTGAGGTTGCTGGCCATGAAATTCACCGAATCGGTCAAGTCTTTCCAAGTTCCGGCAACGCCGCGCACAACCGCTTGCCCGCCGAGTTTTCCTTCTGTGCCCACTTCGCGCGCCACGCGCGTCACTTCCGATGCGAACGAGCTGAGTTGGTCCACCATCACGTTTACAGTGTTCTTAAGCTCGAGAATTTCGCCCTTCACATCGACCGTGATCTTTTTCGAGAGGTCGCCGTTTGCAACCGCGGTAGTGACGGCGGCGATGTTTCGGACCTGCGCGGTCAAGTTGCTCGCCATGAAATTGACCGAATCGGTCAGGTCTTTCCATGTCCCCGATACGCCTTCTACTCGCGCCTGGCCGCCAAGCGCCCCGTCCGATCCCACTTCGCGGGCCACGCGTGTCACTTCCGACGCAAACGAGCGAAGCTGGTCCACCATCGTATTGATCGTGTCCTTGAGCTCGAGAATTTCTCCACGAACATCGACTGTGATTTTCTTCGAAAGGTCACCGTTTGCGACCGCGGTGGTGACCTCGGCGATGTTTCGCACCTGACCGGTTAAATTACCGGCCATCGAATTCACCGAAACAGTGAGATCCTTCCAGGTGCCGGCAACGCCGCGAACGTTTGCCTGACCGCCGAGCCGTCCCTCCGTTCCCACTTCGCGGGCCACGCGCGTAACCTCGGATGCGAATGAACTGAGCTGGTCGACCATCGTGTTGATGGTGTTTTTCAGTTCAAGAATTTCACCTTTGACGTCGACCGTGATTTTTTTTCCAAGATCGCCGTTTGCGACCGCGGTCGTGACCTCGGCGATGTTTCGCACCTGTCCAGTGAGGTTCCCTGCCATGAAGTTTACCGAGTCAGTAAGGTCCTTCCAGGTGCCGGCGACACCACGAACGTCAGCCTGGCCGCCGAGCTTTCCTTCCGTGCCGACCTCACGCGCAACGCGCGTCACCTCCGCCGCGAATGAACTGAGCTGGTCGACCATCGTGTTGATGGTGTTTTTCAGTTCCAAAATTTCGCCACGGACATCAACCGTGATTTTCTTCGACAGGTCGCCTCGCGCGACGGCGGTGGTAACTTCCGCGATGTTGCGCACCTGATTGGTCAGGTTGCCGGCCATGAAATTCACCGAATCGGTCAGGTCCTTCCACGTGCCGGAGACGCCTTTCACTTCCGCCTGGCCGCCGAGAATTCCTTCCGAGCCCACTTCGAGGGCGACGCGGGTGACTTCTGATGCAAACGAGCTGAGCTGATCCACCATCGTATTCACGGTGTTCTTCAGCTCGAGAATCTCTCCCCTAACGTCGACTGTGATCTTTTTCGAGAGATCACCGCGCGCGACCGCGGTTGTGACTTCCGCAATATTGCGGACCTGACCGGTGAGGTTGCCGGCCATGAAGTTCACCGAATCGGTGAGATCTTTCCAGGTGCCGGAGACATCGCGCACCTCAGCCTGCCCGCCAAGTTTTCCTTCCGAACCGACTTCGCGAGCAACGCGCGTCACTTCCGAAGCAAAAGATCCAAGACGATCGACCAGGGTGTTGATCGTGTTCTTCATCTCGAGAATCTCGCCTTTTACGTCGACCGTAATTTTTCGGGAGAGATCGCCATTCGCGATTGCGGTCGTGACCTCCGCAATGTTGCGGACCTGCGCGGTCAAATTTCCTGCCATCAGGTTTACGTTCTCAGTCAAATCCTTCCAAGTGCCAGCGACACCTTTCACGTCCGCCTGACCACCGAGTTTTCCTTCGGTTCCGACTTCGCGCGCCACACGCGTCACTTCCGACGCGAACGAACGCAATTGATCCACCATCGTGTTGATGGTGTCCTTCAGTTCCAAAATTTCGCCGCGCACATCTACCGTGATCTTCTTCGAGAGGTCACCGTTTGCGACCGCGGTCGTCACGTCGGCGATGTTGCGCACCTGCGAGGTCAGGTTTTCGCCCATCGAATTCACGCTGTCAGTCAGATCTTTCCAGGTGCCGGCCACACCTTTTACCTGCGCCTGGCCTCCGAGTTTCCCTTCCGTGCCGACTTCGCGCGCCACGCGTGTCACTTCCGACGCAAACGAACTGAGCTGGTCCACCATCGTGTTGATGGTGTTCTTCAGCTCAAGAATTTCGCCTTTTACATTGACGGTAATTTTCTTGGAGAGGTCGCCGCGCGCTACCGCCGTCGTGACGTCGGCAATATTGCGCACCTGGCCCGTCAGGTTGCGCGCCATGAAATTGACCGAATCGGTAAGGTCTTTCCAGGTTCCGGAGACTCCTTCCACCCGCGCTTGACCGCCTAGAATTCCTTCCGAACCGACCTCGCGCGCGACGCGCGTCACCTCCGACGCGAATGATCGAAGCTGGTCCACCATCACGTTGACAGTATTTTTCAGCTCCAGGAACTCGCCTTTGACGTCGACTGTGATCTTCTTCGTCAGGTTTCCGTTCGCGACCGCAGTCGTGACCGTAGCGATGTTGCGCACCTGCGCGGTGAGGTTACCCGCCATCAGGTTTACGTTTTCGGTCAGATCCTTCCAGGTTCCGGCGACACCTCTAACTTTGGCCTGACCCCCGAGTTTCCCTTCGGTCCCGACCTCGCGGGCAACACGCGTCACTTCCGACGCGAACGCTCCCAATTGGTCGACCATCGTATTCACTGTTTTGGCTGTGCGCAGAAATTCGCCCTGCAACGGCCGCCCTTCGATCTCAGTCGCCATCTTCTTGGCTAGGTCGCCCTTCGCCACGCCGCCGATGACCCGCGCCATCTCGCTGGTTGGGTGAACGAGGTCGCCGATCAAGGTGTTGATGTAACCGATCGAATCGGCCCAGCCCTCGGATACGGTGCCAAGGGAAATGCGCTGACTAATCCGGCCTTCTTTACCTACCACGCGACCAATCCGCTCGAGCTCTCGGCTCATGCGATGATTGATTGCGATAACGTCGTTAAAAGCGTCGGCGACTTTGCCGGCCAGGCCGGTCCAATCCGCCGGCAGACGAACCGAGAAGTCACCGGCCTTGAAAGCGATTAAGGCAGTGAGGAGTTGCTTTAGCTCGCCTTGGTTGTCCCCGTTAAATCGAACACCATTGGTGGGGCGGAGCGTGGTCGTGGAACTGGATTTCTTCATAGGGAATTAGCATGGTGAAACGTATGGGCACCGGCCGCGGACTGCGGCTCGGAAGGAATATGCGCGCACCCGTCCCCGTATGCCCCGAAAATGAATCGCCAGATCCATCTTGGAGGATGAAATGAGTGGCCAGCTGCACACTAACGCTTTCAGGGTAAACGTTACGGGCACGTTATCCCCCAATCGCAGCTCAGGGTCCCAATGGTCGGAAAAAAAGAGAAAATTCGCCCGAGCGCCGGAAATCGGCGCCATCATCCCAATCTGCCTTCGGGCTTACTTGGGGGCTTTAGCGGCGTTCTGCGATCTCGCGTCGTCGCCTATCAGGATGAAGTGACCTCCAGGATAGGGCGGCGCCGGTTTGGCCGGGTAAGGCGGCCGCAGGATCGCGAACCCTTGCGCGGCAAACGCAAGAGTCAGTAGAACGCCGAGGGCTAGCGTCTTCATGTTGCTGTTCTCCTCTGCATCATTTGTGCCATCGAAATTGCTTATGTGGCCCGCCGCTTAAGGGTTAACCACCACCGGGTAGTGAGATAGAGGTCCGATTCGGACGGAGAGAGAACATCCGCGAGCAGATCGAGAACATCAGGGGTTCGCGTCATGTTCCTACACCAACGGCGTCGGAAAATATCATCACCCGCTGCAATGTCCAGATTTTTTATACATCCGGAAAGCCGATCACTTTCGATTTCGTATTTTCGCATTAAACTCTGCCGCAATGCCGCAGTTCTCTTACAAGGCCCGAAATTCCCGCGGCGAGCTCGTCGAAGGCGTCCTGGATTGCGCGGATCGCACGATCGCAATTCATCAGATCGAGCAGAAGCGGTGCGTCCCGATAAAGATCGAAATGATTTCCGCCGATGGAGCGAAGGCGCCAACGGCACCCGGCGCGGCGGCTCTCGCGACACGGCCTACCGCCGCAGCAGCCGAGAACCTGAAGATCCCGCAGAGTCAGTTGCTAATCTTCACGGAGCAGCTGGCGCACTTGCTCCAAGCCGGAATGACTCTCGACGAAGGCCTGTCGATCCTGGAAAAGCGGCTCAAACAAACACGCGTCCAGCAGATGACACGTGGTCTGCATCAAGCGCTGGTTGACGGGCGGAGTTTTTCCCAGGCGTTGCGCGATTATCCACGGATTTTTCCGCCGCTCTACGTGAATCTCGTCGCGGCTGGCGAAGCAAGTGGCGCGTTACCGGAAATCCTCTTGCGCCTGGTTAAGCATTTGATGCAGGCGAAAAATCTGCGCGATCGCGTTCAACAAGCGCTGATCTATCCGGCTTTTCTCGCGATCGCAGGCGCGGGACTCATCACGATCTTCATCACTTACATGGTTCCGCAGCTCACCGGATTCATGGCGCAAATCGGCGGCTCTCTCCCTCTGCCGACGCGCATTCTGATGCAAGTTCACCATGGAATTACGACCTACTGGTGGCTCGCCTTGCTCGTCTTCATTGGGATAAGTGTTGGATTTCGCGCGTTCGTGCGCACAGAAGAAGGCCGGCTAACCTGGGATCGCGTTCGTTTGAAAATTCCGGGTTATGGGCGCGTCATTCGTTATCGTTATTATGCGCAGTTCTCGCGTACGCTCGGGACGCTGATCCAAAATGGAGTTCCCCTCCTCCGCTCACTCGATTTGCTCAAGGAGATCACCGGGAATCGTTATCTCGAGTTAAAAATTGCCGAAGCGCGCCGGGCGGTAATCGATGGCGCAACGCTCTCGGTGGCGTTGGGGTCACAAAAGATTTTCCCGGATTTGTTTACCGACATGATGGGAGTTGGCGAACAAACCGGCCGATTTGGTGAAACAATGCAAACAATCGCTGATGTTTACGAACGCGAGCTCGATCGCAACGTTGCGATCATCTCACAATTGATCCCGCCGGTCATTATCGTGATAATCGCGCTCGTGGTCGGGCTTGTTGTTTACAGTATTCTTTCCGCAGTGTTTGAAGCGACACACAGCTTGCAGTTTCGTCCGCACTAAGATACGATTCGCGACCAAATGCTCGTCCGCATTGTTGCACTCAATTGGTTCGTCTGTGCAACATGCTCCCTGTTAGCGCAGGAAGCGCTCAACAACGACCTGCCGAGGAAAGGACCGATCGTTGAATTGCAACCACCGACCCAAAGCGCGTGGATCGATCTGCGTCAACATCCGAGTGCTACTTCGCGACCCCAAAGTGCACCGGATTGGGTCGAGGCGGTCAACATGACGGCCGCAACCGGGGCCGATGGAAAACCGAGAACCGTTTTTCGCATCCGCGTTTCGCCCCCGAGCAACGATTATCAAATCATCTTCTTTCGGCTCTTCTTCGACGACAACGCGGACGCGCGGCCGGAGATCGTGGCCTGGGACGAATTGGGTTCCCAGGTTTTGCGTTCGGGCGAGCTTGGCACCGGAATTGGTTTGCCGAGCTCCGATTCGGTCATGATTCCGATGAATCAGATTTCCACACTCGACGTGGAAGTGCCGGGCGATGGAAAGAGCATTCGTGCGGCGTATCTCGATTGGATGATGAGCAGCGAAGTCGTTCACCCGGTGAATGCTGAACATCGCGACGTAATTCCAGAGCCGTTTTCGTCGCTACCGCCGTTGCATTCGCCCGATCAAGACGTCTCACATTTTGGAACTGTGACCGCGACGTTGGCCAACGAAACCATTCCAATGGGGCCGGACGCAGCGCACGGCGCATCATTTCAATTTGGAATGGAAGAGCCCCCATTACTTGCGCTTCTCTCATTCGACGTGGCGAGCCCGCGAATCGATTCACCGCCCGAGGTTTATGTGAACGGAGAGGACGTTGGACCGGCGACGCTTACATTGCCTGAGCTTGCCGATCCCGGATATCGCGGCCGGGTCCAATCCCTCGTGAAAGAGATGCATTTTCAGTACACCGGCTGGCTCCGCGCCCAAAAGCTGATTCCAGTGAGCAATTTGAAAGTCGGAACTAACGATGTGATCATCCTCAGCGGCGGCGAGTCTTCAGCATCGGCGATCCGCGGGACGCAGTTGCAGCTAAAATATCGCTGGGAAAAATTGGACTATCTCCTCGAGGCAGACCATTAATTGAACCGCAAACTGCGGTTTCGTGTCTTTGTTAGGTCACAAAATGAGAAAACGAATAAACGAGTCCGGCTTCACCCTGCTCGAGATCATGATCGTGGTCAGCATCATCGTGATCCTGCTCGGTCTGGCTATCTCAAAAATGGGCAATCCAACCGGCTTCGCAAAGACGACCGCGGTGCGCGCGGACGTTCAGGCAATCGGGACGCAGCTAATGCAGTATGAAGCAATGAATGGTTTTTACCCGACGACCGAACAGGGGCTGCAGGCGTTGGTAAGCCAGCCGGAAAGCGAACCCCGGCCAAATCGCTGGTATCCTTTCTTCAAGGAAATGCCGAAGGATCCGTGGGGTATGCCCTACCAGTATCGCTGTCCCGGAACCAGGCATCCTGACAAGTACGATCTGTATTCGGCCGGACCGGATCGGTTGCCCGACACAGCAGACGACGATTGGGGCGAATAGCTCCAGGATACGACGCGCCTATTCTTCGGAATTATTCGGCGGGCGTATTGCAGTCGGCTGAGGTTGCGGATTTCGCTGAATCGTTGCCCGAATGTGCGGCGTCGCTGCCGGCATGGCCGGATTCGGTGGCGGTTTAATCACACCCGGCTGTGGAACAACCAGCTGCGGGACAACGCCCGGCGCGGGTGCAATCGGTCTATTCGGCATCGGCTGAGTCAGCACCGCTTGATTAAAGGTGAGCGTAGCAAATTGCCCGTCCTTGCTGATCGTCACTTTTGTTTCACCGACTTTGTCGGACCACTGGATGTTGGCGATCGAATAACCGTCCACCGGCTCTTTCGTAGTCAGATATTTCTTGAACTCTTTGTCTGACGAGGAGGCAAGCGTGACCATATCGCCGTCGGGCGATCGCGCGGCATTTGCTATGTAGAGATCCTTGGCAAAATTCGGCGCCGCCGCCGGCGCCACCACTGCGCTTGCCACCGCGAATGGCGAGTGATCGAGGATTGACTGATAACGACCAAAATCGAATTTCTTCGGCAAATCGTCCGCCGCTCGAGCAGAGACGCCTGCAATCAGCGCCAGGAGCGAGACAAAAGTTGTCGCCAGCTTCATGACTAACCTTTCTTTCGTTGGGCCGGTGCGAACCATTTCGCGACCTTAAATTTCCCGCGCATCATTGTTTGGTCGTTATTATCAATCGCGAGATTCACACTTTCAAAGACAACGAAGGCGTCCGGTTGTTGAACGTCGTAAAGAAAATGAACGAGCTCCGGCCAATGACTGTTCGTTTCAATCGAGGCAAAGACTGCTTGGTGGGTCGACGTCGATTCGCCCGGACCGATGGACGGGTTTTCGATCACAATATTGTATTTGCCCGCGATCTGTTTGAGTTGCTCGAGTAAATCGGGAGCTTCCTCCGCGCCTTTCATGTTGGGCTGTGTTTTTTGCAGCCATTCGTCTCGCGCCTTCCAAAGCTCACGTTCGCGCAAGTAAACCGTTTGCTCATTGCGTGTCGCTCTGCGGGCGACGAGATTGCGCCGCGAGTTGCTGATGCTGCCGAGGAGCAGTCGCCAGACGAACAAATTGATCAGGACGAACAGGAGTCCGGCGATCGCAAGTGTCATGATTTGCTCGCGCCGGTTCATGCGCAGATAAGCGGCTCGCAGTCTCTCGATCATTTCGGTTTACCCTCCAGGCGGAACTGCGCGTGATTGTTCGGCAGAATTCGGGGCGCCGCCATGTCGAAGCGGAAATTCTGCAGACCCGCGTTTTTTTTCACTTTCTCGGCGAACTGATAAGCAAGGTTGGCATTGCTGGATTCGCCATCGACCGACAATTGCCGGGCCGATTGATTATACGCGGTAATTCGAACATCGGTTGATGGCAGACTCTCGGAAAGGTGCAAAAGAATCTCGACCGGATAAAAACGCGGATCGATCGCCGGTGCGAGTGCTTTCCAATCTGTTTCCGTTTCGCGGATGAATTGTGTGGGAGTGGCGTCGCGCGCAATCAGGCTGTCGAGTCGCGCAATGGCAAGTCGGGCATAGCCGAGA
>Ga0066903_100002828_pt1 | contig 13827 bp, 15 predicted proteins | sample PanSoiMetaGPlot1_FD_67491 | JGI IMG/M metagenome (GOLD analysis project Ga0066903, IMG submission 67491) | Tropical forest soil microbial communities from Panama analyzed to predict greenhouse gas emissions - Panama Soil - Plot 1 (version 2) | ecosystem: Environmental > Terrestrial > Soil >... | reverse complement strand
ACCGCGCGGACGACACCGTCACGCGAATCGACCCGGCCTCCCCGGCGACACGCACGATTCCCGTCGGCGATGCGCCGACGGCGGTCGCCGTCGGCGCCGGCGGTGTCTGGGTCGCGAACACCGGTGACGGAACGATCTCCCGCATCGATCCTCATACCTTCGACGTGGTGAAGACGATCCACACCGGGAACGCACCGTCCGGCATCGCCTATGGGGACGGGATGGTCTGGGTCACGGTGCAGGCTCCGTAAAGGGCACAGGCTCGGTTACGGGCCAGGTACCCGGCAAGTCAGCGCTTCAGGCAGACGGCGGCGAGGTCGAGCTCCGGGCGGAGCACGACGCAGCGAGGATCGACGCGCTTCGAGACCAGGGTCGGCGTGCTGTCGTATGCGTAGGCCACGAATGGTGCAGCGTCACGGGCGAGCTTGACGTCCAGTGCGCCGTACGCACGGTAGCGCGCGCGGCCGCTGAGCACCGCCGCCCGCTCGAGAAGGCGGTTGTAACGACGCGAGTCGAACGCGTAGTTCCGTGGGCTTCCGCCCTGGAAGAGCGTGTTGAGGGAGTTGGCCGGATCGACGTAGTCGGGAGTCCACCCGTACCAGGCGATATCCCAGGGCTCCCCGCGCGTCTCGATCTTCGCGAACAAGACGGGGGCCGGCCATTGCTTGATCTCGACGTCGATTCCAATCTTGCTCAGGTTCTGTTTGAGAATCTGCGCCTGCGTGACCGCAGGCCCCCGCGCAGCCGTATAGAGCACCGCTTTCCCGCTACGAAGACGGCCCCGCGCCAGCGCCCGCGCCTTCTTCAGGTCTGGCGTCGTCAGGGGGTAGATCCGCCTGTTCTGGAACCCCGGCATGCTCGGCGGGAGGTACTGATCGGTGAGGAATCCGGCCCTCGGGCCGCGCTCGCGCAGGAGCGCCGTTCGGTTGACGGCATAGTTGACCGCACGTCGAAGTCTCGCGTTGTTTCGAAAGAGTGGGCGCGTCGAGTTGAGGTAGAAGCCGCGGAGGAAGAAGGACGGCCTCACGAAATACTGCGACCGGTTGATCCCGTAGCGCCGCACGAGCTGTTTGCCCCGGTCGAGGTACGAGGCCAGCGACGCCCAGCCCGAGTCCGCCTTCCCGGACATGATCCTGTCGATCACGTCCCCCTCGCTCTGTGCCTGCAGATTGATCACGAAGCTGTCGACGTGGTGCGGCCTCGTGCCGCCGTAGAACCGGTTGCGCTTCAGGGTGATGCGGCGGCCGCGCACGTACCCGGCGATGTAGTAGGGGCCGGAGCCCGGGCCCGCTCCGACGCCCTCAGGATCGATTGGCAGGTTGGCCGGAACAGCGCAGAAGAACGGCATGGTCAGGCGTGCGGCGAAGTCCGTTACAGGCTCCACAAGCCGAATCACGAGTTTGTTTCCGCGAGCGACGACTCCGGACGGCTTCGAGGCCTTGCCGCTGAGGACGTCCGCCGCGCCCACGATGTCCTGGACGTAGCCCTGATCGACCGCTGGCGAGCGCATCGACGGCGTCAGGAGGCGCGTGATCGCCCATCGGAAGCTCTGCGCCGTCACGCGAGCGCCGTTGCTGAAGCGGATTCTTCGAATGGTGAAGGTGTAGGTGCGGCGATCCCGCGAGACCTTCGGCTCGCGAGCGGCGGCCTCGGGCACCACCCGAAATCCCGCCGGCGGGCGCTTGTCGGGGTAGGTCATGAGGTGCACGCACGTGGCGTTCAGGACCGACCAGGAGCTCGGCAGATACGCCAGCGCGGGATCGACGGAGTCGAAGTCGCCGGAGCTGAGTTGGAAAGTCCCACCCTGGTGAATCTTGAGGGTCCTGGTCGTAGCCCCCGGCGCGTCGCCGTGCGTGAATGCCGCTCCGACCAGAGCCGCGGGAAGGGTTAGTGCGACGACCGATGCCGCGATCCGTCTTCGCCCACCCCCGCCACCCATCGACCTGGAGTCATACAACCGTTCCGCCGCGCCCACAACCCGCGGTCGGCGTCCGGTCGGCTAGATTCCCCTGCAATGGCGCAGGTTATCCCTGCGGAGGGTGACCTCCGCCGCGTGATCGGCGATGGCGAGAGCGTCGAGGACGGGGAAGTCGAAGGGCTCACCGACCACGATCTGATCGAGCTCTACCGCGGCATGGTCCAGCTGCGGACGTACGACGAGCGCTCGCTCGTCTACCACCGTCAGGGCCGAATCGGCACCTACGCGATCTTCTGGAACCACGAGGCGATGCAGGCGGGCGCCGCGTATGCCCTCGACCGCGAAGACTGGATCTTCCCGAGCTACCGCGAGTCGGCGATCGGACTCCTGCGGGAGATGCCGGCGTCGACGATTCTTTCGTGGTGGCGCGGCCACCCGGCCGGCTGGTGGAACCCGCTCGAGTTCAACGTGGCGTCGATCTGCGTCCCGATCGCGACACAGATTCCGCACGCGGCCGGCCTCGCGTGGGGCAAACGACTCCGGCGCGAGCGGAGCTGCGCGCTGGTCTTCTTCGGCGACGGCGCGACCTCCGAGGGGGCCTTCCACGAAGGCGCGAACTTCGCGGCCGTCATGCGCGCTCCACTGATCCTCTTCTGCAACAACAACTACTGGGCGATCTCGACGCCGGTCACGGAGCAGACTCGCGCCGACTCGCTGGCGGCGAAGGCCGCCGGCTACGGGATGCCGGGCGTCCGCGTCGACGGCCTCGACGTCCTCGCCGTCTACGAGGCGACCCGGGACGCGCTCGCGCGGGCGCGCGACGGCGACGGGCCGACCTTCATCGAGGCCGTCTCGTACCGCGCGGCCCCGCACGCGACCGCAGACGACCCGCGCGCATACATCGACGAGGAGCGCGTCGAGGAAGAGCGAAGGCGCGAATGCCTGGGTCGGTACGAGGGGTACCTGCGCCGGGCAGGACTGCTGACGGACGAGATGTCCGTATCCATACGGGGCGAGGCCGAGGAGCGCATGCGAGAAGGCATCAGGGCTGCGGAGGCCGAGCCGGATCCGGACCCCACGCTGGTCTTCGAGTACGCGTACGCCGAAGGCCTGCCCTCGTTCGCCGACGACCTCGCCGAGATTCGCGCGCTGGAACACGGCGATGGCTGAGCGGACGCTCGTCGAGGCGATCAACGAGTGTCTGCACGCTGAGCTCGAGCGCGACGGCGACGTCCTCGTGATGGGTGAGGACGTCGGGCGAGCAGGCGGCGTCTTCCGGGCGACCGCAGGGCTGCGCGACCGATTCGGCCCCGATCGCTGCGTGGACACGCCGCTCGCGGAGGCGGGGATCATGGGCACCGCGGTCGGTCTGTGCATGGCCGGCTTTCGGCCCGTGTGCGAGATGCAGTACGACGCGTTCTCCTACCCCTCGCTCGACCAGCTGATCACACACGTCGGCCGCTATCGCTGGCGCACGCGAGGTGCGATGGAGTTCCCGATCACCGTGCGCATGCCGTACGGCGGCGGCGTCCGCGCGCCCGAGCTCCACGAGGACTCTCCGGAGGCCTACTACGCGCACACGCCCGGCGTGAAGGTGGCGATCCCGTCGACGCCGGCGGACGCCAAGGGATTGCTCGCCGCCGCCATCAGGAGCGCCGATCCAGTCGTCGTGCTTGAGCCAAAGCTCCACTACCGCACGCTTCGGGGCGAAGTTCCCACTGGGGAGCACGTCGTCCCGCTCGGGAAGGCCCGCGTCGCGCGGGCCGGAGACGACGTCACCCTCGTCGCCTACGGCTCGATGGTGCATGTCTGCCTCGCGGCCGCTGAAGCGCTCACGCCGGAGGGGAGCGCCGAGGTCCTCGACATGCGGACGTTGAAGCCGCTCGACGAGGAGGCGCTGCTGACCTCGGCCGCGAAGACGGGACGGGTCGTGGTCGTCCAGGAGGCGCCTCGGTTCGCCGGTGTCGGCGCCGAGATCGCCGCCGTCCTGGCCGAGAAGGCGATCCTCGACCTCCAGGGCCCGGTGCTGCGCGTGACCGGCTTCGACGTCCCGTTCCCGTACTGGAAGATCGAGGAGGCGTACCTCCCCTCCGCCGACCGGGTGCTCCGGGCGGCGCGCCGGCTGCTCGAGTTCTGATCGGTGTCGCCGTACCGTGATCCGCGCACGCTCGTCGCACTGATCGCCGTGGCAGGGACGTGCATCGTCCTGATCGTCCTCGTCAACCGCACCGCGAGCGGCAGCACGCGCACGATCGCAACGATCGCCGTGGCGGCCGTCCTGTGGGTGGGGCTCATGGTCGTGCTGCGCGCGGCGCGCAGGGGAGGACGGTGAGGCGGTATGTCTGGCAGGGGACGAACGAGGCCCGGATGGAGGTCGCGCACGTCGCTTCGAGCTGGGATGGACGAAGCGCACTCGGGACGCAGATCGGGCCCGACTACGAGCTTCGCTACGAGCTCGACGGACCGCTGCTCCGGCTGGAGATCGTGGCCGTGCGGGAGACCGAGATCGAGCTCGGGGACGCCGACTTCTTCGACCTCGGCTACTCGCCGCTCTTCAACTCGCTCCCGGTCATCCGCGACGGCCTGCTCGTCGCCGGGCCGCCGCGCGATTACGTGATGCGGTGGGTCGACGTGCCGTCACTCGAGGCGTCCCACGTGCCCCAGCGCTACGAACCGCTCGCCGGCCGCGTCGTGCGCTACTCGTCCGGCACGTTCAGCGCCGACATCCAGTTCGACGCCGACGGCATCGTCGTCGACTACCCGGGCCTGGCGCGCCGCGTCGGCCAGAATTCGGGCTGATGGCCTACGAGTTCAAGCTCCCCGACCTCGGCGAGGGCCTCACCGAGGGCGAGATCGCGCGCTGGCTCGTCTCCGAGGGCCAGGAGGTCGCCGAGGACGAGCCGCTGGTCGAGATCCAGACCGACAAGACGACGGTCGAGGTCCCGTCGCCGGCGTCGGGCACCGTCGCCCGCATCCTCGTCCCGGAGGGCGAGGTCGTGCCGGTCGGGACCGTCCTCGTCGTGATCGGCGGGGACGGCGCCACACCGGCCGAGGCCGGTGGCGACCGCCGCAGAGGCGCCCCAGAGGTTCCCCAGAGGCGCCCCAGAGGCACCCCGGAGGTCGGGCGGATCCGCGCGACGCCGCTCGTCCGCAAGGTGGCGCAGGAGCTCGGCGTCGATCTCGCGTCGGTGACCGGGACCGGGCCCGACGGCCGCATCACGGAAGTCGACGTCCGCTCGGCCGCAGGCGGCGCACCGGAGGCGGAGGGCAAGCGCGAGCCGCTGCGAGGCGTGCGCCGGCTGATCGCCGAGCACATGGCGCGGGCGCACCGCGAGGTCGCGCCCGTCACGTGGGTCGAGGAATGCGACTTCACCAACGTCGACCTCGGCCGCCTCGTCCCCAACGTCCTTCACGCCTGCGCGCTCGCGCTCCACGAGCATCCAAGGCTGAACGCACGACTCGAGGGTGACGAGATCATCTACCTCGACCGCTACGACCTCGGCATCGCGGTGCAGACGGAGAGCGGCCTCGTCGTTCCCGTCGTCCGCGACTGCGCGCGTCCGGTCGACGAGCTCGCCGCCGACGTCGAACGGCTCGCCGAGGCCGCCCGCGCCGGCCGCCTAGCGCCCGAAGAGCTGCGCGGCTCGACGTTCACCGTCACGAGCGCGGGCAAGCTCGGCGGCCTGCTGACGACGCCGATCGTGAACCACCCCGAGGTCGCCATCCTCTCGGTCGGACGCATCCAGCCGCAGCCCGTCGTCCGCGACGGGGAGATCGTCGTACGGCGGATCGGCTACGTCTCCGTCACCTTCGACCACCGAGTCGTCGACGGCGTGCAGGCCGCAGAGTTCGGGCTCGACGTGATCGAGCGGCTCGAGTCGGGCTAAGGGCCCATATGTTGTTGAATCAAGCGCTCGATCTTGGGTGCGCTGACGCGACCTTCGAGGCGCGCGACCGTGCGCTTCTCCTTCACGAGCACGATCGTCGGGACGACCTCGACGCGAAACTGCTCCGCGAGCTCGGGCTTCGCGTCGACGTCGACACAGGTCACGCTCAAGCGCTCGCGCTCCTTCCGCGTCAGGTGCGCGATCAGACTGTCCATCCGTCGCGCCTGACCCGACGCCTTCGAGCGAAAGAAGATCAGAACCGGTCTCGAGTTGCGCACGCTCCCTGAGGTTCGATGTACCCGGCGGCTCGAAATGCAACACCCCCGCCTCACCTACACTGGCGGGCGGTGGGCGGCTGGTACTGGATCGGGGTCGCGGTCGGCTTCGGCGTGGCGATCGGCGTTTTCGCCGGCGGCGTGCTCGGCGCATCGTCCGTCGGAACGGTGGTCGCCGCGGTAATCGCGGCGGCGCTCGGCGGACTCGCCGGCTGGCAGATCGGCGGCATGGGCGAGATCGTCGGCGGCGCCGTCGGAGGAGTGGCCGGAGCGGCCGGCGCGAGCCGGCTGCTGCAGGGATCGCTGCGGACCGGCGGGACGCGCGCGGGCACGGCCCTGCTGCTCGCCGCGGCGGCCGTCGTTCTCGCTGCGCTCGCGCTCGTTCCGGCGCTCGGGTATCTGGAGGCCATCGCCGTGCCCGCCCTCGGCGTCCGCCTGCGCCGGCGCACGCCCGAGCGCTACGCCGGGCTGCGGTCGCTCGCAGACTGATGCGGAAGCTGATCCTCGTCGTCGTCGATGGTCTGCCTGCGCGGCTGCTCGAGGATGCGCTCGGCGACGCCCGCCTGCCGGCGCTCTCGTTCCTCGCCGAGCACGGCCACCTCGGCCGGGCGGTCTCGACGTTCCCGTCGCTGACGCCCGTCTGCCTCTCGTCGCTGGCGACCGGCGCACACGGCGACGTCCACGAGATCCCGCACCTGGTCTGGTACCGCCGCGAGGAACAGCGGATCGTGGAGTACGGCTCGTCGTTCCCGGCAATGCGCGCGGCCGGGGCCCGCCGCTCGATCGTCGACACGATCTTCGAGATGAACGCGCGCCATCTCGGGCGCGACGCCGTCACGCTGTTCGAGGCGCTCGAGGACGCCGGTTTCACGACCGCGTGCGTGAACTTCACGTGCTACCGGGGACCTCACCCTCATCGAGCGACGGTGCCCGGGATCCGCCGCGTTGTCTACGGGCCGCGGCGGTTCTTCTACTTCAACCTCTTCCAGTCCGACGTCACCGGCGCGCCGCTCGCGATCCGCCATCGAGCGCGCGGGACGGTGGACGGGTACGCCGCCGCTGTCGCCCGCTGGCTGGTGACGCGGGACGGCTTCGACTTCTTCGTCTACTACCTGTCCGACTTCGACTACGCCTCGCATCTGTCGGGCCCCGATGCTGCTTTCTCGACGCTTGCCCGCACCGACCAGGCGATCGGAGCCCTCTTCGACGCCGCCGGCGGCGCGGACGAGCTCCTCGAACGCTACGACGTGATCGTCTGCTCCGACCACGGCCAGACCCAGGTCGACTCGGCGATCGCGCTGGAGCGCTCCCTCGTGGGCGTTCCAGCTGTCCTCACGACCGCCTCCAACCGAGCAGGCATGGTCTATCGCCTCCCCGGCTGTGCGCTCGACCTGCGGACGCTCGCATCGCGCGTCGAGGCGAACGAGGGGGTGGACGTGGCCCTGTTCCTCGAGGATGGCCATGCGATCGTCCGCCGAGCGGGCGAGGAGCTGCGCTTCAGGCCGCAACCCGGCGGCTGGGAGACGGACGGCGATCCCGGGGTCGTCGACCATCCGGACGGGCTTCGCCGGGTCTGGTCGGCGCTGGGGAACCCGAATTCCGGCGACGTCCTCGTCTCGGCCGCTGACGGGTTCGAGTTCACCGACCTCGGCGGCCGCCATCACGCGGGCGGGGGCAGCCACGGCTCGCTGTCCGCCGGCGACTCGCTGGTGCCGGCGCTCACGGTCGGCTTCGAGGCTCCGATCGAGTCGATCGTCGACATCGCCCCGGTCGTCCTCGACCGTTTCGGTGTGCAGCCGCCCTCCTACCAGTCGGGCGCCCGACCGCGCCTGGAGGTCGTGTCCCCGGCTCAGCGTTGACGAGGCGGGCGCACACCGTCATCCACGGACGCGTCCAGGGCGTCTTCTTCCGGGGCGACATGCGCGAGCGCGCGCGGTCGCTCGGAGTGAACGGCTGGGTGCGCAACAACGCCGACGGAACCGTGGAGGCGGTGCTCGAGGGCGAAGACGACCGGCTGGAGCTGCTCCTCTCCTGGTGCCGCCGCGGCCCCGCCGGCGCGCGCGTCGACGACGTGGACGTGGACTGGGAAGAGCCGCGAGGAGAGGGCGGCTTCGCCGTCCTATAGTGCGCGCGATGCCCTCGCGGACAGCGGAAATCGGGGGTGCGCTCGCCCGCTCCCGCGCCGGGCTCGCCCTGCGCCGTCCTCACAATTGGATCCAGCTGGCGAAGTTCTGCGCCGTCGGTGCGATCGGCTACGTCGTGAACCTCGGCGTCTACTCGCTACTGCTCAACGCGGCTGGGCTCCACTATCTCGGCGCCGCAGTCTGTTCGTTTCTCGTCGCGGTGACGAACAACTACACGTGGAACCGCCTGTGGACGTTCCGCGGGCAGCGCGGGCACGTCGCGTACCAGGGCATCCGGTTCCTGCTCGTCTCCGTGGCCGCCCTCGGCCTGAACCTCGTCTTCCTGCGGACACTCGTGGCGCTCGGGGTGGGCAAGATCGCCGCGCAGGCGATCGCGATCGTGCTCGTAACGCCGGTGAACTTCGTCTTCAACAAGACGTGGTCGTTCTCGACGAAGCGCGCCTCCCGCGCCCCGACGCAGCCGTCGTGAAGGCGAAGGCAAAGGCGCTCCTCGTCGCAGCCGTCCTCGCGCTGGCCGCCGTTCCGACGGCGCAGGCCGCGACGATCACCAAGCACCGCGCCACGGCCGCGTTCCTCGCCGACCCCAAGGTCGCACACTGGCTCTCGCGCTATCCGAGGAAGGGGCGGGTCGTGGACACGACCCACGAGCCGAAGCAGCACGTCTGGAACGTCAACGTCTGGTGGAACGACGCCGGCGAGATCGCCACCGGCAAGGTCGGGGAGGACGGCACCGTGCTCGAGGCATGGACCGGACCGCAGGTCGCCTGGTCGATGGCCCGCGGGGGCTCGGGCCTGTTCGGCGGCAAGACGATCAACTCCAACCCGGTGTGGTTCGGGTTCGCCGCGGTCTTCCTGCTCGGACTCGTCGACTGGCGCCGGCCGCTGCGGATGCGGAACCTCGACCTGCTCGTCCTGCTCTCGTTCTCGGCGTCGCTGTGGTTCTTCCGCGACGGCGACATCTTCACGAGCGTGCCGCTCGCGTACCCGCCGCTCCTCTACCTTCTCGGCCGGACCGTCTGGATTGCGAAGCGCGACCGGCCGTCGAGCGGGCGCCCGCTCTGGCCGGCGTGGCTGCTCGCCGCTGTGGCCGTATTCCTGCTCGGGTTCCGGATCGGACTCGACGTCTCCTCGTCGCAGGTCGTGGACGTCGGCTACTCGGGCGTCGTCGGTGCCCAGCGGATCTGGAGCGGACAGGCGCCCTACGGCCACTTCCCCGTCTCGGACACCACGCTGAAGCCCTGCGGCCCGGCCGATGCGAACGGCGACGTCGAGGACCGCGTGCAGAAGAACGGCCGCTGCGAGACGGCGAACCCCAGCGGCGATACGTACGGCCCCGTCGCCTACCTGTCGTATCTGCCTGCCTTCTGGGTCTTCGGCTGGAACGGAAAGAACGCGCACCTTCCCGCGGCGAAGGCGACGGCCATCCTTTTCGACGTGCTCTGCCTGCTGGGACTCGTCCTCGTGGGGCGGCGGTACGGCGGCACGCGTCTGGCGGCGACGCTTGCGTTCGCGTGGACCGCCTACCCGTTCACGCAGTACGTCATGAACTCGAACACGAACGACGCCGTCGCCCCAGCCTTCCTCATCTGGGGCTTCTGGCTCGCGGGGACCTCCTGGGCGCGCGGCGCCTTCTGCGCGCTCGGCGGCTGGACGAAGTTCTTCTCGCTGCCGCTGGTACCGCTCTGGCTGTCGTACGACGCGCGCTGGCGCCGTCAGCTCTACTTCCTGGCCGGCTTCGTCGTTGCGACGCTGGCCGCGTTCTCGATCCTCCTGCTGGAGCCGAACCCCGTACATGCCGCTCGCGTGTTCTGGGACCGGACGCTCGGCTGGCAGCTCGACCGCCCTTCTCCCTTCTCGCTCTGGGACTGGGGCCAGTACCACGCGGCCGGCATCCCCGACCTTGCAATCGAGCGCCGCGTGCTCGAGGTGCTGCTGATCATCGGAGCGCTCGCCGTCTACTTCGTTCCGCGGCGCAAATCACCGCTCCAGCTGGCTGCTCTCAGCGCCGCCGTCATCCTGGGCGTGCAGCTGGTCATGACGCACTGGTTCTACTTCTACATTCCGTGGTTCTACCCATTCGTTGCCTTCGCCTTGCTCGCGGTGCGGCCACCGCCGCGTCCACCCGAGCCGGCGCCGATCCATGAGTACGAGCCTCGCGCGCTCGTCGCCGCGGGCTGAGAGCTCGCCGGTCGGGGCGGCGCTCGTCGCGGGCGCGGCGATCCTGCTCTTCGCGGGCTCGTGGTTGGCGCTCCACCACGGATTCTTCACCCGGTCCCAGATCGTCGACACACCCCTCTACCAGCGCTACGGCGAGCAAATGGTCGCCGGCGAAGTGCCCTACCGCGACTTTGCGGTCGAGTACCCGCCGGGAGCGCTGGCCGCCTTCGTCGGGCCCTCTCTCGGAGCCGACCACCGGTCGGCCGAGGACTACCGCCACCGCTTCGAGGTGCTCATGTTCCTGTGCGGCTGTGCCGCGATCGCCGGCATGACGCTCGTGCTCGTCGCGCTCCGCGTAGGGCGGTCGGCGCTCGCGGCCGCGCTTGCCTTTGCCGCCCTGGCGCCCCTGGCGCTCGGGCCTGTCGTCCAGACCAGGTTCGACCTCCTGCCGACGGCGTTCGCCGTGTGCGCGCTCGCGGCGCTCGTCCACGATCGGCCGAGGCTCGGCCTCGGGCTGCTCGGCGCCGGAACCGTCGTCAAACTCTTCCCCGCGCTGCTCGTTCCGCTGGCGCTCGCGCACGTCTGGCGTCGGCGCGGGTCACGTGTGGCGCTCGAGGCCGGCGCCGTCTTCGTCGCCGTCTTCGCGGCGGTCGTCGTGCCGTTCGCGACGCTCGCGCCGCACGCGCTCCTCGTGACCGTCGAGGATCAGGCCCGCCGCCCGCTGCAGATCGAGAGCCTGGGCGCGGCGGCGCTCGTCGCCGCCCACCACGTCGGCGGCATCGCGGTTCGCATGGACTCGAGCTTCGGGTCGCAGAACCTCGCCGGCGGTACGGCGGACGCGCTCGGCGCGATCCAGGCCGGCATGCAGGCCGCCGCGGTCGTGGCGCTCTGGATCTGGTTCGCCGTACGGCCGCGCAGCAACCGCGAGCTCGTCGCGGCGAGCGCCGGCGCGGTCGCGATCTTCGTCGCGTTCGGCAAGGTGCTCTCGCCGCAGTTCCTGATCTGGATGATTCCGCTCGTGCCACTCGTGCGCGGGCGGCGCGGGCTCCTCGCCTCCGGGCTGTTGGCGGCGGCCCTCGTCCTGACACAGCTCTGGTTCCCCCAGCGGTACTGGGACTACGCGCTTCGCTTTGCCGCCACCGAGAGCTGGCTGGTCCTCGCGCGGGATCTCGTTCTCGTCGCGCTCGCCGTCGTGCTCGTCGTGAAGTGGCGGCCGCTGGCTAGCCGATCTGCACTCTGAGCGCCTCGCATGCGGTCGCACGCCCGTCGGCGCCGCAGTCGACGACCAGCGCCTCGATACGCACGTCGCCGTCGGCGGGTCGGAAGCGAATCGGCATCGCGGTGCGCATCCGCTGGATCGCGAGGTCGGCCTCGACGCCGATCACCGAATCGTGGGGACCGGTCATGCCGACGTCCGTGATCGCAGCTGTCCCGCCCGGCAGCACGCGGGCATCGTTTGTCTGGACGTGCGTGTGTGTCCCGACCACGGCGGTGACCCGCCCATCCAGCCACCGCGCCAGCGCGATCTTCTCGCTCGTCGCCTCGGCATGAAAGTCGACGACGATCACCGGCGTCTCCCTGGTCGCGCGCTCGACGATGTCGTCGATGACCTCGAATGGCCCGTGCGGGACGTCGCCGAAGAAGAGGGCTCCGAGGAGGTTCACGACCGCGACGCGCGTGCCGTCCGTCGCTTCGGCGACCGTCCAACCGCGCCCGGGCGCACGCGCCGACAGGTTGGCCGGGCGGACGATGCGCTCCGCCTCGTCGATGTACGGGGCAAGCTCGGCACGGCGCCAGACGTGGTTGCCGAGCGTGACGACGTCGGCGCCGGCGCCGATCAGTCGCTCGGCGAGACGCGGTGTCAGACCCGCGCCGTCCGCGGCGTTCTCGCCGTTGACGACGCAGAAATGCACCCCGAGCTCCTCGCGCAGCCGACCAAGGCGCGACTCGATCGCCAGCCGTCCGGGCGCGCCGAACACGTCCCCGACAATGAGCAGCCGCACTAAGGAAGGGACGGTGCGGGAGCCGAGTGGACCTCGATGGAGACGTGGTTACCCGCGTCGTGGGAGTAGCGCGAGAGCTCCTGGTGCTCGACGTGCGAGAGATCCAGGAGGACGCCGAGCTTCGACGAAGCCGCCGAGACCGTCGAGCCGATGCCGAGGTTGGGATCGCCGCGAAGGCGTGTCACCGACACGAGCAATGACGGCGCGGACGCCGGCTCGATGGCTATGCGCGACCCGTACTGCTCGCCGTTCAGCACGAAGTCATCGACGCTGACGACCGTTCCGTCGACGGGCGAGTAGACGTCCGTCCCCGCCGGAGCGCCGACGTCGAGGCTTCCCGTCTCCGGGCCGCTTCCGCCCGGAAGTTGGTAGTAGCGGACCTTGCTGCCGCCGCCCCCGAAGATGCGGTGAAAGAGTCTGCGCAGGAAGCCCTGGTTCGCCTTGTGCCCGAGCGGTTCGAGGGCAAGCGCGCCGTCCGAGGGCGCGTGGTAGCCGATCGCGGTCAGGCGAGCCTGCTGCACCGGGAGCTGGAGCGGAAGCGAACCCTGCATCGCGACGGCCTCCGGGCGGGGCGGCCCGGCCGGGATCGCATGCGCCGCCCGCGCCGGCGGCGTGGCCGGCGCCTTGGACTGGCCCGTTCCGAACGCCGTCAGAAGCAGCGTCACGAGCAGCACGACGGCCAGGAAGCCCAGCCCGACGATCCGCCTGATCCGGCGGGCGCGCGCCCGGCGTTGCCGCATTCGGACCGTCTCCCTGCGAGCTCGGCGCGGCGGCATCGGCGGCACGGTAGCGAAGGTGGGTTCCGCTTTCAAATCGGGTCGGGGAGCCGAGCTTTGTGACACCCGAACCCTCGATGTTCTCTCGGGAACCTCCCACAGTTCGTGACGGTCGAGCGCGAGCGCGCCATCCGTCTCGAAGGACCAGTCCCAGGCGGTCGACGTCGGCTGGTCGACCCGGGTGGCGCGCTGGTTGCCCGGGCGGCGTCGCGTTTGGCTTTTGCGCCTGCGAGCCAGGTCCGGGCCCACGTTACGCCTCGCGACGGACGGGCTTGCGCGTAGATTGTCAACGTGCGCCTCGATGAGCAGCAGACGACGGGATTCTCGGCCTTCCCGACCGTCCGACTGCGACGGCTGCGGCGTACGGCCGCCCTCCGCGACCTGGTTCGCGAGACTCGGCTCGACCTGTCCGACTTCGTCTATCCGCTGTTCGTCGGCCCGGACACGCGACCGAATGCGGACCTGCCCGCCCTCGGCCGCTTCTCGGTCGGCGATCTCGTCGGCGAGGTCGAGGAGTGCGTCCGGCTCGGCGTGTCTGCGGTCATCCTCTTCGGGATCCCCGAGGAGAAGGACGACGAGGGGTCCGGCGCGTACGCGGACGACGGCGTCGTCCAGCGCGCGCTGCGCGCGCTCAGGCCTCGCTTCCCCGAGCTCCTCCTCCTGACCG
>Ga0066903_100002827_pt1 | contig 13828 bp, 14 predicted proteins | sample PanSoiMetaGPlot1_FD_67491 | JGI IMG/M metagenome (GOLD analysis project Ga0066903, IMG submission 67491) | Tropical forest soil microbial communities from Panama analyzed to predict greenhouse gas emissions - Panama Soil - Plot 1 (version 2) | ecosystem: Environmental > Terrestrial > Soil >... | reverse complement strand
TGCGCGTCGTCACCTACGGCGACACCACCATGAACAGCATCGACGTCAGCCCCGAGGCCTACAGCATCTTGAACAGCGGCGAGTACCCGCGCGCGATGACCTGGCAGCTCGCCGAGTGCCCGGACACCGGGCCGATCGTCTACGAATTCCAGACGGCATCCAGCGAGTACTGGACCAGTCTGTGGGTTCGCAACGCGCGCGTCCCGCTGACGAAGGTCGAGGTGCAGAGCGCCAACCATGCGGCGTTCGTCGCGCTTTCGCGCGGCAGCGACGGCACGCTGACCGACGCCGGCGGCTTCGGCAAGGGGAGCTTCACGATCCGATCGACCGGCATCGACGGGACGGAGGTCTCGGATACGTTTTCCTGGCCGTCCGCTGGCGTCGGCGGCCAGACCCTGACGGGAACCGGCAACTTCCCGTAGCGTCACCGACGGCGGCGCCTGCGCCGGATGACGCCCGCCGCGACGGTCAGGAGCGCGAGCGCGGTCATGGGGCGCGAGTCGGAACGCGACTGAGACACACGGCAGCTGCAGCCTCCGGCCGGCGCGCTGCCGCCTGACCCGGTCGCAGATCCGCCGGATGATCCGCCGTTGCCACCGCTGCCGCCGGTGCCGGCGCCGCCCGTGCCCGTCGCTCCGCCGCCACTCCCGCCAGCTCCCGGCCCGCCGCCGCTCCCGGCGGTCGGAGATCCGGCGCCACCGGTCGTTCCGCCTGTCCCGGTGCTGCCGCCGATCGAGCCCGCGATTCCACCCGAGCCCGAACCCGCGACGCCGCCCGTGCCCGCCGCGCCGCCGCCCTTGCCGCCCGCGCCCGTGCCCGCCGCGCCGCCGACCCCGGCGCCGCCCGTGCCCGCGGCGCCGCCGGTGCCGCCCCGTCCACCAGAGCCGCCGCCGCCCGAGCCGCCGCCGCCCGCGCCGCCGCTGCCGCCCGTGCCGGTGATCGTCGGGGGAACGCAGCTCCCCGGCATCACGGTGGTGATCGCGCCGGCGCGGTACGCGCCGATGTCGGGCGTCCCGGATCGCGTCTTCGCGTTGAAGCACTTGGCGACGCCGCCGATGCTCTTGATGTAATCGATGTCGACATCGTATTGCCACGTGCTGACGCGCGCGACCTGGCCGACCATGACCGGCGTGCGCTTGACGATGCATTTGGGATCCACGCCGATGTCCGTCGTCGGCACGGCGCTTCCGGTCCCGCCCTTGCCGGTCAGCATCGTGTCGTTCGCAGCGGGGACGAAGCTCGGGTTGGTTCCGGTCGGCGCCGTGAAGAACGTCGGCATCCCGGTGGTCACGACGTTGTTCGACCAGCCGGACGTCGGCATGTTCTGGATCGGCTGCGAGCCCGCCGGCGCCTGACCGGTCCCGACGATGGCGTTGTTCATGAACGTCACGCCCTGCACGGTGACGCCCGCGTTCGTGAAGTAGAGCTCCCCGGGGTTGCTGGGACCCGTGGCCTGCGACCCGAACTGCGAGTTGCGATAGCACGTGTTGTTCGCGAAACGCGTGCCCGAGCTCTTCGTCAGGCGAAGGCACGAGCCGGAGTTTCCGAAGGCGAGGTTGTTGACGAAGGTGGCGTTGTTCGACCCCTCGTCGGCGATGAAGCCGCTGCCGTCCGTGTGCTTCTGCTGGTCGGAGTTTTCGAACGAGACGTTTCCCTCCACCAGGAGCGTGCCCGTCGCGTCGTACAGCGTGATGCCGCTGGACCACGAGGCAGCGGTGCTGCTGCCGTTGTGCGCCGAGATCGAGTTCTTGAGGTGAAAATCCGGCGCGCTGAAGAAGGTGAAGCCGGTGCGGCCGTTCGAATAGGAGATGCAGGAATCGATCTCCCAGTGTCCGTTCGACACCGCGCCCGCGTCGGCGCCGCCCACCCAGCCGTTGGCGAAGCCCTCGTTCCAGCCTCGTGACACCAGCCCGACGAAGTGAATGTATTCGGCGGTCTTGGAGTAGACGCCGACGTCGTCCGTGACGTCCATGTCCGGACTCACGCCCGCGCCCTCGATGATTGGCGTCGCGCAGTCGTCGGCCCGGAAGGTGATGGGGGCCGACGCCGTGCCGGAGCTCTGGGGCAGCAGCGATTGCTGCTTGTAGACGCCGTCCATCAGCACGACGTTGTCGCCCGCGACGGCGCCGGACGCCGCGCTGGCCAGCGAGCAGGGGTTCGCCCGCGTGTCGCACCCCGCGGTCATCGTTCCGGTCGGCGACACGTACCACGTGGCGGCGCTGGCCGGCCGCGCGACGGCGAGCGCCGCGGCGATCGCCCCGCACCAGCCGACGATGACGTCGATTTTGGGTCCCCGGATCACAGCCTCTGCATGAATTCCCACTGCGGGCGATCCGGATCCCGCCGGGCCGGGTGCGGCGCGCGTCCCATCGACTAGATTAGAGGGCGCAAAAGGCCATGGCGGACGCCGTACGGATCGGTCTCGTGGGTGATCAGAGCGACGAGGTGAGGGCGCACCGCGCGATCCCGCGGGCGTTCGACCTCCTGGCGGCGCGTGACCAGGGCGCGCGCATCGCGCTGACCTGGCTTTCCACGGCGGAGATCGACCCGCATGACCCGGCCCGGCAGGTGAAGGGGTTCGATGGGCTGTGGTGCGTTCCGGGCAGTCCGTACGCGAACATGGACGGCGCGCTGGCGGCGATCCGGTACGCCCGCGAGACGCGCCTGCCTTTCCTCGGGACGTGCGGCGGCTTCCAGCACGCGCTCATCGAGATCGCGCGCAACGTGCTGGGCGTCCCCGGAGCCGATCACGCCCAGTCGAACCCGGAGGCCGAGATGCTTCTCATCACGCCGCTCAGCTGCTCGCTGGTGGGCGCGCGCGGCCGCCTCCGCCTCGTCGCCGGCGCTGATCTGGCAACGATCTACGGCGCCGACGAGGCGACCGAGGCTTACCACTGCAACTACGGTCTCAACCCGGAGCACCGCGCGCTGATTCAATCGTCGCCCCTCCGGATCGCGGCGCTCGATGACGCCGGCGAGGTGCGGGCCGTCGAGTTGCCGGGCCACCCGTTCTTCGTGGCGACGCTGTTTCAACCCGAGCTCTCTGCATTCGACGGCGAAGTCCACCCGCTGGTGCGCGCCTTTGCGCGCGCCGCGGCCGGCAATTAAAGGTCGAAGCCGAATTCGGCGCTGAACAGGAACTGGCCGACCGTCTGGTTGTGGCCCCAGGGCGAGCCGCTCGGCGCGAGGAACGAAGGGGCGACGAGCAGCGACACGAAGGTCTTGTTGGTGATGCCGAAGCGCGGCCCGGCGATCAGGCTGCCCTGCAACAGCGACGTGCCGTCGCTCGTGGAGCCGTCGAGCAGCTCGCCGCCGAAGACGAACTCCGTGCGCGGGTCGCCGTCGCCGTCGATGTGCAACACGAGACGCCCGCCGTACAGAAATCCAACCGGGGCCGGCGAGCCGGCGGTCTGCATGTCGTTGAAGGGCAGGGCGCGCACGCGGGCGGTCAGCTCGACGAAGTCGCTGATGCGAATTCCGGCCCCGGCGGCGCCGGTCCACGCCCCGTCGCTGGTCATGCCCGCCTCGCCGGCGAACACGAGCTTGATCTTGTCGCGCCGCCGGGCCGCCCCCGAGAACAGCGGCGTCGCGGTGCCGTCGGCGGTGACGAGCACGCTGGGCCGGTTCTGGATCGGGCGGACGGGGGCGCCACCCGTCTCCGCGTCGGCGTCGGCGCTGGCGGCCGCCTCCGCGGTCAGCGACCCCACCGCCGCGCCGAGCTCGATCGACGGCGTCGGATCCTTGCCGTCCGCAGCCGCCGCCACGGCGCCGGCCATCGCGGCAACCATCACCGTCATCGCGATCGGCGCGCCGATGATGGCGCCGGTCGTACGGATCGGTTCCAGGTTGTGGACCTCCAGCGCCTCCACGTCGCGCCACGGGATCCCCTCGGCGACGCGCAGCTTCGCGAAGCCCGACGGGGCGACGGTGGCGAAGCGAGCGACCGGGATCCAGTCGGATGCCCAGTGGCGATGAGGGCCCTGGAACGACACCATCCCCGCAGGCTGGTGCAGCTCGGCTGCGCCCGTCGCGTAGGTCGCGATCCACGGCAGCAGCAAGCGCGGATCGCCGATGCGCAGGCGAAGCTGATCATCGACGATGTCGATCCTGGCCTCGGGCGGCGCGGTGGCGGACAGCATGTCGGCCGCGTTGCCACCCGCGCCGCTGATCCGCGCCTCGGTGGCGGCGGTCAGCGGGAAGCTACGGCCGCTGACGAGCCCGTCCTTGGCGACGGAGAGCCCGCTGGCCGGCAGCCACGGGGTGACGCTGCCGTCGTAGAACCGGGCGCGGATTTCGCTGTTCGGTCCGAGCCGCGTCGAGCCGGCCATCTTCTTCGGCGCCGCCAGCGGCTGCTGGATGGAAGCGATCTGCGTCGGCTGCACCTCGGTCGTCGCATAGCAACCGCACGCCACCATCATCGCCCCGGAGGCCAGCGCCGTGAGTTTCATGGCCCCGGTCATCGAGCAATCGGTATGCCGGCCGGCGCCCGTGACATCAGGCACCTCCCCGCCGCCCCTGTATCGATTTCACCTCAGAAGCGGTGGTCCCCTGCGGCGCGGCCCACACCTGATGTGTGGGCCGCGCGCTCGCCTGCGCCTGGGCCTGCTGTGGCTGCGCTTTTCGTGCCCATTGCGCGGCGACGCGGGCGTGGCCAGCCATACCGTAGGCGTTCGACGAGGAGGAACGAACATGACGGTTCAGATGAGCGGCCGCCCTGCATCACCCATCCTGGTCACCGGCGGCACGGGCACGCTGGGACGGCACGTCGTCGCGCGGCTGCGCGAGACCGGATGCCAGGTCCGGATCCTGAGTCGGCGCGGGCGGGAGACGGGCACTCACCCCCGGGAGATCGGGGCCGGCATCGAGTTCGAGACGGGGGATCTCGGGACCGGCGAAGGGGTGGATGCCGCCGTGGAGGGGACCGAGATCGTCGTGCACTGCGCCGGGAGCGCCGGGGGCGGAAAAGGCGACGACGAGATGGCCCGCCGGATCGTGCGGGCCGCCGCGCGCGCGGGGACGCGCCACCTGGTGTTCATCTCGGTGGTCGGGGCCGACAAGGTTCCGATGGCGGGCGCGGTCGATCGGATGTTGTTCGGTTACTTCGGGGCGAAGCTCGCCGCCGAGCGGATCGTGGCCGATTCCGGGCTCCCCTGGACCACGCTGCGAGCGACGCAGTTCTACGACCTCGTCCTGATGGCGGCGCGACAGATGGCGCGGCTGCCGGTGATCCCGGTCCCGACGGGGTTCCGTTTCCAGCCGGTCGACGCCGGCGACGTGGCCGGGCGGCTGGTCGAGCTGGCGCTGGGCGCGCCCGCCGGTCTGGTGCAGGCGATCGCCGGGCCGAAGGTCTACGGGATGGGCGACCTGCTCCGCAGCTACATCGGCGCGAGTCACCTTCGCCGGCTGACGGTTCCGGTCTGGCTGCCGGGGCGGGCCGCCAGCGCCGTCCGCGCCGGCGCGGTCATCGCTCCGGAGCGGGCGATCGGGCGCGTCACCTGGGAGGAATTCCTGGCCGCGCGGGTCGATTCACCCAGCGACAAGACGTCCGGCGCGACCTTGCGGCCCGCGCGAAGTGACGCGCGCTAGCTCTGCGGTCACGATATCCCGTCACATTCGCGGTCGTCGATCCGTCATGGGGGTGAGGGAGGACGACGACATGAAGTACGTGCTGCTGGTGTTTCAAGGAACCACGCCTCTGCCGGGGACGGACAGCTGGAAGGCCCTGCCGGACGCGGAACAGAAGCGGATCTACGCGGATTACGCCGAGTTGAACAAGGTGCCGGGGATGGCGCCGGGGCTGCCGCTCGGGTTGCCGGGCGCGGCGCGGACGGTGCAGGTGCGCGACGGGAAGGTTTCGGTCAAGAACGGACCCCACCTGCATGAGGGTGTTGGCGGGTTTTCCGTCTACGAAACGGAGAGCATGGAGGACGCGATCGCGCTGGCGGCGCGCATCCCGGCGGCCCGGCTGGGCGGCGCAGTGGAGATTCGGCCGGCAGAGAAGTATTGGTAGTGGTGGTGCAAACGATGGACGGCAATGACTGGCTAGCGAAGAGGTTCGACGAAAGCCGCTCGCATCTGCGGGCGGTCGCGTACCGGATGCTGGGCTCGGACGGCGAGGCGGACGATGCCGTGCAAGAGGCCTGGCTGAAGGTCAGTCGTTCGGACACCGGCGGCGTCGAGAACCTGGGCGGTTGGCTGACCACCGTCGTCGCGCGCGTCTGTCTGGACATGCTGCGCTCGCGCCGCGCGCAACGCGAACAGCCGCTGGGCCCGGCCGCCGACGCCGTCCCAGGCGGGTCCACTCCGGAGACCGAGGTCGCGTTCGCCGACGCGATCGGCCCCGCGCTGCTGGTCGTTCTCGACATGCTCGCGCCGCAGGAACGCGTCGCCTTCGTGTTGCACGACATGTTCGACCTGTCGTTCGAGGAGATCGCGCCGATCGTCGACCGCACACCGGCGGCCGCCCGCCAGCTCGCCAGCCGCGCCCGGCGCCGCGTGCGCGGCGCGGCCGCGCCCGTCACCGACATCGCCCCGCGCCGCGAGCTTGTGACCGCGTTCCTGGCGGCGTCGCGCGACGGCGACTTCGATCGCCTGCTCGCGGTGCTGTCGCCGGACGCCGTGCTGCGCGCCGACGCGACATCGGTGCGGGTGGCGGCCGCCTACCAGGAACGAGGCGGGCCGATCCTGGAACCCGAGATGCACGGCGCGGCGCAGGTGGCGACCGCGTTCAAGGGTCGCGCGACCGCGGCGCTGCCGGCGCTCATCGACGGCGAGCCGGGGGCGGTGTGGGCCGTGCGCGGGCAGGTGCGTTCGGCGTTCGTGTTCACGATCGCGGGCGGCAAGATCACCGGCATCGACCTGGTCATGGACGAGGAGCGCCTCGGCGCGCTCGACATCGAGATCGGTTGATACGCGGTCACACTCGGGCGTTTGGTTTCGTCAAGCTGGTAGGAGGACAGACACCATGAAGATCAAACTGACAATCGTGTACGTGGATGACCAGGCGAAGGCGTTGCGCTTCTACACGGAGGCGCTGGGCTTCGTGAAAAAGGCGGACTTCACCAACGGGCCGTATCGGTGGCTGACGGTGGCGTCGGCCGAGGAGCCGGAGGGGACCGAGCTGCAGCTGGCCCTCAACAGCGACCCGGCGGCGAAGACCTACCAGCAGGCGCTGTTCAAGCAGGGCCAGCCCGCGGTCATGTTCTTCACCGACGACGTGCAGGCCGACTACGATCGCATCAAGGCGCGCGGCGGCGAGTTCACGCTGCCGCCCACCGACGCCACCGGATCGAAGATCGCCAAGGTGGCGGACGGCTGCGGCAATCTGCTTCAGATCACGCAGCTGATGCGCTGGTAAGCCGGCGGTGAGATATTCGGTGCATGGTCGCACCGAAGGTGACGAGGCCTGGGTTCGGGAGCGTGGTCGTGCTGGGACTGATCACGCTCGCGGGTTGTGGGGGCTCGGGGAGTCCGGCCCCGGCGCCGACCGGTGAAATCCCGATCGTCGCGGCGGCGGGCGCGGACGTCCCGTACCAGTTCGGCGCCAATTCGTACGGCGTCGTCGGCGGGGCGTTCCTGGCGAAGGCCAACATGGGTTCCAGCACCGTGGTGCTGGACACCACCGCCGTCGGCAAGATCTGCCTTCAGGGGACCGTCGAGATGGTGCCGACCCCGGCGGACGGCAGCCATCCTCCCTACAGCGACTACTGGGGGATCGAGCTCGGCTTCAATCTGAACCAGGCTGCGGACGGAACGAAGAATCCGTGGACGGTGCCCGCCAACGTGACCGGTTTCTGGTTCACGGCCGAAGGCCCGACCATCCCGCCGATCCGGTTCAAGACGACGCCCACCGGGAAGGATCCGGCGCAGGAACAGGATTCATGCGCGCTCGAGAACCCGGCCACCGGCGTTCGTACGGACATCCTGTTCACGGACATGTACGTGCAGTGCTGGGATGGCCCTCAGGGCACCGGCACCACTGACATCAGCGTCGGGTTGCTGGACATGGGCCTTCAGGTGGCCGCAGCCACCGGCGTGGAATATCCGATCGACTTCTGCGTGACCCACGTCGGTGTCGTCATCAACTGACTTCTGCCGGGTCGGCGCCATCGTCGTCGCAGCCATCCTGGCCGGGTGGACCGGCTATGACGGCGGTCGAGCCCTGATTGTGGGTGACTACAGCACGCCGCAGTTCGGACCGCGCAGAGGGCAACTGGGACCCTGGGCTTCGATCGTGCGCAAGGTCGGTATCGAACCGCGGTCGACCGGAATGAAGACGATTTTCCTGGCGACGTCGGCGCTTTGGCTGAGCGTCGCCCTCGCGCTGGCGCTGCGGACGTCGTTCAGCGTCGGCTGGGCTGTCGCCGTTTCAATCGTGACTCTCTGGTATGTGCCGTTCGGGACCATCGGCTGCATCCTGGTTCTGGCCGCGAGCGCGTGCATGTCCTGGCGATGACGTGAGCCCGGCGCCCGACTGGTGCGCCACATCGGGTGCGCTCTGCATGTGAAGGGGCGAATTGTGCAGCCCTGCGCAACTTGGTCGGGCAGAGCAGCCGGCTGAAGGTCCAGCGGCGCGAATTCTGGCGGTCGGCGGCTGGCACGTGCGCTGCAACCCAGAACCCGCCATGAATGGCACGAACGAATGGGCGGTAGACGAGACCGACCGGGATCTCTTCGAAAGTTGGTTCGAGCAGGGTGAGCTGGGGGCAGTGGCGGAGGCCGCTCCGCACGACGAAATGAGAGCGGGCCGCTCGCGCCTCGGCGTGGTCATCGCCGCCGTCTCCGCAACCGCGCTGACCCTGGTGATCGTCTTCGCGGGTCGTCTCTAGGACAGCCTGAAGGTTCCGTGTCCCACGATGACGGCGTGGCCGCCGACCTCGACGCTGTCCAGTCGATCGCGGGTGCCGCGGATGCGCGCGTGCAACGTCGACGGTCTTCCGATCTCGATGCCCTGCGCGATCACGATCTCGTCGCCGAACGCGATCCGGCCGTACCGGGCCAGGTGGACCGCGAGCGGGCCCGCCGCGGCGCCGGTCGCGGGATCCTCCGGGATTCCTTCTCCCGGAGCGAAGACGCGGCACTTCCAGGTCGAGCCGTTTCGGGCGAAGACGCTGAAGCCAGTGCTGCCGAGGGCGGCGAGTCGGGTGAGATCCGGCGTCAGCGCCGCGACGTCCTCGGGCCTCTCGAGCCCGACGTAGACGTACTGGGGGCCGTTGTCGTAAAGGTCGACCGGCAGGTTCGATCCCGACACACCCAGGGCGGTCATGAGGGCCGGCGCCTCGCGGTACGGTTCGATTCGGGGCAGCGGCTGCGTCATCCATCCGAAGCCCGGGCGTCCGTCTTCGCGGCTCAGACTGACGGTGACGACGCCGCGGCCGGTTTCGAGCTTGATGACGTTTCGTTGGTCGCGCGCAGACAGCACGAAGGCGGTGCCCAGCGTCGGGTGACCCGCGAACGGCAGTTCCATCGTGGGCGTGAAGATGCGGATTGCCGCGTCAGCGCCGGCGTGGCTTGCACGCAGCACGAAGGCGCTCTCTGACAGATTCGTTTCGCGCGCCAGCGCCTGCATCGTCGCGCCGTCGATCTCGTCCGCGTCGGTGAACACCGCGAGCGCGTTTCCCGCGAGCGGCCGGTCCGTGAACACGTCGCAGAGCTCGTAATCGATCTCGCGCATTCGAGCGCGCCGAGGCTACTGCAGGTTCACGAAGTAGGCGCTGATCATTTTCGCCACGGCCGTGTTTCCTGCCGTGGTCAGGTGCGGCCCGCCGCCGCTGAACGCGGCGCAGTTGGGCGCTTCGAACTTCGGCGCCACGAAGACGAAGTTCGGGAACCTGGTCGCGGCGGCCGCGAGCGCGGCATCCAGCTCGGGCGGGATCACGATGGTCTCGTCTGTCGCGGGCGGGGTGGGGCAGAGCATGTTTCCCGGGCCGCGAATGACCGTCATGAGGTCGATCCGTTTCAGGGCGGAGTACTTGGCCTTGAAGTTGTCGATGGCCGCCGTGATCTGCGCGTCCCACTGGGGTTGGGTCGTGCAACAGGCGGGCGCCCAGCTGAGCACGGTCAGGACGACGTGGTCCGGGTTCGTCGATCCGTTCGTGCACGGCGACTCGATCATCTCGTTCCAGAAGTCGCTGTTCGGGTTGGACCACTCCGTGATGTAGCCGTGCTCCCGCGCCTTGAGCTGCCAGCGGGCGTCGACGATACCGGGATTCGTCTGAAAGCCCGCCTCGAACCACTCTCGCGTCAGCGTCATCGCGGTGACCTGATTGCAGACGAAAGTCGTGGGGGGCGCCCCGCCGGTGCCCGAGCTGCCAGCGCTCGCCCCCGCGCCGCCCGCGCCGGCGTTGCCCGCCGCGCCTCCAGCGCCCGCGGCGCCGGTTGCGCCACCGGTGGCGGATCCGCCCGAGCCACCGCCGGCGCCGCCGGTCGAGCCGCCGCGGCCCGCGGCACCAGCGCCGCCGCCGGCGCCTGATCCGCCGCCGGTGCCCGGCCCACCGCCGGTGCCGCCTGCACCCGTGGCGCCGGCGCCGCCGCCGGTCCCCGCCGGACCGACGCCACCGCGCCCGTCGTTCCCCGCGGCGCTTCCGCCGGCTCCGCCTGCCCCCGCGTTTCCGCTACCGGCGCTTCCGCCGGTGCCGGAATTGCCTCCCGCCGGCGTTCCGGCGGCGCCACCGGCGGCGCCGGCCGAACCACCACTCGAGCCGCCAGGCGAGCAGGCCGTCACGAACACGAGGGCGCCAAGCGCCGCCCATCGTGTCATTTGAGTGAGCGACCCCATCCCGGAAGTTGAATGTCCGGATCGCCGAATCCTGTGGTGCCCCCTGGCGTAACCGGATCGCGGCGCGGCCATCGAAAGGGCACCCTAACGTCATGAGCCCTCCCGAACCCCCGCGCGCCAGCCAGTCCTTCGTCGAAAAAGGGGGTGAGGCGTGGGCGCGGATGCAGGGCCGCACGGACGCGCTCATCGATCCGCTGGGGCGGATCGCCATCGAGCGCCTGGGCGCCGTCGCGGGCGAGCGCATCCTCGACGTGGGGTGCGGGTGCGGCCAGACGTTGCTCCAGCTCGCCGAGCTGGCCGGCCCGTCCGGGCACGTGCTGGGCGTCGACATATCGCCGCCGCTGCTCGCGTGCGCGGGCGAGCGCGTGGCCGGGCGGCCCACGATCGCGCTCGCGCTGGGAGACGCGCAGGCGTACGCCTTCGCGCCCGGGGCGTTCGACGCTGTGTACTCGCGGTTCGGCGTCATGTTCTTCGACGATCACAGGGCGGCGTTCCGCAACCTGCGCGCGGCCACGCGGCCCGGTGGCCGGCTCTCGTTCGTCTGCTGGCAGGAGCTGGCGAAGAACCCGTGGGCGGCGCGTCCGCTGGACGCCGTGATGCGCATGCTCCCGGCCTCGGCGATGCCCGACATGCTGCGCGAGGGGCGGCCGGGCCCGTTCTTCATGTCCGATCCGGCGCGTGTGCGCGCGATCCTGGGCGACGCCGGATGGCAGGACGTCTCGCTCGAGCCGATCGAGATGCCGCTGCACCTCGGAGCCGCCGCGACGCTGGACGAAGCGGTCGAGTATTCGCTTCAGATCGGTCCGGCCGCGCGCGCGATGACCGACGCGCCGGAGGCGTTGAAGCCGGCGCTGGAGGCGGCGCTCCGCGAAGCGCTCGCGCCGTTCGCGCGCGCGCGCGGCGTCTTCGTCGACGGCGCCGCTTTCGTCGTCGGCGCGCGCGCGTGACCATCGCGCGATGACGGCGAGACCGAGTTGGTTTCGTGACGACGTCGGCAAAAATCCGCCGAGATAGTTGCGGGTTTTCCGCTTTGCCCTGGGCCGATCGCGCGTCGCAAGCTGCGGCTCAACCAAAGGGGGCCGGAATGCACCGCAACACGATCAGTTTCGGACGATTGATTCACAGACTGCTGGTTTCGGGTTTGTTCGCGCTGGCGGTCGCGATCGCCGGCTGCGCTGGTCAGGCCGTCCCCGGCGGCGTGTCCACCGACGACATGACGGGCACCGCGGTGCTCGCGCTCTCCGGCGTCCCCGCGGACGGCACCTGCGTCCAGATCGTGGCGGCGGGAAACCGGACCGTCACCCGCAACTTCAACGCGGCGACCGGCGCCACCGCCATGTTCCAGATGGCCGGGCTTCCGCAGGGTCAGGTCACGTTCACGGCGAGCGCCTTCTCGGGAAACTGTCCGCCGTCGGCCAGCGCGGTGCCGACCTGGGTCAGCGATGCGGCCTTCATCGTAACGGTCGCCGCTTCGCCGCCAGCGCTGGTGACGTTGAACCTCGTACGCAACGGCAGCGCGATCGTCAGCGTCGGGTTCAACGACGGACCCGACGCAGGCACCTCCGCGACGGACGCCGGCAGCGGCACGGGCGGCGGCGCAGCCACCTTCAAGGAGCTGATGCAGGTCGGCGGGGTCACCGGCGAGATCGCGGCCGCTTCTCCGTTCACGAGCGCGTTCCACATCGACAACTTCACGCTGGACGCGAAGACGCCGACCAGCCAGACCACCGGCGGGGGCGGCGTCGTCGGCAAGACAGTATTTACGGCGTCGGCAACCTTCCAGACACAGGGCGGCGTCGCGGACTTGATGAAGAACGCGGCGACCGGAAAGGTGATGCCGTCGGTGGTGATCGGCCGGTTCACGGGCGGTACGACGTCGACGCTGTTCTACAAGGTGACGCTCGGCGACGTGCTCATCTCCAGCATCGTCGCCGGCGGCGGTGCGGGCGACACGGTGGTCAACGAGACGGTCACCTTCGCGTTCGGCAGCGTGACGATCGAGATCGAGGGGCAGATGAACCCGGACGGCACGATCGGCGCAGCCACCTCGGCGACCTTCGACATCGCCGCCAACAAGGGGCCGGGCGCCCCCACGCTGACGCCGCTGGAGCTGATCTTCGGCGGCCCGGCGGTCCCCCCGGCCGAGGCGGTCAGTGCGTTCATCGCCCCGTCCGAGACCAATGCGACATCGACCGGCAGCGCCGGTGGGGCCGTGGGCAAGACGGCCTTCGGTGACGCCTCGGTGACGTTCCCGTTCGACCTGACCGGGCTGAACATCTTGATGGATCAGTTCAGCGGCAAGACGGCCCCATCGGCGGAGGTCCAGCTGGAGACGCCGGGTGCCTCGTCAGCTGTCGGCACGTACGGCTTCCAGAACCTGCAGTTCCACGAGACGGTCCTGTCGGACGGCGATGTGGCGGTCTCGTTCGGAGCTCAGTCCTTCACGTGGACCTTCGGCGGCGTCACGACGACGTTCAATCAGGCGACCGGCCAGTAGTTGGAATCCGACCGAGATCGAGCCGTCGCGCGAGAAAGAGCCCTCGAGCGGATCAAGCACAACATCGCGACGCACGGTTTCCACATCTACGTCGTTCAGGGCAACGGTCCGACGCCGCGTTTCGTCTACACGATCGGCCTCCGCGAGTCGCTGGGGGCCGAGGTGGTGCTGGCGGGAGCGCTGTCGTACGAAAAAAAGAAGGACGTGCTGGTCATCGTGGACTCGCTCGTCGAGCAGCTCGGGAAGGGCGCCGGCGATGCCGCCCCCGCGGCATGGCAGTCGAGGTTCACAGTCGATGAGCTCGGCTCGTTCAGCTTCCGCAGCGCTGATTCATCGTGGACACGCCCCTTGTTGCTGGGCGCGCTGGACTACTACGGACTGGAAGACGTCGCCGCCTTTCAGATCGTCCCCGATGATCAGCACATGACGATCGATGTTCCCCGCATGGACCGGGAGTGGAACGCCGACACGGAGCCGATCTGGCGGTGGAAACACGAACCGTGGCCCTATCCCGTGCCGGCGGCGTCGGAAGCGATGACGAATCTCGATGCGCT
>Ga0066903_100002826_pt1 | contig 13829 bp, 15 predicted proteins | sample PanSoiMetaGPlot1_FD_67491 | JGI IMG/M metagenome (GOLD analysis project Ga0066903, IMG submission 67491) | Tropical forest soil microbial communities from Panama analyzed to predict greenhouse gas emissions - Panama Soil - Plot 1 (version 2) | ecosystem: Environmental > Terrestrial > Soil >... | reverse complement strand
GACGATGGCGAGGTGCTGATCAAGACGGACACGATCTTCGCCGGCTACTTCAAGGACGAGGCCGGGACTCAGGAGGTGCTCCCGGGCGACGGCTGGCTCCGCTCCGGTGACCTCGGCCACCTCGACCCGGACGGCTTTCTGACGATCACCGACCGGAAGAAGGACATCCTCGTCACGGCCGGCGGCAAGAACGTCGCGCCACAGAACCTCGAGAACGCGCTCAAGATGAGCCCGCTCGTGTCGCAGGCACTCGTCGTCGGCGACCGCCGTCCCTACGTTGCGGCGCTGATCACCGTCGCCGACACGACGACGCCGGACGAGGCGCGCTTCGAGATCGAGCGGCTGGTCGAGGACGTCAACAGCGAGCTTTCCCGCTTCGAGCAGATCAAGCGCTACGCGATCCTCCCCCGGGACTTCACTGCCGAGGCGGACGAGGTCACGCCGACGCTCAAGCTCAAGCGCCGCGTCGTCCAGGAGCACTTCGCCGCCGAGATCGAGGCGCTCTACTCCTGAACGACGTCTTTCTCGTTGCGTCCACGTTCCTGGCGAGCGCGGTCGAAGCCGTCGAAGCGCTCACGATCGTGCTGGCGATGGGCGTCACCCGCGGCTGGCGCTCGGCGCTCGCAGGCACGCTCGCGGCCTCGCTCGCGCTGGCGGCGATCGTCGCCGCGCTCGGGCCGGCGCTCACGGTCATCCCGATCGAGATCCTGCGGCTCGTCGTCGGGTCGTTGCTGCTCGTCTTCGGGCTCCAATGGCTGCGCAAGGCGATCCTGCGCGCGAGCGGCTGGCGCTCCGTCCGCAACGAAGACTCGGTCTACGAGCGCGAGACCGCCGCAGGACGCGCGGCCAAGAGCGAGGAACGCGCCGGCCTCGACTGGTACGGGTTCACCGTCTCGTTCAAGGGCGTGCTGCTCGAGGGCCTCGAGGTCGCGTTCATCGTCCTCACGTTCGGCAGCACGCAGGGGAGCATCCCGCTGGCGATCGCCGGCGCCGTCGCCGCCGTCGTCCTCGTCGTCATCGCCGGCTTCGTCGTGCACGGGCCGCTCAGCCGCGTACCGGAGAACACGCTCGCCTTCGTCGTCGGGGTGCTGCTGACGACCTTCGGCACCTTCTGGGGCGCGGAGGGCGCAGGCGTCGACTGGCCCGGCGGCGATGCCGCGTTGCCCGTCGTCCTCGCCTTCGTCCTCGTCATGTCCCTCACCTACGTCGGCGCGCTGCGCCGCCGACGGCTGGTGACCGCTTGAAGCGCTTCCTCCGCTTCTGGTGGGACTTCATCGTCGGCGACGACTGGCGCGTGGCGGTCGGGATCGCGCTCGCCCTCGGCTTGACCGCGATCGTCGCGACCACGGCGGCTCCCGCGTGGCTCGTGCTGCCGCTCGGAGTCGCGGCCGTGCTCTGGCTGTCGCTGGCCCGGGCGGCCGGCTAGATGCGCCGCGCCGTGTAGAACGCCGACGTGTAGTAGCCGCTCAGCGACGAGATCTTGACGACGTCGCCGGTGTGAGGGGCATGAATGAACTGCCCGCCGCCGATGTAGATGCCGACGTGGCTGGCCCCGGTGAAGAAGACGAGGTCGCCCGGCTGGAGCTGGCTGATCGACACCGGCGTCCCCATTGCAGCCTGCGCGTAACTGCTGTGCGGCAGCGACACGCCGATCTGGGCGAAGACGTACATCACGAGCCCCGAGCAGTCGAAGCCGCGGGGCGAAGCGCCACCCCACACGTACGGCACGCCGAGGTAGTGCATCGCGATCCCGACGACCCCGCCGTGGACGTTCGGGGGCGCAACCGTCGAGCCCTCCGGCGTCGACGCGCCCACTCCCACACCGGTCACCGGCGGCGGCGTGGATTGATCCGCGATCCGTGCCTGGGCCGCAGCCGCGAGCTGACGCTGCTGTGCCGCCTCCGCCGCCTTTATGCGCTGGATCTCGCCGCGGATCGATGACAGCAACGAGCGCCTGGCAGCCAGCTGCGACTCGATGTGCTGCCGCTGCGCGGCCTTCTGCGCAACGATCTGCTGCTGTTGCGCATGTGCGTCGCGGAGCTCGAGCTCGTGCCGCTGGATTGCCAGCTTGGACGAGCGAACCTGACGGACGATGTTCGCGTCCTGCGTCGAAGTCGAGTTGATCGTCTCGACGCGGTTGAGCAAATCTTCGAAGCTCGTCGAGCCGAGCAGCACTGCGAGCGTCGAGTTGTCTTCGTTCGACGTGTACGTCGTCACGAGACGCGCTGCGAGTGACTTCTGCGAGACCTTCAGGTTCGCGCGCGCGAGCGTGAGTTGCTTCTTGTTCTCGCGCATGTCGCCTTCGATCCTGTGCAGCTTGACGTTCGCGAGATTGAACTGCTCGACCGCGGCGCCGAGGCTCTGGTCGATCTGCTGAATCTGCGACAGCACCTGCTGCGCCTGCGCCTGCTTCGATGCGACGCTCCCCGGGTCGGCATTCGCGGACGCTGCCGCAAGGAGCGCGGCTACGCCGAGAAGAACTGCCTGCGCCTGTCGCTTCACCAGCTGGGCACTGAGTCGACGGGCACGGTGCCGGAGGGGGCCGGTCCGCACAAGTTCGGCACCCTAGCAACGCTTTCGGACGTCTGCAACCGCTTTCCGAGCCAAAATCTTCCCCTTTCTGGCAAGTACACGAACCGCACAAAGTCGGCGTTTTCGGCGGATTCACGGCCATAACAGGGCCAAAACATCCCCCTTTGTGACGAGGGCCACGACCTTCTTCGATTGGTAGGGTCGCCCGGTGCGTGGTGGACGGGAGAGCCGCCTCGCGTTCGGGCTCGCGCTCCTCGCAGCAGTTTCCGTCAGCGCGTCCCTGGCGGGAGCGCAGAACACAGCCGGCCTGAAGCGGCACCAGCGCGTGCTCGTCGCGCGATCGCACAGCGCGCTCCTCGGCCTCTACGCGCTCGACTCGCGCATTGCGCGCACAGATACGGCGCTCGCACGAATCCACGCGCGCGTCAGCGCGCTGCGTGAAGAACAGCGGCAGGTACAGCGTGAGGTCGGTGTCGTCGCGCGCAACGTCCGCGTGTCGCAGCGTCTGCTCGCGTCCCATCTGCGCACGCTGTACGAAGAAGGGGAGCCGAACGCGCTCGCGATCCTCCTCGGCTCGAGATCGCTCGACGACGCGGTGACGCGCCTCAACGATCTCGAGCAGAGCGCACGGCAGGGCGAAGCCGCCGTGACGGACACGGAGCGTGGACGGGCGCAGCTCCTTCACCTCGCGACCACGCTCGCGGCACAGCTGCGCGAGGCACAGACGCTCGAGGCGCGCGCCCGCACGACCGCGGCCTCGCTCGAGCGTGCACGTGCAGCCCGAGCCCAGTACCTCGGCTCGCTCGGGCGCGAACGGCGCCTGACGGCGCGGCAGCTGGCCGCCCTCGACTCGCACGCGCGAAGCGTCGTCGATCGGTCACAAGCGATCCAGGCGAAGGCGCCGGCGTCACCCGCCACCTCGGTGACGGCCGCGCCCGGGACGATCACCGTCACCGCCACCGGCTACTCCCTCCAGGGCCACACGTCGACCGGCCTTCCCGTCGGCTACGGCGTGGTCGCCGTCGACCCCGCGGTGATCCCGCTCGGGACGCGCCTGAGCATCCCCGGCTACGGCGAAGGGGTAGCTGCGGACACCGGCGGCGCTGTCAGCGGCTACGCAATCGACCTCTGGTTCCCGACGCTCGCCGACGCCCTCGCGTGGGGGCGCCGCACGGTTACCATCTCGCTGCACTGACCGCCCAGCCATGAGCACGCCCGCGAGTGTCGAGCAACGGCCGTTGGAGGATGTCCGCGTCCTGATCGTGGACGACCACGACCTGTTCCGGACCGGGCTCCGGAACCTGCTCGAGGCCGAAGGCGTTCAGGTCGTCGGTGAGGCGGCCGCCGGCCAGGAGGCGCTGAAGATCGTCCGCGAGCTGGCGCCGGACGTGGTCGTCATGGACCTGAACATGCCTGGCATGGGCGGTGTCGAGGCGACGCGCCACATCTCGACGATCGCGCCGCTGACGAGGGTTCTGATGTTGACGATCTCCGACCAGGACAACGACGTGATCGATGCGATCCTCGCGGGAGCGTGCGGCTACCTGCTCAAGGACTCCTCCATTCAGGAGCTGATCGCCGGCATCAGGGCCGCATCGCTGGGCGAGTCGCTGATCTCACCGACGATCGCGGCGAAGGTGCTGCAGCGAGTCCGCGCCTCCAACCGCCAGCCCGAGATCGAGACCACGATTCGCGCCGAGCTCTCCGAACGGGAGATCGAGGTGCTGAAGCTGATCGCGAACGGCAAGGACAACGCGATGATCGCCGCCGAGCTCCACATCAGCCCGAAGACGGTCAAGAACCACATCTCGAACATCCTGATGAAGCTGCAAATCGACAACCGCATCCAGGCGGCGGTCTACGCCGTCAGGAGCGGGATCGTCTAGGCCGCAGTACGGACCTCGTCCGCGCGCGTCCGTAGCGCGACGAGGAGGGCACGCAGCTTGACGAGGTCGCCGTCGGCGGAGGACAAGCGCTTCCCCAGCTGCGCGAGCTCGGATGCGTCCTCGTCGGTGACCTCGTCTCCCAGCCGCGCCGCAACGTCGGCGATCTTCCGCTCGATCCCCCAGCGCTCGGCCTCGAGCGCCAGCGCCCTGGCGTAGCCTTCGGTGAGCGTGTGCTCGATGCGGTCGAGGCTCGGGGCCTCCTCGCCGGAGGAGGGAGACTCGAGCAAGCTGCGGATGTCGTCCTGGATCATCGACGGCAGAGGAGAGGGGCTTTGTGGCCGGTTCGCACAAGTATCCGGCCTCACGCGCCTGTTGCACATGGGCCGCCCGGACTATCTTCTGCCACCGATGGGCCTATCTTCGCGACTCGCACCCGTCCTGCTTGTCGTCGCGCTCGCGACCCCGGTCGCCGCCGGCGCGCAGCAGGCGCCGCTCCAGAGCCGGCTCGCGAAGGCGCTGCGCGTGCCTCACATCGCCCCGAGCCGCTCCGCAGCCGTCGCCGTGGACCTCGCGACCGGAACCGTCCTCTTCACTCAGAACCCCGGCCTGCCTCTTGCCCCTGCCTCGAACGAGAAGCTCCCTCTGACGTTTGCGGCCCTGTCCAACCTCGGCCCGTCCTTTCGAATCGAGACGGACGTGCTCGGTGAGGGCTCGCAGGACGGGACGACGTTCGACGGGGCGCTCGTGCTAATGGGCGGCGGCGATCCGACCCTGTCGACGGCGGGTCTGCGTTCGCTGGCCGTGCAGGTACGTGGCCTCGGCATCCGCCGGATCAGCGGCGGCATCATCGGTGACGAGAGCTACTTCGACACGCGCCGCACGGTTGCCGGCTGGAAGCCGAGCTACTACATCGAGGAGTCGCCGCCTCTGTCGTCGCTCGTCGTCAACCGCGCTCGCGTCGGCCGTTACGTGACCCGATCGCCCGCGCTCGCCGCGGTCACAGCCTTCCGCGCCGCTCTGCGCGGCGCCGGCGTCGCGGTCGAAGGCGGCGTCTCGCTCGGCCGCGCGGGCGACTACTCGATCCCGCTGGCGCAGGTCGAGTCCCCGCCGCTCGCCTCGATCATCCGCTTCATGGACAAGGAGAGCGACAACTTCACGGCGGAAATGCTGCTGAAGCAACTCGGAGCCGTCGTGCTCGACCGCGGCACGAGCGCGGCTGGCGCGACGGTGGTGACGCAGGCGCTCGCTGAGGCCGGCGTCCCGATGACGGGCGTCCGTGTCGTCGACGGCTCGGGGTTGTCGCGCCTCGACAGACTCACCGCAAACGCGGTTGCCGCGATCCTCCATGCAGCATGGGACGACCCGGCCGTGCGCCCGACGTTCGTCGCGGCGCTGCCGGTCGCCGGCGTCAGCGGGACGCTGGAGGACCGCTTGCGCAAGCCGGCGACGCGCGGCCGCGTCGTCGCGAAGACCGGTACCACCGACATCGCGTCTGCGCTGTCGGGCTACGTCAACACGCGCTTCGTCTTCACGGTGCTGCAGAACGGCCACCCATTGCCGTACTGGTGGGCGCGGCGCGCGCAGGACCGGTTTGTCGAGGTGCTAGCGCGCCAGTAGCTGGATCAGCGCGGGCTCGTCGAGCAGCGGCACTTCGAGTTTCCTCGCCTTCGACAGCTTCGAGTTGCCGGGCTCCTCGCCGACGATCAGGCCGCTCGTCTTGCCCGAGACCGAGTTGACGATCTTGGCGCCCTTTGCCTCGAGGGCCTCGGCGGCTTCGTCGCGCGTGAAGCCTTCGAGCGTCCCGGTGATGACGTAGGTCTGCCCGGTGAGGGGCCCCTCGACCGGCTTCAGCTCGTCGCCGATCTCGAAGCGCAGCCCGAGGGAGCGGAGGTCCTCGACCAGCGCTCGGTTCGCGTCGTCCGCGAACCATTCCGCGATCGCCTCGGCGCGCTCGGGGCCGATGCCCTCGACCTCTTCGATCTCCTCCTGGGTCGCCGCAAGCAGCCGATCGACGTTCTCGAAGTGGCGCGCGAGGTTGACCGCCGTGACCCAGCCGACGTCCGGGATGTTGAGGCCGAAGAGCACACGGTTGAACGGGACCTGCTTGGACGCCTCAATCGACTCGATCGCGTTCGACGCGGAGATCTCGCCGAAGCCCTCGACCTCCAGCAGCTGCACCTTCGTCAGCCGGTAGAGCTCCGGGACCGAGCGGACGAGCCCGAGGTCCCAGAACTGCCGCACGGACTGCTCGCCGACACCCTCGATGTCGGCGGCGGCCTGGACCCAGTTGATCAGCGACTCGAGCCCGCGGGAGGGGCACGCCTTGTTCGGGCACCGGTGCATCGCCTCGCCCTCGGGCTTGACGATGTCCGCACCGCACAACGGGCAGTGCTTCGGCATCTTGAACGGCTTCGTGCCCTGCTCGTGCTCGCGCGCAGGGCCGACGATCTGCGGGATGACGTCGCCGGCACGCTGTACAACGACGATGTCCCCCTCGCGGATGTCCTTGCGGTTGATGTCCTCCTCGTTGTGCAGCGTCGCGCGCGAAACCGTGACGCCGCCGACCTCGACCGGCTCGAGCATCGCCCATGGATTGAGCGCGCCTGTACGGCCGACGCGGATCGCGATCTTGTTCAGCCTCGTCGTCGCCGTCAACGGCGCCCACTTGAACGCACGGGCCCAGCGCGGCCGCTCGTGCAGCGAGCCGAGCCGGCGCTGCTGTTCGAACGAGTCGACCTTGATCACGATCCCGTCGATCTCGTAGTCGAGCTCGATCCGCTTCTTCTCCCACTCCTTGCACGCGCGCGCGACCGACTCGACCGAGTCGTGCAGCTCCGCGAAGGGGTTCGTGCGGAAACCGTGCTCCCGCAGCCAGGTCAAGGACTCCCAGTGGCCGCCCGCTGCCAGTCCCTCCTTGATGCCGAGCCCGTGGATCCAGATCGAGAGCGGCCGCTGCGCCGTGATCGCCGAGTCTTTCTGGCGAAGCGACCCCGCCGCGGCATTCCGGGGATTCGGCGTCGGCTTCTTTCCCTCGGCGACCAGCCTCTGGTTCAGCTCGTTGAAACCGCTGAGCGGGAGGTAGACCTCGCCGCGCACCTCGAGCAGGGGCGGCGGCCGCTCGCCCTTCTGCAGCTGCATGCGCATCGAGATCGCCTTGATCGTGCGCAGGTTGCGCGTCACGTCCTCGCCGCGGTACCCGTCGCCGCGGGTCGCGCCGCGGACGAAAACGCCGTCCTCGTAGATCAGGTTGATCGAGAGCCCGTCGATCTTCGGCTCGGTGACGTACTTGACGTCGGACGTGCCGAGCCGCTTGCAGACATCCTGGTGCCACTTCTCGAGCGCCTCGTCGGTCGTGACTTTCTCCAGCGAGCCCATCGGGCTTGGGTGCTCGACCTTCTGGAACTTCTCCGACGGCGGCGCGCCGACGCGCTGCGTCGGCGAGTCTGAGGTTACGAGCTCCGGATTCGCTTCCTCGATGTGAACGAGCTCGTCGTAGAGCACGTCGTACTCTGCGTCGCTGATCTCCGGGTCGTCGAGGACGTGGTAGCGGTAGAGGTGGTAGTCGAGTGTTTCGCGCAGCTCCACAGCGCGCTTCTCCGGCTTGGCCGTCTTAGAGGACGACGCGGCGCCGCTTGTCGGCGCCGCCTTAGAGGTCGCGCGGGCTTTGCTCGCGCGACCGTCTGACGCACGATCTTGGGCCGCAGACGGTTGGACCCTTCGCTTAGAGGGCGACATACAGCTCCTCCGCGCTGTCGACGATCGCGTCGGGGTGTTCAGCCTCGAGCTTCGTGCGCTCGTGGATGCCGCCCCACGTCACCGCGACCGCGAACATGCCGGCAGCTTTTGCGGCGCGGATGTCAAACGTCGAGTCGCCGACGTACGCGCAGTCCTTTGGGCTTACATCCATTCGCTCCGCCGCGAGCAGCAGTGGGGCCGGGTGGGGTTTGTGGCGCTTCGTGTCGTCGCTGGTCACGACCGCCTCCAAGAGGCGCTCGATCGGGAGGACGTTGAAAGCGAGCGCAACCGTCGCGCGCCGCTTGGCGGTCACGATCCCGAGCCGGCGGCCTTCGTCCCTCAGCCGCACGAGCAGGTCGTCCATTCCGGGGCAGCACACGAGCTCGTCGTGCAGAGGCTCGTTGTGCGCGCGGTACACGGTAATGAGCTCCTCGACACGATCGGGCGCAAGCGCACGCATCTGCGCCTCGAGGCCGGGGCCGCCAACCGCCGCCGTCAGCACCTCGTCGCCGGGATCGGCGCCGAGGACCTCCTTCGCCGCATGCCTCATCGAGGCGAGGATGATCGCGCCCGAGTCGATCACGGTACCGTCGAGATCGAAGAGAACAACCGGAAACCGCATCGCCTCGATGCTAGTCAGTCGTATCCGACGGACGTCAGATAGAGGCCGGACGGCGGCGCTGTCGACCCCGCGTCGGTTCGCGGCGCTCCCGCGAGCAGCGGCGCGATTCGCTCCGGCGGAAGCTCGACCATCGTCCCGACGAGCGTGCGCACCATGTGACGTAGGAAGCTGTCAGCCGTAATCTCGAACTCGAGTGTGTCGCCGCGGCGGTGCCATTGCGCACGGAGGACGGTGCGCCTGAAGACCTCGTGTTGCGTCTCCGTCGGCGTGAACGCGCGGAAGTCGTGCTCCCCCAGCAGCAAGTCGGCGGCGTCCTGGAGACGACCCTCCTCGAGCGGGCGCGGTTGCCACCACGAGCGCCTCTGCTCGAACGGCGACGGCGTGCGGCGGCTCCAGATGCGGTAGCGGTAGCTGCGCGAGCGCGCGCAGTGGCGAGCGTGGAAGCTCGGCGCCGCTTCCTCTGCCGCGACCACCGAGACGTCGTCGGGCAGCAGGGCGTTCAGCGCCTCGGCGGCACGGTCGGCCGGCGGCCCGCCATCGATATCGACGCTGACGACGTTCCCGAGCGCATGGACGCCCGTGTCGGTCCTCCCTGCGACAGCGAGACTGTCGTGCGAGCTGAAGATCGAACCGACTGCCACCCGGAGCTCGCCCTCCACGGTACGGAGCTCCGGCTGCGCCGCCCAGCCTCGGAAGTCCGTGCCGTCGTACTCCACGGTTAGCTTCAGCCGCACGTCAGGCCACCCTGACTCTATTTGTCAGGACTGCCTTATGCTCTATCAATTTGCGTATGATTTGATATACTCTAGTCATGGCTGACGAGCACGTCTTTCTCCTCCAGCGGGTTCAGCCGGCGATGGTCGGCTTGATCGACGGCTCGCTCTCGACGCTGGCTCCCATTTTCGCCGTGGTGCTCGCCACCCACACGCCGCACTACGCGTTCTACGCCGGGCTCGCCACGGCAATCGGCGCCGCTGTCAGCATGGCGTTCTCCGAAGGCCTGTCCGACACCGGTGAGCTCACCGGCCGCGGCAACCCGTTCGTCCGCGGGTCGATCACGGGGGCGGGGACGTTCCTCGGCGGGATCCTGCACACGCTCCCGTTCCTGATTCCGCACTACGAGGCGGCGATCGTGTCTGCGATCGTCGTCGTCGCGTTCGAGCTCGTCACGCTCGCGTTTCTGCGCTGGCGCTTCTTCGAAGACAGCTTCGTCCGGGCACTCGCATCCGTGACGTTCGCCGGCATCGTCATCGCCGGCGTCAGCGCCGCCTTGGGCTCAGCGGCCTCGTAGCGTCCGCGCAAGCTGCTTCGCCTCGATTCCGACGCGGCGGAACGCTCCGCCGAGCGTCAACTGGTAGCCGACGAAGTGGAGGCCCGGCGGGAGCCCGCGTGCGAGCGGCTCTCCTGCCTCGTCGAGGACGCCGAGCTTCCCGACGAGCGGTTCGAGGGCCGTCCGGTAGCCCGTGGCCGCGATCACGGCATCCACTCGAAGCGTGACGCCGTCGGCGAGCACGGCGGCTCCATCCTGGAACCGATCCAGTGCCGCGACGACCCGAACGCGGCGCGACTGGACTGCGTCGACGAGCCCGACGTCGACGATCGGGATGACATGCCGACGCAGGAAGTCGGAGTACGGGCGGCGCAGAGCCGGCAAGCCGTACGGGGTCAGGTCCGGAATCGAGACTCGCCGCATCGTGCTCGCGATCCGGTCGACGACAGACACGGGCAGGTGCGCGGTCGCGATTCCGAGGACCTGACTGGGAAAGCCGAGCGTGTCGCGGCGAACTATGTGCGGTGGCGTGCGCACCGCGAGAAAGACCTCCGCCGCGCCACCGTCGGCGAGGTCCACCGCGATCTCCGCCCCGGAGTTCCCGGCGCCGACGACGAGCACGCTCCGGCCGGCGTAGGGCCGGGCGTTCCGGTAGTCGGCCGAATGCAGCAGTTCGCCCGTGAACGAGCCGGGCCAGTCCGGCAGGTACGGCTGATTGCTGTGACCGGTCGCGACGACGACCCGGTCTGCGTCGACGTCGCCGGCACTCGTGTGGAGCCGCCAGCGCCCATCGACCTGGACGATCTGCTCGACCTCCACGCCGGTCCGTACGCTGACGCCGGTTACGGCGGCGTAGCCGTGGAGGTAGTTGATCACGCTGTCCCGCGCGGGCCATTTGCCGAGCGACCGCGGCATCCGATAGCCGGGGAGGGACGAGAGCCAGCGGACCGTGTGCAGCCGCAGCCGGTCGTAGCGGGTCGCCCACGCTGCACCGACCTCGCCGCGCTCGAGCACGACGACCTCCTGCCCCGAGCGCTGCAGCTGGGCGGCGCAGGCCAAGCCGGCAGGGCCCGCTCCGACGACTGCGATCACCACTGGGTTTCTACACCAGGGAAACCGGAGAGGCCCGCTGCCCGTATGGACCTTTTTGGCCTCGATCCGAGAGGGGGAGAGATCATGCGCAGATCGCTTTTGCGCCTCGCGCTCGTCGCCGCGGTTTCGACCTTGACGCTCGCCGCTGCGGCACCGCTGTCCGCCGCTCCACCGGACGGCTCGTACACCGTCACGAACCTCGTCTCCGACGTCCCGGGAGCGGCGACGCTCCCAGATCCAAATCTCGTCAACGGCTGGGGGCTCGCCCGCAGCGCCACGAGCCCGTGGTGGGTCGCCGACAACGGGATGGACAGGTCGACGCTGTACATCAGCAACGGCACCACGATTTCGATTAACCCGCTCGTCGTCGGCGTCGACGGCGGCCCGAGCGGCGCCGTCTTCGCCGGCATCCCGATGAACTTCCTCGTCAGCGGGGGCCCGGCGGCCTTTGTCTTCGCGAGCGAGGACGGGATGATCCGGGCCTGGCGCGGAGGGCTCACGTCAGCGCTCGTCACCGCGCACGGCGGGACGGACGCGGTCTACAAGGGCCTCGCGATCGCCCAGACGGATACAGGCCCGATGCTGTACGCGACCGACTTCCACAACGCGCACGTCGATGTCTTCAACGGCGCGTGGCAGAACGTGACACCGGCCGGCTCATTCGTCGACCCGATGATCCCGGACGGCTACGGCGCCTTCGGAATCCAGGTGATCGGCAACCGCATCTTCGTTTCGTACGCGAAGCAGGACGCCGACGCCCATGACGACGTCGCCGGCCAGAGCCTCGGGTTCGTCGACGCCTACGACCTGTCCGGCGACCTGCTCACGCGCGTCGCGCAGCACGGCCAGCTCAACTCACCGTGGGGACTCGCGCTCGCGCCAGCCTCGTTCGGCCGCTTCGCTGGTGACCTGCTCGTCGGCAACTTCGGCGACGGACAGATCAACGCCTACGAGGAAACCTCCGCCGGCTTCGAGCACCGCGGCACGCTGAGGGACGCAACCGGCGGCAAGCTCGTCATCGACGGGCTCTGGGCGCTGCAGTTCGGCAATGCCGGCAGCAACGGGAACCCGGACACCCTGTTCTTCACCGCGGGCCCGGACGGCGAGTCGCACGGGCTGTTCGGGACGATCAAGCCCGCCGGTTGATGCTCAGCCCGCGAGGTTCAGGGACTCGTTTGCCGCCGTGACGGTGAGGCCCGGCGTCGGGCCACCGCCCACGACATAGATCGTGCTGCCAACGCCGACGACCGCCACGCTGTGGCGGGCCGTCGGCTGGTCCGGCAGGCGCCGCCACCGGTTCATCTTCGGGTTGTAGGCGTAGACGGCTGCACTCGTTCCCGCCGCCGACTCGGCGCCGGCATCGACGATCTGGCCGTCCGCGACGCTCGCAGCGGTCGCGCCGCGCGGCTCAGGCATCGACGCGAGCCGCTCCCAGCGGCGCGTCGCCGGGGACCAGCGCTGGACGATCGACAGCGGCTGCCCGTGGAGGCGGCCGGCCACGACGTAGAGCTGTCCGGCAAGCGTCGTCACGCCGAGATGCTCTCGCGGCGAGGGGCCGCTCAGCACCCGCCAGCGTCTTTGCACGACGTCGTACGCCATCATCGAGCGCGCCGTGCCGTACGGACCGACGCCGCCCGCGACGTACAAGGTGGTGCCGATGAATGCGGCGCCGCCGGCCGCGCGCGCGTACGGCATCGCGCGCAGGCGGCGCCAACGCGGACCGTCGAGGACGAAGGCGTCACGTACGGCGCCCGTCTCGCCGACGGAATAGCCCCCAACCACGTAGAGCCGACCGACTCCGGAGGCCGCCATCGCATGGTTCAGGGCGAGCGGGAGGTCGGGCAGGCGTCGCCAGGAGCGCGTCCGCGGGTCGTAGGCGTCCACGCGGGCGCTCGAGCGAGTGTCTGCCGTGAAGCCGCCGACGACGACGACCTGGTTCCGCCAGTTGGCGCCGGCGACCTCGGTCCGTGCGACAGGCATCGGCGGATTGCTGTGCCACACCAACGCCGCAGCGGCGAGCAGCGACGCAATCACTCGACCACCAGAGTCAACCCGTCGACGGCACGCACGACGACCTGCTGCCCGATCTGCAGCGGCTTGGCGCCGCGCGCCTCCCACAGCTCACCGGCAACCCGCACCTGCGTCTGCGTCGCAACGACTGCGGTCTGTCCGACGAGCGCCTCGGCTCCAACCTCGGACTTCCGGCGGCGGGACCACTTCAAGAACGCAAACGACTCGCCTACGTCCAGCAGCCCACCGGCGAGCACGGTCACGAGACCCCACGGCCAGGGGACGACGAACACGGCGAGCAGAATCCCCGCCAGCAGCAGCACTTCGGCCGGAGCTTAAGGCCCTCCTGCTCACGCCCGACGGGTCGACCGGTCACTTCAGACGGGCGCCGGGCAAGCCCGCCGCCCTGAGACGGCGCCGCCGAGTCGGCGCCTAGGACGCGGTAGGCGAAGCCGGTGCAGAGCCTGCGGGCTCGTAGTCCACCAGCTCCAGGTACACCATCTCGGCCGCGTCGCCGTAGCGTGGGCCGATCTTCACGATCCGCGTGTAGCCGCCGGGACGATCGGCGAAGCGTGGGGCGACGTCGGCGAACAACTGGTGCACGACGTCCTGGGAGCGGAGCTCGGCGAGCGCGAGCCTCCTGGCGTGGAGGTCACCGCGCTTGCCGAGCGTGATCATCTGC
>Ga0066903_100002825_pt1 | contig 13830 bp, 11 predicted proteins | sample PanSoiMetaGPlot1_FD_67491 | JGI IMG/M metagenome (GOLD analysis project Ga0066903, IMG submission 67491) | Tropical forest soil microbial communities from Panama analyzed to predict greenhouse gas emissions - Panama Soil - Plot 1 (version 2) | ecosystem: Environmental > Terrestrial > Soil >... | reverse complement strand
CCGGAGGCGTCCACCGCGGCGAGCGCCCCTACGGCCAGGAAACGGGCGAGGTCGGAAACGATCATCAGCGTCCGGCGCGGGAAGCGGTCGGCGAGCGCGCCGCCGATCAGCACAGTGGTCAGCATGGCGAGCGCCTGGCAGACGAGAACGACCCCGAGCTTGCCCGAACCGGCGAGCGTAAACGTTCGCCAGCCGAGCGCGGTCAGGAAGGCCGCGTCGCCGATCAGCGAGACGGCCTGCGCGGACCAGACCAGCCTGAACTCGCGGCTCCGGAAGGCGTGAAACGCGCGCAGTCCGGGAGTCTGGAGGGCAGCCTGTTCCATGCGCCAAAGCTATCGTTCGAACATGGCCGACCAGCTTCGAGTCGCCTGCGTGCAGATGACGAGCCGCGCCGACAAGGCGGTCAATCTCGACAAGGCCGAGCGGCTCGTGGCACGCGCGGCCTCGACCGGCGCCGACGTGGTCGTCCTCCCGGAGAAGTGGGACGCGATCGGCGACCACGAGCAGCTGCTGGCGGCCGCCGAGCCACTCGACGGTGGCGCGGCCGTCGAGGCCATGCGCGGCTGGTCGCGCGCGCACGGGATCACGCTCGTCGGCGGCTCGATCTCGGAACGCCGTGAGGGCCGCGAGAAGCTTTCGAACACCTGCGTCGTCTGCGACCCGGAGGGAGAGATCGCGGCCGTCTACCGGAAGATCCACCTGTTCGACGTCGAGGCCGGCGGCTTCGTCTACCGAGAGTCCGACGCGGAGGAGCCCGGCGACGAGCCGGTCGTGACGGAGGTCGAGGGCTGGCCCGTTGGTCTGACGGTGTGCTACGACGTCCGCTTCCCCGAGCTCTACCGCATCCTCGCGCTCGAGGGCGCCCTGCTCTTCACCGTGCCGGCGCACTTCACGCTCTACACGGGGAAGGACCACTGGGAGCTGCTGCTTCGCGCGCGGGCTGTCGAGAACCAGTGCTATGTCGCCGCGGCGACGCAGATCGGCGAGACGCTGCCCGGCCGGCAGAGCTTTGGCCGCGCCTCGATCGTCGATCCGTGGGGGATCGTGCTCGCCCAGGCGCCGGACGAGGAGACCGTGATCGCGGCCGAACTTGACCGTTCGCGGCTCGAGGCCATCCGCGCGCGCTTCCCGTCGCTCGCGAGCCGTCGCCCGGAGGCATACCGCTGGCCTTCGACCGTGTGACGCCGCTCCGCGCGGTCCTTTTCGACGTCGACTTCACGCTCTGCCGTCCGGGCCCGGAGCTTGGTCCGGAGGGGTACGCGGCCCTGGGCCGCGAGTACGGCCTCGACCTCGACCCGGCCCTGTACGACGGGGCGCGTCTCAGGGCGATCGAAGACCTGCGTCAGCACCCGGAACTCGACCACGACGAAGAGATCTGGACGCGCTTCACCGAGGACATCGTCCGAGGGATGGGCGGCGCCGAGAATGCGGCGGTCGGCGAGATCGCGGGGAAGATCGTCCGGCGCTGGGAGCAGGCCGCGCAGTTCGAGCTCTACGACGACGTGCTCCCGACGCTCCGCGAACTGCGTCGGGGCGGGCTGCGACTCGGGCTGATCTCCAACACGAGTCGCGATCTGGGCGCGTTCGTCCGCCACTTCGCCCTCGACGTCGACGCCTGGCTCGCCTCCGGCTCGTACGGAAAGGTCAAGCCGAGCCCCCTGATCTTCCGTGCAGCGCTCCAGCTCGTCGGCTGCGAGCCGGAATTCGCGCTGATGGTCGGAGACTCGCCGCGGGACGACGTTGCCGGCGCTCGCGCTGTAGGGATGCGGGCGCTGCTGCTCGACCGGGCGGGGCTGCACCCCGACGCGCTCGAGCGGATCGAGTCGCTCGCCGAGTTGCCGGAGGCGATTGGGCTGTGAGGCGTCTGCCGCTACTCGTGACGCTCGGGCTCGGCGCTTTCGGGCTGGCGTTCTCGATCTCGGTGACGGCGGCGTACCTGCCGCCGCTGCTCGCCATGTTCACCGACTCGCGGACGCTGATCGCGGCGATCGTCGCCGCCGAAGGGGCGTTCGCGCTGACCGTGCCGCTCGTAATCGGCCCGTGGAGCGACACGTTCCTAACGCCGATCGGCCGGCGCAGGCCGTTCATGCTCGTCGCCGTCCCCGGGCTCGCGTTCTGCCTCGCGCTCCTCGCGTTCATGCCCACGATCTGGACGACGGCGCTCGTCGTCTGCGGGTTCTATTTCGCCTACTACGTCTACGAGCCGCCGTACCGCGGCCTCTACCCGGATCTGCTGCAGGAGAGCCAGTACGGGCGGTCGCAGAGCGTGCAGCACCTCATGCGGGGCGCAGCGATCGGGTGCGCGCTCGTTGGCGGCGGCTTCCTGTTCAAGGTCTGGAAGCCGGGGCCATTCCTGCTCGCCGCGGTCGTGACCGCGCTTGCGTGCGGCGGGGTCGTCTGGCTCGTCCAAGAGCGCGGCGGGCACGACCGTGTGTTTCGCGGACTGCGCGCGTACGTGCGCACGAGCTGGCAAATCTTCCGCCAGGAGCCCGACGTGCGCATGTTCCTCGCCTGCAACGCGGCGTGGGAGGGGACGTTCGCGGCGATGCGGACCTGGGTCGTGCTCTACATCACCGAGGGTCTGGGGCAGCCGCTGTCGACGTCGTCGGCAGTGCTGTTCACCGTCGCTGCGGGCTACGTGGTCGCTGCGCTCGCGGCCGGGCGGATCGGGGACCGGCTCGGCCTCGCGCGGACGATCCTGTATGCGTCTTGCGTCTACGGCGTCGGGCTGCTCTTCGCCGGGCTCGCGAGCGTGTGGCACGACTGGTACTACGCGTTCATCTTCCCGGTCGCGATTGCGGGCGGGACGGTGATGACGCTGTCGTGGGCGTTGCTCTTCAAGCTCATGCCGCCGCAGCACCGTGGCGCGATCAGCGGGATCGCCACGACGACGAAGGGCTGGGGGCTCCTGATCGGACCGCTCGTGGCCGGGATCGCGATCGACCTGTTCAGCCCGTACCTGAAGGGGACCGACGGCTACCAGATCCTCTGGCCGGTCTGCGCGCTTCCCGTGCTGGCTGCGATCCCGATCGTGGCCAGCCTCGTCCGCATCGAGGCCGGTAGCGGCGGCGCTGCCGAGCCCGAGCCGGAGCCCGAGCCGCTCGGGTGACCGAGCCGACGGTGCCAGGCACGTGCCCGGCACCGAAGCGTGACGAATGCGTGCCGATTCGCGCGCGGCGCCGGAGAGCCGGCACGGAGGGCGCTACCGTCGGAGACGTGCCGCGGCCGCTGCGAACGACCTTCCCCGACGGGCTGTACCACATCACCGGTCACGCGACTGGATCGGAAGACCTCTTCCGCAGCGACCTCGACCACGAGGAGTTCCGGCAGCTCGTGGCACGCGTGGCCGATCGTCACGACTGGAGCATCCATGCGCGCTGCTCGATGGGAAACCACTTCCACATGCTCATCGACACGACGCGGGCTCACATGTCAGCTGGCATGCATGCCTTGCTGCACACCTACACGAAGCGGTTCAACAAGCGCTACCGACGGCGCGGCTGTCTGTTCGAAGGGCGGTACTCGTCGACATGGATCAAGGACGAGGAGCACTACTCCACCGCCATGGAGTACATCCGCCAGAACCCGGTCAAGGACGGGTTCTGCGAGCGCGCCGACGAATTGGCGCTGGACGGAGATCAGCGTCCTACCGAAACGCGTTCATGCCCGTCAGAGCGTTGCCGACGACGAGCGTGTGCACTTCGTGCGTCCCCTCGTAGGTGAGGACGGACTCGAGGTTGTTCATGTGCCGGATGACCGGGTACTCGAGCGTGATCCCGTTCCCGCCGAGGATCGTCCGGGCGGTTCGGCAGACCTCGAGCGCCCCGCGGACGTTCCCCATCTTCCCCATGCTCACGTGCTCGGGTCGCAGCGTACCCGCGTCCTTCATCCGTCCGATGTGAAGCGCTACGAGGAGGCCGCGGTTGATCTCGAGCGCCATCTCGGCCAGCTTCTGCTGCGTGAGCTGGTACCCGGAGATCGGCTTTCCGAAGACGATGCGCTCCTTCGCATACTCGAGTGCCGACTCGAAGCACGCGCGGGCGGCGCCGACGGAGCCCCAGACGATTCCGTAGCGGGCCTCGTCCAGACAGGAGAGCGGCCCGCGCAGCGAGTTCGCGCCGGGGAGCATGTTCTCTTCGGGCACGCGAACGTCGTCGAGGACGAGTTCGGAGGTGACGGAAGCGCGCAGAGACAGCTTGCGATGGATCTCGGGCGCGCTGAAACCGCGCATGCCTTTCTCGACCGCGAAGCCCCGGATCTCGTCGTCCTCGGTGCGTGCCCAGACGATCGCCAGGTCGGCGATCGTGCCGTTCGTGATCCACATCTTGGATCCGTTCAGGATCCAGTCGCCGCCGTCGTGGCGCGCGCGGGTTCGCATGGAGCCGGGGTCGGAGCCCGCATCCGACTCGGTCAGGCCGAAGCAGCCGATCAGCTCACCGGAGTGCATGCGCGGGAGCCACCGCTCCTTCTGCTCTTCCGAGCCCCATCGCCATATCGCGAACATGGCCAGCGACCCCTGGACGGAGACCGCGCTGCGTGTTCCTGCGTCGCCGGCCTCGAGCTCGAGACAGGCCAGGCCGTAGGCAACGGCGCTTGCGCCGGGTAGGCCGTACCCCTCGAGGTGCATCCCGTAGAGGCCGAGCGCGGCGAGCTCGTTCAACACCTCGCGGGGCAGGATGCCCTGCTCGAACCACTCACCGACCTCGGGAACGATCCGCTCGCGCACAAACGCCCGCACGGTGTCGCGGATCGCCCTTTCCTCCTCGTCGAGGAGCGCGTCGACCGCGAGGTAGTCGAGCGGGTCGAGAGCAGGCGCTGAACTCTTGGTAGCCACGATTCTGGGACTGATCCTAGCCCCGTGGCTCGGCGTCGGGCGGTCTGGACGATGTGTGGTGCCTGGCACCTGCCTGGCACGTGCCAGGCACCCGATCGGAGGACAGGGCGGAGGAGGCGCCCATCCTCCGATGGAGTTCGGCCACGGGCACGCGGATCGGTCGTCGGCGGGATGACGGAGGGTCGATGCCGTCCGGATGCTGGTGGGACGGGCGAAAGCGGCGTACGATGGACGAAGTGGCCGACACGAAAAGACGGGTGCGCGTGGTGGTCGCGGACGACCATCCTCTCTACCGTGACGGCGTGGTCCGTGCGCTGACGGCGAGCGGGCGGGTCGACGTGGTCGCACAGTCCGAGGACGGGCGCGAGGCGCTCGATCAGATTCGCGAGCACAAGCCGGACGTGGCCCTGATCGACTACAAGCTGCCCGACCTGGACGGAGTCTCGGTCATCCACGCTGTCACGCGTGACGGATTGCACACCCGCGTGCTGATGCTCTCCGCATTCACGGACAGCGGGCTCGTCTACGAGGCCCTGCAGACGGGCGCAAGCGGCTACCTCCCGAAGGAGGCAAAGCGCGACCAGATCGTCGACGCCGTCCTCGCCTGTGCCCGCGGCGAGACCGTTCTTCCCCCCGAGCTGACGGCTGGTCTCGTCACCGAGATCCGCGTCCGTCGCGCCACTGACACGCCCGTGCTGACTGACCGGGAGCGCGAGATCCTGAACATGATCGCCGCCGGTAAGAGCCTGCCGGAGATCGCCAAGGAGCTGTACCTCGGCGTGACGACCGTCAAGACCCATGTGCAGCACCTTTACGAGAAGCTCGGGGTCTCAGACCGCGCCGCAGCCGTGGCGGAGGCAATGCGCCGCCGGCTGATCGAGTAGCGCCGCCATGAGTCCCGCCGCCGCACGTGGGGGCCGGCCCGCCGAGATCATGCCGGCCGCGCTCACCGAGGTGGAGCGGCGGATCGGATGGCTCCGGATGCTGGCGATTCCGCTCATCGTCGCGGCCGAGACGCTCCCGCATCCCCGCGAAGAGCGGTCGACGTTCCTGATCGGTGTGGCGGTCGTGAGCGTCTACGCGGTCGCGATGCTGATCTGGGTGTATACACGCCCGGTCACGCCGCTGTTCGGGATCCTCGGGACGGCTGCGGACGTCGCGGCGATCACAGCGCTCGTCGCGTTCTCGGGCGGCGCCTACTCGCAGGCCCGGCTGGCATATTTCCTCGTCCCGATCGCTGTCGCCTTCCGCTTTCGCCCGGGGTTGACGGCGCTCGCGAGCTCAGCCACGGTCGTCGCCTATGTGCTCCAGGCCGTTGCGCACCCCGCCCACACGCGGCCGCAGGCCGTGCGCTTCATCGCCGTGCAGGCGGGGTATCTGCTCTGGATCGGCCTGGCGGCGGTGCTGTTGTCCGTCGTTCTCGAGCAGCGGACGCGGCGCGTAGCCGAGCTCGCCGCGCGCAGGCAGGGCCTGATCGCGGAGGCGCTCAGCGCGGGCGAGCGGGAGCGTCGTACGCTCGCCGAGGGGCTTCACGACCACGCGATCCAGAACCTGCTCTCTGCACGCCACGATCTCGAGGAGGCTACGGACGGTTCGGCCCCGGAAGCCCTGGCACGTGCCGATGCAGCCGTGGAGGCGACGATCGCCGAGCTCCGGGAGGCGGTATTCGAGCTCCACCCCTACGTTCTCGAGCAATCCGGCCTCGAGGCGGCGCTGCGGGCGGCCGGGCAGCGAGCCGCCCGGCGAGGTGGCTTCCGCGTCCACTTCTCCATGTCCTCGCGCCGTCATCACCCGCAGGAGGTGCTGCTCTTCGGCGCCGCCCGCGAGCTGCTGACCAACGCCGCGACGCATGCCGAGGCAGCCAACGTCTCCGTGGAGCTGCGTACGAACAACGGGTCGATCGAGCTGGCCGTGCGGGACGACGGGCGCGGTTTCGACGTCAACCTGCTGCCAGAGCGCATCGCCGAGGGGCACATCGGGCTGCAGTCGCAGCGCGAGCGGGTCGAAAGCGCCGGCGGACGGTTCGACATCCGCTCGTCGCCCGGACGAGGCACGGCGGTGGAGATCAACCTCCCCGATTGACCGCCCGATCGGGCTGCCGAATCGTCTTTCCGCACGATTGGCGCTCTAGCCGGCCTGCAGCACAGTCGACGTGTAAATGGCCGCAGCTGTCGCGAGAACGTTCGGGCACGTCCGTCACCACCGGCTCGCGCTCTGGGGCATCGGCGCCGCCGCGACGATCGTCGCGATCAGCGGCGGCCTGATCGGTACGTACCGCTACCTCGACAACTACTGGCTGTACCGCGGCTTCGCGCCGCCGAAGGATCCCGGATTCGTGTCTTCCAAGGGCCGGCTCGCCCGCTTCGAGTTCGCGAGCGCCGCGCTCGGCGGACGGCGGCAGCCGGTCGACGTCTATCTCCCGCCGGGTTACGCCACGCATCCCGAACGGCGATACCCCGTCGTGTATCTGCTGCACGGCTTCCCGGGCTTCCCCACTAGTTACTTCCGCGCCGGGAGACTGGGCGTCGTCGAGGACATCCTGGTCGCCAAACGGCGGATCCATCCCGTCATCCTCGTGGCGCCCTTCGGTTCGACCGGCACCTTCACCGACAAGGAATGGGTGAACGGCGTCCGGCCGCACGAGGCGTGGGAGACGTTCCTCGCACGCGACGTCGTGCGGGCCGTGGACGCGCACTACCGGACGATCCGGGCCGGCTGGGCACGGGCTCTCGTTGGTCTTTCCGAGGGCGGCTACGGGGCGCTCAACATCGGCCTGCACCACCCGGGTGAGTTCCACGTGCTGGAGAGCTGGTCGGGGTACGTCCACGCCGACGACATCGACTCGATCTTCGGCAAGCGGGAAGCGCTGCTCCGCCGAAACAGCCCCGCCGTGACCCTGTCCAAGGCGGCGGCCGCCCTCAAGACAGCGCATACGTTCGTCTGGTTCTACTCGGGGTCGGTGGACAAGAGCCTGCTCGCGCAGAACGCGGCGTTCGAGCGCGCCCTCGGACGGCTGGGCATCGCCTCGCATTACGCCGTCGTGCGCGGGGGCCACGACTGGGCGCTCTGGCGCGGCCAGGCCGGCAAGGCGCTCTACGTCGCCTGCGAGCATCTCGTGCCGCCTACCGGTGCCAGGCACGTGCCTGGCACCAAAGCTGTCCGAGCGAGCCATGTCTAGAGCGATTCGGGCTGTGGCAATGCTCGGAGCCGTGGTTGTCGGGCTCTGCCTCGCCGTCTCGGCGACCGGGATCTTCTACGCACTGCGGGGGCTCTCCGTACCCGGGCCGGTCGTACGAGACGCGCTGCCGCTCGACGAGCTTCCGCGGCACGACGGTGTGCCGCTGCTGCTCTTCGTCGCCGTCTGGACGCCGCTGGCGCTGTTGCTGGCGAGCTTCGCGCGCGCCGTCCGGGTCGAGCGTCTGACCGGAGCTGTCCTCCTCGCTCTCGGCGTCTGGGGCTGGACGTATGGCAGCGCAGGGGTCTCGCTGCTCGTCGTCCGCCAGATCCCAGCCCACGACGCCTTCCGCATCGCCGCCCAGCTCCGCGCCGTGTACCTCCCTGGCGCGATCGCGGGGCTCGCGGCGGCGTTTCTCGGCCGTCCGAAGGAGACTGCGCGCCCGCGCTCGCCGCTGCTTCTCACCGCCCTAGTAGCTGCGACCGGGGCGATCAGCGTCCTCGACGGCATCCTGCCGGCGCGCCCACACACCCTGCTCGCCGAGCTCTCACTGGCCCGGGTGACGCCGTTGGCGAGTGCGCTCGTCGCACCGCTCGGGCTGGCGCTGATCGTCGTGGCGCGAGGGCTCGCACGCAGAAAACGCCGCGCGTACCACATGGCCCTCGCGTTGCTGATCGGCCTGGCGATCCTCCATGAGGCACACCGTTTCGATTACGGCGCGGTCGCCGCCGCGCTCGTCGCGGTGCTTCTCGTCGCAAGAAGGAACGTCTTCGACGCCCCCGGCGATCCGGCCTGGAGGCCGCGGCTTGCACTCCGTGCTGCCGGTCTCCTGGCTGCGATCTACGTCTACGGCGCGGTTGTCCTGTGGGTCAACCGCATCGAGGCCGATCAACCGTACACGCTTCGCTTCGCCCTCGCCGAGACGACGAAGGCGTTGAGCGGGCTCAACCTCGGAGGCTCGCCGCACCTCGTCGACGGCTTCGGGAGCTGGTTCCCGATCTCGGTGTTCGCGGCCGGGCTCGCAGCCGCTTCGTGGCTCCTCGTGTCGTGGCTCGGGCCGTGGCGATACCGACTCGCGCAGGAGGCGCGCGAGCGGGAGCTCGCGCGCTCGGTCGTGGCCGCCTACGGCGCGGACACGCTCGCTCCCTTCTCGCTGCGAGCCGACAAGTCGTACTTCTTCAGCGAGAGCGAGCGAGCGTTTGTGGCCTACCGCGTCGTCAACGGCGTTGCGATCGTCTCCGGCGACCCGATCGGTCCGGCCGAGGAGCTCGACGGGCTGATCGAGCGTTTCGTGCGCTTCGCGCGGACGCGCGACTGGCGCATCGCGATCCTGGGCGCCTCCGAACGGTTGCTCGACGTGTACAGGCAGTACGGGCTGCATGCGCTCTACCACGGCGACGAGGCCGTTCTCGACGTCGCGTCCTTCTCGCTCGACGGACGGCCGATCCGCAAGGTGCGGCAGTCCGTCCACCGGCTGCGCCGCGCCGGCTACCGGACCGAGGTGCTGCACCCGCGCGAGATCGAGGATGAGCTGCGCGACGAGCTCGAGGAGATCGCGCGTACCTGGCGCGGCGAGGAGCCGGCCCGCGGATTCGCGATGGCGCTCGACGCACTCTTCAGGCTCGAGGACGAGGACGCCGTGTTCGTGGTCGGGCGGGACCCATCCGGGACGGCCATGGGCTTCCTGCACTTCGCCGTCGTCCGTCCTGGGGCAGCGCTCTCGCTTTCGTCCATGCCGCGCCTCCGGGTGACGCCGAACGGCTTCAACGAGTGGCTGATCTGCGAGTCCGTGGACTGGGCCCGGGAGAACGGGTTTGCCCGTGTCTCGCTCAACTTCGCCCCGTTCGCGGCGCTGCTGGCGCCGGAAGCGCAGCTGCGCGGCCTGCAGCGTTTGGAGCGGCGAGCGCTCCTCGCGGTGAAGGGGCGTTTCCAGCTCGACAACCTGCTGCTCTTCAACCGCAAGTTCTTCCCGAGCTGGGAGCGGCGGTTCGTTGTCTACGAGCGCCGCCGCGACCTCCCGCGCATCGGCGTAGCTGCGCTGGCGGCCGAGGCATACCTGCCCTTCTCGGGACGGGACCGAACGTGACCGGGAGTGAGGCCGCGGGGCTGGGCCTGGCGTTGCTCTCCGCCGCCTGCCTGAACTGGGGCTTCCTCCGGCAGCACGACACCGTGTCCGGTCTGCCCGCGCTGACTCTGCGGCGGCCGATCGCGTCGCTGCGGCTGCTGTTCGCGAACCTCCGCTGGCTCGTCGGCTTCGTTGTCGGGTTGGCCGGATGGGCCCTGTACGTCGCCGCGCTCCGCCTCGCGCCGCTCTCGCTCGTCCAGGCTGTTTCGGCGGGCGGGATCGGCCTCTTGGCCCTGCTCGTGGAACGGACGACCGCCACGCGGCTCTCGCGCCGCGAGTGGGCGGGCGTCGCGGCGGCGGTCGTGGGGCTCTTACTGCTCGGGCTGTCGCTGGCCGGCGGTGGACACGTCGGCGGCAGCGACCACGCGCCGGGGATGGTCGGCCTCTGGCTCGTCGGTTCGCTCGCCGCGGCCGCTCTGCTCGCCGGGCCACTCGCGCCGCGGCTCGCGGGCGGGGCCGGCTTCGGCCTGGCGGCGGGGACGTTGTATGCCGCCGGAGACGTGGCCACGAAAGCCGCAGTCGGCGGCAGCGCGATCGTGCTGTTCACAGCGGCTGTCCTGGCCTGCCACGGCCTTGCGTTCGCTGTCCTTCAGCTCGGCTTCCAGCGCGGAAGCGCGCTGGCGACGGCCGGCGTCTCGACGCTCGCCATGAATGCGCTCCCGATCGCGGCCGGCACTCTGCTGTTCGGCGAGGCCGTTCCCGGAGGCGCGCAGGGCGCCGCCCGCGTGCTGGCGTTCGCCTGCGTCGTGCTCGGCGCGGCGCTGCTCGCGCGAGGCGAGCCGGGGTCCGGTGCCGGGCACGTGCCTGGCACCGAGAGTCAGGCCGTCAGCGCCTCGAGGGCAGCGTCGACGTCGTCCGTCGTGTTGTAGAGGTGGAACGAGGCGCGGAGCGACCCCGCGCGCACGGCCGCCTGGATGCCCGCCGCGGCCAGCTTCTCCGCCGCGCCCGGGACGTCGGTCGAGACGATCGCGGAATCTGACTCCCGCAGGCCGAGGCCGGCGCGAAAACGGTTCGCGAGCGCGACGTCGTGCTCGTGCACCGCCTCGACGCCGACCGCGAGCAGCGTCTCGAGCGTGGGTGCCGCAGCGACCCAGTTGAACCACGCCGGTGAGGTGTCCAGCCGCCTGGCCGTCTCGGCGACCCGCAGCGGTCGCCCATAGTAGGACGAGTACACGTCGTCGCCCGCGTACCAGTTGGCGAGCAACGGCTCCGTGTGCTCCTGCAGCCGCTCGGAAACGGTCAGGAAAGCCGTGCCGCGCGGGGACATGAGCCACTTGTAGTTCGCGCAGACCAGGGCGTCGACGCGGGAAGCGTCGAGCGGCAGCCAGCCACACGCCTGCGTGGCGTCGACGACCGTCAGCGCCTCGTTCGCCGACGCGGCGCGCAGGACGCCGTTCACGTCGGCCACGGCGCCATTGGAGGACTGGACGGCGCTGAACGCGACCACATCGGTCAGCTCGTCGACGGCGTCAACGAGCCGCTGGAGTGGAACGGTGACAACGTCCAACCGCTGCTCGTGCACGAGGAACGGGAAGAGGAGCGAGGCGAAGTCGATCTCGGGCACGACGACCCGTGCGCCGTCGGGCACGGCGGCGGCGAGGACGCCGACGAAGCTCGACGCCGTCGAGCCCGCCGCCACCCGCTCGACCGGCACGCCCACGAGTTGCGCGAAGAGACCGCGCGCGCGATCCGTGGCCTCGTTCCAGTGCTCCCAGCTCGTCCGGCCGTGCCGCCACTCGTCCAACGCCTGCTGCAACGCCTCCCACGCGGGGAGCGGCGGGAGCCCGTAGCTGGAGGTGTTCAGGTACGGGCCCGCGGGCTCCCAGAGGCCCTGGGCACCTTCGAGCGAAAGGGTCGAAGGAGTCCAAATCACCCAGAAATCATGACGAAAGCGTGAAAGGGCGGCCGGTAGAATTGGCCGCCCAGTGCAGGTCGATGTCGCCCACAAGGACCAGCACCTTGCTGCGCGGCGATCGAGGCGGCAGCGGCAGGCGCGCAACCGCATGATCAGGCGGCTCGCCGCGCTGATCGTCGTCGTGCTCGTCGTTACGGCCCTGGTCGTCGGGGAGGTCTATGCGGGCTCGTCGGACACGCTGCCGGCGGGGCAGACGATCTCGGGCGTCGACGTAGGCGGCAAGTCGAGCCAGGAGGCCACGCATCTGCTCGAACAGAAGGCGACCGCCCTCGCCGCCACTCCCGTCCCCGTCCGCGCCGCCGGCCGCACGTTCCGCTTCCGCCAGGCGGATCTCGGCGTCAGCGTCGACTGGGCGGGCGCCGTCGCCTCGGCGCGCTCGAAGTCGGACGGCTTCGGGCCGTTGCGCGGCTTCCGGCGCCTCTACCAGCAGGTCTTCGGCCTCGCCGTCACGCCTGCGACGGATACCAGCGGCGGGAAGCTCGACGCGGCGCTCGACACGATCGTGAGCTCCGTGGGGCACCCGCCCGTGGACGCGGCGATCGCACTGCATGGTCTGAATCCGGTCGTCGTCCCCGGCCGGCGTGGCGTCTCGATCGATCGCTCCCAGGCGCGCCGTGAGCTCCTGGCCCGCTTCGCGAACCTCGACCGAACGCCGATCGTACTGCCGCTCGCCCCGCGCGATCCGCGGGTGACCTCGGCGATGATGGACGGCGCGCTGTCCAAGGTGCGCACGGCCGTTTCGGCCCCGGTGACGCTGCTGATCGGCACGAACCATTACCGACTGCCGCGCTGGCAGCTTGCCGGGATGCTCCGGCTGCCGGGAGCCGGCTCCGACACGATCACGCTCGGAGGGAAGAAGGCGGACGAGTTCGTCGCCAAGCTTCAGAGGGCACTGAACAGGGCTCCGCGCGACGCGACCTTCGCCGTTTCCAGCCACGGCGTCAGGATCGTTCCCGACCTGGTCGGCCGCACGGTCAACGTGACTGCGACGGCCCGCAACATCATTCGCGCTGCGCTGTCGCCGGGGAATCGCACCGCCGTCGTCGTCATCGAGACGAAGGAGGCGAAGCGCACGCAGAAGGACGCGCAGGCCATGGGCATCAAGGAGCTCGTCTCCAGCTACACGACGGAGTTCGGCGGCGTGCCGAACCGGATTCACAACGTGCAACTCGTCGCCCACCTGATCGACGACACGCTCATCGCGCCCGGCGCGACCTTCTCCTTCAACGGCACGACCGGGGAGCGCAACGCGTCCAAGGGCTTCCTCGACGCGCCGGTGATCATCAACGGGGAGCTCACGACCGGTCTCGGCGGCGGCGTCTGCCAGGTCTCGACGACGGTCTTCAACGCCGCCTATGAGGCGGGGCTCAGCATCACCGCGCGCACGAACCACGCGCTCTACATCAGCCACTATCCCCAGGGCCGCGACGCGACGGTCAACTACCCCGACGTCGACCTCAAGTTCGTCAACGACACGAAGGCGTGGCTGCTGCTGCGCACATTCGTGTCGACCTACTCGCTGACCGTGAACCTCTACGGGACGAATCCGCATCGGCGCGTGGAGTCGACGACGGCGCCGCTCGTCGTCGACGGGCGAACTCCGACCGAGTGGATCAAGGATCCGACAGTCACGACGGGAACGAAGGTGATCGTCGACGGCGGCTCGCCGCCGCTCGAGACGTCGGTTCACCGGAAGGTCTACACGGCCGACGGGAAGCTGCTCTACGACACGGTCTGGTCGTCGCACTACGTGGGCGAGAAGCGGATCATCCACATCGGCA
>Ga0066903_100002824_pt1 | contig 13832 bp, 14 predicted proteins | sample PanSoiMetaGPlot1_FD_67491 | JGI IMG/M metagenome (GOLD analysis project Ga0066903, IMG submission 67491) | Tropical forest soil microbial communities from Panama analyzed to predict greenhouse gas emissions - Panama Soil - Plot 1 (version 2) | ecosystem: Environmental > Terrestrial > Soil >... | reverse complement strand
TGGAGCGGGTGACGGGAATCGAACCCGTATCAACAGCTTGGAAGGCTGCCGCACTGCCATTGTGCTACACCCGCCCGGACGGTCACCCATCCTAGCGGTCGGCCGGGGCTCCGCGCCGGACGGCTCCGGCGGCTCAGCCGCCGGCGAGCACCCGGGCGGGGCGCATGCGCGCCGGGTGGCCTCGCATCTTGTTGCAGACGGGGCAGAACCGCTCGGAGTCGAGCCCGAAGGGCAGCACTCCTGGCGCGACGATCGTCCACATGCGGCGGTGCAGCCACCAGCACCGCAGTCTGCTCAAACTCAAACTTCGCACTCCCTACCAGGTTTTGTCGCGGCCGGCCGACCGCGGTCGGCGCGCGCTGCTCCCCACCAGGGGTGGACGTCTGGGGGTCATCCGGGGGGGCACGGCCCGCGGGCCAGGGAAGATTCTGACAGCTCCCGCGCCGCCCGGGACATGGGATAGATGCCCATCGCTGTCCCGAGATGACCCGAAGTGCCCCGTGCGGGCTTCGAACCCGCGATTTCCGGCTTGAAAGGCCGGCGTCCTAGTCCACTAGACGAACGGGGCTTGAGGCCATCAAAGCTTACCCGCCCCTCACGGAGGGACCGCCCGCGGGCGGCGCGTCAGACGCGCCGCCCGCGCCGGGGCCCGGTCGTCCGGTCGGACTCGCCCTCGGTCCGCCGGCCCTTGACCCGGCGCTCCAGCTCAGCGACCACGTCGTCGACCGCCGCCGCCGGGTCCTCCGACTCGCCGGGCTCGACGACAGCCTCGGCCGCGGGCTCCGGCTCGGCCTCGGCTACCGGCTCGGCCTCAGCCGCGGGTTCGGCCTCGACGACGGCCGCCGGCTCGGCGGCCACGGGCTCAGCCGCCGCCTCAGCGGCAGCAACCGGCTCGACGGCAGCGGCCGCCTCCGGAACGGGAAGCGCAGCGGGCTCCACCGACCGGCCGCGCCCCATCACCAGACGGCACGCGACCACGCCGATGACCAATCCCGCAACGAACGCCAGTGCGACACTCCACGCGGGAACCACGATCGCCAATCATGCGAGATCGGCACCCATGACTTCCACTCAGGCCAGCGAAACCAGCTCCGACAGGCTGGCGTCCCACCAGTCGGCGATCCCCTCCGGCATCAGGATCACGCGCTGCGGCCGCAGCGCCTGCACCGCGCCCTCGTCGTGCGTGACCAGCAGCACCGCCCCGCGGTAGCCGGCCAGCGCCCCCAGCACCTCGTCGCGGCTGGCCGGGTCCAGGTTGTTCGTCGGCTCGTCCAGCAGCAGCACGTTGGCCCCTGAGACCACCAGCACCGCCAGCGCGAGCCGCGTCTTCTCGCCGCCCGAGAGCGTCCGCACCTCCTGCTCGACCGTGTCGCCCGAGAACAGGAACGAGCCCAGGATGCCGCGCACGACCGGCAGGTCCGCCTCCGGCGCCGCCGCCCGCATGTTGTCCAGCACCGTCCGCCCGAGCGACAGCGTCTCGTGCTCCTGCGCGTAGTACCCCAGCTTCAGTCCGTGTCCGGCGGCCACCAGGCCGGCGTCCGGCTGCTCCAGGCCCGCCAGCACGCGCAGGAGCGTCGTCTTGCCGGCGCCGTTCACGCCCAGCACTACCGTCCGGGACGCGCGCTCCACCTCCACGTCGACGCCGGTGAACACCTCGGTCGAGCCGTAGCCCTTGGACAGGCTCCGAGCGGTCAGCGGCACCCGGCCGCACGCCGCCGGCTCGGGGAAGCGCAGCCGCGCCACCCGGTCGGAACGCCGCACCTCGGCGGCCCCGGCGAGCAGCCGCTCCGCCCGCCGCTCCATGCTCAGCGCCGTCTTCGCCAGCGTCGCCTTCGCGCGCATCCGGTCGGCCTGCGCCATCAGGGCGGACGCCTTCTTCTCCGCGTTGGCCCGCTCGCGGCGCCGGCGCCGGTCGTCGGCCTCGCGCTGCTCGCGGTACGCCGCCCAGCCCACGTTGTAGACGTCCAGCGCGGCCCGGTTGGCGTCCAGGTAGAACACGCGGTTGACCGTCGCTCCCAGCAGCTCGACGTCGTGGCTGATGACCACCAGCCCGCCCCGGTGGCCGCGCAGGAAGTCGCGCAGCCACGCGATCGAGTCCGCGTCCAGGTGGTTGGTCGGCTCGTCCAGCAGCAGCGTGTCGGCGCCGCCGAACAGGATGCGGGCCAGCTCGGCCCGGCGCCGCTGGCCGCCCGACAGCGCCCGCAGCGGCTGGTCCAGCAGCCGCCCGGGAAGGCCCAGGCTGGCCGCGATCGACGCCGCCTCCGCCTCCGCACCGTAGCCGCCCAGCGCCGTCAGGCGGTCCTCCAGGCGTCCGTACCGCTCGATCGCGTCCCTGTCGCCGGCGGCCATCGCCTCGGTGGCGGCCCGGATCTCGCGCAGCACGGCATCCATGCCCCGTCCCGAGAGGATGCGGTCCCGCGCCAGCACGCTCATGTCGCCCTCGCTCGGGCCCTGCGGCAGGTAGCCGACCGCGCCCGTGCGCAGGATCGCGCCGCCGTCCGCCAGCGCCTCGCCCGCCAGCGCGCGCGCCAGCGTCGTCTTGCCCGCCCCGTTGCGGCCGACCAGGCCGACGCGATCGCCGCGGGCGATCGCGAACGAGGCGGACTCGATCAGGGTGCGCGCCCCAGCGCGCAGCGTGAGGTCGGTGGCGGTGATCATGTGAGCTCCTGACTATCGGACGGAGGAGGGCGCCCAGCAGCGCCCGCCGTGTGCGTCGGCGGGTCGTGGCGCCTGAGTCAGACTGTGAGCTGCACGATCAGTGATCTTACCGGGTAGAGTCGCCGGATGATCGCCCGCCGCGCCACCCTGGCGGCCGTTGCGCTCCTCCTCCTGGCGGCCTGCGCCCCCGGCGGCACCGGCGCGCCGGCGGCCGCGCCCAGCGCCGCCCCGGCGACCCCGACACCGGTCCCGACGCCAACGCCGCTCGCCAAGCTGACCCTCGGCGGCCTCTTCCACCCCACCGGCCCCCCGCGGACCGATCCCGCCGCCCAGACCTGGACGCTGAACGCGACCGGCGACACCATTCCCGCCCGCCTGGTCAACATCTCCGCCGCACAGCGGGGCGACTACCTCTTCCCCTTCAAACCCACCGCCGACTACGTGAAGAACGCGGACGTCACGTACGTCAACCTGGAGACGCCGCTGCTGGCCGGCTGCCCGGCGCGGAGCGGCGGCCTCGTCTTCTGCGGGGACCCGCGTTTCGTGGACGGCCTGACCATGATCGGCACCAAGGTCGTCAACCTGGCCAACAACCACGTCTACGCCGGGCCCGACACCCAGCGCACCGCCGACCTGCTCCAGCAGCACGGCATCCCCAGCGAGACCAACCTCGGGCCGCCGGTCATCCTGAACGTCAAGGGCCTCCGGGTCGCGTTCATCGGCTGCAACGCCGTCACCGGCGGCCCGCCCGTCGACCGCCAGGCGCTGCAGGCGGACATCCAGCACGCACGCTCCCAGGCGGACGTGGTGATCGTCCAGTTCCACTGGGGCAAGGAGTACGAGCGGCAGCCGCTGGTGGCGCCCGGCATCGCGCCCGACGACCCGATCGAGCTCGGACACCTCGCCATCGATTCCGGCGCCGACCTGGTGATCGGCAACCACCCGCACTGGGTGCAGGGCATCGAGATCTACAAGGACCACCTGATCACGTACGCGCACGGCAACTACGTGTTCGACCAGGTCAACTGCTTCCCCTCGGTGGGCGCCGACTACAGGACGTACTGCTCGGACGACACCCGGACCAGCGTCGTCGGCACCTACACGTTCTCCGGCACCCACCTGGTCGGCGCGACGTGGAAGCCGACGTACGCCGACACCACGATGACGACGCGGTGGGCGGACCCGGACCGCGCCGCCCAGGTGCTGAAGACGATGGAGGACGCCAGCGCCGCCCTGGCCCAGAAGGAGGGCGAGCCGGCGACCTGACGGCCGGAGCGCGCGGCCGTGACCAGCTGCCGGCCGTCGACGTCGTGATGGAGAGCGGCCTCCCCAACGAGCCGCTGATCTACGACCGGACGGGCACGGTTCTCCTCGCCGGCGTGCAGGAGGCCGTGGTCGGCGGGCGGCCGGCCTGGTTCCTGCCGGGCACGTCGGCGAGCACGCCCGCGCCGCCGCTCCCCGCCAGCGTGCACTCTAGTGGGTGATGATCGACGCATTCCGGTTCGAGCCGACCCCGCGCTGGGTGCGCGCGGTCCTGAACGGCACGACCGTGGCCGACTCCAGGCGGGCGATGCTGCTGTGGGAGCCCCAGCGCCTGCCGGTCTACTGCTTCCCGCGGGACGACGTCCGCATGGACCTCCTGGAGCGGTCCGGCGAGCGCGACGAGGCGAGGGGCGCCACCGCGCTGTGGACCGTGCGCGTGGGCGACCGGGTCGCGAAGGACGCCGCCTGGACGGTCGAGCGGCCGGCCGGGGACGTCCCCGACCTGACCGGCTACGTGGTCCTCTCCTGGCGGGACATGGACGCCTGGTACGAGGAGGACGACGAGGTGTACGTCCACGCCCGCGACCCGTACCACAGGGTCGACGTCCTGCGCAGCTCGCGCCACGTCCGGGTGGAGATGCTGGGCGAGACGGTCGCCGACACCCGCCGCCCGCGCCTGCTCTTCGAGACCGGCCTGCCCACGCGCTACTACATTCCGAGGGCGGACGTGCGCACCGACCTGCTCGTCCCCTCGAACACGACCACGCAGTGCCCGTACAAGGGCGTGGCCGGGTACTACGGCGTCCGGGTCGGCGCCAGGCTGGCCAGGGACCTGGTCTGGACATACCGGTTCCCGATCCCCGAGTGCACGAAGATCGAGGACCTGCTCTGCTTCTTCGACGAGCGCGTGGACGCCGTGTACGTGGACGGCGAGCCGCAGCCGAAGCCGCAGACGCCCTGGAGCCGGCCGGCCGTCATCGTCGACGTCCAGTGAGCGGCGGCCCCATCGCCGAGTCGGCCGCGCCCGCCGTCCAGGCGCTGCGCGAGCTGGAGGCGCTCCTGGGCGGCCTCGGCGACGCCGACCTGCACCGCGCCCATCCGGACGGCGGCTGGACGTGCGCGCAGGTGGTCTCGCACATCCAGATCAGCGGCATGCTGTGGATCGCCGCGCTGGAGCGGCTGCGCCACCGCCCGGGCATGTTCATCTACCGGGAGGAGCTCGGCCACGACGCCGTCGGCGCGCCGCCCCACTCGGCGGCCGAGGCGGCCGGCCGCGTGGCCAGCGTGCGCGCCGCGCTGGAGGACTGCCTGCCGGCGGTCGACCCGGCCGTGGCGGCCAAGGAGGTCGAGGTCCCGCCCTTCGGCACGTTCACCGTCGGGGCGGGGGCACCGCTCATCGCCGCGCACCTGACCGGGCACTGCGAGCAGGTCAGGCACATCCTGGAGTCGCGCGGCCTGCTCCCGTGACCCGCGGTTCAGGCGGCGTCCGCCGGGCTCAGCTCGAACGTCGCCGTCTCGCCCGGCGTGGGCGGGGCGCCCTCCTCCGGCCGCCGGATGGCCGAGCCGTACTTGCCGATCACCAGCTCGGTGACGGCCCTCGCCTCCGTCGAGTCCACGTGGCGCATCGTCACCGTCACCTCGTGGCCGCCGACGTGCAGCACGCCCTCCGGCCGGGCCAGGATGTTGCGGGCCCAGTCGCTGTGGAGGCCGCGCCCGGATCGGACGAACAGCCGGCGGCCGTCGCCGGAGCACCAGAGCGTCGTGCGATGGGCGGTCCCCGTCCGGCGACCGAATGTCGTCAGCTCGATCTCCCGCTCGTCCGCAGCCGCCCGCAGCACCGCATCGCTGAACTCAGTCACGCGCGTCACTGTAGCCGCTCCTCAGGCCGGCTCCAATGGGCGTGTCCGGGACGTCCCGGGTGGCAGCAGCGCCAGCGCCCGGTCGAGCGCGTCCCGCTTCCCGGGGTCGTCCTGCGGCGTCCGCGCCAGCTCGTCCAGCACGCTCACCAGGGAGTCGCCGCGGAGCGCCGCGATCGAGGTGACCACGAACGCGTGGACGTCGAGCAGCTCGGTGGCGCGCAGGAACGCGAGCAGCCGGGCGCGCAGCGCCTCTCGCTCGGCATGGGCGAGGACCAGGTCGAACAGCGCGATCAGGACCTGGGGGTGGGCCTCGTCGGTCCCGAGCCGGTCGAAGAGCTCGGCCACGAGCGGGACCGGCAGCGACGTCAGTGACACCAGGCACTCGGCCAGCACCTCGGCGTCACAGTCGGGATGGCGCAGCGCGCACTCGTAGAGCGGGAGCGTCTGGTCCAGCTCGCGCAGCACCCGGGCGGCCGTGAGCGCCGGCTCGCCGGAGAGCATGCGGTGCTCGGGCCCATCCGTCAGGAGCCGGACCGCGTGGACGGCGGCCCGTTCGGGCTCCACGTCGCGCAGGCACAGCAGCGCGGCCCGCCGGAGGTCGCCGGCGACCTCGCGCGGCCCCGGCTTCATGAACTCGTACGTCATCGCGGCGTGCTCCAGGGCCGGCGCGTCCGCCCGCACCGCGATGCCGCGGAGGGCCAGCACCGCCGCGGCGCGGAGCACGCACCCGCGGTCGTCCGCCGGCTCCTCCGCCAGCGTTCGGTACCGCTCGAGCAGCGCGGGCCGGAGCCGCGCGTCGGCCGCGTCGGCCAGCACGCCGGCCGCCTCCGACAGGACGTCCACGATCTCCGTCGTCTCGACCAGCCGCGCCGCGTGGTCGAGGCGTTCCGGGCCGGTCAGATCGAGCAGCCGGCCGACCCCGTCGTCGCCCCGCGACCGCGTCCTCCTCGGCATCTGAGGCCGCGTGTCAGAGCCGCTCGCCGCCCAGGCGGGCGGCGACCCGGCGCACCTGCGCGGCCAGCGCCTGGAGCTCGACCAGCGTCTCCAGCGAGGGGCGCGGGGCGCCCGGCGGAGGCTTGAGCACGGCCTCGCGCGCGGCGGAGCTGGCCCAGTGCGTCTGCAGGGCGACGTCCAGGTCGTCGGCCCAGCCGCGCAGGGTGTCCGACAGCAGGTCGTGCTCCTCGTCGGTCACGCGGCCGCGGATCACGCGCCGGGGCCGGGCGACGCCGCTGCGGATGGCCGCCATCAGCTCGCCGAGGTCCCACTCGCCGGGCTCGACGCCCGAGGCGGGGTCCGTCGCGACGTCGACCTCCAGGCCGAACCGGTGCCGATCCCGCGCGCCACTCACCGTGCCGCCACGCTCCTCCACTGCTGCACGCGAGGGACATGGTAGCCACACGGGAGCGTCGTGGACGGTCCGTCGTCAGCCCACTGGCGCCGTCAGCTCGACCTGGATGTTGTCCGGGTCGCGGAACGGCAGGACGTGGATGCCGAAGCCCTCCAGCGTCCTGATCGGACCGTGGGGCACGCCCTGCTGGTCGAACAGCTCCGCCGCCCGCTCCAGGTCGTCGCGGCTCGCCACGGTGAAGCTCAGGTGGTCGAGGCCCACGCGGTCCTCGTCGAAGCGGTCGCCGGCGGGCGCCACCGGCCGCAGGCCCATCAGCAGGCCGCCGCGGGCCATCACCACCCCGCCGAACAGGACCGGGTAGACCGCCGCCGCGGTGGGGTCGTCCGCCGGCGGGGACTCCACGACCACCTCGAACCCCAGCAGGCCGGTGTAGAACGCGCGGCTGCGCGCGACGTCGGTCACGGTGAGCCGCAGGTGGTGGATGGCGCCGATCTCGATCTGACCTGCCACTGCCCTTCCTCCTCTCTCTGGACGAATGATCCCCGTAGTGTGCGGCCCAGAATGTGCGGATGGACCCCATGGAGGCGAGCCGGCTCCGCGAGCTCGATGACACCCACTGGCTGCACCCGCAGGGAGACCTGGGCTCCGCGCCCGGGACCGCACCGAGGCTGATGCTCTGCCGCGGCCGCGGCTCCACCCTGTACGACGTCGAGGACCGTCCCTACCTGGACGCCATGGCCGGCCTGTGGAACGTGAACGCAGGCTACGGGCGGGCCGAGCTGGCGGACGCCGCCGCCGAGCAGATGCGGGAGCTGCCCTTCGCATCGGCGTACGGCGGCTTCGGCCACCCGCCGGGCGCCCGGCTCGCGGCGAAGCTGGCGGAGCTCGCGCCCGGCGACCTCGGCGTGACGTTCTTCGCCAGCGGCGGCGCGGAGGCCAACGACTCCGCGTTCAAGGCCGCCCGCCTCTACTGGACCGTGCGCGGCCGGCCCGAGAAGGTCAACATCGTCGCCCGAATGCGCGGCTACCACGGCCTGACGTATGGCGCCACCAGCGCGACCGGCCTGCCCATGTTCTGGGAGGGGATCGGGCCGCTGGCGCCCGGCTTCCTGCACGCGCCCGCGCCACACCCCTACCGCTACGAGGGCGAGGGCGCGCCAGGCGAGGGCTACGCGCGGGCCCTGGAGCAGGTGATCCTGGACGCCGGCCCGGAGACGGTGGCCGCGGTGGTGGCCGAGCCGGTCCAGGGCGCGGGCGGCGTGATCGTCCCGCCGCCCGACTACTTCCCGCGTGTCAGGCAGATCTGCGACCGCCACGACGTGCTGCTGATCGCCGACGAGGTGATCACCGGCTTCGGCCGCACCGGCCGCTGGTTCGGGATGGAGCACTACGGCGTGGTGCCCGACCTGATGACGTTCGCCAAGGGCGTGACCAGCGGCTATCTGCCCCTCTCGGGCGTGATGCTCACCCACGCGATCCACGAGACGCTGCGCGAGCTGCACGGAACGTTCCCACATGGCTTCACGTACAGCGGCCACCCCACCGCCTGCGCGGTCGCGCTGCGCAACCTGCGCGTGATCGAGGAGGAGGGACTGGTCGAGCGGGCGCGCGCGACGGGCGCCGTGCTGGCCGAGGGCCTGGAGGGCCTGCGCCGCCACGAGCTGGTCGGCGACGTCCGCTCCCTGGGCCTGCTGGGCGGCGTGGAGCTCGTCCGCGACCGGGCCACGAAGGAGTCGTTCGCGCCCGCCGATGGCGTCGGCCGCCGCGTGTTGATCGCCGCCATGGAGGAGGGCGTGCTGGTGCGCGCCATGAGCGGCGACGTGCTCGCGTTCTCGCCGCCCCTGGTGATCACGGAGGCCGAGGTGACGCACGCCGTCGAGACGGTCGGCCGGGCGATCGAGCGGGTGGCCGACGAGCTCAGCCGGACACGGTGACGCCCGTGCGGGTGAGGTGAGCGCGCTCAGCGCGCCGCCGTCGCGCGAGCTCACCTCCGCCCGGCCGGCATCGCGTCGCTGACGCCGCGGCGCCGCAGTTCGTCGCGATCTCTTGACAAATGAGATAAGGTGGAGCCCAGGAGGTGCACCCGGGGACGGCCGCCGCCCGCGAGGAGCTCGACCGGCTCGTGACGCTGATCGAGGTGAGCCGTGCGCTCACGGCCGAGCTCGACCTGCACGACATCATCCGGCGCATCCTGGAGGGCGCCATCCGGGTCATCCCCGCCGCCGAGGCGGGCATCCTGTTCCTCTACGACCACGAGCGGCGGCTGCTGGTCGTCAACCATGCGGTGGGGTTCGGGCCGCGCGTGTACGACCTGGTGGTCAGGCCCGGCGAGGGGCTGTCGGGGAGCGCGTTCGCAAGCCGGAGCGCCCGGATGTACACCCACCGGGACGCCGTCAAGACCGCCATGGAGGGCGCTGAGGCGAGCAACCTGGCCATCTTCAGCGAGGCCAGCGGCGGCACCGACTACCCGCAGAGCGCGGTCAGCGCGCCGCTCGTCTACAAGGGCGAGGCGCTGGGCGCGCTGGTGGTCGAGAACCTCTACCGGCCGGCGGTGTTCGAGCCATTCGACGTCCGGCTCCTCGACGCGCTGGCCCAGGCGGCCGCGATCGCGATCGTCAACGCCCGCCTCTACGCGGCCGAGCGCGAGTCGCGCCTCGGGCTCCAGGCCCTGCACGACGAGATCCGGCTCCAGCGGGACCAGCTCCAGCGCCGGCTCCAGGTGCAGGACTCGCTGGCCGGCGTCGTGCGCGATGACCTCCCGCTGTCGGCGCTGGCGACCCGGCTGGCCGGCATCGTGCGCGGCTCCGTCGTGATCGCCGACTCCCTGTACCGGGTCCGCGCGTCCGACCGGCAGATCGCCGCCGACACCGTCCGCGACCTCGGCGGCATCCCGTGGGATCGCCTCGACGCGGCGCTCCGCCTGGCCGCCCGCACCCGCGCCCAGCAGCACGTCCGGCCCGGCGGCGCCGGCGGCGGCCTGCTGGTCTGCCCCGTGACGGCGGGGCCCGAGACGCTCGGCTTCGTCCTGGTGGACACGCACGGGCGCGAGGCCGACATCGTCGACCAGGCCGCAGCCGACTCCGCCGCCCTGATCGCGGCCGCGCAGCTCCTGCGCGAGCGGGCGCTCCAGGAGGGCGAGATCCGCCGGCGCGGGCACCTGCTCGACCAGCTCCTGCGCGGAGAGCGGCCGGACGGCGCGGCGTCGGTGCCCCAGGCGCAGCCGCCGCTGCGGCTGGTGGTCGGCGCCGTGCGGCCGGCCGGCGACCACCAGGACGAGGCCGGCGTCCGGGTGCTGCGCGCGTTCCTGGCCGTGACCCAGGAGGCGCTGGCCGAGGAGCGCCGGCCGGTGATGGTCACGCTGAAGGACGGGGACGTGGTCGCCATCCAGTCGTGGGCCGGGTCGCCGGCGGCGGGCGGCGACGAGGACCGCACGGGCCGCGCGCTGGAGGCGGCCGCTTCGCGGCTGGAGCGCCTGGCCCCGGAGTGGCGGGCGGTCTACGCGGTGGAGGACGGCATCGCGGAGCTGGCCGAGCTGGCGAGCGCGTACCACGAGACGCGGCTGGCGATCGCGCTGCGCGACCGGATGGGCGGCCATGGGGCCGTGTTCAACGTGCGCAGCCTGGGCGCGTACCGGCTGATCATGCGGGCGGCGACGGGGCCGGCGGTGGTGGACGTGTGCGCGCGAACGCTGCAGCCGGTGCTCGACCACGACCGCCGGAACGGGCTGGCGCTCCTGGACACGTTCCGCCTGTACCTGGAGTCGGGGTCGTCGCCGAAGGCGACGGCGGCCCGGCTGGGGGTGCACCCGCACACGGTGGACTACCGCCTGGGCCGCCTCCAGGAGCTGACGGGCCTGGACCTCCGCCGAGCGGAGGACCGCCTGACGCTCGAGCTGGCGGTCCGAGTGCTGGACGCGGCGGATCTGCTGGGGACGTAGGCCCCCTCCAGACCGCCAGGAGCCCCCCTCCAGACCGCCCCGAGCCCCCCTCCAGACCGCCCCGAGCCCCCCTCCGGCCTTCGGCCTCCTCCCCCGCGAGGGGGGAGGGCCCTGGCTCTTGGACATTCGTCCAACCCCGCCGCGTTCCCCGTTGGACGAGCCGCCATGGACGGGCTCTGGAGCGGCTGCTCTGATGGGCCCATTCAGGAGGTGCGGTAATGGCCGTAAGTGCGCAGGGGACCGGCGCGGCGCTCACCGTCGAGGAGCGTCTCGCGCGAGGTCCGTTCTTCCGGGGGGACACCAGGACGCTGGTCGGGTCGCTGCTGCTCGCCGTGGCCTTCTCGGCCAACATGCAGATCACCGAGCGCATCGACCAGATCTGGACGGGAGGGCTCGGCGTCCCGCTGGGCCACACGTTCGCCGAGGTGTGGTGGCCCACCGCGGCGATCTACTTCGGCGGCACCGGCGCCCTGATCGTCGCCAACTTCAACCCGATCATCGCGGTGCTGAGCGCCACCCATCCGCTGGCGTGGTCCTTCTTCTTCCTCAACATGACCTGCCTGCTGATCGAGGCGTTCCTGTTCCGCGCGTGGTTCCAGCGCCACAGCGACATCAACATCTGGACCTTCTGCCTCTACGTGTGCATCGCCGACCTGGCGACCAGCATCGTCCAGCTGATCGGGCTGAACATCCTCGTCCTCAAGCTCTCGTTCAACGTGAACGTGCTGCTGTTCTTCTGGCAGTGGGTGATGGCCACCGTGATCGGCGGCCCGATGGGCTTCGCGTTCTACCGCGCCGTCCGGCGCTCGGGCGTGTTCGGCCAGTAGCGGGAAGGGGAGGGTAGAAAGTGCGCAAGGAATACATCTGGGCGGCGGTCAGCGCCGCCGTCGTCGGGATCGCCGGCATCCTGCTGCTGTACCTGGGCGGCGTCGCCGGCGTGCTGCCCAAGGCGTTCGGCCTGTTCGACATGTCGAACCTGGGCGTGCGCGCCATCGTCGTCGTCGTCCTGCTCGTGATCGCGGTCCTCCTCTTCCTCTGGTACAGGAGCACCGCCAGCTCGACCGACGAGGCCAGCGGCTAGCGAGCCGTCCGTGGAGGCCATCGCGCTGGAGGGCGTCGGTTTCGCGTTCCCCGGCCATCGGCCGCTGCTGCACGACATCGACCTCCGCGTCGAGGAGGGCGAGGTGGTGGCGGTGGTGGGGCCGACGGGGTGCGGCAAGTCCACGCTGCTCCACATCTGCGCCGGGGTCATCCCGCACTTCGTCACCGGCGATCTCGCCGGGCGGGTGCGGGTCCTCGGCCTGGACACGCGGGAGTCGTCGCTGGCCCGGATCGCCGCCCGCATCGGGACGGTGACCCAGGACCCCGAGAACCAGCTGTTCAACCTGATCGTCGCCGACGAGGTGGCCTGGGGCATGGAGAACCGGGCCTGGGCGCGCGAGGACATCGCCAGCGGCCTCACCGGGGCGCTCGACTTCTTCCGGATCCCGCACCTGCGCGACCGGATCACGTACGACCTGAGCGGCGGCGAGAAGCAGCGCCTGGTCCTCGCCGCCAACTACGCGCCCAGGCCCGAGCTGTTCATCCTGGACGACCCGACCTCGCAGCTCGACCCCATCGGCGCCGAGGAGGTGCTGGCCGGGGTCCGCGCCCTCGCGCGGGACGGCCACACCATCCTGCTCGTCGAGGGCAAGCTGGAGGAGATCTGGTCGCTGGTCGACCGGGTCGTCCTGCTCGACGGCGGCACCGTCCGGCTGGACGCGCCGCGCGACGAGCTCCACCGCCACCTGGACGCGTTCGCGGACGCGCGGGTGCCGCTGCCCCAGCTCGTGGAGCTGGGCGCGCGCCTCCGCCACGGGGGCGTGGCGGTGCCGCCGCTGCCGCCTGACGTCGACTCGGCGGCACGCGTGCTCGGCAGCGTCCGGGTCACCCCCCCGCCCCGGCCGTCCCCCGACGAGGGGGAGGGAGAGAGCGGGAGGACGAGGCTGCGCGTGAGCGGCCTGACTTTCACCTATCCGCCGCCCCGCCGCACGCGGGCGCTGCGGGGGGTGGACCTGGCGTTCCCCGCCGGCAGCGTCGCCGCGATCGTGGGCCAGAACGGCAGCGGCAAGACCACCCTCGCCCGCTGCCTCAGCGGCCACCTCCGTCCGGCCGCGGGATCGGTCGCGGTCGACGGCAGGGACGTCCTGCGCATGTCCGTGCGCGAGCGCGCGGCGACCGTCGGGTACGTCTTCCAGAACCCCGACCACCAGATCTTCAAGGACCCGGTGCTGGAGGACGTGATGTTCGGGCCGATGAACCTCGGCGCCGGGCGCGAGGAGGCGCACGCGATGGCCGAGCGCGTGCTCCGCGCGCTGGACCTCTGGGACGCGCGCGACCTGCACCCGTTCCGGCTCTCCAAGGGCGGCCGCCAGCGGCTGGCCATCGCGGCGATCGCGGTCATGCGGCCGCCGGTCCTGGTGATCGACGAGCCGACGACCGGACAGGACCTGCAGGAGTCGCACGCCATCATGTCGCTGCTCGTCGACCTGGCGCGCGAGGCCGGCCAGACCGTGGTGGTCATCACGCACGCGATGCACCTGGTCGCCGCCCACTGCGACCTGATGGCGGCGCTGTGCGAGGGCGAGCTGATCGCGTTCGGGCCGCCGGAGCGGGTGTTCCGGGACGAGCAGCTGCTGCGGCGGACGTTCGTCAAGCCGCCGGCCGTCACCGCGCTGGGGAACCGGCTGGGGCTGGAGCCGCGGCCGCTGACGCTGGACGACGCGGT
>Ga0066903_100002823_pt1 | contig 13832 bp, 6 predicted proteins | sample PanSoiMetaGPlot1_FD_67491 | JGI IMG/M metagenome (GOLD analysis project Ga0066903, IMG submission 67491) | Tropical forest soil microbial communities from Panama analyzed to predict greenhouse gas emissions - Panama Soil - Plot 1 (version 2) | ecosystem: Environmental > Terrestrial > Soil >... | reverse complement strand
CGACGACGGCCTGCCTGCCGGCGCCCGGGAAGTGACCGGCGGCGGGGTCAACCTGCCCTGGAACTTCGTCGTCAAGCCCGCGCCGGTGTTCAGCGGTAACCGGGCCGTCAAGCTCAGCGCGAATAATCTGCAACAACTGGTGCTGGAAGGCGCCAACCCGGGCTTGCGCGTCGGCGCCGGCGACAAATTGTTCGCCTATGTCTACCTCGATCCCGCCAAGCCGCCCAAGGAGATTATGCTCCAATGGCATACCAGGGGCTGGCTGCACCGTGCTTACTGGGGCGAAAACGTCATCCCCTGGGGCAACGATAACTCCACGCAGCGCTTGCCGATGGGCAAGTTGCCTGCGCTGGGCCAATGGGTGCGTCTGGAGGTCGAGGCAGCGAAGGTCGGCATCCAGCCGAACATGGTCATCACCGGCTGGGCCTTCACCCAGCACGGCGGCACCGCCTACTGGGACCGGGGCGGGCTGTTCACGCGCTTGCCGCAAGGAGAACGAGGTTACGACACTCTCAGCGCCTGGGTCGGAGCGCAAAAAGCGATCCGCGGCAAAGGTTTGCCCAAACCGATTCAAGACATCGTCAAGCTCGATCGCAATAAACGCACGGACGAACAAAAGAAACAGCTTCTGACCTATTTCCTGGAGAACGCCTATTCCGGAACCAGGGCCCTGGTCGCGCCGGTGCAACAGAAGTTGGCCGAACTGAAGCGGCAGAAGGATGCCCTGGACAAACAGATTCCGACCACACTGGTCTTCAAGGAACGCAAGGAGATTCGGCCGGCATATTTCCTCAAGCGCGGCGAATATGACAAGAAGGGTGACGAAGTCACACGCGAAACGCCCGGCTTCTTGCCGCCGCTGCCGAAGAATGCGCCTCGCAATCGGCTCGGCTTCGCACGCTGGCTGGTCGATCCGAAACAACCGCTGACCGCGCGCGTGGCCGTCAATCGCTTCTGGCAACAGTTCTTCGGCACCGGCCTCGTCAAGACCGCGGAGGATTTCGGCTCACAGGGTGATGCGCCCAGCCATCCGGAATTGCTCGACTGGCTGGCCGTGCAATTTATCGAGGACGGCTGGGATGTGCACAAGCTGGTCAAGCGCATCGTGACATCGGCCGCATATCGGCAATCATCCAAGGTCACGAAGGACCGCCTGGCCAAGGACCCGCACAATCGCCTCTTGTCGCGCGGCCCGCGCTTCCGCCTCGATGCCGAGATGCTGCGCGATCAGGCCCTGTTCGTCAGCGGCCTGTTGGTTGAACGGTTCGGCGGTCCGGGCGTGAAGCCACCGCAGCCGCCGGGTCTGTGGGAAGCCGTCGCCTTCACCGGCAGCAACACCGGCATCTTTCGGGCCGACAGCGGCCGCGACAAAGTCCACCGCCGCAGCATGTACACCTTCCTCAAGCGCACCGCCCATCCACCGCAAATGGGCACACTCGATGCCCCATCACGTGAATCCTGCACCGTCCGCCGTGAACGCACCAACACTCCTCTGCAAGCCTTGCTCCTCATGAACGAGCAACTCTTTGTCGAGGCTTCACGGGCATTGGCCCAGCGAACGCTGAAGGAAGCCCCCGCCGATACCGATGCCCGCCTGAAACATCTCTTCCGTTGCGTCACCAGCCGATTGCCGGATGCCGTGGAGTTGGGCGTGTTGCGCGATACTCTTCAGGAACATTTGACGCGCTACAAGGCCGATCCGAAAGCGGCGCAGGCGTTGATCCGCGTCGGCGAAAGCCAACCCGATCCCGCACTTCGCCCCGAAGAACTGGCGGCATGGACGATGGTTGGAAACTTGGTGCTGAATCTGGATGAGGTGATTAATCGGTGATCCATAGGTGATTCTTGGACACTTTCATTATCCGAAGCGCTTCTGGTGGGGGCTCGGTAGAGTTTTTCGACCGTCAGCCTGATGTTTTGGAAAAGCCCGTCGAGTATTTTTCGGTTCGAATTACAGACCGGATTTGACCGCTAGCACCCGTGTGTATGGCGGCTACCATCACACTCCTATAGGACTATTTGAGGAAATGGCGCTGAGATGGAGTGGTTGGGAGGGCGAACTGAATTGGCAATCTATTGAAGACGAACTTCGTCTCTGCTGCACCCGCGACCGATTTGGTCATATCGCGATACAAGTTCAACTGCGATCGGGTTTCCAAAAAGACGATTGGTTGGTTCGAGCAACGGTTATTGCGGAAGCAGGACAACTTGAAAGAATCGCACGAGAAGCTGCACTATTCTTTGGGCGACCAACTCCTTGATTTCCTCGTTCCCGAACTCCGTTCACTCGAAACCTCCTCAAAAGGGACATTCCGCTTGCCCGCAGCGAGCGCGAACCGATGAATCACACATGCGATTGACCGGAATCTGCCCCGGCGACCGATTCATCGTTTCGCGCCCGGCGAATCAAGACGGTCAAACGATTTTCAACGCCAACGCCAGCGAGTTCAGCCTTGTGGCGGTAGTGTCGGCGCGGGACATGAACACCACAGGACAGGCGGCTCCACACAGGACGCCGCCAAAACGACAGTCGGCTGTGTACATGATGGCCTTCACTGTCAGGTTCGCCGAAAGCAGATTGGGAAAGAGCATGATGTCGGCGACGGCATGGGCAGGGTCGGCCAGCTTTTTCTTCACGGCGGCCGCGGCATCGTAGGCCAGGTCGAAAGACAGCGGCCCGCGCACTGTGCATCCTGGAATCTCCCCCGCCTGATTGCGACGCTGTAATTCGGCGGCATCGAGAGTTTCCGACATGGAATCCGTCACTGTTTCGATAGCCGCCATGACCGCCACGCGCGGCTTTTCCACACCCAGAGCATGCGCCATGGTCACGGCGCTGGTCAGAATGTCGATCTTTTGCTCCAATGTGGGCTGGATGCAAATCCCCGTATCGGCAAGCAGAAATCGGCGCCCGGCAATCTCCATCAGAACCACCTGGCAGATCACCCGTCCGGTGCGCAGGCCCAATGCCGGGTCGAGAACGGCCTTCATCAATGCCGGCGTGGCGATCTGGCCTTTCATGAGCAGCTTTGCTTTTCCGTTTCGCACCAGGGCAACGGCAGCCGCGGCCGGCTCAGCGGAATCCATGAGCGTGAACCCGTGCACATCCATGCGCAGATCGCGAACCGCCTTTTCCTGGCCCACGACATAGGGGAAGATCCATCCCCGGTCCTGGGCCAGCCGCAGGGCCTCGAGAACCGTTGACTCCGCTCCACCAACCACGGCAACGCCTACAGGTTCAGGCAAGGCATCGGCAAGCTGGAACAGTTGATCGAAGGACAGGAGTGACATCAGGCCTCGCAGGTAAAACGAGTCGCGTCTGTAGGGCTCCCTTACAGTTGTCGTATTGCGATAAAGAAAAGTCTCGGGAATGGAAACAAGGTCAACCCGCCGATCTGGGGATAGGCGCTCGGAAGACCGGCGCCAACTTCCTGGAGAAATTCATCCTGCGCACTGGAGTCCAGGCGCTCCAGCAAGGGCCGCAACGCCGTGCCCTTCATCCATTCCAGGACCGGATTGTCTCCCGGCAATAGATGGATGTACGTGGTTTCCCAGGCTTCCACCTGGAAGCCAAGGTCGAGCAATCGCCTAACGTACCATGCAGCCGGCTTGACGCAACCTGGTTGCAACCCGACTCCTGCCAGCGTCTGCCGCCAGCGGTTGCGTTGCGTGACGTCCAGGACGGCCTTTTGCGCCGGCGTATTCATGTGAATGGGCATCTGCACAGCCAGCACACCTTGTGAGTTCAACATGCCGGCCAGGTAGGACAACAGCTTCTCATGGTCAGCCACCCATTGCAGGGCCGCATTGCTGAAAACCAGGTCGGCTGGTTGGGCCGGCTTCCACGTGGTGATGTCGCCCCGAACAAATTCAAGCCGGCCGGGGATCGCCAACAATTGAGTGTCCGCGAGCATCGCCTCTGAGTTATCCACGCCGGTTAACAAAGCCCGGGGCCAATGCTCGGCCAGCAACTTGGTCAGGTTTCCCGGTCCACACCCCAGATCAACAATGTGCCGATAGTTTCCCGGGGGAATGTTGGCCAGAAGATCGAAAAATGGTTTGGACCGTTCGCTCATGTATTTCAGGTACTGGTCGCGGTGCCACATGGTGAAGTTATTGTAAGAGGATCTTGGCAGCCGTGGTGTTGGCCTCTATGCTTGATTTGTTGATAAGGATCAGGGGCGGGTCCATGAAAATCATCATCGTCGATTACGGCATGGCCAATCTGCGGAGCGTGCAGAAGGCGCTGGAAAAGGTCGGGGCGGCAGCGGAAATCAGCGGCGAGCCCAACCGCATCGCCGAGGCGGACAAGCTCGTTCTGCCCGGCGTGGGCGCTTTCCGCGATGCGATTTCCCGGCTGCGTGAAGGCCATCTGGCGGAACCAATCCTGTCTCACATTCGCGCCGGCAAACCGTTTTTCGGCATTTGCCTGGGCCTGGAACTACTGTTCACAACCAGCTACGAAGATGGGGTGTACCAGGGACTGGATCTGTTTCCCGGCGAGGTGATCCGATTTGGTGATGTGCCAGGACTCAAGGTGCCGCACATGGGCTGGAATCATCTCCAGATCAAACGGCCGGCGCCCCACCTGGCCGCCTTGCCGCCCGACCCGGCGGTCTATTTCGTTCACTCCTATTATGTCGTTCCCAAAGATCGCGTGCTCGTGGCCACCGAGACCGACTACCCGACTCCCTTCGCGTCGTCGATCTGGCGGGACAACGTCTTCGCCACCCAGTTTCATCCGGAAAAAAGCCAGCGCGTGGGGCTGCGCATGCTGAAGAACTTTGTCGAACTCTAGTCGAGAAAGAAAAACGGCAGCACGCCGACCTTGACGTTGATGTCCTGTTCCTTGCCTCCGCGATTGATCCGAAACGTGACTTCACTGCCAGGGCGGAATTCGCCAATCATGCGCACGGTAGTGCGCAGATCCGCAACGTCCCGGCCGGCTACCTGGAGGATTCGATCGTCCTTCATCAGGCCGGCTTTCTTTGCCGGCGAGCCCTCCAGAACGTTGACGATGATGAGTTCCTTTTGCTTGTTGAAGCCGATGGCGATGCCGGCGTAGCCGGAGAGATGCTCGATGGACCCGGCATTCGGCTCCTTCAGCCGCTTGAAAACCATGAGACGACAGTCCGGCTTGCCCTTGGTGTCGAAACTCAGGGGCCGTTCCTTCACGCCATCGGTCATTTTGTTCACGCATATTCTCAGAGTATCCCCGGTCAAAGAAAAAATTCCTTCGTACGTCCGTTTGGGTTTTGGGAATTCGAGGTCAATGATCTTCGGAGAACTGGCGGGATCGAGGGTCAAGGTTGCGAGGTGCTCGCCGCCGTACAGCACCTTGTTTCCCTTGATGATCCACCGAGGCGGCTTGCGGATCATCTCTTGCTCCATGCCGTCCATCTCGATACTCTCCAGCCTCCACACGCCTTGCAAGGCAGCCAGCGTTTTCTTGGCATCGCCCGCGACGGAGGCGGCCTGGGCTAGCAGAAAGACAAATAAAAAAACGGAAATCCTGGCAACCATAAGTGGCCTCCCTCCAACGGGACATGCGAAGCAACGCTGCGGAAATGTTGAGGACAACTCTGAATGTAATCCGTTCCTCGCCAAAAATGTAGCGGAATTCGCAAGAATTCCGCCCGAAGGCATTTACGGCAACGTGTTGATATAATGGATGTCCTTCTGGGAGGCCGGCCATGATTCACCCATTCATCTTCGGCGGCGAACGAGCGGAAAAGAGATTTCGATCCTCACCATCCAAGACGCTGGTTCTTGATGAAGTGCAGCCCGAGCCGGGACGGGGCTTGATGGTGCGCCAGGTCTTCACCCACTTCCAAAACCTGAATCTGCGTGTGCTCATCGAGGACCTGCGCCGCGGGCAAGTCACGCGCGGCAACTGGTCGTTCGGGGACGATCTGTGCCCGGCGGCTCATGGCCTGGCCAGCGGCCAAACGGTGAGTGTGTTGCGCTACCTGAGCCAGGCCGTGGATTTGCCGCGGGCCTGCCGTCAGGCGGCCCAGGAAATCGGCGTGCCGCCGCGCTTTCTCGAACGCTTCGTCCTGAGTTGGGACAGCGGCGGCATGAGCCAGGAATGGCTGCTGGTGCAACTGGAGGAAATCTGGAAAGAGCGCCAGGCCGACGCCGATGCGGTGCAAGGCCTGATCCGTGCGGAATCCAGCGCACCAATCTGATCTACTTCCAAATCACAGCCCGCAGCTTGGTTTCCAGTTCCTCAACCTGTTGAGGCGTGAATTCCTTGATGGTCGCCAGCCGTTCGAGTTCCGAAGTGTAGGGCACCGCCGTGCCCTGGGGAATGCGCATCAAGGCGAAGGCATCGGGCTCCGGCATGTAAACGGGCCAAACAACTTTGAACTTTTCGCGCTTGACGGACAGCAAACGGCTTTCGTGCATGTTCGGCGGCAGGAGTTGCATGGCCGGCTCGGCCGCCTTGTATCGGTCCGGGCCATCAAAGGACAGAAGCCAAACCAAAGTGGCCAGCTTTCCCGATTCGGGAAGCACCAGAATGGCATAGCGGTTCACCATCCGTTCATGCTTGTTGTTGTACAGCATGTAGGAATTGGCATCGAAGATCAGCATGGTATCGGTCCGGACCACCTGGCGGACTTCATTATCGAGAATGTCTTCGTTTTCTTTCAGCACGCGCCTGCCCAGAATGCCCATGTCCGCATCCAGGGTATTGGTGTTGTCGATGATTGTTTCCCTGTACTCGCCGGTTTTCTTGTTCTTGATGGCAACGGCAAAACCGCGGGCCACCCGATCCAGGTAGTACGTTTCCTTCCCGGGATTTTTCTGCTTGGCGACATTGGCCAGAATGGTGAACTTGAGCCACTTGGCGTAATCCAGGACAACGTCTGGGATATCCTTGAAATCGCCGGCGCCAAGGCCGGGGGTGGCGAACAGGACCAGGTGGGACCAGCCGGCCGGGGGGCCGTTGCCGATGATTGTTCCGGGCGGGATGCGTGGCAAGCGTTTGGGAGAAATGTCGATATTGCCTTCGGGGGGCCTGCTCGCATCGCCGGCCATGGCGGTGGCAATGACATCCAGCCGCGGCGGCGGGCGGTGGCCGGTGCAAACACATGCCGCAAACACCAGACCCCAGATCAGCAACCGACCTATGCGCATACGGCCCTTCCTATCTGGCCAATTTTCATTTCCTTCTCAGATTCTACGCGCAACAAATTCATCCTTTCCAATATCATTTTAATCCCTGCCGGAATGGCCAGCAAGGGAGCTTGGGGGCGAAGAATTTTCCTTTTTTTCGAATGCCAAAATCCCGGAAATGCATAGAACAAACCGGTGGGATAGACATACCCCTGTCACTGTGGCATTGGTGACAAGAGATTGCAAGGTGGTAACAGCGCGGTGTAAGCGCAAACCACCAATTATGAAGGCCGGACGGAGTATGCCCCTTGTTTGGATTGTGATGGCATGATCCGGAAACTTCCCCCCAGTCACAATCCTTCAAACCCTACATGTTTCCCGTGAGGGGTAATACTAGTGGAGCCCAGGAAAGCTTGTCCAGTTTTCCCATATTCTGATCAAGGGCTGTCGCAGACAAGTCGGATTCTTGGCAACCTTTTTTGATACCGCATCGTGCAGATTGAACCGAAAGGTGCCGTTAGACAATGTCAGGGTGGAACCGGCAGAACAACCTGGTGGAGCTTTTGCGCCTGCGTGCCGGCCAGGGCGGACACAGGGGATATTCTTACGAAAGCGAAGCCCGGGACAAGCTCCAAACCTTAACTTTTGCCGACCTCGATCTACGGGCGCGGGCACTGGCGACGCGCTTGCAGGACGACAAGTTCGCCGGCAAGACTGTCCTGTTGTGCTATCCGGCGGGGCTGGAATTCCTGGTCGGCTTGTTCGGCTGTTTATATGCCGGGGCCATCGCGGTGCCGACCAATGTGTCGCGTGCGCGCCGTGCCGGCTCCCGTTTCGCTGCCGTCGCCGCCGATGCCGGCGCTTCCCTCGCTCTGACCTGCGCCGCCTGGAGTCAGGACCTCGCCGGCCTCTGCAGGGAAACGCCCGAATTACGCCACTTGCGCTGGCTGGATTCCAGCAAAGAAAACCTAAACGATGCCGCCGGCTGGCGAGTGCCTGACCTTTCGACAACCCGCCCGGTCATCCTGCAATACACCTCCGGCTCCACCGGCGATCCCAAAGGCGTTGTCCTGACCCATGCCTGCCTGCTGCACAACCTGGAACACATGTTCGATGTTTTGCGGCTTTATGAAGGGGTCACCGCTGTCTGCTGGCTGCCCGCTTTTCATGACATGGGCTTGATCGGCAATCTGTTGCAAGCGGTGTACAGCAACGGCCTGATGCACTTGATGGCGCCGGTCACCTTCTTGCGTGAGCCCTTGCGCTGGCTGGAAGCGATCGGCGAATTCGGGGCGTACGTCAGCGGCGCTCCCAACTTCGCTTTCGATTTGTGCGCACAAAGAGCCGAGAAGGCCGAGCCGGAAGAACTGGCCCGGCTGGACCTGAGCACCTGGAAGGTGGGCTACATCGGCGCCGAGCCAATCAGTGCCGCCACCCTGGAACGCTTCACGAAAACCTTTGCCGCCAATGGTTTCGAGGCGGAAACGTTTTTCCCTTGCTATGGTTTGGCGGAAGGAACGCTGATGGTCAGCGGCGGACCGGGTCGAGTGGCGCCGCGCAGCCGGCTCTTGCTGGCCTCTGCCCTGGAAACACATCGCGCGGTCCCGGTGAGTAACGGAGTGCCCTGCCGTCAGGTGATCGGCTGTGGCAGACCGCTGGACGACATGGAGGTGGCCATTGTCGATCCGGCAACATGCTTGCCGTGTGCCGCTGGCGAAATCGGCGAAATCTGGGTGGCGGGACCAAGCGTTGCCATGGGTTACTGGAATCGTCCCGAAGAATCCGCCCACACCTTCGCGGCCGTTCGCGCCGATTTGTCCGATGGACGCTACCTGCGCACCGGCGACCTGGGCTTCCTCGATGCCGGCGAACTCTTCGTCACCGGACGAATCAAGGATTTGATTATCATTCGGGGCCGCAATCTGTATCCCCAGGATGTTGAAGACACCGTTCGCAAAGAAGTAGTCGGATGTGCGGGCACTCCAGGCGCCGCTTTTGCCGTTCCAGGTTCGGACACCGAGAAACTCGTCCTGGTCCAGGAAGTTGCCCGCGGTCGCGTCCCGGACCGAGCGGATGACCTGTTCCGCCAAGTCCGGCAAACGATCGTCGAGCATTTCGAAGTCGAAATTCAATCCCTGGTCCTGATCCGAGCCGGATCGCTGCCCCGGTCTTCGAGTGGCAAGATCCGCCGCCGGGAATGTCAACGCCGCTTCCTCGCCGGAGAGCTCGACGTCGTGGCCAAGTTCTCCAGGGAAACCGAGAGCAACGCTGCCATCGCTTCCACCAATGGCACACACCGGCGTAATGAGCGGGATGTGCAAACCTGGCTGACCGAGCGACTGGCTCGGCATCTCAACGTGTCGGTGGATGAAATTGACATTCGGCAACCCTTTGCCGCGTATGGTCTGGATTCCACAGCCATGGTGGCGGTTACGTCTGACCTGGAGAAATGGCTGGGGCGCAAGCTGTCACCCACGCTGCTGTACGATGCCCCGACCATTCCGTCTCTTGCTCAACACCTGGGCAAGAACGAGATGCCGATCCATGAGGATGGAGAATCGAAGATCGAGGATCGAAGTCCCCAATCCTCGATCCGTCATCCTCGATCCGCCGTCCTCATTTCATCGGTAGCCATCGTCGGCATGGGTTGCCGTTTTCCTGGAGGGGAGTCTCCGGAGGCATTCTGGCAATTACTGCGAGAGGGCCGGCATGCGATTCGCGACCTGCCGCCAAATCGTCACCAGCGCCGGGCAAAAACGGCTGCCGCCAATCTCGCAGGATTTCTCGACGAAGTCCAGCACGCCGACTTGCAATTCTTCGGTATCTCGCCGCGGGAAGGCACTTTCGTTGATCCCCAGCATCGTTTGCTCCTGGAGGTCGCCTGGGAGGCGCTCGAATACGGCGGCATTTCGCCGCACGCATTGGCCGGATCGAATGCCGGCGTGTTCATGGGCATTGCGACAGGAGACTACGGCAATTTGCTGCTGGGCAGTAGGCTGCCTGCGGATACCTACTGTAGCACCGGCAATGCCCGCGCCATGGCCGCCAACCGGCTCTCGTACCACCTCGACCTGCGCGGCCCCAGCCTGACCATCGACACCGCCTGTTCCTCTTCCCTGGTAGCAGTCCATTACGCCTGCCAGAGCCTGCGCGCCGGCGATTGCGATTTGGCCCTGGTCGGCGGCGTCAACCTCATTCTCACTCCCGACCTCAGCGATGCTCTGGCTCAAGCGCAGTTCCTCTCTCCCTCGGGGCTCTGTCACGCGTTCGATTCCGCCGCCGACGGCTACGTGCGCGGCGAAGGTTGCGGCATCGTCGTCCTCAAGCTGCTGGCCAATGCGATCCGGGACAGGGATACAATTCTGGCCGTGATCGAGGGCTCCGCGGTGAATCAGGACGGCAAAAGCAACGGCATCACCGCTCCGAATGGTCCATCGCAGGAGGCGGTGATCCGGCGAGCCATGAAACAGGCGAACCGGGCGCCTCAGGACATAACATTTTTTGAAACGCACGGCACCGGCACCGCACTGGGCGATCCCATCGAATTCGATGCTTTGGCAAGTGTTTTGGGCGAAGGGAAAGCTCCGTGTGTTCTTGGCGCAGTGAAAGCGAATGTGGGGCATCTGGAGGCAGCCGCGGGCATTGCCAGCTTGATCAAGGTCGTCTTGCAGTTGCAGCACGGCGAGATTGTGCCGCTCGCCAACTTCAAAGAAATCAATCCCCGCCTGCGCCTGGAAGGCGGCCGATTTTCTTTGCCAACCGAGGTCGAGCCGTGGAACGACAAACCCCGCGTTGCCGGCATTAGCTCCTTTGGCTTCGGCGGCACCAATGCGCACATTCTTGTATCAGATGCGGGGGCAACGGCGCTATCAGGTTGTAGTTTGCAGATTGCAGATTCGGGATCAGCGTCTGCAAGCTCCGGGAAATCTGCCATCTCCGGAAACGGACATCTCCTGCCTTTGTCTGCCCGAAGCCCACAGGCCTTATCCGAGCTGGCCATTCGCTATCGGGACTTGATGGAGGGAACCGACGCCGTTCTGGGGGACATTTGCCATTCCGCGGCAGTTGGCCGGGCGCACTTTGAACATCGAATGTGTATTCGGGCAGGATCGGTTGCCGAACTGCGTGAATCCCTGGATCGCCACGTCTCCGGCAAGCCCGACGCACGCACGCTGGTTGGCTTGAACCAATCCCGTCGCGAGCCCCGAATCGCCTGGGTGTTCACCGGCAATGGGGCGGGTATCGAAGGCAGGGCCGGCAAGCTGGCGGATGCCTGTCCAGTCTTTCGGGAAAACCTGGAGCGCTGCGAAAAGCTCCTGAAAAAACACAAGGCATTTTCAAGCCTGTCCCTCCTGAAGGTGCTGCGACAGGAATCCGACGCAAAAGCAAATGGTGTTGATTACCATTTGGAAGACACGAACCTGGCCCAGCCGCTGTTGTTTGCGCTGGAAGTATCGCTTGCCCAGATGTGGCGAGCGCTGGGGATCGAGCCGGCTGCACTTCTGGGTCACAGCCTCGGCGAATACGCCGCTGCCTGTGCTGCTGGAGTCTATTCCATTGAAGAAGGCCTGGAGCTGGTGCTGGCGCGCGGCCGGGCCATGCACACTGCATGTCCTCCAGGCGCCATGCTGGCCTGCTTCGCCACGGCAGAGGAAGTCGGACGCATTCTGGAATTGTCGAATGGAAATGGCAATCAACCGGCTATTACGGTGGCGGCTATCAATGGGCCGGTGAATGTGGTCCTGTCCGGCACGCCGGCCGGCATCCAGCAGGCGGCGGGAATGCTGCAGCAGCGCAACATTGCCAGCCGACTGCTCCGCGTTCCGCGCGCCTTCCATTCGCCGTGGATTGAACCGGCCTTGCCCATTCTCGAAAAGGCCGCTGGCGCGGTTTCGCACGAGAACCCGCGCTGGCCGCTCGTTTCCAATGTGACCGGGACCTTCCACGCCGGCCCCATCTGTCCCGAATACTGGCTCCAGCATGCTCGTCGACCGGTCCAATTCCAGGCGGGCCTCGATTCGTTGCTCGGCATGGGAATCACCCATTTCCTGGAGATCGGCCCCGAGGCCATGCTCTGCCGGCTCGGGAAAGCTTACCCACCTGCGGCAGCAGCCCAGTGGCTGCCTTCCCTTCAGGCGGGCGAGGATGGTTGGAATGTCGTCCTCAGAAGCACTGCTCGGTTGTATGTTGATGGCGCGACGATTCACTGGCCCGAACTGGGCCGGGGCACCAACCCGCGCCGCGTCGTGCTGCCGACCTATCCATTTCAGCGGCAGCGATTCTGGATCGAAGAGCCTGTCTGCGGCGAAAATGAAACTGCAACCAGCACCAACACACGTTCTTCAACGGCCATCCGCTGGCTGCCGCGGTCGAACTGGGGACAGCAGTTACCACGATGGAGTTTAACAGAAACGGTCAACGTGTCCGGTCTCGTTCAAGGTTTGGCCGGAGCTGTGGCCCGGCTTCAGGCGAAACACAATCTGGAACGGTTTGCCGGTCTCCGGCAAGAATTCGATCGGCTGACGACACGCTACCTTGTGGAAACCTTCCGCAAGCTCGGTTGGACTCCGGAAGCGGGCGCTCGGGTCAACGCCGAAAGTCTGGGACAAACGCTTGGGATTCTCCCACGCTATCAACGACTGCTGAGCCGGCTGCTTACCATGGGGACGGAGGACGGCTTGCTGATCCGAGAAGGCGACGTTTGGATCGTCACATGCTGGCCTCCGCTCGAGCCCGCAGCGGAATTTCACCAGAAACTCCACGCCCGGTTCCCGGCTTTCGATGCGGAACTGACCCTTGCTCATCGCTGCGCGATCAACATGGCAGCCGTTATGAAGGGAAGCGGCGATCCGCTTGAGATCTTGTTTGGCGAGGAGGCGGTCAAAGTCACCGAACGACTTTACGAAAAGTCTCCGGTGGCGAGCTTTTACAATGAACTCCTGGCGGAGGCGGTTGATGCTCTGGTGACCGCCCTTCCCAATGGTCGGCCCATTCGCATCCTCGAACTGGGAGCCGGAACCGGTGGAACCACAGCCCATGTTGCGCCCCGGTTGCCCGCGGACCGTGCCGAGTTCCTTTTCAGCGACGTCTCCAATGTGTTCCTGGCGCGCGCCAAAGAAAAGTTTGCCGGCTTCCCCTTCCTCCAGTACCGCTTGCTCGACCTGGAAAAGGACCTTGCAGGTCAGGGATTTGCCGATGGGCAATTCGACCTGATTATTGCAGCCAATGTCCTTCATGCCACCAGGGATATTCGCCGGAGCTTGCGGCAAGCGAACCGGCTTCTGGCCCCGGGGGGCCTGTTCTTCCTGCTGGAAAGCACGAAGCGGCATCGGCTGCTGGATATTATCTTCGGCCTGACCGAAGGGTGGTGGCAATTCACCGATACGGAATTGCGGCCGGACCATGCGCTCCTTTCTCCCGAGCGCTGGTTACAAGTGCTCGACCAGGAAGGATTCGAGCCTCTGCTGGTGCCGCATGTGGCCGAGGATCAATCCATCTTCGTCGGCAAGAAGCTTGGAGGGCGGGCGTGTGATGCGCGCGAGCCGGTGGAAGTTTCCAACGGGATCCATCAAAGCCTGGTGGCGATCACGGCAAATGCAGAGCGTGCCCGAATCCTAACGGCGAGTTTTTGTGACCCGGAATCTCCAATTATTCTGCGTCCCGGAGATTCTCTTGACGCAGTTTTCCAACGTGTGAACTCCCGCTATCCCGGA
>Ga0066903_100002822_pt1 | contig 13833 bp, 12 predicted proteins | sample PanSoiMetaGPlot1_FD_67491 | JGI IMG/M metagenome (GOLD analysis project Ga0066903, IMG submission 67491) | Tropical forest soil microbial communities from Panama analyzed to predict greenhouse gas emissions - Panama Soil - Plot 1 (version 2) | ecosystem: Environmental > Terrestrial > Soil >... | reverse complement strand
GACGCGCGCCTACGGCATCACCTCGCCGCTCGGGTACACCGGCACCAGCGGCGACACAACCTTCCACTGGGTCCAGACGTCGTGGTTGATCGTCGTATCGGCGCTCGCGGCCGCGATCTGGTGGCGGTTCGATCGCGATCCCGCTCGTGACGCCGTGGTCGAGAAATGGTTCCGGCTGTTCGTTCGCTTCGCGCTGGCGGCGCAGATGTTCTATTTCGGCATGGCGAAAGTGATTCCCACGCAGTTTCCAGCGCCGTCACTCGTCACGCTGGTCGAACCGGTCGGCAATCTGTCGGCCTCGGAGCTGCTCTGGACGTTCATCGGCGCGTCGACGCGGTACCAGATGTTCACCGGCTGGGCCGAAGTGGCGGCCGGCGTGCTGCTCATCATTCCGCGAACGACGACAATCGGGGCCGGCGTGGCGCTCGCCGACATGATCCAGGTGTTCGCGCTCAACATGGCCTATGACGTCGGCCTGAAACAGATCTCCTTCCACTTGATCCTGATGTCGCTCGTCCTGCTGGCGCCTGACGCTCGCCGCTTCGTCGACGTCTTCGTTCTGGATCGCGCGCCCGGACCATCACCTCACCGTTCACTCTTCGCCACGAGCCGCGCCAATCGTCGCGCGCTCGTCGCGCAGATGGTCTTCGGTGCCTACCTGCTCGTGATGTTCACGCGATTGGCATTCACCTTCTGGTCGGCGCCCGGTGGGCCGGGAAGCCCGCGGTCGCCGTTGTACGGGATCTGGGACGTCGCACGTCTCTCGATCGACGGCCAGGTTCGGCCGTCGGCGCTGAACGACTACGATCGCCGCTGGCGGCGGGTCATCTTCGACGCATCCGACATGATGATCTTCCAGCGCACCGACGATTCGTTCGCGCACTACCCTGCCTCGATCGACTCGGGCACAGCATCGATCGCCCTCACAAAAGGGAACAGCCGGACCTGGCGATCGACGTTCACGTTCACGCAGCCGAACGACGAGCAGCTGATTTTGGACGGCGAGATGGACCAGCACACGATTCATCTCGAGCTGCAGCGCGTCGATCTGGATGCCTTCCGGCTGTTGAACAATCGCTTCCGATGGGTGCGGCCGCCCGACGCCTCCGGCGGCTGAAGCAGCGAGCTCTGCCCGTATAATTCCCACCACCATTTTGAGCGTCGGTCCCGGCACACGATTCGGTCCGTACGAAATCCAGGTCCTCCTTGGCGCGGGTGGAATGGGGGAAGTTCATCGCGCTCGTGATTCCCGACTGAAGCGAGACGTCGCGATCAAGGTCCTGCCCGACTCGCTGGCGCACGAACCGGAGCGGTTCGAGCGCTTTCAACGCGAAGCCGAGTTCCTCGCGACGCTCAACCATCCGAACATCGCCGCCGTCTACGGCCTCGAACAATCCGATGGCTTCACCGGCATCGTCCTCGAGCTGGTCGAGGGCGACACGCTCGCGGACCTGATCGGCCGTGGCCCGATCCCTATCGAAGAGGCGCTCGCGATCGCTCGCCAGATCGCCGATGCGCTCGAGGCCGCGCACGAGAAAGGGATCGTCCATCGCGATCTGAAGCCGGCCAACGTGAAGGTGACCCGCGACGGACAGGTCAAGGTGCTCGACTTCGGCCTGGCGGCCGCCGCGCCCGATCCGAGCCGCTCGAATGTGAACGTCTCGCACTCGCCGACGCTGACACTGGCGGCAACGCAGGCCGGCGTCGTCCTCGGCACCGCCGGCTACATGTCGCCCGAGCAGGCAGCGGCCAAACCGGTCGACAAGCGCGCCGACATCTGGTCGTTCGGCGTCGTGCTGTGGGAAATGCTGACGGGACGGAAGCTGTTCGAGGGCGAAACGATTTCGCACACGCTCGCTGACGTGCTGCGCGCGCCTGTCGATTTCGATCGACTGCCGCCACACACGCCTCCAGCCATCGCGGACCTCGTCCGGCGCTGCCTCGATCGCGACGTCAAAACGCGATTGCGCGACATCGGCGAGGCGCGGGTCACCATCGACAAAGCCCGCAGCACACCGCCGCAGATCGAGGCGGATCGCCGTGCCACGCAGCGGCGGCCCGCGTGGGACCGCGCCCTGCCGTGGGCAACGGCCGCTGCTGCGATCGCGACGACAGGTGTCCTGCTCGTCGTCATCGGGCAACGGCGCACGCCAGCCCTGCTCGCGCCCATGCGCGTCGAGGCGAAGCTCGGCGCCGACGTGTCGCTCGTCGTCAATCAGGGCGCCGCTGCCGTGCTGTCGCCCCGCGGCGACACGCTCGCCTTCGTCGCGCAGCGCGGCAACGACCGCCTGCTGTTTCTGCGCCACCTCGATCAACTGCAGGCCGAAGCGCTTGCAGGGACGGCGGGCGCGTTCGCGCCGTTCTTCTCTCCCGATGGCGAGTGGATCGCGTTTTTCGCCGACGGCCAGTTGAAGAAGATCTCGGCGCGCGGCGGCGCGCCGATCGCCTTGTGCCAGGCGCCTAACGCACGCGGCGGCAGCTGGGCCGACGACGGCACCATCGTCTTTCAGCCGACCAATTCTCCCAACTCGGGATTGGTGCGCGTGTCGTCCGGGGGAGGGAAACCCGAAACGTTGACGACGATCGGCGACGGCGAGGTGACCCAGCGCTGGCCGCACGTGTTGCCGGGCAGCAAAGCCGTCCTCTACTCCGGGCACACCGCCACGACAGCGTGGGACGACGCGAGGGTCACGCTTCAGGTGTTACCCAATGGTCCGCGGCGGATTCTGCAGCGGGGTGGATACTTCGCGCGGTACGTGCCGAGCGGGCACATCCTCTACATCCACGAATCGACCCTGTTCGCGATGCCGTTCGACCTCGATCGGCTCGAAGTCACCGGGCAGGCCGTGCCAGTGCTCGAAGGCGTGAACAGCACGCCCGCCGGCGGCGCCGCGGGATCGGCGCAGTTTTCCGTGTCCGATACCGGCGTGATCGCCTATTCAACCGGACAGAGTCCCGGCGTCGACGCGCCGATCGTGTTCCTGGATCGCGCGGGCCACACCGCTCCGCTTCGTCCGACGCCGTCGAACTGGAGCAGCCCGGCGTTTTCGCCGGACGGCTCGCGCCTCGCCCTCGACATCTTCGATGGAAAGAAGACCGACATCTGGATCTACCAGTGGATGCGCGATACGTTGACGCGGCTCACCTTCGAGGCCGGACGCGAAGAAAAGCCGGTGTGGACTCCGGACGGCCAGCGCGTGGTATTCAGCTGGTCGCCACCGGGGCAGCCGTTCAACCTGTACTGGCGCCGCGCCGATGGAACAGGCGAGACTCAGCGGCTCACCGAAAGCACGAACGAACAGACTGCCTGGTCGTGGCATCCCGACGGAAAAGTGCTGGCGTTCATCCAGCAAGAGCCCGGTCGTTTTTCCGACATCATGCTGCTGACCGTCGACGGCGACGAGGCAACCGGATGGAAGCCGCGAACGCCGACGGTGTTCCTCAACAGTCCGGCATCGGAACGCAATCCCGCATTTTCGCCGGACGGCAAGTGGATCGCCTACACCTCGAACGAGTCATCACGCGACGAGGTGTACGTGCGTCCGTTTCCCGGTCCAGGCGGGAAGTGGCAGGTGTCGACCGACGGCGGCGACTACCCGGCGTGGTCACCGACGAAACGGGAGCTCTATTACGGCGCGCCGCCGGTGTTCATGGCCGTACCGTACAGCACCGATGGCAGCTCGTTCCGCGCCGAGCGACCCGTGGCGCTGACCGATGTGGCCGTCGGCCGACGACCACGGTGGTCCAACATGGCCGTTCACCCCGATGGACAACGCTGGGCCGCGGCAGCGGGCGCCAATGAATCGGCGACCAAACTGGACTCGGTGAAGCTGATGTTCAATGTCTTCGACGAGCTGCGCCGGCTCGCACCGCCGCGCCGCTGATCGACAAAAGGAGATCGGACCGATGAGAAAAGCAATCCTGTTGATCGTCGCACTGACCGTCATCGCAGCTGTCGCAGATCCCCGCGCGCAGCAGGCCGGCTTCAAGCGGACGGTGATCCAGCAGGGCGACCTGTCGATACCCGGGCGCGAGGTCGTGACCGCGATCGCCGAGTTCCAGGGCAAGGCCACTGTCGGCCGCCACACGCATCCTGGCGAGGAAGTCGGCTACGTGCTCGAAGGCACGATTCTCCTCGAGCAGGAAGGCAAACCCGCTGTCACGCTTTCAGCCGGTAAGACCTTCCTGATCCCACCCAACACGGTCCACAACGCGACCAACACCGGCTCGTCGGTCGCGCGCGTGCTGGCGAACTACATCGTCGAGAAAGGCAAGCCCGTCGCGACGCCGGTCGCCGCGAAGTAACCGACGCTTCGTCAGTTCTTTTCGTACACCAACCTCGCGCTGGCCACGCCCGACGCCGCGGTCGTGGTCAGCGTCCGTCCATCGGCCGAAATCGCCATCTGCTCGGTCGCGACGACCACGCCGTCGATCTTCTGGGTGACCTCGCACGTGCGATCGTCACGGCAGCGGATGCCGTTGGTCAGCGCCACCTCGACGCCCTGTACTGGATGGTCGACGCCGTCGAACTTCCCCGTCCATTCGAGATGCAGGATGCCGCCCCGCAGTCGTACGAGGTCGTCGACGATCGTGACGGCTCCGCCATCGGCAGGCGCGATCCTGCGTCGTCCCTTCTTGTACGGAAGCGGATCGGGCCGGTAGGCCGACCGGGCGACGTTCAGCGTCCACGTGCCGACCCAGGGCGACGACGCATCGTCTGCCGACAGGCCGGCGGCCAGCGCCGCATGGATGGCGAGTGCAAGCAGGGCGCGTATGAACGGGCGCAACCGGTCCTGGGGCGCGCGCTTAGGGTGTGACCGCTACCTTGACGAGCGCGTTCGTCCAGCAGCAGAGGAACCCGCCGCCCCCGACACCTGAGAAGTCGTTGGCGGTCACGTGCAGCGCGTAGTCGCCGGGCGCGTCGAACTTGACTGTTGCCGTCGCCTTGCCGCTGTACGGCTGATCGACGGCGCCGCCTTTGAGAGTGTCGAGCGCCGGCCGCGGCTTGTCGAACGCGACGCCGCCGGCGCCGCGAAACTTCGACCAGGTGAGCGTCACAGGCGGCCGCGGCCTCGACAGCGGCACGCTGGAATTGTTGGTGAAATGGGCGTCGTCGTCGGCCCAGAGTGGAAGCGCGAGCGGCGCGGCCACGGACGTCGTCCGGGAGACGGCTTTGGCCAGCTGCGCGATCGGACCCTGAATCGCGGCGGCGTTCGCCTCGAACAAGTGGAGCACCGGCGGCGTGTTGTGAACGGACGCCTCGACGAAGGGATCGATCACGTAGTCGGGCACCATCCGAAGCGGAATGCTGTTGGTTTCGCCGTTAACGACGAGCGTCCAGGTCAGCTTCTGCTGCGCCCCAAAGTCCTTCGGCACGGTGACCACAAAAAGTCCCTGCTGCCGGCCGGGCAGAAAGTGCGTGGGCTGACCCATGTCGGGCCCGCCGGGTTCGATGCGGTTGTTGGGGCCGATCGGGACGTCGATCTCCCGCGCGCGGTTCCGGTTCAAGTAGCCGACGAGAAAACTGTGCGAGCCGTCGGCGTTGTCGAACCAGCCATCGTAGGCGGGCGTCACGCCCGAGCCGAATGCTTTGGGCGGTTCATCGGCCGGCTGCTGCGCGGCCACGAGCACACCCGCGGCCAGTCCGATCACCGCACAGGTGCGGGCGGTCCATCGAGCGACGCGCATCTAGTCCTGGCTCTGCGCGACGGTAATCGCCTTCCGCTGCTTGAGGAGATCCTGGTACTCCGTGTCGGAGAGGTAGACGACGTTGATCCAGGCATGCGCCATCTCGTCCACCGTGCGCTCGCCGTAGCCGACCCACTGATCCGGATCCGGATTGTTCTTGTTTGCGCGCGTGTTGTCGTACCACGCGCTGACGTGGATGATGGTGCCCTTCGGCAGCACCGGCGCCGCGTCGTCGGCGTAGATGTAGTTGGTCATCCAGTTGAAGTTGAAGTTGCCGACGTAGCTGACGACCTGACGGCTGCCGTCCGGCAGAATCGCTTCCACCTTCATCGCCTTGCCGCGCAGATGGAAGTGCGGCTGGAAGTTCTCGAGGAGCGCGTTCTCCTTGAGCACCGTGAAGCCTTCCGTGTGCGCGAACGAGTTGGGCGGGATGTCGAGCATCTTCGACCGGTCGATGCCCGTGAAGCCAATCAGATAGCTGCGGTGCTTCGGCTCCTGGCCTTTCGGATAGAACCAGAGCGCGATTTCCGATCCGCCGGTGATGTCCTCTTCAGCGGCGTGGATGTGCTGATCCCAGGATATCTTCTCGCCGGGCAGCAGGAGCTTGCCAGTGTCGGGACGGTACAGGTCGTAGCCCTTCCCGATGGCCCACTCCATCAGCTGCGGCCGGCGCTCGACGAGCGCGTCGGCGCCGTCGGCCGTCCGATTGCTCGCGGTCCCGCGATTGATGGCATCGGGATCGTTGTTGAGAACGAGATAGGCGATCGAGTGATGGATGATCTGCCGCGCCTTCAACGAGCTCGGGCGGATTTCCACCATCTTCACCCACTTGGCTTCGGTAATCGGAATGTCGTTCGTCGTCCGCCACCACACGTCCTGATGGCGGGCGGGCATGGTGTAGTCGGCTGAGCGGATCACGAGATCGGGCTGGCCGAACCCGTCGCGCACGCCCTGCCACTCGTTGCTCGTCGTGAGCGGCGTGGGCGCCGGCATGTCCTTCGGATCGCCTTGCGGCGCGCCGGCATCGACCCAGCGGACGATGGTGTCGATCTGCTCATCCGTGAGCGACATGTCGTTCTTGAACTTCTGCACGCCGACGCTGGGATCGATGTGCCACGGCGGCATCTGCCGCGCGGCGACGCGCTGGCGGATGGAGCGCGCCCAGGGCCGTGCGTCCTCATATGTGATGAGCGACATCGGCGCGATCGAATTGGGCTGGTGGCACGCCTGGCACTTCGCCTGAAGGATGGGGGCAACATGCTTGCTGAAGGTGACCGGTTCGCGCCCGTCTGCCGCAACGGCCGGCGCAGCCACGACCAACAGCGTTCCGAATCCGACGACAGCCGCCCGAACCCGCCGCCGCAGTGCGCCTCCGCTCATGACCGCCTCCTCGAAATGGCCGCCGGGAGAGGGTACCAATTATAAGGCGGGCCGGGACGGCCTGAAGGCCGTCCCCTACCTCGGCGCTACTTTTTCCTGGGCCCTGGCGCCGCTGAGCACGTTGCGAATCGAGTAATTCCCCTCGTGGCAGGCGTATTCGAAGATCACATAATCGGGCACGCCGAGCATCGGGATCATCGCCGTCCACGGGCGCGTGTAGGTCACGGGATCGTCGACGGTGAACCGGTAGTCGATCCGGTCCGGAGCCACGCGCGTGAACCGCTCGGTCGCGCGCAACCGCTCCGGCGCCGAAGGGAACCTGAGCACCGTGCGCGGGCTGTAGTTGGTCGTTTCGATGACGAGCGTGTCGTTGTCCCAGTGGCCGCGCGAACTGCCGTTCCACTGCCGGATGGACTGGCCGAGCGGCGGCCGGCCGTCGAGCGGGACGCCGCGGACGTCGTGGATGTTCTCGTCGAGGATGGCCACGTAGCCGGGCGTCTGGAAGATCTGGTAGGTGTTGTTGTAGCCCGTCGGCAGCGGCGGCACGCCGTGATAGGTGATGCACCGCTCCTGCAGCGGCCGCTCCTCCCAGGAGTCGTACTCGTGCTCTGCCTGGTGCTGCGCGATCGACGCCTGCCGGCGGCGTCCTTCTTCGGTCATCGGCGGCAGCCTCCCATCCGGCGGATCGATGATGAGCGAGGTGCGGCCGGTCGACTTCCCGCGGTCGTACCAGTACGCGTTGTAGGCTCTCGCGAGATCGGCCTCGGCGGTTCCGTCGCGGCGGTCGGCGCCCGAGCGCGCCTCCTCGTTGACCCGCGCAACCTCGGCGTCGCTCAGCGTGTCGCGGCCAGTCTGGTCCGCCGGCCGCTCGAGCGGTGTGACGGTCGCGTACGACCACTTGCCCTGCAGGTCGGGCTCGCCCCACGACGTGCGAGGCGGCGTCCATTTCTTCGCGGGCGATGCGGGTTTTGGTTGAGCGGTGGCACTCTGGCCGACGATGCGCGCGCGCGTCACCGTCGCCACGACGAGGACCGAAACAATCGCCAGTACAGCCGCAATGCGATGGCGCATGTGGACCTCCGAACAGGGAGCATTATAGGAGGCTCTCGTACTCGGGGCTCGGGGCTCGGGAATTAGATCTACTCGTCTGACAGGGCGAGGTAGAACACCACCGGCGTGACGACCAGGAGCAGCCCGACGGCACCGAGCGCCATGGCCTCGAGCGGGCCGATCATCGGGAGCGCGCGCGGCCAGAGCGCGCCGCGCCACAGCCACGCCACGCGCAGGACTGCCGCGAGCACGGCGACCACAGCCGCCGCCGCGAAGCCTTCGACGACGGTCAGCGGCCGAGAAACGGTACGCATCGCTTCTTCGCGCGCGCGCATCTCCGCCCGCCACCACACCTGTCCCGACGGCGCCACCACGGCCTCCGACCACGCGGCGTCGTGGTCGGCCGACAGTGCCTGCGCGACCACGGCGAGGTCCGCACAGATGGTGCAGTGCGCGACGTGCGCCGCGAGATCCGGCGGCAGGCGATCGGGCCACCGTGCCGCGGCCACCGCGTCGAGGACATCCGACTCGCGGGAACACTCGACGGCGTTCATCGGGTCCTCTCCGCTGTCGGTACCTGACGCAACAGCGCGGCCAGCCGGCGCCGCGCGCGAAACAGCATGATCTTCACGCTGCCTTTCCGGACGCCGAGTGCGGACGCGATTTCGTCGTGCGAGCGGCCGTCCGCGTACGCCAGCCACAACAGCTCGCGCTCGCGACGCTTCAGCCGCGCCATCGCCCGCGCCAGATCGGCGCGCCGCTCGGTCTCGCGCGCCACGTCGTCCGGCGCCGCCAGCGCGTTCGCTTCGTGATCCCCCGGCACTTGCACCATCACGGCGCGAGGCCGCCTGCCGCGGTCGCGCAGCAGGTTCGTGACGATGCGGAACAGATAGTTGCGCCGATGCGTTTCGTCTTCGAGGGGGCGATCGGCGCGGAGGAAACGGTAGTACGCCTCCTGCAGCAGGTCATCGGCAGCCGCGGTGTCGCCGGTCACGCGCGCGGCATACGTCCAGACGGCGCGCGCCGTACGATCGTAGAACGCGCGGAACGTCTCTTCGTCCATCTGGAGCCGGTCGACCGCCTGGTCTGCGACGGCGTGCAGACGCTCGAGGTCGGTGACGGTCAGATCACGCGCGAACATGCGCTCCCATCATGCCCCAACTTCCGAATCGCCCGCGGCAGCCGACCGCGGAAACAGGCCCAGGCGCTGCGAGATGCCGAACGCGAGGGCGGCCGACGCGATGAACCCGACGCCGACGGCAACCGCGACAGCGCCGAGCACGAACAGCGGGATGTCGACGCCGTAGCTTTGTGTCTCGGCCAGGCGGCGGCTGACGAGCAGCAGGCCGGCGCCGCCAAACCCGACGACCGCGCCCGCCTGCAATGAGAACAGGATGCGTGAGACAGGCGCGGACAGCGGCCGCGCCGCCGTGCTGACCGAAATGGGTGCGCCCTCGAGAAACCGTCGGCCTGCAGCCGATTGCACGTAGGCGATGATGTCCTGGTTCGACGTCAGGCGGTCCATCAGCTTCGCGTGCGCCTCGGTCTGGACTTTCGAGAGCCGGAGCCACCGGCGATGCTCGCTGAGCGTGCGCAGCAGCCAGCCGATGGTGCTGGCGACACCGAGCACGCCGAGCAACACAAACAACCCTTCGAAGGTCTCTTTGATCGCCCACGGCACCGAGTTGGCGGCCTCACTCCTCATGAAGCCGTCGAGTCCGATGTTGCTGGGACCGAGAAAGAACGACGGGTTGTGCGCGATTTCCTGGTGCTGCGCGAGGAAGTCCGAGAGTCCGCCGTACGGGGCGAGATAACTCTCGTTGACGAGCAACGACGGGTCGAGCCGCAGCACCACCGCCACCGACGGCGGATACTGCTGCAGCAGCTGCCCGAACTGACGCTGAATCTCCCGCCAGTCGTCAGGGGGAGCGCTGCGGCGGTCCGGCGCGCTTTCAGCGCGGGGCGCGTTCTCCGAGCGAGCGCGGCCGCGCGCGGGAGTCTGGGCTGACGCGGCCTGGGTGGCGACCGCCACGAGGGCCATGACGGCGAGCGGTCGTTTCATACCAGCTATTACGGGGGAGCAGGCCCCCGGTTAACAGCCGGCTCGACGATGGGCTATGCGCTGCGCCCGCCGGCGAGCTGCCCCAGCAGCTCACTGATGTCGAGCGTCACGCTCGCGTAGGTGATCTTCCCGCCCCGGATCTCGATGACCTCGCGATGCCGGACGTGCACGTGGATGTTCGTCGCCTCGAAGCGCCCGTACGACCCCAGGTCGAGCGTCCCGCGATGCGTGCCCGTTGCCACCAGCTCCACCTCGTAGATCGTGTCGCCGACGCTGGTTACGCTGATCACCTCGATCCTGGCATCGGGAAAGGCGTGGATTGATCGCTCCGCGGACTCGACATAGGCGTTGCCGCCGCGCTGAGGAGAACCGCCAAACGGCGCGTGCTCGACAACCGCGTCCTCGGCGAACAGCTCCCCTGCTTCGCTAAACCGGCGCTGGTTATATAGATCGTAGTACGCGCGGATAATCGGGTTCGGGAGCTCAGCCATGGGTCCCGATCTATCGTATCGGCCGAACCGCGGCCCGGCATGCAGGTCCGGGTTACGGGCGCGCCGCGACGCCGCGACGGGTCTCTGCGTCAGTCGTCGTCGCGGTAGACCCGCTCGACGTAGATGCCCGTGCCGCCTCCGACCTCGATCGATCGGTACGTGAAGCACGTGATGGCGGAAGACCCGATTCTGCGGATCGCGCTCTTGACCCGCGGCGAGAAGCCCGGCGCCACCAGCAGCAGCCGCGGCGGCGCGTCGGCATCCACGGTCCACGACGGATAGAGGCGCTGGACGAGCGGCAGGTTGCGCGACACCCAGTCGACGTGGCTCATCCCGCGAGTGAGCAGGCTGTCGCTCGCGTGCGTGTCCACGTCGACGATGGCGAACCGATGCGAACGATCGACGGCGGCAAGATCGAACGCGTCGTCGGGCGCGATCTGCACGCCCTGCGCAATCGCCTGCAGCCCCTCCTCGAGCGCCGTGCGGCATTCGCACAACGTGGCCACCAGCTGCGCTCTCAGGAGCGGATCCCCGGGCCTCAACACCGCGACGCCCGCGCGCATCACAGGACGCAAGGGCGCCGGCTCGGCCGCCGGCGCCGCGGCGGGCTCCCCGTGTCGCGGCGAGGATCCCGAAAAGAAATGGTGCGCGACATCGTCCAATCCGCGTCCGAGCGCTCTGGGGCCCTGCCCTGCCGCAGCCTTGCGCTCGTCGTCGCCGCTCATCGCATCGCCTCGTCGCCGCTCAGCACCAGCACCGAATTGTGTCCGCCGTACGGTGCGGGCTCGGTGTCGGGATTCGTCGGATCGCTCTGCCAGGAGCCGTCGACGACGTAGCGGTAGCGGTAGCGACCTGGTTCGAGCTTCACCACTGATGTCCACACGCCGTCGGCCGCGCGCATGTCGCTGCCGTCGAGCGACCAGCCGTTGAAGTCGCCGACCAGCTGAACACGCGTGGCATGTGGCGCCTGAAGCGCGAACACGACGCCGTCGGACGTTCGGCTCACGGGCTCAGACGCAGGCGTCGTCGTGACCTCAGTCCGCCGTTCGGACGGCCGTTCCATCGCGATCACTTCCGCCGCAAGCGCTTCGTAATCCTCGAACCCGGTGCATCGTGTGGCGTAACCGGTGATCGGCAGTCCGTGGCTGGCGGCTTCGGCCAGCTTGATGCTGTGGCGAATCACCGCGGTGAAATGGCGCCCCTCGAAGTGTTTCCGAATCTCGTCGGCCACGTCGCGGATGAACGGCGTCCGGCCGGTGTACAGCGTCACGAGCGCGCGCATCGCGATCGCGTGACCGGTCTGCCGCTCGACGAGATCGAGTGTTTCGAGGACCTTCGCGATGCCGTGCAGCGAGAAGAAGCTCGGATCGACGGGGACGATGGCTTCAGAGCAGGCGATGAGTGCGTTGAACGTGAGCAGGCTCACCTGGGGCGGACAGTCGATGATCGCGTAGTCGTACTGCGGTTCGACTTCGCTCAGGATGTCGGCGAGCAGACGCTCGCGGCCGGGCACACCCGCGAGCTGCTCCGGCAGCGCGCTGAGCGTGATGTCGGACGGCGCGACGTCGAGGTTGGTGTGCACCCGACGTGTGACATCCGCAAGCGTGATCGAACGTCCGTTGATGCGTTGCACCAGCACATCGGCGATCGTGCCGGCGCCGTCGGGAGCCGTCGTCAACAGCCCGAGGGTCGCATGTCCCTGCGGATCCATGTCGACGAGCAGTGTCCTGCGTCCCTCAACCGCGAGAAACGCGGCGAGGTTGATGGCCGTGGTGGTCTTGCCGCATCCGCCCTTTTGGTTGACGACCGCGATCGTTCGCATCGCGCACTCCTTCCGCGAGAGGGTCCGTCGCGTCCGGACCGAACTCCGTCGGGCTTCAGATCTGGATATGGAGGGTCACGGGAGAGTAACAAATCGTCGAGCTGCAGGCAACAATAAGTAGGGGCAGCCGGGAAGCCTTCCCCCCACATTTTGTGGTTATTGCTGAGCTCAGCCGCTGGCCCGCCAGCCCCTCGGCCGCGAGTCGTATACTCTCGCGCGATGCCGCACAACGACCCCCAGAAGAATGTCTCGCGCCGTGAGGTGCTGCGCACGACCGCACTCGGCTCGCTTGCGCTCGCCGCCGGCGTCGACAACGTGTTCGCCCAGGCGCGGACGCCGCCAAATATCGTCTTCATCATGGCCGACGACCTGGGCTACGCCGACGTGGGCTGCTACGGCCGCACGGATCTGAAGACGCCGAACATCGATCGCATCGCCGCCCGCGGCGTGCGCTTCCTTCAGGGTTACGCCAACTCCGCCGTCTGCTCGGCCACCCGCACGGCGCTCATGACAGGCCGGTACCAGTACCGCCTCCGCGTCGGCCTCGAGGAACCGCTCGGCGGCAACATGATCGGCCTGCCGCCGGAGCAGCCGACGCTGCCGTCGCTGCTGAAAGCCACGGGATACGGCACCACGCTCGTCGGCAAGTGGCACCTCGGCGGCCTGCCCAACTTTGGCCCGCTCAAGAGCGGCTACGAGCACTTCTACGGGTTCCGCGGAGGCGGCCTCGACTACTACCGTCACACGCCGGGCAGCGGACCGAACGAGGATCTCTGGGACGACGACATGCCCATCCACCAGGTGGGGTACCTGACGGATCTGCTCGGTGCACGCGCCGTCGACGTGGTCAACGGGTACGCGAAGGCGAGACAGCCGTTCCTTCTGAGCCTGCATTTCAACGCGCCGCACTGGCCGTGGGAAGCGCCGGGCGACGAGGCAGAATCCGAGCGCCTGCGTGCGCGCGGGCGCGGACTGGCGCACTACGACGGCGGGTCGCAGAAGACCTATCAGAAGATGATCGAGACGATGGACGCCCAGATCGGCCGCGTCCTCCAGGCGCTCGAGGCCGGCGGCCTGACGACCAACACCCTCGTCATCTTCACGAGCGACAACGGCGGCGAGCGGTTCGCCGCGACGTGGCCGTTCACCGGCAGGAAGACGGAGCTGCTCGAGGGCGGGCTGCGGATTCCCTCGATCATCTCGTGGCCGGCGCAGCTGCCGCAGGGACGGACGAGCGATCAGGTCTCGATCACGATGGACTGGATGCCGACGCTCCTCGCCGCGGCGGGGGCGGCGCCGGATCCGCGGTTTCCGCTGGACGGCATCAACCTCCTGCCGAT
>Ga0066903_100002821_pt1 | contig 13835 bp, 11 predicted proteins | sample PanSoiMetaGPlot1_FD_67491 | JGI IMG/M metagenome (GOLD analysis project Ga0066903, IMG submission 67491) | Tropical forest soil microbial communities from Panama analyzed to predict greenhouse gas emissions - Panama Soil - Plot 1 (version 2) | ecosystem: Environmental > Terrestrial > Soil >... | reverse complement strand
CGCGGCTTCGCCACGCTCATCGATGCGCACACCTTGACCGTCGCGCTCGCGGCCGGCGGCGAAGAGCGCGTCCGGTTCGAGCACGCGATCCTTGCCACGGGTTCGGTGCCCGCCGTCCCGCCCTCACTCAAGCTGGACGATCCGCGCGTCATGGACTCGACCGCGGCGCTCGATCTGCCCGACATCCCGAAGTCGCTGCTCGTCGTCGGAGGCGGCTACATCGGGCTGGAGCTGGGTTCCGTCTATGCCACGCTCGGCAGCGCGGTGACCGTGGTGGAAATGACCGATGGACTTCTGCCGGGAGCCGATCGCGATCTGGTCGACGTCCTCGCCAGGCGGGTCACGCAGACGATGAAGAGCGTGATGCTGAAGACGCGCGTCGTCCGGATGCAGGCCGGGTCGGCGGGCATCCGCGTCTCCTTCGAGGGGCCGTCGGGCCCGCTGCCCGAGCAGACGTTCGATCGCGTGCTGGTTGCCGTCGGCCGGCGGCCGAATGCCGCCATCCCGGGCCTGGACCGCACGCGCGTACAGGTCAACGCCCGCGGCTTCATCGTGGTCGATGAGCAGATGCGCACCGCCGAGCCCTCCATCTTCGCCATCGGCGACGTCGTCGGCGAGCCGATGCTGGCGCACAAGGCGTCGCACGAAGGACGCGTCGCCGTCGAAGTCATGGCCGGGGAAAACGTCGCGTTCCAGCCTCGCGCGATTCCCGCGGTCGTCTTTACGGATCCCGAGCTGGCGTGGGCCGGCCTCACAGAGACGCAGGCGCAGAAACAAGGGCGTCAGGTGGCGGTCGCAAAGTTTCCGTGGGGGGCGTCGGGCCGCGCGATCACGCTCGATCGCGTCGACGGCCTGACGAAGCTGATCTTCGACCCCGCTACCGAGCGGATTCTCGGCGTCGGCCTCGTCGGCGCCGGCGCGGGCGAACTGATTGCCGAGGGCGTGCTCGCCATCGAGATGGGCGCCAACGCCACCGACCTCAAACTGTCGATTCACGCGCATCCGACGCTCACCGAAACAGTCATGGAGTCGGCCGAGGTGTTCTTCGGCCAGGCGACCCACGTCTATCGGCCGAAGCGCGGCTAGCCGAAGTACGCACGTCGAGCGCAGCTCGCGCGTCCTCCGACGAGGCGACGGTCGCGTCCCGATCATCCGATCGATGCCGGAGCTCGCCTCTCACACGGTCCCCGATGTGCTCCGCGGCCGCAGTCTCGAATTGCTCGCCGCGTTCGCCGACGCAGTTCCGGAAGCCGATGCGCGAGTACAGACGCGCCAGGGATCGCTCGTCGACTACCTGGGGTGACGAGGCGATCTCGACGACGTGCTGGAGTTCGTGGGCGACGATCGAGGCGACGCTCTCGAACAGGTCGTAACACTGGATATCCACTCGAACGTAGCGGGCGTCGCTGGCCGCGGCAGCAAACCGCGTTCGTCCGCGCAGGGTCGTTGTCGAAAAACGCTGGCACATCAGATACACGATGACGTCCGATTGCTCGATCCGCTCGACGAGCACCCGAAAGGTGGCCGAGCGTGTCATGCCGGCGGCCAGCACCTCCGCCAGCACCGGGCTTTCCGCGCGCACGCGTGGGAAGTCGCGGGCGTGCGTCGGAACTGCGCGGATGAGAGAGACGATCAGGACAAGAGCCGAAACGAGTCGTCGTGTACGCGTCGCCATATCCTCTACAGAGCAATGCGAATACCATACGGACCATTTGTCGCGGCCCTGCGACGCCGACGCGTTTTTCATCGAAATTTCGCGTGAATCGCCCATGACGCCTCCGCGCGACGCCTTGCGCGTCCAACGACAATGTGGAATGAGCGAGGCAGGGGGACGAATGTGTCGGACGATTGTGTCGGGACCCAAAACGCCGGCAGTCGCGATCGCCTTCTGATCTAAAGTGAGGGCGTTCTTGGGTCGATACCCGGGACATCCTCTTCCAGCCCCCTCGCGAAGGAGTCAACGCGATGAAGATGCTGCTTCTCGCCTTGCTGCTGGTTGCACCATCGACGATTGCGGCGCAGACATACAGTCCCGCACGCAACGCTGATCGAGACATCAAGAGTGCGGTGGTCGAAGCTCAGAAGAGCGGCAGGCGGATCCTGCTGGAGGTGGGTGGGGAATGGTGCAGCTGGTGCCACGTCCTGGACCGGTTCTTCCGTGACCACCCGAGCCTGACGGCGTTACGCGACCGAAACTACGTCGTGGTCAAAGTCAATTTCAGCCGCGAGAACGAGAACAAAGAGGTCCTCTCCCGTTACCCGCCGATTCCGGGATACCCGCACTTTTTCGTGCTCGACGGGGACGGCACGCTGCTCCAGTCGCAGAAAACGGCGGCGCTCGAAGAGGGGCCGAGTTACAACCTGGCCAGGCTCACGGCGTTCCTGGACAAGTGGGCTCCGCCCGGCGCAAAGCCTTAGCGAACAGAAACCGCTGGCCGTCGGTTTGCGGCCACAAACTAGGTCCAGTGCGGCCAGCCCTTCTCGGTCGCGTAGATCTGCACCGTCTGATAGCTCGGGCGATCCAGCTTCAGTGTGTCGAGCAGCAGGACGACGAACTCGCGATTGTTGCGGACGCCTGGAAAGCATCGGAAGAGATCGCTTTCGAAGCCGCTGAACGACGGCGCGTAGATGCCCCCCTTCCCGATGCGCGTCGCGATGTCGTCGAGCAGCGCGTGCACCGCGACTTCCTGCGCGGCGGTCGCGCCGAATCGCTGGAGCAGCGCCGCGAGGGGTTTTTCGAGGGCGAGCAGGCGCAACGCCAGGTTGGCGATGGCGTCCACTTCGAGGAGCTTCGCTTCGAGAGCCGCCACGCGCGCTTCGAGGTCTGGCGTTGACATGGTCTTGTCCTGATGGTCAGCCGTGCAGGCCGGCCGCGGCCTTCCAGGCATCGGCGGTTTCCTGGGCGTGGTACGAGCTGCGAACCAGCGGGCCCGAATCGACGTGCTCGAATCCGAGATCGAGCGCCAGTTCCTTCAGCTCGCGGAACTCGTCGGGATGGTAGTAGCGCACCATCGGGGCATGAGCGGGTGAGGGCCGCAGATACTGGCCGATCGTGAGAATCTGGCAGCCGACCGCGCGGAGGTCGCGCAGCGTGTCGACAATCTCGTGTCGCTCCTCGCCGAGGCCGACCATCAAACCCGTCTTGGTCGGAATGTCGGACGCGTAGTGGCGCGATCGATCGAGCAGTTCGAGCGTCCTCGGGTACCGACCGCCGGAGCGTGCCATGCGGTACAGGCGCGGCACGGTTTCGACGTTGTGGTTCAGCACGTCCGGCCGCGCGTCGAGCACAGTGTGGAGCGGTCCCTCCGCGCCGCGGAAGTCCGGGATGAGCACCTCGATGCGGCAGCTGGGAAGGCGCCGCCGCGTTTCCCGAATCGTCTCCGCGAAGATACCCGCGCCGCCGTCAGCGACGTCATCGCGATCGACTGACGTGATGACGACGTAGTTGAGGCCGAGGGTCTCGATGGCCGACGCCACGCGGACGGGCTCTTCGGGATCGAGGGGGGCCGGCCGTCCGTGCGACACCGCGCAGTATGCGCACGACCGCGTGCACACCTCGCCGAGAATCATGAAGGTCGCCGTCCCGTGGTGCCAGCACTCGCCGATATTGGGGCAGCGCGCCTCTTCGCACACCGTGTGGAGGCCGAGGTCGCGCATGAGGGACTTCAGGCGCAGGTAGTTGGGCGAGCCCGGCGCCCGCACCTTGAGCCATTCCGGCTTCGGCTGACGCTGGTCAACTGGCGTCAGCGGGATGAGATGACCCATTTCCTTCGATTATATCGGCCATTACCGCTTGAGGCCTGCAATCAGGAAGTCGGCGAAGACGGTCGCGATGTGATCCGAACTTGACGGCCCGGCCGGGTGGAACCAGCGCGGGATCCAGTTGACGGCGCCCAGGATCGCAAACCCTGTCAGCTTGGCGTCGCGCGGCTGGAAGATGCCGCTCGCGATGCCTTGCGCGATGATCTTGCGAACGCCGTGATCGAACCGGTCGCGGCCGACGATGAGCGCTCGCAGGTGTGAGGGCCGCAGCGCCTCGAGATCGAGGAACAGCGCGGTGCCGCCCAATTCGTCGAGGATGATGTGCACCGCCGCCTGAATGAGCCGCTTCAGCCGCTCTTCGGGCGGCAGCGGCACGTGCTCGATCTCTTCGAGAACCTCCAGCAGGCGGCCGAGTGAATGCTGGTGACACGCGAACAGGATCTCTTCCTTGTCCTTGAAGTAGTAGTAGAGGTTCCCCTTCTTCATGTGGAGCGACGCGGCGATTTGCTCCACTGTCGCGCCGTGGTATCCGAGCTTGCGGAATGCCGATGCAGCGCTTCGCAGAATCTCGACGCGCGTGACAGCCGCGCGGTCGCGTCGGCGGGGCGTGCTCGCGCTTCGACGCGTTCGCCGCACGCGCCGGGCAGTTGACGGATCACCGGGCACAGCCTAAAGTCTATTTGAACGTGCGTTCAATTCGGTAGCGGATCGCCAGAAGCCCATCCAGACCGCCATGGCTCATGCGCACCCCGCCGTGGACTTTGAAACCGAGCCAGCCCGATACCGGCACTGGCGCCTGGACATCGACGGAGCCGTCGCGACGCTCGTCATGGACGTGCGCGAGGACGGCGGACTGTCGCCCGACTACCGGTTGAAGCTCAACTCCTACGACCTCGGCGTCGACATCGAGCTGGCCGATGCGCTGCAGCGGCTGCGCTTCGAGCATCCGGACGTCCGCGTCGTGATCGTCGGCAGCGCGCGCGAGCGCCTCTTCTGCGCAGGCGCCAACATCATGATGCTGCGCGGCGCCTCGCATGCCCTGAAGGTGAACTTCTGCAAGTTCACCAACGAGACGCGCCTGGCGCTCGAAGAGGCGAGCCGCGAATCGGGCATCCGCTTTCTCGCGGCCGTCAATGGCACCTGCGCGGGCGGCGGCTACGAGCTCGCCCTCGCCTGCGACGAGATTCTGCTCGTCGACGATGGCAGTTCGGCGGTGAGCCTGCCGGAGGCGCCGTTGCTGGGCGTCCTGCCGGGCACGGGCGGCCTGACTCGGCTCGTCGACAAGCGGCGCGTCCGGCGGGATCTCGCAGACGCCTTTTCAACGCTCATCGAAGGGATCAAAGGCAAGCGGGCAGTGGCATGGCGTCTGGTGGACGCGATCGCGCCGACCACCCGGTTTCAGGAGGCTGTGCGGACGCGCGCGGCAGAACTCGCGCAAACCGCACCCGGAAAGAGTGGTCCGGGCGTGAAGCTTGGCGCCCTGCAGCCCACCGTCACCGATGCGTCGATCACCTATTCGACGGTCTCCGTGTCGTTCAACCGCGCGCGGAGGACCGCGGATCTCACCGTGCAGGCGCCCGCTGATCCGCAGCCCTCGACGCCAAGCGACATCCAGGCGGCCGGCGATCGGTTCTGGCCGCTGCGCGCGTTCCGCGAGCTCGACGACGCGTTGCTGCGCCTCCGCCTCAACGAACCGGAGATCGGCGTCGTCATTGTCAGAACCGAGGGCGATCCCGACGCGGTGCTGACGGTCGATCGCACGCTCGTCGAGCATCGCGACCACTGGCTCGTGCGCGAAATCATTCTGCAGATGAAGCGGACGCTGAAACGCCTCGATTTGACGGCGCGCACGTTCTTCGCGTGCATCGAGCCGGGGTCGGCGTTCGCCGGATCGCTCTTCGAGCTGTCCCTCGCCTCCGATCGCGCGTACATGCTCCACGACGATGACGAGGCGAATGTCGTCGCGCTGTCGGCGATGAATGGCGGACTGCTGCCGATGAGCAACGGCTTGTCACGGTTGCAGACGCGTTTCCTGGCGGAGCCGGACAAGCCGGCGCAGTTGCTCGCCGTGGGCGAAAAACTCAACGCCGCCGAAGCAGAGGAAGCGGGGCTGGTGACCTTCGCACCCGATCCGATCGATTGGGACGATGAGGTGCGGCTCGCGATCGAAGGCCGCGCGGCCTGTTCGCCGGATGCGATGACGGGCCTGGAAGCCAACCTGCGGTTCGCCGGGCCGGAGACGATGGAGACCAAGATCTTCGGACGCCTGACGGCATGGCAGAACTGGATCTTTCAGAGGCCGAACGCGGTGGGCGACAAAGGCGCGCTCAAGGCGTATGGTGGAAGCGGCAGGCCCGAGTTCGACTGGGAGCGCACGTAGCCGATGATTTCCGCTGAACGCATCCCCAACAACGTCAGCCTCTCGAGCAACAAGCGGCTGCAGCGCGCGCTCGAGCACTGGCAGCCGAAGTACATCCAGTGGTGGCGCGACATGGGGCCGCAAGGTTTCCAGGACTACCACCAGGTGTACGTGCGGACGGCGATCAGCGTCGATCCGGAAGGGTGGGCGCACTACGAGTATGTGAAGCTGCCCGAGTACCGGTGGGGCATTTTTCTGGCCGACCCCGTGCCCGACAGGCGGATCGGGTTCGGCGACTTCCTCGGGAAGCCGGTGTGGCAGGAAGTCCCGGGAGAATTCCGCAATCAGCTGCGCCGGTTGATCGTCACCCAGGGCGATACCGAGCCGGCGAGCGTCGAGCAGCAGCGGCGCCTCGGCCACCGGTGTCCGAGCCTTTACGATCTGCGCAATCTCTTTCAGGTGAACGTCGAGGAAGGACGGCACTTGTGGGCGATGGTCTACCTGCTCCACTCGTACTTCGGCCGCGACGGCCGCGATGAGGCGGAAGAGTTGCTCGAGCGGCAGAGCGGCAACCGCGACAAGCCGCGCATCCTCGACGCGTTCAACGAGCCGATCGACAACTGGCTGGACTTCTTCATGTTCACGATGTTCACCGATCGTGACGGCAAGTCGCAGCTGATGTCGCTGTCGGAGAGCTCCCTCGACCCGCTGTCGCGGACCACGCGCTTCATGCTCACCGAGGAAGCGCACCACATGTTCGTCGGCGAGAGCGGCATCGCGCGAATCCTCGAGCGGACGTGCGAGCTGATGCGGCAGGCAGGCTACTCGGGAGACGTGCGGACGATCGGCGGCATCGACATCCCGACGATCCAGAAGCACCTGAACCACTGGTTCAGCCTCAGCCTCGATCTGCACGGCGGCGAGGTGTCGAGCAACGCCGCGGCCTACTTCGCGAACGGCCTCAAAGGGCGTGCGAAGGAGGACAAGTACGACGATCACGCCGTGAAGGACTCGTACTACACGATGGAGTTCTTCGAAGGCGGCAGGTCCGTGACGCGTGACGTCCTGATGCGCAACGCGATGAACGAGGTGCTGCGCGACTGGTACGTCGGCGACTGTGCGGCCGGCGTGGAGCGCTGGAACCGGCTGCTCGAGCGCAGCGGCCTCTCCGATCGGCTGCGCCTGCCCGACCGCAAGTTCAACCGGGGGATCGGCATGTACTCGGGCGTGCACTTCGACCCCGACGGCCACCCGCTGGCGCACGACGACTGGGAGCGCCGGAAGTCTGAGTGGCTGCCCACGCCGGCTGATCGCGAGTACTTGTTGAGCATCATGGCGGCGCCGATCTTCGAGCCGGGCAAGTTCGCGAACTACATCGCCCCGCCGCGACGCGGGATCAACCAGCAGCCTGTGAATTTCGAATACGTCCGCACTGAGACGTAGGGAATCTATGATTTGGTGATCTAAGATCTACGATCTTCAACCAAATCGTAGATCTCAGATCATCGATCGTAGATGCAGTTCACCTGGCTCGGCCACTCGACGTTCCTGTTCGTCTCTCCTCGTGGCAAACGCTTCCTGATCGATCCCTGGATCGGCGGCAACCCGTCCTCGCCGCCTGATGCCGCGACGCTGGTTCAGAAGGTCGACGTCATTCTCGTGACCCACGGACACAGCGATCACGCGAGCGACGTGGTCGCGATCGGCCGCGCGACAGGCGCGCACGTGGTGGCTCCCTACGAGCTGTCGTTGTGGTTCGAGCAGAAGGGTCTGCAGCGCGTCACGGGGATGAACCCGGGCGGCTCGCTGACGCTGGCCGGCACGATGGTGACGATGGTGCAGGCGTTTCACAGCAGCTCGGTCGAGGAAGAAGGACGCGCTCGCTATGCCGGCGTGGCGAGCGGCTACGTGATCCGTTTCGAGGACGGCACCACGGTGTATTTCGCCGGCGATACCGCACTCTTCGGCGACATGCGCCTCATCGGTGAGCTGTATCAGCCGACTATCGCGTTTCTGCCCATTGGCGACGTCTACACGATGGGGCCCGAGCAGGCCGCGAAGGCGTGCGAACTCCTCGGCATCCGGCAGGTCGTGCCGATGCACTACGGAACGTTTCCCGCGTTGACCGGGACGCCGGCGCGGTTGCGTGAGCTGGTGCCGGCGGCGGTGCAGGTGCTGGAGATGAAGCCCGGCGAAACGGCGAACTGACAGGCATGGCGAATGGCCCGCATCGGGCCGGTTATCAGGCCTCCCGCATCGACGACGCAGCCCGTTCGCGACAAGTCCAGCTCGATGTGTGGTATCCGACGCTGGCAGACGAGACCGCGCATGGCTACGGACTGAGCACCGGCCGCGTCGCGGCAGGGGCCGCGGTGGCATCCGGCACGTTTCCGCTGATGCTCCTGTCGCACGGGGCGTTGGGCGACGCGACCAACTACAGCTGGATCGCCGAGTATCTGTCCCGCCACGGCTTCGTCATCGTCGGCGTCTCGCACTTCGGCGAGTCTCCGGTGTTCGGTCAGGCCACCGTCGATCCAACCACCGTCAGTCGGTTCGGCGCACGCACGCGCGATCTCGCGTTCGCGCTCGAGTTCGTGCTTCGACGTTCGCAGTGGGCATCGGCTATCGACCCCGCGCGGATTGGGGCGATCGGTCATTCGTCAGGTGGTGCGACAGTTGTGATGCTGGCTGGCGGGCGATATCAGCCGGAGTCGATGGCGGCGTACTGCCGCTCTCAAGCGGGCAGCGGCGACAAGGGCTGTCGCTATCCGGCGGCGACTGCCGCCGCCGGCGAAGACGACATCCCGGTGGCAGATGGCCGCGTTCGCGCCATCGTGTTGCTGGATCCAGCTGTGGGACCCGCTTTCGACCAGGCCACGCTGGCGGAGGTGAAGGTGCCAGCGCTCGTGGTCGGCTCCGTCGACAACGACTTCGTGCCCTTTGCGTCGCACGCCGGACGATACGCCGCCTTGTTGTCCAATGTGGAAGCCTTACGCCTGGACGGCGGGGAAGGGCACTTCGTGTACCTGGACGAATGCTCGTCGACCATCGAAGCCATGGGCGTTCGGCTGTGCGCGGATCGGCCTGGCGTCGTTCGGAAGGACGTCCACGCTCGATTGAGCGCCCGCGTGCTGACGTTCCTCAACCGTCATCTCGCTATAATCTGACCGTCGACCTGACATGCTGACGAGCGGTTCCCGTCTCGGCTCGTACGAGATTCAGTCGGCACGAGAAGATGAAAGGCGCGCCCGGTGGCCTTGCTGACCGGCGCGCGTCTGGGTCCTTACGAGATCATCGCGCCGTTAGGCCAGGGCGGCATGGGCGAGGTCTACAAGGCGCGAGATACGCGGCTGGACCGCATCGTCGCCATCAAGGTCCTGCCCGAGCAGCTGGCCGCCGATCCGCAGTTCCGCCAGCGCTTCGAGCACGAAGCGCGCGCGATCGCCGCGTTCAATCACCCCCACATCTGCACGCTTCACGATATCGGCCGGCACGACTCCATCGACTTCCTGGTGATGGAGTGCCTGGAAGGGGAGACGCTCGCCGATCGCTTGAGGACGGGCCCCGTTCCGGTGGAGCAGGCCCTGCAGTTCGCGATCCAGATCGCCGATGCGCTCGATCGCGCGCACCGCGCCGGCATCGTCCATCGCGACCTGAAGCCGGGCAATATTTTTCTCGTGCGTAGCGGCGCGACTTCAGCGCCGCCGACAGCCAAACTGCTCGACTTCGGACTCTCCAAGGGCGGAACCGCCGTCGCGTCGGGATCCGGTCTCTCGATGCTGCCGACGTCGCCGGCGGGGTTGACGGCGCAGGGCACTATCCTCGGCACCTTTCAGTACATGGCGCCCGAACAGCTCGAAGGCGACGAGGCCGATGCGCGGACCGACATCTTCGCGTTTGGCGCCGTCGTCTACGAGATAGTCACCGGCAAGAAGGCGTTCGAGGGGAAGAGCCACGCGAGCTTGATCTCCTCGATCATGTCGTCGCAGCCGACGGCCATCTCGAAGGTTCAACCGGTGGCTCCTGCCGCGCTCGATCGCGTGGTGCAGACGTGCCTGGCGAAGTCCCGCGACGATCGATTTCAGAGCGCGCACGACTTGCTGTTGCAGTTGCGCTGGCTGGCCGAGGCACCCTTGACAGCCGCCGTGACGGCGCCTGCGGTGCGGCAGACGTCGCGCGAACGAGTGCCGTGGGCAATCGCGGTGGCTGCGCTCCTTGTTGCGATCGGCGCGTTAGCGCTCCTCTTCATGTGGCGCACGCCGGTTCCGCAGGGGATCGAGTCGAAGCAATTCGTGATTCTTCCGCCGGGGAAGGGAAGCTTTTCCTCTCCGGGCAATAATTCGCCGGTCGCATTGTCGCCCGACGGACGTCAGCTTGTCTTTATTGCGTCCGATGCGGAGAGCGCCTCCCGCCTGTGGATCCGCCCACTCGCGTCGCTCACGGCTCGACCCCTGCCAGGCACGGAATACGCCAGCAGCCCGTTTTGGTCGGCCGACGGCCGGTCCGTCGGATTCTTCGCGAGCGGCAAACTGAAGACAATCGACGTCGGCTCGGGCGCCTCTCAGACACTGGCTGACGCGGCCTTTCCGTTGGGCGGCACGTGGAACCGCCAAGGCGTCATCGTATTCAGCGCCGATCTCGCGCGCCCGTTGCTCCGGGTATCGGCGGCAGGGGGGGCCGTCTCCCCGGTCACCCAGGACGCTGTTCCCGGGACCGTGCAGGGGGCTCCATCCTTTCTCCCGGACGGCCGTCATTTTCTGTTCAGCGCCTTTCGTGGTCCCAACACGGGCACAACGTACGTGGGATCACTCGACTCGAACGACGTTAAGCAGGTCCACGACACGGGAGCTGTCGTCTATTCGTCGGCTGGCTATCTGCTGTTCGAACGTGGGCCCAAATTGATGGCGCAAACGTTCGATGCCTCCAAGTTGACGACGACCGGCGAGGCGGTTGCCATTGCCGACATCGGATCGCCGTTCAGCCCGTTCAGCGTCGCGGCTGACACGCTCGTTTATCGCCCGGGCGCCGGGCCGCTGACAGAGGTTGCCTGGGTTGATCGTTCCGGGCGAACGACGAGCATTGCGGCGCCTCAGGGTTCGTACGAGGACGTGACGCTGTCCCTTGACGACACGCGCCTCGCGTTCGCCCGGACGTCGACGACGATGGATGTCTGGACGAGGGACCTGCAGCGGCAAATCGACTCGCGGTTCACGACTCGTCCGCCGCTGAACAACGTGCCGCTCTGGTCGCCGGACGGCCAAACGCTGGCGTTTGCGTCGGCCGTTCCCCCTCGCGACGGCAGCGCGGGCGGCCTGAGCATCTACCAGCGCCGGTCGAACATGAGCGCGGCGGAGGAAGTGCTCCTCAAGCTGGATGCGCCGCCCATCATGTTTCCGTCCGATTGGTCGTCCGACAACCGGTTCCTGACCTACTATCGGACCGATCCCAAGAACCAACTCGACGAATGGGTGCTGCCGCTGACCGGCGACAAGAAGCCGTTCGCGCTCCTGCACTCGGAATTCAACGAGAGCCAGGGGCAGTTCTCGCCCGACGTCAAATGGATTGCCTATACGTCGGATGAGTCGGGAGCGCCGCAGGTGTACGTCCAGTCGTTCCCGACGCTCACGGAGAAGCGCCAGGTGTCTGCAAACGGCGGGAGCCAGCCTCGGTGGAATCGGAACGGTAAAGAGCTCTTTTACCTCGCGCCCGACCGCAAGCTGATGGTCGTGACGATCAAACCTGGCGCAACGTTCGACTTCGACGCACCGCGTCCGCTTTTCCAGACGACGCTCGAAGTGGCCGCGCTGCGCCAGACCTACTCCGTGTCGCGCGACGGTCAGCGGTTTCTGCTCAACAGACCGGCCGAGGCGGCAGCGTCGCCACTCACCGTTGTTCTCAACTGGCCTGCGCTGCTGAAGCGTTAACGACGCGCGGTTACCCTCGAAACTGCGCGATGAGCATCGCCACGGTCAGGCCGATCATGACGCCCACGGTGGTCCATGCGATGACGTTGAACGAGCGCGAATTGGCATATTCGCCCATGAGCTCGCGATCGTTGGTCAGCAGCAGCATGAAGACGAGCACCAGCGGCAGGACAATCCCGTTGGCGACCTGCGAGATGACGGCCACGTAGACGAGCGGCAATCCCGGCACGAGCAGCACAGCCGCGCCGAACACAATCAGAAGCGTATACAGCCAGTAGAAGACCGGCGCCTGCTCGAACCGCTTGTCGAGGCCCGATTCGAAGCCAAGTCCCTCGCAGACGGCGTACGCCGTCGAAATGGGGAGGATCGATGCGGCAAAGAGCGACGCATTGAAGAGTCCCGCCGCAAACAACAGATAGGCGTATTCGCCGGCCAGCGGTCGCAGCGCCTGCGCAGCATCGGACGCGTCCTTGATGTCGTGATGTCCGATGGCATAGAGCGTCGCCGCGCAGGCCACGATGATGAACCACGCCACGACGTCAGTGAAGATGCAGCCGAGAATGACATCCCACCGGGACGCCCGGTACTGTCGCGCGGTGACGCCCTTTTCGACGATCGAGGCCTGCAGGTAGAACTGCATCCACGGCGCGATGGTCGTGCCGATCAGCGCGACGACCATCATCACGTAGCCGTAGTTACGAATGCTCGCCGCCTGCGGACGCGTGACGGTCGCAAACGCGGCGGCTTTCCAGTCCGGATGCGCGAGGAGGCCGGCAATGATGTAGCAGACGTAGAAGACGGATGCGCCGAGAAAGATCTTCTCGATGCTGTCATAGGTCCCGCGCACGACTAGGACCCACACGATGAACGCAGCCGCCGGCACGACCACGTACCTCGACGCGCCGAAGAGCTCGAGGCTGCTGGCGATGCCGGCGAATTCCGCAACAACGTTCCCGAAATTCGTGATGACGAGGGCCAGCATGACGATGAACGTCAGACGGAACCCGAATTCCTCGCGGATGAGATCGCTCAGTCCTTTTCCGGTCACGGCGCCCATGCGCGATGCCATTTCCTGAACGACGACCAGCGCGATCGTGATCGGGATCATCGTCCATAGCAGCGTGTAGCCGAACTGCGCACCGGCCTGCGAGTACACGAAGATCCCGCCCGCGTCGTTGTCGACGTTGGCCGTGATGAAACCGGGTCCGACGACGGCCAGAATCATCGCAAGACGCGCCCGCCAGTTTTTCGGGAACACCGGCAGGTCCCTATCGATGCCGCAGCATTGCGATCACGTCGTCGGCCGTGATGATGCCTGCAAGACGCTCGTGCTCGTCGACGACGGCGAGAGTGATGAGGTTGTACTTGTCGAACAGCGCCGCGACTTCCGCGTCGGGCGTGTCAGGTGCGCACGCAATGTACGCTTCGCCGAGCTCCGACAGCTGCACCGCAGGCGAGGACGTGGCGATCCGTACGAGCGGCACGGCGCCCACCAGCCTCTGGCCGCGGCCCAGCAGATAAATGGTGGCCAGCGCTTCGCGTGAGCCCTCGAAGCGCTTCAACGCCTCGATCGCATCGTCGACGACCGCCGTTTCGGCGACAGCGATGAACTCGGTCGTCATGCGGCCGGCTGCCGTGTGCTGGCCGAACTCGAGGAGCTGAGTGACCTCCTGGCGCTCCTCCGGCTCCATCTCCTGGAGGATTTCGCCCGATCGCTCCTCAGGCAGTTCGCCGAGCAGGTCGGCCGCTGCGTCGGGGTCCATTTCCTCGACGATGTCGGCGGCCCGCTC
>Ga0066903_100002820_pt1 | contig 13835 bp, 8 predicted proteins | sample PanSoiMetaGPlot1_FD_67491 | JGI IMG/M metagenome (GOLD analysis project Ga0066903, IMG submission 67491) | Tropical forest soil microbial communities from Panama analyzed to predict greenhouse gas emissions - Panama Soil - Plot 1 (version 2) | ecosystem: Environmental > Terrestrial > Soil >... | reverse complement strand
CCTCACGGTGTGCTGCGGAACCGGATCACCGCGCTCGGCGTGAACGCGATCGTCGCCGAGGTCTACAAGGGTCCGAGCCTGCTCGACAGCAAAGAGTGCATCGTGCTCGACTACTCGAAGACCTCGCTCGTCGCGAAATGGATTCGCGACGAAATCCGCCTCGTCGCGCCCAATCTGTATCTCGGTCGCGTGTACTGGAGCAACAAGCCCATCCTCCATTTCGCTCTGCAATTCGGCTAACCCTCGTGCCTCGGCTCGAGGCGCGCATCGCGAGGTATCAGACCGTGAATCGAGACACCGGCGCTATCGCGTTTCTGGCGGCCGCATTGATTCTGGTGCTCGCCGTGGCGGCCGGCGTGCTCTGGTACGTCTACGGCCGATCGGGCCACATTCTCGACGAAGCGCTCCGCGCGTCGCCGTCCCGGGACGCCGCGTCGTTTCCGGCCGCCGACGAGGATTACTTCCACGACATGGATCAGGACCGGAACGGTCCGGTCGCTCTGTCGCGCGAGGAGATTCAGGGCCGCAACACGTGGCTCGTCTGGACCGGCGGCGACGATCGGCTCTGGGATGCGCTCGGCGTGAAGAGCGCGGGCGCGCTCGAGTTCCTGAAGGTCCTCTCGTCGCACCCGGCGCAGAAGTACGGGCGCCAGAACCGTTGGGAGTACTTCGGTCTCGTCAACGAGCCGTGCTTCGAGAAGGCGACGGGACCGGATCCGCAGCGCTGGAATCTCTGGCTCGACAGGCGCAAGCCAGGCTGCGCGCCCGATCCGTTCGAGAACGAGGCGAAATACCCGGGCGTGAGGTTCGGCTCCCGCGGCCGCGCGGTGAACGGCAAGCCGTTCGACGTCGGCTCGTACTACGGCTACGCGACCGGCATCGTCGGCTTCCGGCTGTTTCCGAATCCGGATTTCGACGATCGTGCGGCGGCGCGCTGGGACGCCGAGAAGTTCTACACGGATACGGCCTACGCCGAGGACAAGAGTCTGGTTCGCCCGTACCGCGTCGGCATGTCGTGCGCGCTCTGCCACGTGGGACCGAATCCGATCAAGCCGCCGGCGGATCCCGACAATCCGGAGTGGGCGAACCTGAGCTCGAACGTCGGCGCGCAGTACTTCTGGACCGACCGCATCTTCTACCAGGCGGCCGACTTCGAGAACTTCTCGTTCCAGCTCTTTCACGTGTCGCGGCCCGGATCGCTCGACACATCGTTCGTGTCGACCGACAGCATCACCAATCCGCGGACGATGAACGCGGTGTATCTGCTCGGTCCCCGCCTGCTGCACGCGAAGCACCGGGGGAAGGAGACGCTGAAGGGCGGCAACGTCGACAATCACCAGTTCAACGACTATCTGACCGAAGGTCCCCTCACGCAGCTCTTCCAGCGCCCCGACATCGTCTGGACGCCGCGCGTGCTGAAGGACGGCTCGGATTCGGTCGGCGCGATGGGGGCGTTGAACCGCGTCTACCTGAACATCGGCACGTTCAGCGAGGAATGGCTGACGCACTTCAACGCGCTCGTCGGCGGACAGCCGATCACGCCGATCAGGATCTCGGTCGCGCGCGAGAACTCGGCGTACTTCAAGGCGACCGAAGCGCAGACCTTCAACATGGCGCGCTTCTTCCTGAAGACGACCGGCGCGCATCATCTCGCCGACGCCCCCGGCGGCCAGCAGTACCTGACGACCGACGAGAACGTGCTGACGCGCGGCAAGACCGCGTTCGCAGAGAACTGCGCGCGCTGCCATTCCAGCAAGCTGCCGCCGACGATTGCCGGGCTCGATCCGGATGGCTGCGCGGGCAAGGACTACCTGGGCTGCTGGAACAAGTACTGGGACACGACGCAGACGCCGGAATTCAAGCAGCAGATGCGCGACATCGTGATGAAGCCCGATTTCCTTCAGGACAACTATCTGTCGTCCGAATTCCGGGTGCCCGTCACGCTGCTGCAGACCAACGCGTGCAGCCCGCTCGCCACCAACGCGCTCGGCGGCAACATCTGGGACAACTTCTCGTCGCAGTCGTACAAGGAGCTCCCGTCGGTCGGCGAGATCACCTACTACCATCCGTACACAGGCGAGCCGCGGACCTACCGGATGCCGGCCGGCGGCCGCGGCTACACGCGGCCGCCGTCGCTCATCAGCCTGTGGTCGACGGCGCCGTTCCTGCTGAACAACACCATGGGCCGGTTCGAGGAGAGCCCGTCGGTCGAGGCGCGGATGCGGTCGTTCAACGACTCGATCCACAAGATGCTCTGGCCCGAGGACCGCGACAAGGACTCGCTGCTCGGCACGAAGATCCCGGGCGTCATCGATCGGGTCGGCGATCGGGCGCCGGCGGGTCACGAGACACAGCCGGCGTACCTCAAAGTCGGCGCCGGCTATCTCCCGGACTTCCTGAGGCAGACGCTGTCGGCGCAGAAGACGCTGTTTCCAGCGCTCTTCTCCGACGAAGGTCTCAGGCTCGGGCCGATTCCGCCGGGCACACCCATCGGGTTGATCGCGAACATGAACCTGCTGTCGGACGACCCGGATCCGCTGAAACGCACGCAGCACGCCGCGAAGGTCGGCGACGTCGTGGTCAAGATTCTCGCGCGGCTGCACGCGCTGGGCGGCAACGCGACCGCCGAGCAGGCGAAGGCGGTGTTCGCCGATCTCGTGGAGCCGCTGCTCGAGGTCAGCAAATGCCCCGACTTCGTCGTGAACCGCGGTCACCTGTTCGGCACCGATCTGCCGAACGACGACAAGGCGGCGCTCATCGAGTTCTTGAAGACGTTCTGATCGCGGTCCAATGCCCGGTGTGATGCCCGAGAACTCGAACGCCAGCCGATCGGCGCCGCGCGCCAACACGGGCTCGGCCTTCCTGGACCGCCTCGCCGATCTGTCCACGTGGTTCGTTCACGTGGAACGCCGGTTCGATCCGTTCTTCCGGCCCGCGTTCGACGCCACGCTGCGAGACCCGATGGCGCGGCTGGTCACCGCGCTCATCAACCTGCAGCGGCCGAACGAGGGGCTCCGCGTCGCCGAAGAGCGGCCGATGGCGGACGAGGAGCGCTATCTCGCATCGATCATCGCGAGCTTCGACAAGCAGATGCGGTCGCTCTGGAAGCCGGGCGGATTCGAGCGCGGCGGCAACACCAAGACGCACGGCATCGTTCGCGGCGAGTTCAAGGTGCACGACGATCTGCCCGATCGGTTCCGGCGCGGGATCTTCGCGAAGCCGCAGACCTATCGCGCGTGGGTGCGCTTCTCCGGTCCCGGTCCGTACATCACGCCCGACATCGAGGACGTGGGCTTCATGAGCATCAGCATCAAGCTGATGGGCGTGCCCGGGCCGAAGCTGATGGACGAGGAGAAGTTCACGCAGGACATGTTCGGCGTCTCGACGCCGACTTTCGTCACGCCCGACACGAAGGCGAACGCGCAGCTGCAGATCGAGAGCAACAAGAACGCGCAGATCTTCTACTTCCTGAACCTGCACCGTCCGCACGTCCTCGACCTCATCATGCAGGGGCTCTGGATCAAGACGCAGAGCAGTCCGTTCGAGGCGCCCTATTTCAGCTGCGTGCCGTATCTGCTGGGCGAGGGGCAGGCCATGCAGTACTCGGTCTGGCCGAAGTCGTCGCGGCGGACCCCGATCCCGCGCCTGCCGTTCCGTCCGCCGGACGATTATCTGCGCGACGCGATGGTCGCCGCGCTGGCGGAAGGCGACGTCGAGCTCGATGTGCGGCTGCAGCTGCAGACCGACCCGCATCTGATGCCGATCGAGAACAACGCGGTGCTGTGGCCCGAGCGTCTCTCGCCGCGCGTGTCGGCGGCGACGCTGCGTCTGCCGCGGCAGACGTTCAATTCGCCGGCGCAGATGGAATTCGCGAAGCGCCTCTCGTACAACCCGTGGCACTCGATTCCGGAGCATCGGCCGCTCGGCAATCAGAGCCGCGCGCGAAAGCGCATGTACTACGAGCTGTCGACGCTGCGTCACACGATGAACAACGTGCCGCACTACGAGCCGACGGGCGACGAAGTGTTCTCGTAAGGCCTGACCATGATGCCGCAGTCGTCGTTCTTCGTGCTCGCGCCCATCCGTTCCGATCGCGAGGCCGATCTGCGGCGGCTCCTTGCGTCGATGAACGACGCGCCGGGGCGTCTGAAGCGGGACAACGGCGTCATCCCGTTCAGCGCGTTCGACCGTCTTCACTACGCCCGCCTGCTCGTCCTCGACGACAAGACGGTCGACGACAATCAGGTCTACGGCCTTCCCCGCCCGACGTATCCGCTCTATCTCGGACTGCTTGGCGACGTGGACGGCGACGACGATGCGTTTCTGCGGGAGCTTGCGGCACGAGCGCCGGCAGGACTGCGTGCGCTCTTCTCCTGCTGCGAAGGGTTCGCGCCGGAGAGCGATCTGGTGTCGTGGATGCGCGCGCACGCTGCCCCGTCTTCGGCGAGCTACGTCAACTGGCGCGGTCGTACTGTCCGTCGCATTCGCGAGGACGCGGCGCTGCACGACGCGATCGAGGCGCACGTTCAGCGCCACGCCTCCGAGCTGCGGCCGCTGCCGCCGACGAGCGTTCGCGCCAGGCTCAAGGAACTCATCGATCGCGACGTCGCGGCGGGAACGCTGACGTTGTCGGCCGAAGAGCCGACGCCCCTCGGCTGGCGGCTCCGCAATCTGGCGAACCTGATTGGCGTGCCGCTCGTCCTGCTGCTGCTGTCGCCCGTGCTGCTCGTCGTGGCAATCGTCTTCGCCATCCGCATTCGCGGGCTCGAGCGGACGGACCCCGAGCTCTGCTGGCGGCACGATCCGGCGCTCGAAGCGGAGCTTGCGGTCATCGAAGATCACGACGTCACGAACCAGTTCAGCGCGATGGGAAGCCTGAAGCCCGGACTGGTCCGCCTGTGGACGACGAGGTTTGTGCTGCTGGCGATCGACTATGGGGCGCGGCATGTGTACACGCGCGGCCGCCTGGCGCGCGTGCGCACCATTCACTTCGCGCGCTGGGTGTTCATCGCCGGCGGACGGCGGGTTCTGTTCGCCAGCAACTACGACGGCAGCCTCGAGAGCTACATGGACGACTTCATCAACAAAGTCGGCTTCGGCCTCAACGTCGTCTTCAGCAACGGGATCGGCTACCCGAGGAGTCGCTGGCTGATTCTCGGCGGCAGCGCCGACGAACGGAAGTTCAAGGAATACCTCCGGCGCCATCAGATGCCGACCGAGGTCTGGTACAGGGCCTATCCCGGCCTGACCGCCGCGGACCTCGAGCGCAACCTGCGCATCCGCGAGGGACTGGAGTCGGGGGCGATCGGCGAGCGCGAAGCACGCGAGTGGGTGGCGCTGCTGTGACGGCCGGACGCATCGATTACGCCGACGTTCAAGGGCTGGTTCGCTTCGGCTACCGGCTGATGACAGAGGCGTCGTACGTCCTTGCACGCGTCAAGAGCGCGGGTGCGGCGCGCGCGTGGCTGCGGTCCGCGCGTGTCACGAGCGCGGTCGTGCAGGCTCCTCCTCCGCCGACCGCATTGCAGATCGCGTTCACATCGTCAGGGCTGGACGCGCTCGGAGTTCCGCGACCGGTGCTCGACGCGTTTTCTCCCGAGTTTCTCGGCGGCATGACCGAGACCAGCCGGGCGCGGCGCCTCGGCGACGTCGACGCCAACGCTCCCGAGTCCTGGGAGTGGGGAAGCGGTGCCGCGGTTCCGCATCTGCTCGTCATGTTCTTCGCCGAGCCGGGGCGTCTCGCCGGCTTCATGCAGAGCGCCACGGGTCCGGGATGGGACGCCGCCTTCGAGACCGTGAAGTGTCTGACGACCTCGAATCTCGACGGCGTCGAGCCGTTCGGCTTCGCCGACGGAATCAGCCAGCCGGCCGTCGACTGGAACGACGAGCGCACGCGATCGAAGGCTCGCGGCCTCGACTACAGCAACCTGACCGCGCTCGGCGAGTTCCTCCTCGGCTATCCGAACGAATACGACAAGTACACCGATCGTCCGCTGCTCGATGCGGACGCGCGCAGCGCCCAGCTGCTGCCGGCCGAAGATGCGCCGCAGAAAAAAGATCTCGGCAGGAACGGCACCTATCTCGTGATGCGGCAGCTCCGGCAGGACGTGCGAAGCTTCTGGCAATTCGCTTATCGCGCGGCGGGCGCCGATCACGCGCACGCCGAGCAGCTCGCGTCGGCTTTCGTCGGCCGCACGAGGGACGGCGTTCCTCTGGTGCCGATCTCGGATCACCCCATCGAAGGGGTCGGATCGGATCCGGACGAGATTCGTCGGAATCGCTTCACGTTCGATGGCGACCCGACCGGCGCACGCTGTCCGTTCGGCGCGCACATCCGGCGCGCGAACCCGCGCAATGCGGACTATCCGGGACGACCGACCGGCCTGGCCCGTCTCCTCGCGGATCTCGGCTTCGGGCCCAAGGGATTCCGTGACGATCTGATGTCGTCAGTCCGCTTCCATCGAATCCTGCGGCGCGGCCGCGAGTACGGTCCGTCGCTGTCGACGTCGGACGCGCTCCAGCCGGCGCCGACCGGCGATCCCGAGCGCGGGCTGCATTTCATCTGTCTCAACGCGAACATCTCACGTCAGTTCGAGTTCCTCCAGAACGCCTGGATGGTCAACACGAAGTTCTCCGGTCTGACCGGCGAGAGCGATCCGCTGGTCGGCACGCGCGAGCCGGAGACTGGATGTCCGGTCGTCGACTCGTTCACCGTGCAGAGCGACGGCGGCCTCCGAACGCAGGTGGCGGCACTTCCGCGGTTCGTGACCGTGCGCGGCGGCGCGTACTTCTTTCTTCCGGGGCTGCGCGGGCTGAGCTACATCGCTGGGCCATGAAGAAGGAGATCGTCCGGCGCAGCTGGCCCGAGGTGCTCCGCGCCGAGATCGACGAGATTCGACGGCGTCGGGGCGGACAGCAGACGAGGGACGACAGCCTCGTCGGGCTCGCCGTCTCGGGCGGCGGCATCCGAAGCGCCACGTTTGCGCTCGGCGTGCTCGAAGCGCTCAAAAAGATCGACCTGCTGAACCGGATTCATTACCTGTCAACCGTGTCGGGCGGCGGCTACATCGGCGCGTGGCTCAGCGCGTCGTGCAAACGGCACGAGGGCTGGCTCGGCCCGGCGGCCGATTGGAACGACTCGATCAGACACCTGCGCCGCTACTCGAATTACCTGTCGCCCAGGGTCGGCTTCTTCAGCGCCGACACGTGGTCGATGTTCACCATCTGGTTCCGCAACACGCTGCTCGTGCAGCTCACGGTCATTCTGGGGATCGCGTGCGCGCTGCTCGTGCCGCGGCCGCTTCTCGAAGGCTTCCGGCACTGGCCGGAGGCGGGCGACCTGCGGTGGACCACGATCGTGCTGTTCCTCGTCGGCGCGGTCGGCGTCGCCGGAAACCAGCTGCTCGTGACCACCGTCGGCAAAGCGCCGCTGCTGCAGGCGAAGAACTGGCTGCGCGGACTCGGCGGCGCCGCGGCCTGCATCGCGATTGCGTGGTTCTACGGCTGGCTCAAGGCGTTCGATCCGTTTCACGGCGGCCCGCAGAATTACGCGGTGGCGGCGCCGATTGCGTTGCTGCTCACCATCGCCGCTTTCCTGCTGCAGCCGACGGTCGTTCGAATCGTGCAGGCCTTGTGGCCGGGCGACCGTCCGCCGCAGCAGATCAACTACACCCAGGGCTGGGTGCAGGGGATGGTCGTGCTGCCGATGATGGCCACCGGCTATCTCGTCGCCGCCATCCTCTGGGGAGAAACGACCGCGGCGCCAGGCACGGAACCAGGGCTTCACTCGCTCGACAGCTACGGCGCGTTTCTGAAAACAGCGTGGCGGTACTGGCCGTTTCCGATCTCGGTTCTGTTCGTGTCGATCTGGCTGCTCTCATTCTGTTCGGTGCGGGAAAGAAGAGACTGGAAGGGACTGCTCGCCGCGCTCGCCGCGCCGTTTGTCGCCGTTCCCGTTCTGCACGCGCTGCTCTGCGCCATCATGGTGCTGTTTCACGCCTGGGCAGCGCAGCCGGATGCGGAGGCCGGCGTGTGGCACGCATTCGTCTGGGGGCCGCCGGTCGTGCTGTACGCCTTCTCGCTCACCGTCGTCGCGCTGATCGGCATGATGGGCCGTCAATCGTCCGAAGGCGTGCGCGAATGGTGGAGCCGGCTCGGCGCGTGGCTCGCCATCTACGGCTTCGCGTGGATGGTCATTGCCGTGGCCGCGGTCTACGGTCCGCTGTTCGTGAGCTGGATGACGCACCTGTATCCACGGACGACGATGTCGGCCGTCGGCGGGTGGCTCGCCACGGTGGCGTCCGGGTTGTTCGCCGGGCACTCCGGTTCGACAAACGGCAGAGCGCAACGAGAGACGCCGAAGAAATCCAGGCTCCTCGAAGTCGTCGCGACGGTGGCGCCGTTCGTGTTCATCGCCGGACTGCTCATCGGCGTCGCGACCGTGCTCGACGCGATCATCGTCCTCAACTCGGAGCAGACCTGGTCGACCGTCGGCGGCTCGCACGAGGATCCCTCGGCGTTTCTGAAGGTCTCGCTCGTGTTGCTGAGCGCGTGCGTGGCGGCGCTGCTGGTGATGGCCGCGCGCGTGGACATCAACGAGTTCAGCCTCAACGCCTTTTACCGCAGTCGCCTCGTGCGCTGCTACCTCGGCGCGACACGTTTTCGCGCGGGCGAGCGGCATCCGCAGAACTTCACCGGCTTCGACGATGGCGACGATGTGAAGCTGTGCGAGCTCGCCAGCGGGCAAGGCATGCGGGAAGGCCCGCTCCACATCGTCAATGGCGCGCTGAACCTCGGCGGCTCGAGCGACCTGGCGCTGCACACGCGCCACAGCGCGTCGTTCGCGCTGAGTCCGCTGTACTGCGGCAGCAGCTATCTGTCGCGACAGCAGACGGGCGAGGCCCACGAGTTGGGGTATGTGGCGACCGATGCGTACGGAGGGCCGTTCGGAACGCCGACGCTCGGTCAGGCGATTTCGGTGTCCGGCGCCGCGGCGAGCCCGAACATGGGATACCACACGTCGCCGGTCGTCGCGTTTCTGCTCACGGTATTCAACCTCCGTCTCGGCTGGTGGTTTCCGAATCCCGAGAAATCCGGCGTCGCGTTGCCGTCGCCTCGCTTCAACCTGCATTACCTGTTCGCCGAGCTGTTCGGCAGCGCGAACGACAAGTCGAAGTTCCTGATGGTCTCCGACGGCGGACATTTCGAGAACCTCGCCGCCTACGAACTGGTGCGCCGCCACTGCCGCGTGGTCATCATCAGCGACGCCGAATGCGATCCCGAGCTGACGTTCGCCGGATTGGGAGCGCTGATCCGGATGTGCGACGTCGACTTCGGCGTGAAGATCCACATCGAGGTCGGAACCATCCGACCCGAGGGAGACACGCCGTGGAGCGCAAGCCGCTTTGCCGTGGGTCGAATCGTGTACGGCGGGGGAACGCCGGACGGCGTCCTCATCTATCTCAAGGCCTCGATGACCGGCCGCGAGGACACCGCTGTATTGCAGTACAAATCCAGTCACACCGCTTTTCCCCACGAGACGACGGGGGATCAGTTCTACGGCGAGGATCAGTTCGAGAGCTACCGGCAACTCGGCTGTGACATTGCGACGCAGGCGTTCGATTCCGTGAAGGACGAGCGAGACTCGATCGCCCTGGCAACCAGGCTGCTCGGCGAGCGGATGCCCGCGGCCGCGCAGGCGCAAAAAATGTTCTGATCAGATCACGCCAGCGCGCGTCTCACCGGCTCGGTCGTCGGCCAGCTCGCTCATAAGCAGGCGGCATCCTGTGCCACACTCTCATGAGCGAGGAGCCACTGATGGACGTGTTCAACTACAGCCCGAAGATGCTGGTGAGGCTTTCGAACGATCGAGTCTTCGCGAGCGCACCCTTCATGTTGATCGATATCGGTTGTGCGATGGGCATCAATCCAGTCTGGCGCTCTTTCGGCGACGATCTCCACGCGCACGCGTTCGACCCTCAGGAAGACGAGTGCTCGAGGCTGCAAGCGGAGGAGAAGAACCAACACGTCCACTACCACGCCGCGTTCGTGGGTTTCCCTGACGGTCATGCGTTTCACAAGGGCGGCGCATTCCCGAAATGCCTCACGGCTTCATCCTTCAGTCCCAGGGCGCAGTACGATCGCAGCAGCTCCTTTCTCGCCCATTCTCGCAAGGAGGCGCTGACCGTTGACAAGCCCGCTCTACCCGTGGAGACAACCGAGCAGTGGTGGCGCACCGGCCGCCTGTCTGCCCGCACAATCAGTATCAGTGATTTCGTCTCGGAGCAGAACATCACGAGCATCGACTTCGTCAAGATCGACACCGATGGGCGCGACCTCGAAGCTGCTGCGTCGTGCCGCGACGTCATTCGACGCGCGAACATCCTCGGGTTCATGATCGAGTGCCTCTTTGCCGGATCGGACGACCCGAAGGAGAATTCCTTCCACAACGTCGACGCGTTCATGCGGAGCAACGGCTTCGCGTTGTACGCGCTGACAGCGAACAAGTACTCTCGCGCGGCCCTCCCCGCCCCGTTTGTGTATCCCGCGCTGTACCAGACGATCTCTGGTCAGCCCATGTGGGGCGACATGGTCTACCTGCGCGACGCGGCGGCCCACGACTATGCAGCCATCTGGGGCGGCGACGAGTTGTCGCCCACGAAGCTGCTCAAGCTGGCGTGTCTGTACGAGCTCTTCCACTTGGAGGATTGCGCTGCCGAGCTGCTCGTCAGATGTCGCGACCGCATCCAGGACCTGATCGAGCCGACGATTCTGCTCGACGCGCTCACGCCTCCGCTTGGCGGCGTGGCTCGGTCATATCGAGAGTACGTGACGTTGTTCGAGGAAAACCCCGAAGCATTCTTTCCATCATCCTGACGGTCCATCGAGGAGATGCACACCATGCGCGGCGGCAACCGATCGGAATGAGGATCGACAGAGCGAACACCAGCCGGCTCATTCAGCTCTCAACGCATGCGCGGGATCGACCGACGCGGCGCGCCTGCCGGGAAGGAAGCTGGCCGCGCCCGCAAGCGCGAGGACGACGACAGCCGAGACGATCAGAACCAGGGGATCGGACGGCGCCACATCGAAGAGCAGCGGCCCGAGCGTCCGAGCCAAGCCTGCCGCGCCGACGACGCCGGCCATGACGCCTAGGGCCGCTACGCCCAGTCCCTGGCTCGCCACGGTCAACCCGATGTGGAGCGGCCGCTCGCCGAGGGCCATCCGGATCCCGATTTCTCGCCTTCGGAGCGACACGACGTACGCCAGGACGCCGTAGAGGCCGATGGCGCCGAGAACGACCACGATGATCGACGCTGATGTCAGCAACAGCAACACCAGCTGCCGCCGTGCCGAACTCTGAGCCACCAGACCAGAGAGCGATGATGCACGGTACATCGGAAGCGACGGATCCAGTCGGCGGACAGCGGCTCGGAGCGGGCTGACTCGTGCAGCCGGGTCGTCGAGAGTGCGCACGACAAATGCCAGCTCTCGCGGTTGCCATCGCACGTCAGCGGGTGGTGGCAGCAATGGGCAGTAGATGATTTCGTCTGCGGGCCGATCGAGTCCCGCATCCCTCGTGTCGCCGGCAACCCCGACGATCCTGTACGAAGGGCCCTTCACGAGAATGCGAATGTGTTTGCCTACCGCCGATTCTCCGGGCCAGTACCTGTTGGCGAACGCGCGACTGACGACGGCTTCGAGATGGACGGTGGCGGGTTCGAGCGGGCCGAGGCTATCGCCGACGGTGATGGGAATCCTCATGGCCCGGAAATATTCAGGCGTCACGTACGCGACTGGGTGGATGCGGGGAAGCTCGCCCGGCGCGAGCATCTTGTCCTCGACGAAGACCGCCGTTTGCGTCTGTGACCGCTCTTCCATCGGCAGCCGTGACGCCGCGGCCACGTCGAGCGTACCCGCGCTATTCGCGGCCTCGTCCAGCAGGCGCCCGACAAAACGAACGACATCGTTGGCACTCGGGTAGACGGATGACGGAAACGCGAGACGAAACGTGAGCGCGCCCCTTCTGTCGAACCCGGGGTCGACGTGCCGGAGCCTCCAGAGACTTCTCGCCATCAATCCCGAAGCGGTCACGAGGACCGTTGCGAGGGCCACTTGCAAGGCGACGAGCACGTATCGCGTCCGGTGCTGCGCGCGGCCCGCCGTGGACGCGGGCCCGAGTGACGACAACGCATCGGATCTCAACGTGCGCAGACGCCATGCTGTGAATGCCGCGATCGTTAACACGATCCCAACGACGGCAAGGCTCGTTGCAGCGAGCACCCTGTCGTCGATGCCGAGTTCCGTCAGCCGAGGGATGTCGATCGCCGACGCCTGCGACCGGATCGCCCGAGCCGCGGCGACCGCGAGGGCGAGACCGGAAAACGCCCCAAGACAAGTCACGAAACCAATCTCGCTGACGAATTCCAGGAGTACGACTCGAGCCGGCGCGCCGAGAAGGCGTTGGATGGCAAAGGTTCGTCGACGGGCTTCCCCGCGCACGAGAAACAAGCAGGCCGCATTCACGCCTGCCGCAAGCAGCACGAACGCGGACGCTCCGAAGATCACCCACAGCAGTCTCGTAACGCCTCCGACGACGACACGCGCCAGAGGGCGCACGGCCACGCGCATGTGTGTCTGTTCAATCGCCGCACGTGTCAGGCGCCCGGGAAATTCAGTCGGCAGTCGTAAGAGCAGCGCCTGCAGATCGGCTTCCGCCTGCCCGATCGAGGCACCATCACGCAATCGCGCCACGGCTTTGTAGTCGAACGACGCGGAATCGGTTTTCGCAGGATCGAGCGCGAGTGGCAGCCACACCTCTGTATCCGTCTCCGGGAAACGGACGACGTCGGGGAGAATGGCGACGACTTCGTGCAACTGCCCATCGATCATGAGGGGGCGATGCAGGAGACCAGGATCTCTGCCAAAGCGCCTCGCCCACAGGCGTGCGGCGAGGATCGCCACCTTCGGCGCTCCAGGCGCATCATCGAGCGAGGTGAACAGACGGCCCTGGAGCGGTGTCACACCAAGCGCGTCGAGGACGCCTGCGGTGATCCTTCCCGCCGCAACACGCTCGGGTTCATCGCCACCGCGCGTGCCGATCGCGGCGGCTGCCGCCTGGTAGCCGCCGAACTGCGCGAATGCTCGATTCCCACGTCGATACAGAAGGATGCTGGCGTCGGTCTGATCGACCTCTAGTGGCCCACGTACCTGGAGCGTGTGGGAGATCGCGACAAGTCGTTCGGGTTGCGAGTACGGGAGCGGCCGCAGTATGACCGTGTCGACGACGCTGAAGGTCGTCGTCGCTGCACCGAATCCCAGCGCGAGCGTCAAGAACGCGGTGAACGCAAAGCCGGGAGACAACCGGAGACGGCGTGTCGTCAGGCGGATCCAGCGCATCGTGAATGCCTCACTGGCTGATTCGAAGTCCCCAGAGCATGAGCGCGAATGCCGCCAGGCCTGTCGGCGCGGAAGAATAGGCGATGATCGCGATAACGCCCTCCTGAAAGGCGGCCCTCTGCGCCCGGAGGAAGACCCCCTGCAATGCGCTGAGCGTGTGCGCGGACAAACCAATGCGCTGTGAACCGAGGTGCGGAATCACGAACCCTTCGATCGATGAGTACAGAATGAGCGCCATTCCCACTTGCAGGAGCCGCTGACCCTGTCGTTCGAACGACGTTTCAGATTTCATGTGCGCAACCGCTCTCCCGAGACTATTTGAAGCGCAACAGTACACGCAACGTCAAGCGCATCAGCGATTGTCGTGCGTTGATGCGACCAGAATTGTTTCGTGGAGATGCGAGCGTGTGGAGGACCAGTTCGCTCGAAGACGATGG
>Ga0066903_100002818_pt1 | contig 13839 bp, 11 predicted proteins | sample PanSoiMetaGPlot1_FD_67491 | JGI IMG/M metagenome (GOLD analysis project Ga0066903, IMG submission 67491) | Tropical forest soil microbial communities from Panama analyzed to predict greenhouse gas emissions - Panama Soil - Plot 1 (version 2) | ecosystem: Environmental > Terrestrial > Soil >... | reverse complement strand
GAAGCACATGCATCTGTCCGACCGATTCATGCTCAACCGGATGTCAGCGCAGATTCGAAGTCAGGCCGCGCGAATGCTGCGCGTCTTCTTCTGGGACCGTCGAAAAGCCTACAAAGACGCCCTATCGATCGGTGCGCTTCTGTGGGGCGCAGTCGGGTGGACAGTGACCTACGGCGCCACGAAGCACCGAGCGATGGCCGACGTGCGGCCGAACGGATGAGCGCGCCCTCCCGCTCACCGCTGGTCAGTCTGATCATGCCGGTGTGGCAGACGAGGCAAGATTGGTTCCGAACGGCGGTGAACAGCGCTCTCGATCAGCGAGGTTGCAGAGTCGAGCTGATCGTGGTCGATGACGGCAATCCAAATCCCGTGACGAACCTCCTGAGCGGGATCGCCGATCCTCGTCTCCGGATAGTTCGCACCGATCATGCCGGCCCGAGTGCGGCTCGTAATGTTGGCGTGCACGAGGCTCAGGGCGACCGGATCCGATTCGTGGATTCCGACGATGTCCTCGATGTTGACAGCACGAATCATCTCAAATCGTTCATGGACGGCGACGATGTGATTGCGTATGGGGGGACGATGGTGTGCGACGAAGACTTGCGTCCCAGCCGCCTCATCGCCTCGACGCTCCAGGGCCATATCGCTAACGAATGCTTGCGGGGAAAGTTTGACGTGCGCTTGCCCGCCTTGCTGTTTCCGCGGCCGGTCGTCGACGCAGCCGGCCCGTGGGACGCGAGCTTTCCCGTCAGCGAAGACTGGGACTTCGTGCTCCGCGCGCTCGATCACGCACGCGTCGCGGGCGATCGGCGCGTGGCCCTGTATTACCGTCGCCATTCACAGTCGCTCAGCCGCGCAGCAAGCATTACGGCAGGCGAGAAAGCTCGGCGGCGCCTGGTCGCGGGCTACTTCGAGCGGCACCCCGAACACCGCGCGGCTGAGCGGCGACGCGTGTGGGGGGCGATGTACATGGATTGCAGTGTCACCTACTGGGATGCGGGACGCTACGGAGAATCTATCGCTCGGTTGTCGCATGCGCTGCTCTCCGCGCCCGGCGCCGTGGGCGCAACGCTTGCTCGCACGATGGCCTCTCGAGTCTACGGTCTGTTGCGAGCCCGGTAGCCTCCCCGACTACTGGATCAACCCCGCCCATTTCGCCCACTGTTCCGTCAGGTCCATCCCCTGTCTCAGATTGAACGCTGGCGCATACCCGAGGATTCGACGTGCTTTCTCGATCGAGACGCGGGCCTGGCAGGCCATATTTTTCAGGACCCATGGCCTCACAGCTCCAATCGGCAGCTCCGCATCTGCCCCGGGATGCTCGACTGCGTGAGACGCCGCGCGCAGAGCGCCCTTCACTGACGGTGGAACGAGTCGTGCGGCCACCCATCGCGCAGCCCTGGCTTCCCGCGTTCCGAGCAGGCGGGCCCGCAGCCCTGGGTCGCGTGTGATCGCCCGGAACGCCTCAGGAACCAGCCACGAGTGACGGCTTGACTGCCGCCAAAGACGCAGCGCATCGCGCTCGGAAAGTGACACCGTCCGGCGGACACCAAGCATTCGTTCGAACGCACCGACGAAATCCGCCCACGTGGGGTGCTCCGGACCTGAGATGAGGAAGCGCTCGCCCGGTGCGCGGTCGCTTGTCGCTGCGAGCAGAAGAGCCGTGACCGTGTCGTCCACGTAGACCAGATTGCAGATGCCAGTGCCGCCGTTCACGAGCACCACACGGCTCGTGCGCAGCTCATCGACCATTTCGAAGGCGTTGCCCGCGTTCGGGCCGTACACCACGGCAGGTTGAATCACGACGACAGGCACACCGAGCTGCGACCCGCGCGCGAGGGCCAGCTTCTCGCCCTCGAGCTTCGCGTCCGAATAGAGATCCCCCTTCGGCGTGTCCGGTGCGCGCTCGTCGAACAGGCCGTCGTTCGGACGCTGGTACACCGCCATGGTGCTCACGTGCACGACGCGCGCCCCCGTGTGCCGTGCCGTGTCCACGATATAGCCGGCGGCGTCGACGTCGACCGCTCGACGGATCGCGGGGTCGGGTCCCTTGCCCTTGGCGCAGTGGAAGATCACTGCGCAGCCTTCGGCGCTTCTGGCGATCACTTGTGGATCGGCCACATCACCCACGATGACCTCGACCGGAAAACGGGTGAGGGGTGCGGCACCCATCACCCGGCGAACGAGCACCCTCACGTTGGCGCCACATTCGAGCACCAGCCGTTCGACCAACCGGCCACCGATGAATCCGGAGGCGCCGGTGACGAGGATGCGTGCGCCGGAGAGGGCAGATGCCATCAGTCCGCCGTCCTCCGTGTGACGGAGTAGGCTTGGGGGTAATTCCACGGGCGGGTCAGCGGCTGCCTCATCGCATAGCAGGCTTCGACGATGCCAACGGCGCGCCGTCCGTCGAGCCCGCCGATCAGCGGTGCCCCGGCTCCGCGGATCGCCGTCACAACGTCCTCGAGCTGCCGGCGAAATACTGTGCACAGCGGAGCGCGTTCGAAGGTTTGATCTGGAACGTTGCCGACCAGCGTGGAGGCGTCTCCGACTGATACGCGAATCACAGCAGGCTCGTGAATGCCGATTTCGACGGTGCCTCGCGCGCACTCGACAATCGCGGTATCCCGCATCTCTCTGAGCCAGCTGAGTTCCAGGAGAACGGGCGCACCATCGGCGAGTGCAAACTCGCACTCCGCCTCGGCTTCGACGCCGCCCATGGCGTCGTCACGGTACGCCACCACGCGGAGTTCTCCGAGCCACCAACAAAGAAGATCCACGAGGTGAATTCCGAAAGTGATCAGCGCACCGCCTCCCGCGTTTCGCGAGAGCACGTCCGGAAGCACGCTTGGCCAGCGGTTGCCGGCGCTCTGTCGAACGTCAACGCGTCGAATCGGGCCGAGCGGGGCGGCGGCGAACCAGTCTTTGGCAAATCGGGCAATCGGAAAGAAGCGAAAGTCGTGGCCGACTGCGAGCACCACCCGTCGGGCCGCTGCGGCGGCGATCATCCGATCGCATTCCGCGGTCGTGCGTCCCATTGGCTTTTCCACCAGCACGTGCACCCCGGCGGCAAGAAGGTCGTATGCAACGGCTTCATGGAGCGCGTTTGGAACAGCAACGACCGCAAGGTCGACTCGTCCGACCAGTTCTCCGTGGTTAGAGAACGTATACGGCGCGTTGGCTCGTTGTGCGAGCGCCCGCGCGCGTTCGACAGAAGGGTCCACCAACGCAACGACTTCAACGTCTGGGCAGGCGAGCAACGCCGGAAGATGGTAGTACTCGGCCACAGCCCCGCAACCGACGAGCGCGACGCGCAGCATGGGCCAGCGAGGGCTGACGATGTCGGACATACAAGGTTGTTTTGCAGGTTGACGAGTACCAGCACGCCCGCGCCGAGCACGTCCCGCAGGCTCGGTTATCCTGGCGCGTAAATGTTACAGTGGTGCGCATGCGGCGATCCACCGTACGCCGGTGGGATGCCCTCTACTCTAGACACACATGAACGACGACGGCGCAGCGTTGGCTGCCAAGCCCCAGGCCGAGTCGAACCGCACCGGTGGGATTTCTCCCACAGTTGCATCGAGACGCCGCGCGATGATTCGTCCCTCGCGCGGGTTGCGTGGGATCAATGCTCGAGAACTGTGGGCATTTCGCTGGCTGATTCTGACTCTGACGGCGAGACATATCCAAGTGCGCTATGCCCAGACGTTGCTTGGCATTGGATGGGCCGTTGTTCAGCCCGTAATCTCGGTCGCAATCTTCACCGTGGTCTTTGCCAGATTCGCGCGCATTCCATCTGACGGGAAGCCGTATCAGGTGTTTGCGCTTGCCGCGCTGGTGCCGTGGACCTACATCTCTTCGGCGGTCAGCACGGCGAGCGGCAGCTTGAGCGCCAGTTCCGCAATGGTCACCAAGGTGTACTTCCCCCGCCTTGCGCTCCCGATTTCCTACATCTTTTCCAGCTTGATCGATTTCGTCATCGGGCTCGCATTGCTGCTGTCGATGATGTTCTGGTTCCGGATCGCACCTGCCGCGTCGAGTGTCGTCGCGGTTCCCTTCCTGGTGCTGGCGATGATGCTGACGGCAACCGGCGTCAGTTGCACGCTCGCCGCGTTCGATGTTGAGTACCGCGACGTGAGGCACGTCGTGCCCTTTCTGCTTCAGGCTTGGATGTACGCGTCGCCGATCGTCTACCCGATGTCGTTGGTTCCTGACAAATTTCGGCAGCTGTACGCATTGAACCCAATGGCTGGCATCATCGAAGCGTTCCGGGCGGTGCTGCTCGGGACCACGGCGGTCGACTGGCGCGCATTGGCCGTGTCCGTCGCTGTATCGTTGGCGCTCTGCGTATTCGGGCTCATGGTGTTCCGGTACCGAGAGCGAGTCTTTGCGGATGTCGTGTAGTCCCCCATGCGGATATGAGTAGGACCGCCGTCCGAACCGAACGTCTCGGCAAGCGCTATCGCATCGGCCAGACGCGAAAAACGCGCATGGTCCAACCGACCCTCAGCGAAACGCTGATTGCCGCCCTCAAGGCTCCTTTTGTCAGCGTGCTCGACCGCGGCGGCGCCGGTGCCGCGGATCGCCGCGGTGAAAAGTCGGTGATCTGGGCGCTCGAGAACGTCTCCTTCGAGTTGCTCGAAGGCGAGGTCCTCGGTGTGATCGGCCGGAACGGCGCCGGCAAGAGCACACTGCTCAAGATCCTGTCGCGGATCACCGAGCCAAGCTGCGGGTGGGCTGAAATCGATGGACGCGTCGGATCGCTTCTCGAGGTTGGTACCGGCTTCCACCCGGACCTCACCGGCCGCCAGAACGTGTATCTCAACGGAACCATTCTCGGCATGGATCGTCGTGAGATCGCTCGGAGATTCGATGAGATCGTCGAGTTCTCGGGCGTCGGCGACTTCATTGACACACCGGTCAAGCGTTACTCGACCGGTATGCATGTGCGGCTGGCGTTTGCCGTCGCGGCGCACTTCGAACCGGAAGTCATGATCGTCGATGAGGTGCTCGCCGTCGGCGACGCCGAGTTCCAACGGAAGTGCCTTGCCAAGATGGACGACGTGGCTCGCGCTGGGCGGACGGTGCTCTTCGTCAGTCATAACATGAACGCTATTCAGCGCCTTTGCACCCGATGCATTCTCATCGACCAGGGGAAGATTGTCGCGGATGGACCAACGGCGGACGTGACCGCCCGATATCTGGCCGAGGGGTTCGCACGCACCGTTAAGTCGGGACCACTGGAGTGGATCGTCCTGAACAGCGTGGAACACGCCGGCACGGGTCAGTCCAGATTCGCGTCGCTGCGATACGGCAGCGATAACGCGACGGTGGGGCATCATGCGTACACGGATGGTCCACTGCAGGTGACGCTCGAGATCGTCTCCGACAAGCCGCGAAGAGTCGGCAGTCTCGCGGTGACCGTGAATGACGAACACGGCACCGTATTGGTCAATGCGGACTCGGTTGAATTGGGCGTCAGCGTGGACCTCCGCCGTGGGACCACGTTCCTGGCCCTTCAGATCGAGACGCTGCATCTCAAACCTGGCACGTATGTCATCGGGCTGTGGCTCGCGGAAGCGACCCACGAGCCGGTGTACGACTACATCCAGTCCGCGTGTCCGCTTGAAGTAGTCGATCTTCAAGGCACTGCATTGGGTTCGCGGACGATCGGCGCGGTCAGTACCACGTTCTCCTGGCACGAAGCTCGGGAACCGATTTGATTGGTCATCAGTCGTGCCCAGGGTGACAGACGTGAGCGTGGTGATTGCCACCGTCGACCGGCCCCTCGGGCTCGCGCGCTGCCTCGATGCGCTCCTGTCCGGCACAGCCTTGCCGGGCGAGATCATCGTGGTCGATCAGGGACTCAACGCTGCAACGGCGGCCCTGATCGCGAATCGTCAGAGCGCGCCGGTGCCGCTCGTGCACGTTCCGCAAGAACGCCGCGGCTTGTCCTGCTCACGGAATCTGGGAGTGTCTCGCGCACGACATCGACTGGTGGCGGTGACTGACGATGACTGCGTGCCCGATCGCGAGTGGGTCGCTGCTATCGACCGGGCATTCGGCGTCGAGGGCTCACCTGATGCGCTGACCGGGAGGATCCTGCCGGCGGGCCCGCCGCTGGAGGGAACCTACGTCGTCTCGGCCCGAACCAGCACGCACCGCACGGAATTCACGGGGAAGGTTGTTCCGTGGGACGTCGGCAGCGGTGCGAATTTTGCGACGACCCGCCAGTGTTTCATCAGGGTTGGCGGTTGTAACGAGCGCCTCGGCGTCGGATCGCCGGGCATGGCCGCGGAAGACATTGACCTTATTTATCGGTTATTGGATGAAGGTTTCCGTATTCGCTATGAGCCCGACGCGATCGTTTATCACGAGCGACAGAGCAAGGATCAGCGCATCGCCAGCCGATACTCCTATGGATTTGGCATCGGCGTGTTCTGCGCGCTGTGGGTGCGGCGCGGCGATCGCTTCCTCGTAAGGGTCCTCTGGAGTTGGTTGAAGTCGCAGGCGGTCGCGTTCACGGTCGCGACGGCGCGGTGGCAGCGGTTCGAAATGCTGCAACGGTGGCTGAGTCTCAGAGGGACACTGGCCGGCGTCATCTACGGCCTCCGTCTCGGAAAGGCACCGTTTCTGGCATCACAGCTGCTGACAGACGGGAGCCAGCGCTCGTAATGCCTTGCACATGAACATTTCAGTTCCGTCAGGATTGCCATCGACCACGCTCATCATCTGCTCGCGCAACCGGCCCGAGCTGTTGATTGAGACCGTGGCGTCGGTGCTCAAGGGCGACAGAGTTCCAACCGAGTTGGTTATCGTCGACCAGAGTCGTACTCCGAATGCGACGTTGGCGAACATGAAAAATGATCGCGCCTGCGATGTGCGATATCTGCAGACGCAGTCGGCCGGACTGAGCCGCGGACGGAACGCCGGCATCGCAGCGGCGCGACATGACGTCGTGGCAATCATTGATGACGACATGCTCGTCGAGCCCTCGTGGTTCGAGGCTCTGATCAGGGGCCTGTGTCAGGCCGGCGAACGTGCCGTTGTGACCGGCCGCGTTCTTGCTGCGATTGCCGAGGTACCAGGCGGCTTCGCGCCCGCTGTCGTCGCCGGGACGATGCCCGCCATCTACGAAGGTCGTATCGGGACGGACGTGCTCGCCGGTGGGCACATGGCAGCTTTCCGGTCGCTTCTCGAGACGGTTGGCGGCTTCGACGAGAGACTCGGTGCCGGATCGAAATTCCCCTCAGCCGAAGACAACGATCTCGGATTTCGGTTGCTGGAAATGGGAGCCCGGATCGTCTATGTGCCGAATGCCGTTCTCCACCATCGCGCCTGGCGGCCGAAGCGCGAATATCTGGGGATCCGTTGGGGGTATGGTCTTGGCAAAGGCGGCTTCTACGCGAAACACCTCAGTCTGACCGACCGATACATGCTAAGTCGGATGGGCTGGGATGTTTGGCATCGCGTCGTCCGGTTTCCGCGCCGGATCGCAACAATGCCGCGACAGACACTTGGTGATGTGTTCTACATCTGTGGAATCGCCCTTGGGGCGACTCGCTGGCTGATCACGCACCGCCGGCAGAAGCATGCATGGAGCGCTGAACGTGTGGCCGAGCGGGCCAGGCGTTGAAGCGGCAGGCTGTGACCCTCTCCCGGGCAGACACAGGCACCATGCACCCAATCTTCCGTGCGGTTCTCGACGAACTGAGGCAACGCCAGGTCAGGTGGGCGCTGCTTCGCTCTCCCGCGGACCTGATGACCCCTCTGGACGGTGACATAGACGTTCTGGTGCACTCGGCCGATATGTCCGCGGCCAGGAATATCTTCCTGGCGCTTGGTTTTGTTCGCGTGCCGCGTGTTGGAACACACTTTCTGGCCTTCGACGCGCCCACCGATCAGTGGTTCTGGTTCCATGTGGTGGATGACCTGAGCTTTCTTGGCGGACAAGTCAAGACGTACGCTGCCGAAGGATGCCTCGCGCGTCGCCTCGACTCTGAGCTGCCGAGGCTTGCACCGGATGATGGTTTCTGGGTACTGCTCCTGCACTGTGCCCTGGACAAGCGTGCGGTGGCCGCGCGTCACCGTTCTACGCTGCAGCGCGACGCTGCGAAGGAATTGCTCACCGGTCCCATGGCGGCTTTCATGGCGCGGTTTTGTGGGACGGGGTCGGCCGCCGTGACTCCGCATGCGCTGGTGGAGATGATCATTCGCGAGCAGTGGACCGAGCTCGAACGAACCCTTTGGGAGTTGGCCGATCGATGGATGCACCGTCATCGCGCTTCGTTCCTGCGGCGTCGATGGGATGACGCCGCGCAGTACGCAGACGCGGCAAAACGCGCCATTCGGTCTCCAGGTCTGAGTGTGGCGTTGCTAGGTCCCGACGGAGCCGGAAAGTCCACGCTCGCTGCCGGAATCGCCCAGTCATTCAAGATGCCGGTCTCGATCATGTACATGGGATTGACGGGTGGATTCCTGAAACAAGTGGACCGCCTTCGTGTTCCAGGCGTCGTATTTGTTGGACGCGCCATGGTTATTTGGCGTCGCTATCTCAGAGGAAGGCTGCATCAGGCACGGGGTCGGTTAGTCGTCTTCGACCGGTACGTGTTAGATGCCGCTGTGCCTCATCCCCAGCGGCTAAACAGGATGCAGCGGATGTCCCGCTGGCTCGATTTCTATCTCTGTCCCCCTCCAGACTTGGTGCTCGTCTTGGACGCTCCGGGAGACGTGATGCATCGACGGAAGGGCGAGTACCAGGCCGACATGCTGGAAGACTGGCGGCGACATTTTCGCGATCTGCAGCGGCGCTTTCCAGATGCCGTTGAGATCGTCGATGCCTCGCAAGATAAAGACGCGGTTCGCATCGACGCTACACAGCGCATTTTGCGCCGCTATCGCGAGCGCGACGTCGACTAAATGACCCGGATGCCGGAATTCCTTCCGCTCGGCGTGCGAAAAGCTCTTTCCCGGCGAACCACGCGATTTCGTTGCCTCCACCGTTTGTCACCGTTATCGCGACGGTTCGGCTACGACAGAGGACTCCCACTTGATCGCTACTACATCGAGCAGTTTCTGAATCGCGAGGCGTCAGCCATCCACGGCCGGGTACTGGAGGTCGGTGGCAACGGATACACCAAACAATTCGGCGGCGATCGAGTATCAAGATCCGACATCCTCCATGTCGAACCGGGCCACCCTGACACCACGATCGTTGCCGATCTGCAATCGGCGCCGGAGATCGAATCGGCGAGCTTCGATTGCATTGTGTGTACACAGACGCTGCAATTCATTTTCGACACGGCCGCGACGATCCAAACGCTGCACCGGCTCCTCAAGCCTGGCGGGACGGCCCTCATCACGACCCCTGGTATATCAGCTATCGTGCGCGAGGACCAGGAGCGATTCGGCGAATACTGGCGATTTACACGCCAGTCGTTGCGGCGCCTGTTCGAACGCTCTTTTTCTCCCACGCACGTGGACGTGCAGTCATACGGAAACGTCCTCGTCGCAGCCGCATTCTTGTACGGATTGTCCGCCGAGGATCTGAGACCAGGAGAGCTGGCATACCGTGATCCGGATTACGAGGTGACGATCGCCGCCCGGGCAACGAAGAACGTCTGAGCGTTGCACAGGGTTGCCAGGATTCAACGGGCCGCTCGAACCAGCTGATCTACGGCCGTTGTATCATCAGATTTACTGGGGGATCTTTATAAAGGCGCACCATGTCGCCCTGAGCGGTTACGGCATTTCCGGACACTCGACTTTGCCGGCGAATCCCTTGCCCAAATTCTCGACTCAGATCGGGCTGAGCAACGGATCGAATTGAGCACTTACCTCAAGAACGGGTTCGGCGAAGCCGTGGTCACAGCCGGGCAGCCACGTGCCCCCCTCCAGACGAACTCTGGCCGACCGCGACGATTGCTATTCCTTCTCCCTCACGTCCCAGCGCTCGAAGCGCCGACCGGCGGCGCACGCTCGTCCTTTCAGCTCATTGCCGGGCTCGCCCAACGACGGCATCAGATCGCGGTCCTCTGCCTCCGTTCTTCGATCGAGCCGCCGCCGGATGTTGCCATCAGGAATGTCTGCGACCTGGTAGAGGAATTTCCGCGCCGTGCAGACGTCCGACACGGTCGCACGCCTTGGCGTCGGGTGCGGAGCGCGATGGCGGCGGTGGTCGAAGAGCCTGCGTGGGTGCGCAGCACCGATGTTCCGTCATTTCGGGAGCGACTCCGTTCATTGGCTCGGAGCTGGCATCCGGACATCGTTCATATCGGGTATCACGTAATGGCGCAGTACGCGCGGGAGCTGCGAGCGTGTCCAGCGCCTCGAGTGCTCACGCAATATGAACCTGGCGTCACCGCTTCGCGGGATGCCATGCAGGAGTTGCGTGGGCTGCGCCGGGTCAGGGGACGGCTGGAACTGGCAGCGTGGGTTCGGTACGAACAGCGTGCGATGAGCCAAGTCGACGCCATCGTTGTCTTCACGGAGCGCGATCGGCAGGCGCTCGCGACGTTGGCCGGCGGCGTTCCTCTCGTGCGCATCCCGCTGGGGACCAGCATTCCTGCGGCGCCGCTCAACCCGTGTGGCGCTTCAGCTCCGACGGTTTTGTTCGTCGGCAATTTTATTCATGGCCCGAACGTCGACGCTGCCCTCTGGCTGATGCGCTCGATCTTTCCCTTGGTCAGTCGAGTGCGTCCCGATGCGCGTCTATTCGTGGTTGGACCCAACCCGCCGGAGGAGGTCACGGCTCTGGCCGCCCAGCAGACGATCACCGTGACAGGAGCCGTTGCCTCCGTGCTTCCGTTTCTCGACGATGCGACGGTGGTGGTAGCCCCGCTGCGGACAGGAGGAGGGATGCGGGTCAAAGTGCTCGAAGCGCTGGCGGCAGGTAAACCGGTTGTCGCGTCGCCTCTGGCCGTTGCGGGTCTCGACGTCACCGACGGCGATCAGTTGATGCTCGGCGAACAGGATCAGGAATTCGCGTCCGCGATCGTCGGTCTTTTGGAGAACACCGATGCACGACGCCGACTGGCGGAGTCGGCACGGGAGTGGGCGGTTCGCAATTTGAGTTGGGACCATTCCCTCGCCGCATATGAGGCGTTACACGACCAGCTGCTTGCCGCAGGCGACAGGTTCCACGTTTGATGACCTGCGACAGGCGTCCGGCTCGCGCACCGGTGATCGTTCTGAACTGGAACGGCTGGGAAAACACGTTCGATTGTCTGCATTCGCTCGCAGTGGCATCGGATGTGGGGGCGGTCTGGCTGGTCGATAACGGTTCGCCGACGAATCGTGCCGATGAGGCGCTGGCGATCATGCCGGAATTGCGGCTGATTTCGCTCAGCCAGAATATCGGGTTCGCGGCCGCAATGAACCACGCGATGCGCATTGCGCTTGCCGAGGGTTATGTCTTTGCCTACTTGTTGAATAACGACTGCAAGGTCAGGCCGGGGTTTCTCCAAGCCACACTCGACGCAGCGTGCGACTCCAAGGTCGGCATCGTGGGCAGCCGGCTCGTCTATGCCGACAACTCGAATTCCCTGATTTTCGACGGTGAATTCTATGTGTCAGGCGAAAAGCCGGTCGACGATTCGTCACGAGTCCGCAAAGTCTCCCAAGCAAACGGAGCGGGCATGCTGATTCGACTGACAGCGGTTGAACAGGACGGATATTTCGACGAACGATTCTTCTGTTACCACGAAGAACGAGAATTGTGCGATCGATGGGCCGCTCGCGGATGGTCATGTGTCATTGCGGACGCGTCGCTGGTTGTGCACAAACGTGAGGGGAGTGACGTCAACAACAACGCTCTGTATTATCGAACGCGAAATATTTTCCTCCTTGCTGAAACCTCGATCGGGCGGACGCGTTTGCATTGGTATCTCGATGTTTTCCACAGAACCGCGGTCGCGGGTCAATGGGCGCTGCAACATGACCGGTCCGATCAATTATCAGTCTTGGGTGAGGCACTGAGCGACGGGCTGGGCGGGCGCTTCGGTCAGCGGCCGGTTTCCCGTCGAGGTGCCCGCGGCGTGATGATGTTACGGACGGTGGTGATCTTGCTGCCGGTGTTTCGATCGGTGAGAGCGCTCTCCAATTGGCTGAAGCAGGTAGTTCCCCAATAGACAATAAGGGCAGCGAAGAATAGTGTGAGCGGGACCTGTAGATAGAGTGAATGTCTGATTCTGCGACGCTGCACTCGGTAGACTTTCGCTTCCTTCTGCCATCCGATCGCCACCGTCCGTTCGAGCATCTGGTGCTGGTGGGTGGCCCCTCCCGCATGGCGGAGCGCCTCGTCGAAACCAACACCGCCGTCGCTGTTACCCACGGCGCAACCGCGCAACATGACGCCGATGCGATCGTGGTCCTGGGACATCAGCCACCCAATCTACACGAGGTGATGGCCTCGCTTCAGCCCGCAGGCATCCTGTTTCTCCAAAGGCGGAACGCTCCCTTGATGTTGGGCCGAACGAGGACGGACACGCTGCGCCGGGAACTGGCGGCGATGGGCCTCGAGCTGCTGGCCACATACGCAACGCGTCCAGACTCAATCAGCCCGCGCATTTACATCCCGCTCGGCGTCACTGGACCCCTGCCCTGGTACCTTCGAACGTTGCAATTGGTCCCCGATCCGCGATCGTGGCTGCTCAACAAAGCGCTGCTCGGTATCGGGAACGCCAGTCCGCAGCTTCTTGCCTCGTGTCTGCCTGATGTGGCAATCGTGGCGCGGAAGCCGGTTCCCGGTGAAGCGATGGCCCACCAGTCCCCGTCAATTCTTGCGGACCCACTGCTCGAAAGCGCGGTGGGTGAGACTGACTTGCATCCGCTCCTCATTTCAGGTCAGCGCACGATCCTGTTTGTCTTCGGCCGCGAGTCGAGCGAACCACTCGCGGTCATCAAGATTCCTAAGCTCGCGAGCGAGAATCACGCGACCGAGAACGGCCACCGGGCGCTGACTGATCTCAAACAGCAGCCTGATGCCTCGATCGCAGCGTCCGTTCCTCAGCCGGTGCGCCTGCTGAATTGGCGCGGCATCAGCGTGGCGGTGGAGAGTGTGGTGCACGGACACACACTTGCACGAGCGCTCGACACATGGCGAAGCTCGCTGAACGCCAAAGTTGAGGGGCTTCAACAGGCGGCGCGATGGCTCAGTCGCTTTCACCGAGCTTCTCTCCTGGCTCGCACCACCTGGGCCCCCGAGGACACAGCGCGCTGGGTGATCGCACCCACGGAACAGTATCGCCAGATGCTCGGCCAGACTGACGGAGAGCGACAGCTGTTCACCGATGCGGCTGACTACGCGCGGTCGGTGGCCACACTTGATTTGCCTATCGTCCGACAACACCGAGATTTTCGGCCCGTCAATGTGATCCGCGGTGATCGGGGCGAGATTTCGGTCGTGGACTGGGAAGGATATCGCGCTGGTCCCGCGTTCTGCGATCTGTTCCACTTCGTCATGCAGTGGCACTCGGGCGCGCGGCGCCTCGATGCTCGAACAAAAGTGAAGGGTTTCGAGCGGTTGCTGTTCGAACCGATCGACGATCGTATCGGGCACGTTGTTCGCGACGTCATGGTTGAATACATGAACGAGCTCCGGCTTTCCGGTGTCGTGATCCCGCTCTTGATTCTCTATATGTTGGTGGAATTGGCGACACGGAGGGGCGCGCAGCAGCAACGTGAGCAAGGCGGCCCCGACCTGCGTCTAGGCAATGAGAATATCCAGTTCGTCGCGGCGCTTGCCGCGCACCGTGAGGAGTTCCTCAACGCGCCGCGGGTCGGCTCTCTGCTGCACCAACTGCGCCACGCGGACGGCGCCGACGAAATCATCACGCTCTC
>Ga0066903_100002817_pt1 | contig 13841 bp, 9 predicted proteins | sample PanSoiMetaGPlot1_FD_67491 | JGI IMG/M metagenome (GOLD analysis project Ga0066903, IMG submission 67491) | Tropical forest soil microbial communities from Panama analyzed to predict greenhouse gas emissions - Panama Soil - Plot 1 (version 2) | ecosystem: Environmental > Terrestrial > Soil >... | reverse complement strand
CGAGCGTCGCGCCGGCGGACGTGCAGATCCGGATCTCGAGGCCCCAGATCTCCGACACCATCTGCTGCTCGGTGTCGAGATCGACGAGCTTGGCGGCGACGCGCGTGTCGGAGTCGGCGATCAGGCACTCGAGGATCGAATCGCCGGCGACCGGCGCCCCCGCGCGCCATGCGGACGTCACCGCGCAGCCGATCAACCGGAAGTCTGCGTTGCCGCGAGGATTCCACCACCCGTCGGTCGCCCCCGGCCCGTACTGCTGGTAGCGCGGCAGGAACGTCGCGTTGTCGAAGTGCACCGGATCGTTGTTGACGGTCGACGGCGCCGCCAGGAACGTGCCTGCGAAGTGCAGCCGCAGGGGACCGAGGTAGCTCATGGGCCTACTGGCCCTGCGCGCAGCGCTGGATGCCGTTCGGGCAGGCGAGCGCCATCGACCACGCGAAGTCGCGCGCGATCCAGCCGGGCGGCACCTTGTACTGCGGTCCGATCTGATCCTGGATCTGGCCGATGCCGTCCGTCCCGTCGGTCTTGATCGACGACACCGAATGGCACGTGATGCACGACGCGGTGCCCGGCTTCATGCCGACGTTCTCCCCCTCGATGATCGAGTTGCCGAGGAGCGTCGGGTTCTGCGCCGTGCCGAAGACCGTCTGCACGCCGTCGAGGCGGTAGTTGAACAGCTCGGGCGCGAGCTTCGCCTGCGTCATCAGCGCCTTGAGCGCCGCCGTCTGCGCGGTGTTGCCGCTGGGGCCGCCGCTGCTGGTGGCCGGGACCGATCCCCACGGATCGCGGCACGCGCCGAACGTGATGCAGCGGTTCGGATTCGTCTGCAGGTTCTGCGGCTCGAACGTGGCCCAGAGCCAGTTGGGCAGCAGCTTCGACGAGATGTGCATCCCGGCCATCGCATAGCACGTGCCGTCGATCGTCTCGACGTGCACGCCCTGCGGCGGGCTCGAGCAGCTGAACGGCTGCGCGAAGTCGCTCGCCGGAATCCAGTCGACCTTCACCTCGACGGCCGAGGCGGGGAACTGGATGTTCGCGCGTTTCTGCGCGGCCTGCGTCTGGCCCGATCGGATCTGGTAGCCGTTCTGCGTGACGTAGTTCGCGGCGGGGCCGTTGACGTGGACTTCCTCGCAGACCGTTGCGCCCTGCACGACGTTGGACGGCGGCGCCGACATCGGATTGCACTCGGTGCTCGGCGCGAGTTGCGGCGCGCCCGCGAGTTTCATCTGCGTGGCGCGCTGAAGCGGACTGCCGTGCAGCCGCTTGTGCGGCGCTGCGGCGCCGGCCGTTCCCGATGCGGGATAGAGATCGAGCTGTTCGACCCACGTCTCCCACGCCAGCTGTCCGCCGGCCGCGGGACAATTCGCCGCCACGAACAACTGCCACGCGGTCTGCGCGGGCGTCGCCGCCGGACGTGTGGGGATCGCGCACGGATTCGCTGGAGGCGTGGCCGCGGCGGCCTTCGTCGCGGGCTGCTTGGTCTGCATGCTCGCGGCGAGCAGCGTCGACATCACGCTCGCGATCGCGGCCAACGCAACGAGGTTGCGTTTCATAGAACCTCCTTGAACGAGTGAGGCGGGCACTCTCGTCCACGGGCCGCGTGCTGTCAAGAACAAAGCGTCGTTGTAGGACGGACACTGACGCGCGCGATGCGCGCGGCAAAAGTACTACTTCAGGCGGGCGAAGCGGATCGGACCGGCGAAGCGATCGATCGTGACGAGCTGAAACGGCATCGTGATCATCTGCGCGACCATTTGATCGGCGGCGGGCGCGTGTTCGCGATACGTGACGACGAGCGCGTCGCCGTCGCGATCGATGCGCGCGATCTCGACGCTGAAGCCGGCGGTGGGACGCGTGCCGAGGAACACGCCGATGACGGTGGCGCGCGCGATGTCGACCCTGGGACACGGACGGCCGCCCTGGTGCGCCGTGCAGAGCGCTTTCCATTCCTCTGCCGTGCGCGCGACGGCTTCGCGCGGCTGTTCGATGTCGCTCTGCGTTCCGCTCTCGAGCGTCTTGAACGGCACGGGCTGAGGGGCAGGCTGGGACACGGGCGCGACGCCAAGTGTCACCAGGAGCGCGGAGAGGATCAAGCGCACTGTCACCTCCCGGAATCTTACCGCCCTCCCCCCGTAAACCGGGGGGCGGTCCGGCCGTTTTGCATAGCCGACTCAGCCGTTTTACAATGTGGAACACCCCCCGGCACAAGTGGCTTGACCACTTCGGAACGCCCGCAGGAGGCGCGTTTCGTAGCACGCGACGGCTCCCACACTGCAACGCGCCCGTCCGGCCGACGCTCCCTTCGGCTATACATGCGCAATGGGAGGAACGCGGATGGCTGGTCTGAAGGAGAGCATGCGGAGGCTCCGGCGTGGAGGCGCCGGTGTCATCGTGGCGTGCCTCGCGTACGCGGCGCTGGCAGGTACGGCGTACGCGCAGGATTCGCGAGGCACGATTACGGGAACGGTACGCGACGCGAGCCCGGGGGTCGTGCCGGGCGCGACAGTGACGGTCACCAGCGCCGAGCGGGGCACCACCGTCACGGCGATCACCAATGAATCTGGATTCTTCGAGGTCCCGTATCTCATCGCCGGCACCTACAAGGTGACGGTGGAGCTGGCGGGCTTCAAGAAATACGTGCGGGACAAGATAGAGCTTCGGATCGCCGATCGCCTCGAGCTCGACGTGAGGCTGGAGGTCGGCGCGACGATGGAGGAAGTCACCGTCTCGGTGGAAACCCCGCTGCTCGAGACGACGAACGCGTCGCTCGGCAGCGTGCTGGACTCGCGGCGCGTGTCGGAGCTGCCGACCCCGCATGGCGATCCGTACGCGCTCATCGGGTTGGCCTCGGGCGTCTCGTACACCGGCTCGATCCGGCTCGATCGTCCCTTCGAACCGACGCACATCGTCGGCTACGCGATGGACGGCACGCGCGGCAACCGCAGCGACCTGACGATCGACGGCGTGCCGAGCACCGCGACGGCGAACGCCAACGAGGTCATCGCCTCGTACGTGCCGCCGCCCGACATCGTCCAGGAGTTCAAGGTCCAGACCGCGACCTTCGACGCGAGCATGGGGAACACCGAAGGCGGGGTGACGAACCTGAGCATCAAGTCGGGCACCAACTATTTGAGCGGCACGGCCTACTACGTGAAGACGCCGCCGTCGCTCTTCGCGAACGACTTCTTCGCCAACGCCAACAACATCCCGCTCGCCGATTTCACGTACAACCGCTACGGCGGGACGGTGGGCGGCCCGGTGAAGCGCGGGAAGACGTTTTTCATGTACGGCTTCGAGGGGATCCACGAGGCGCGGCCGCGCAACAACGGGACCCCGACCGTGCCGACCGAGAAGATGCGCAACGGCGATTTCTCGGAGCTGCTCGCGCTCGGACCGCAATATCAGATCTACAACCCGTTCACCCGCCGGTCGATCGGCGGCGGACGGTTCCAGGAGGATCCGTTCCCGGGCAACATCATTCCGGCGAACCTGATCAACCCCGTCGCGAAAGCCGTGCTCGGCTACATCGCGAAGCCGCTCACGCCCGGCAACGCCGACGGCACCGGCAATCTCCAGCAGCCGTCGCTGGCCGAGAACATCAAGTACGCGACCAACACGATCCGCGTCGATCAGGTCGCGTCGCAGCGGCAGCGCCTCTACGGCCGCTACAGCTGGTACGATCGCAACAGCAACTACAACAACTACTTCAACAACCTGTCGACGGGCGAGTGGTTCCAGTTCATCTCGCGGCAGGCGGCGGCCGACTACGTGAACGTCCTGAACTTCTCGACGGTGTTGAACGTGCGCTACGGGTACAACTACTTCGTGCGCGGCACCGACACCAACCCCGAGAACCACGGGTTCGATCTCACGTCGCTGGGCTTCCCCTCGGCGTACAACGCGCTCATCGGCAACGACGTGCGGCGCTTCCCGCGCTTCGACATCACCGGGTACCAGGGCACGGGCTTCGGCGGGGAGTACCGGCCGAACGTCACGCACTCGTTCCTGGGGACGCTCACCAAGACGATGGGGGAACATTCGCTGCGCACCGGCTTCGAGTACCGCCGGTACAGCGAGACCTCGGAGTTCTTCGCCAACGATCAGACGGGGCAGTTCGTGTTCGACTCGGCGTGGACGCGCGGTCCGCTCGACAACTCCACGGCGGCGCCCGGCTCGCTCGGACAGTCGTTCGCGGCGTTCCTGCTCGGCCTGCCGACGTCGGGACAGATCGTCCAACGCGCCAGCTACGACGAAGCGTCGACGACCAACGGCGTCTTCTTCCAGGACGACTGGCGCGTGGGACCGAAGCTCACGCTGAACCTCGGGCTCCGCTACGAGTTCGAGACGGCGCTGCGCGAGGCCAACAACCAGAGCGTCCGCGGCTTCGACACGTCGGTCGTGCAGCCGATGGAAGCGGCGGCCAGGGCCCAGCTCAACGCTGACGCGGTCGGCATCCCGGTCAGCCAGTTCAACGTGCGCGGCGGCCTGACGTTCGCCGGCGTGAACGGCCAGCCCAGCGCGCTCTACAATCCGCCCTGGGACAACGTCATGCCGCGCGTCGGCGCGACCTACAAGCTGAACGATCGGACCGTGGCGCGTGCCGGCTATGGCATGTTCTACGGCTTCCTCGGCCAGCGCCGCGGCGACGTCATCACGTCGGGTTTCAGCTCGAACACGCCGATGACGGTGTCGCTCGACAACGGCCTCTCGTTCCTCGAGACGCTGTCGAACCCGTTCGGCGGCGGCATCATCGCACCGGTCGGCAACGCCGCGGGGATCCAGACGTTCCTCGGGCAGGGCCTCACGTTCTTCGCCGAGAACCCGAAGTCGGCGCGCAATCAGCGCTGGCAGGCCGGCCTCCAGCGCGAGCTGCCCGGCCGCTGGGTGGCCGACATCGCCTACGTCGGCAACCACGGCACGAACCTGCCGGTGACGCGCAACATCAACGCGCTGCCGAACCAGTACCTGAGCACGAGCGCGACGCGCGACCAGGCCACAATCGACTACCTGAGCGCGCAGGTACCCAACCCCTTCGTCGGCCTCATGCCGGCGTCGGCGCCGACGGCGTTCCGCGCTGCGAACATCGCGCGGTCGCAGCTGCTGCGGCCGTACCCGCAGTTCGGCGACATCAACACGACGACCAACGAGGGCTACTCGTGGTACCACGCGCTGCAGACCAGCGTGCAGCGGCGGTTCTCGTCGGGCTACACGCTCGGCGTGAACTACACCTACTCGCGCTTCACCGAGGCGACCGAGTTCCTCAACGCCGGGGATTCGAATCCGTGGAACGGGATCTCGAGCCAGGACGTGCCGCACCGTCTCACGGTGAACGGCATCTGGGAACTGCCGTTCGGCAAGGGACGCCGGTTCGGCGGCGGCGCGTCCACGGGGCTCGACGCCCTGATCGGCGGCTGGCAGTTCCAGGGGATCTACGCGTATCAGAGCGGATTCCCGCTTGGCAACTGGGGCAACCTGCTGTTCACCGGGAACCTCGACGACATCGCCGTGAGCAATCCCACGCTCGACCGCTGGTTCAACACCGACGCCGGCTTCAACAAGGTGTCGGCGCAGCAGCTCGGATCGAACGTGCGGACGTTCCCGCTCCGCATCGACTCGGTCCGCGGCGACGGCGTCAACAACGTGGACCTCTCGGTGCTGAAGAACGTCCGGTTCTCCGGGCACCAGCGGCTGCAGTTCCGGTTCGAGGCGATCAACGCGTTCAACCACGCGCAGGTCCCGATTCCGACCGGCAACAGCATCAACCCGACGAACGCGGCGTTCGGACAGGTCGTCACGTCGGCGCAGCAGAACTACCCGCGCCGCGTGCAGATCATGGCGAAGTTTCTCTTCTAATCCGAGGGGCTTTGCCCCTCGGACTCCCCTACAGCGTCGCTCGCGGGCGCCCGCTTCGCTGCCCGCTCCGCTCCGCTGGTTCGCTCGCTGCGCTCGCTCACGCTCTCATCCGAGGGGCTTCGGCCCCTCGGAGTTTCCCGCCCCCGTTTACCGTCCCCGCGCAATCATCGCAAAGCGTCACGCGCGTACTCGCGAGAGGTCGCAGAGCGCGCAGAGACTTCTTATCTTCTTTTCTCTGCGCGCTCCGCGTCCTCCGCGAGCGCACGTGCGTGACGGTCTTTCGGTGTGATGACCGCGCGTTCGGCCGCGCTCCCGCGGAGTTCCGCAGAGTTCCGCCTCGACGCGAAAGCGACGAGATCTCTGCGCTCTCCGCGCCCTCCGCGAGAGTACGTTCGTGACCGTTCCCTCGAAGGGATTACTGGGCGCCCGACCAGAAGAGCAGCCGGTTCGCCGTGCCGGACGGAATCCCGGTCAGCCGGTTCAGGTTTGCCGCCGCGACGATCGCGTTTCTCACCGTCGCGGGGGACGCCGAGGTGTGCGTCTGCAGGTAGCGCGCCGCGACGCCCGTCACGTGCGGCGTCGCCATCGAGGTGCCGCTGATCGTGTTGGTGGCGGTGTTGCTCGTCGACCACGCCGACGTGATCCCCGACCCCGGCGCGAAGATGTCGACGACGCTCCCGAAGTTCGAGAACGACGACTTCGCGTCGCCGCTCGTGCTCGACCCGACGGTGATCGCCGCCGCCACGCGCGCGGGCGACGAGGTGTTCGCGTTGACGTTCGAGTTGCCCGCGGCGATCGCGTACGTCACGCCCGAGTTGATCGAGTTGTTGACCGCGGTGTCGAGCGCAGTGCTCGCGCCGCCGCCGAGGCTCATGTTGGCCACCGCCGGGCTCGCATGGTGCCCCGTGACCCAGTCCACACCCGCGATCACGCCCGACGTCGTCCCGGACCCGGTGCAATCCAGCACGCGGACGGCGAACAACCGCACCGCCTTCGCGATGCCGAACGTCGATCCGCCCACCGTGCCGGACACGTGCGTGCCGTGGCCGTTGCAGTCGATGCCGTTGCGGCCGTCGCCGATCGCGTCGAACGCCACCGACGCGCGCCCGCCGAACTGCTGGTGCGTGATGCGGATGCCGGTGTCGATGATGTAGGCGTTCACGCCGCTGCCGGTCGTCGTGAAGGTGTACGAGTTGCTCAACGGCAGCGCCGCCTGGTCGACGCGATCGAGTCCCCACGACGGCACGGGCGACTGCGTCGTCACGATCTCCATCACGGAGTCTTCCTCGACGAAGGCCACGCGCGGATCGTCGCTCAACGCGATCGCCTCCTCCTCCGTCATCTCGGCCGAGAAGCCGTTGATCGCGTGCGCGAACACGTGCTTCACGCGGCCCGTCCGCGTGCCGAGGATCACGTTGTCGGCATCCGCCGCCACCTGCGCCTCGTCGCCGTCAGGCGTCGGATCCTGATCGAGCACGACGATGAAGTTGTTCTGGATATTCCGGCCGGGGTGCCGGTGGAACCGTCCGTTGTTCTGTTGCTGGTCCTGTTCGAATCCGAATCCGTTGCCCTGCTGCGCGTGCAGCGGAGCGAGCACGAGTACTGCCGCGCACACGGCAGCGAACGGCAACGCACGTCGATGGCGCATCATCCGGACCTCCTGGATGCCGGCCTCCGGATCTCCGGCAACGGGAGCCTAGCACTTCGATCGCGCGATGATGCATCGCGCGCGCGATTTTTTCTCAGGGAAATCGCACGAACGCGGGTCGATCTTTCCCACGGAATGTAGTGTCCCGCGCGTTCAGTACGTCGATCGACCGCCGCTGAGATCCCAGACCGCGCCCGTCGAGAACGAATTCTCTTCCGACGCCAGCCACGCGACGAGCGAGGCGAGTTCCTGCACCTCGAGAAAACGGCCGCGCGGGATCTTCGAGAGCATGTACTGGATGTGCGCCTCGGACATCTGCTCGAAGATGCGCGTGCGCGCCGCCGCCGGCGTGACGCAGTTGACGGCGATGTTGGCCGACGCCAGTTCCTTGCCGAGCGACTTCGTCAGGGCAATGACGCCCGCCTTCGCGGCGCTGTAGGCCGACGCGTTCGGATTGCCGTCCTTGCCGGCGACCGACGAGATCATCACGATGCGGCCGTACTCCAGCCGGCGCATGATCGGCGCGACGGCGCGGCAGCAGTAGAACGTGCCGACCAGGTTCACCTCGACGACACGGCGCCACGCGTCGGGCGGGTAGTCCCACGTCGGCGCGTTCGGTCCCGTGAGTCCCGCGTTGGCGATCAGGATGTCGATGCCGGGCCAGCGATCGAGCGCCGCCGTCGTGGCGGCGTCGACCTGCGCCTGGTCGGAGATGTCAACGGGCGTGGCGTGGACGTCGCCGAGCGGCGACAGCGCCTCGACGGTGCGCGCCGCCAGGTCGGCGTTCACATCCCACAGCGAGACGGCCGCGCCCGATCGAAGGAACCGTTCGGCCATGGCGCGGCCGAAGCCTTCCGCGCCCCCAGTGATGACGGCCCTGCGGCCGCGAAGATCGATTTGATTCACGCGCGCATCCTAACCCATCAGCAGACACCGCAACGCTCCCCACGCACAGCGCGTTCCGGCACGCGTAATGAATTGGTATGACGCCGGATCCGTTTGCGACCACTCCGTTGATGGGCTTGCAACACACACATGCATGAGTGTTCGGAGGGCTGGAATGGGCCGTGGGACCGGAGCGCCCGGAGAGATCGGCAAGATCGGCACGGGCATCGAGGGCCTCGACGACGTGCTGGGCGGCGGCCTCCCTGCTGGACGTCTGTACCTGTTGGAAGGCGATCCCGGGACCGGAAAGACGACGCTCGCGGTTCAGTTCCTGCTCGAGGGCAGGCGCGCAGGGGAGCGCGTGGTCTTCATTACACTCTCGGAGAGCGGGCCCGAATTGCACGCCTCGGCCGCCAGCCACGGGTGGTCGCTGGACGACATTCACATCCGGGAGTACGTAGCGAAAGCCGACACGTTGTCGAACGGTCCCGTCACGATGTTTCCGCCGTCCGAAGTGGAGTTGCTGGAAACGGTCCAGAGAGTCTTCCGCGACATCGACGCGCTCAACCCCGATCGCGTCGTCATCGATTCCCTTTCGGAGATCCGCCTGCTGGCCCAGGACTCCTTCCGCTACCGGCGCGAGCTTCTGGAGTTGAAGGAGTTCTTCCTGGAGCGGCGATGCACGGTGCTGCTCCTCGACGATCGGACGGCGGGCGAGCGCGATCGCCACGTGCAGAGCATCGTCCACGGCGTCGTGCACCTCGAGCAGATCGCGCCGGAGTACGGCGCCGAGCGGCGGCGGCTGCGGCTGTCGAAGATTCGCGGGACGTCGTACAGGGGCGGCTGGCACGACTATGTGATTCGGCGCGGCGGACTGGACGTGTTTCCCCGGCTGACAGCAGCCGATCACCGCCAGCCGGTCAGGCGGCGTGCGATGCCGAGCAACATTGCGGCGCTCGACGCGCTGCTCGGCGGCGGCGCGCAGACGGGCACGAGCATGCTCATCCTCGGTCCTGCCGGCGCCGGCAAGACGACGCTGGCGCTGCAGTTCGCCGTCGCGGCCGCCCGCCGGAAACAGCGCAGCGCGATCTTCACCTTCGACGAGACGGCCGATTTTCTGATCGCACGCACGCCGGCGGTCGGGCTGCCGCTGCGGGAGTTCATGGACCAGGACCTGATCAGCCTCCGCCAGATCGATCCCGCGGAGCTGTCGCCAGGACAGTTCTCGCACGTGATTCGCGAAGCGGTCGAGCAGCAGCGCGCCGAGATCGTCGTGATCGACAGCCTCAACGGCTACCTCGCCGCGATGCCGCACGAGCGCCAGCTGAATCCGCAGCTGCACGAGCTGCTGACGTTCCTCGGCCAGCGCAACGTCATGACCATCCTCATTTTCGGTCAGCAGGGCATGCTCGGCGGCCAGATGCTGGCGCCCGTGGACGCCAGCTACCTGGCCGATACCATCGTGCTGCTGCGATTCTTCGAGGTCGACGGACGCGTGCGCAAGGCGATGTCCGTCGTGAAGAAGAGAAGCGGTCCGCACGAGGACACGATCCGCGAGCTGGCGATCGGGCCGAAGGGCCTCGTCGTCGGGCGCGCGCTGACGGAGTTCCACGGTGTGCTCACCGGCGTTCCGGTCTACAAGGGCAAGACGTTGAGTCGGCTCAAACAGCCGGCCCGGCATCGCCGGAGCGCGGCTCATGACTGACGCGCGCGTCCTCGTCCTGCCCCCGACACGGCGCGACGGCGAACTGGTCCAGCGGCTGCTTCAGAACGCGGGACTGGCGTCGACGATCTGCTGGAGCCTCGCCGAGCTTGGATCGGCGATCGACGAAAACGCGGCCGCGGTGGTCGTCACCGACGACGTGCTCGACGCCGGCGACGTGTCGGTGCTTCGCGACGCGCTGCAGAGCCAGCCCGAGTGGTCGGACCTGCCCTTCATCGTGCTCGCGGCGACGGGCGCGCCGCTTCGGGCGCTCAACGAGCTGCAGATCATGGCCAGCGTGACGCTGCTCGACCGCTCGGTCCAGATGCGCACGCTGCTGAGCGCCGTGCAGATGGCGGTGCGCGCGCGCAGCCGCCAGTATCAGATCCGCGATCTGCTCGAGCGCGAGCGCCAGGCCCGTGTCGAGGCCAACAAGGCGAGCGAAGCCAAGGATCGATTCCTCGCGGTGCTGTCGCACGAGCTGCGGACGCCGCTGACGCCCGTCGTGTTCGGCATCGCCGCGCTGCAGCGCGAGTTCAGCGACCCGACGCCGCGCCGCCGCGCAATCGATCAGCGCCTCCCGCGCATGCTCGAGATGGTCAGGCGCAACATCACGCTCGAAACGAAACTGATCGACGACCTGCTCGATCTGAGCCGGCTGGTCCAGGGCAAGCTGCAGCTGCAGCCCGACGTCGTGGACATCCACGCGCGGCTCCGCGACACGCTGGCGATGGTCGAGAACGACGCGCGCGCCAAGGGCGTGAGGCTCGAGATGGCGGTCGCGGCCGAGCGCCCCTTCGTCATGGCGGACGCGGCGCGCGTGCACCAGGTCCTCTGGAACCTCCTCAAGAACGCCATCAAGTTCACGCCGTCGGGCGGCAGGGTGATGGTCAGCACGTGGAACGAGGGCACGCAGCTGCTGATCGCCTGCGAGGACGACGGCATCGGCATCCCGGCGGACGTGCTGCCGCGTCTGTTCAAGCCGTTCGAGCAGGGCGGCAACGAGATCACGCGCCACTACGGCGGGCTGGGGCTGGGGCTCGCCGTGAGCCGTTCGCTCGTCGTGGCGCACGGAGGCACGTTGGCGGCCGCCAGCGCCGGTGTCGGCAAGGGCGCGCGCTTCACCGTGACGCTGCCGACGACGACGGCGGACGCGCATCCGCAGGCGTCACGATCGCGGCAAAGCGTCGCGCCGCAGCGGCGGCTCAACATTCTGCTCGTCGAGGATCACGAGGATACGGCGCAGACGCTCCGCGAGTCGCTGGCCGCGCGCGGCCATCGCGTGCGCATCGCGGGTGCGGTCGGCGAGGCGCTCCGGGAAGCCTCAGCCGATCCCTGCGAGCTCCTCATCAGCGATATCGGCCTGCCCGACGGGTCGGGCATCGATCTGATCCGTCAGATTGCGCCCCAGCCGAGCGTGGGCGCGATCGCGATGAGCGGCTTCGGCATGGAAGAGGATCTGGTGCGCAGCCGCGACGCCGGCTTCGACAGGCACCTGACCAAGCCTGTCGATTTCGCGCTGCTCGAGCGGGCGATCGCCGACCTCCTGGACCGGGACATGCCCGCCCTCGGCTGACGCTTTTCACGCCCCGAAACGAAACGCGGTCCCTGCTCTTATATAGCTGAGGAAGCCGCGATGACACGGGTTCACGCGATCCGCACCGGATCGGTGCGCATCAAGATCTCGCAGATGGCAGGCCGCGGGCGAGGTCTGGCCCGCGCCGGCCATATCCTGACCGATCCCGAGTGGTCGGGCTGGGTGCCGATCCACGCGTGGCTCATCGAACACGACGAAGGCCCGATCCTCGTCGACTCGGGCGAGACGGCCCGCATTCACGAGCCCGGCTACCTTCCCCGGTGGCACCCGTTCTTCCGGCGCGCCGCGCAATTCCAGGTGGCCCCCGAAGACGAGATCGGTCCCAGGCTGCGCGAGATCGGCGTGCGCACCCGCGATCTCCGCCAGGTCGTGTTCACGCACCTCCACACCGATCATGCAGGCGGCCTGGCGCACCTCGTCGGTGCGCGGACCTGGGTCCATCCGATCGAGTGGCGGCGCGCGCAGGGGATCGGCGGCCGCGTCCAGGGTTATCTGCCGCATCACTGGCCGAAATGGTGGACGCCGGAGCCGCTCCGGTTCGACGCGTGCGCGTTCGGTCCCTTCCGCGAGCGGATGCCGCTGACGTCGAAGGGGGACGTGTTCGTCGTGCCGACGCCGGGCCACACGCCCGGACACGTGTCGGTCATCGTGCAGGGCGCGCCCGCGATCCTCATCGCCGGCGACACGAGCTACACCGAGGATCTGCTCGTGAAAGGCGTGATCGACGGCGTCAGCCCTGACGTGGACGTCGCCCGCGAGACGAATCAGCGGATCCTCGCGCTGGCGCGCGAACGCGCGCTCGTCTACCTGCCGACGCACGATCCCGACAGCGCGGATCGCCTCGCGCGGCTCGTCACGGTGCCGTGCTGACGCGGCTGCAGACGAGCGTGGCCATGAACAGCGATCGGACTCCCCACCGGCGAAGAAACGCCAGCTGCGCCTCGTCACACGCCTGCCGGTACGCGCGATAGCCGGGAAGCGCGGGCGTCGTGCGATGGTGGTCGATCGTGACCGACGCGTCGTGATGGACCTGCCAGGGCGTGGCGCGCAGCTGCATGAAGAAGTCGTAGTGCTCGCCGCCGATGCCGCCGCGCCAGGCGACGCTGTCGAAGACCTCGCGCCGCGCCACGAAGAAGTTCGAGACGTAGTCGCAGATCCGGCGCTCGGGATCTCTCCAGGCGCCGACGCGGTGCACAAGGGAGTCGCCGACCGTGTCGAGCGTCCCTTCCACGTGACGCGGATACCTTCGCCCTTTGTACACGTCCAGCAGCAGCCCCGCAGCGACGCCGACGCGGGGATCGGACTCGAGCGCACCGACGAGCCGCTCGACGCGCGTGGCTTCGGTGAAGCGATAGTCGTCGTCGAGGAGGAGCACGAACGGTGCATGCGTGGATCGGATCAAGTGGTTACGGCCGGCGGAGACGCCGCTGTTGAACGGGAGCTCGAGGAGCCGGATCTGCGGATGCGCGTCGATGTACGCGCACGCGCGGCGGCTGTTGACGTCGGCGCCCTGCCTGAGGCCGCCGTCGTCGGCAACGGTGACGCGTGCGTCGGGATAGTAGCGCGCGATCGAGCGAAGGAGCCGCGCGAGCGCGAGCGGACGGAGGAACGTCTTGACGATGACGTCCACGTCCATGTGCACGTCTACCGCCGCGGCACCGGCGCGAGCACGCTGTCGCGCAGATCGCGGATCGTCCGGGTGAAGACGTCGGTCTCGCCGGTACCGGCGCAGACGACGAGCGCGCCTTCGATGCGGACCACGAGATCTTCCGCCCGGCGGCGCGCGACGGCGCGCGGCAGGCCGGCCTCGACGCCCAGCGCTTCCACGGCGTCGATCCACGTGTTGAAGGCCCGGCCGAGCGGCCGCCGGAAGCGCCGCGCGTCGACGCTGGCGCACAGCCGCTCGAGGAGACACGCCTTCTTCCCGCTCTCGTAGAACCGGTCGATCGCGTCGAGCATCTGATTGAGCTTCTTTGCAGGCTCTTCGCTCGAGCGCATCGGCGCGAACAGCGCCTGCTCGAGCTGCTCCTCGAGGTGCGCGAGCACCTGAAGCGCCATTTCCTCTTTACCGTTCGGGAAATGGTGATACAGGCTCGATTTTCCGAGACCGGTCGACTCGGAGATGTCGGAGACCGACGCGCCGTCGAACCCATGCT
>Ga0066903_100002816_pt1 | contig 13844 bp, 19 predicted proteins | sample PanSoiMetaGPlot1_FD_67491 | JGI IMG/M metagenome (GOLD analysis project Ga0066903, IMG submission 67491) | Tropical forest soil microbial communities from Panama analyzed to predict greenhouse gas emissions - Panama Soil - Plot 1 (version 2) | ecosystem: Environmental > Terrestrial > Soil >... | reverse complement strand
CGACGAACCGCTCTTCGTGACGAACGTCGACCTGACGCAGGCCCGCATCGGTGGGCTCGGCACGGACGTCACGCGGCGGTTCCTCGAGGTGCTGGCCGAGAACGCGGGGCTCGTCCTCCACGTGCGGCTCCTGAACGGAACCGACAGCGACCATGTCCTCGAGGCCATCTTCAAAGGGCTCGGCGCGGCACTCGCCGAGGCATGCGAGAGACCGGAGGCTCGCCCATGAGTGACAAGCGGATTGTCCGGACCGAGGCCGCCCCGGCGCCCTTCCAGGGCGCGCCGTACTCCCAGGCGATCGCTGCCGGCGGCTTCGTCTTCGTCTCCGGGCAGCTCGGGCTGAAGCCGGGAGACACCGCGATCTCGGGCAGCGTCGAGGAGCAGACCGAGCAGACTTTCGCAAATCTGAGAGCGATCCTCGAAGAGGCAGGAACCGGCCTCGAACGGCTCGTGAAGACGACGGTCTTCCTCCAGCATCTCGAGGACTTCCAGGCGATGAACGAGGTCTACGCCAGGCACGTCGGCGACCGGCCGCCGGCACGGGCGACCGTCGAGGTGGCACAGCTTCCGTCCGGCGCCCTCGTCGAGATCGAGGCGATCGCGCAGCTCTAACGCGCGGTCTTGACGGCCCGCAGGTGCAGAAAGAGCGGAATGCGTCGCCAACGCCCGCTATGGACGCTGTTGAACGGGCTGTCGGGCTGCTTCGGCTCGCGTAGCCGTTCGATCAGCAGTCCGTTCGCGGCGAGCTCGTCCGCGTAGACCTGAAGCGAACGGTGCCGGCTGACGAATCGCATTGCGAGCCCGTCACGCTCGAAGGTCTCGTCGGTCACCGACTCGTCGAAGTACGAGCCTCCGATGACGAATGGACTGTCGGCCGTGCGCCTGACGAACGATCCGGCCGAGTTCAACGGATGGACGATTGCCAGACAGAGGCGCCCGCCGGGCACGAGCACACGCGCCGCCTCACGCACAGCCCCGGTGAGGTCGTCGACGTCCTGGAACGACATGAAGGCGATAACCAGCTCGAACGACGCCTCGTCCAGCGGCAGCGCAGCCGCGTCTGCGAGATGCAGCTCCATCTCGGGCGCCGCCTCGCGCGCGGCGGCGATCATGGTCGGCGAGGCGTCGACACCGACGACGTCATATCCACGCGCGGCGAGGTCGCGTGCGAGGCGTCCCTCGCCGCAGCCGAGATCGAGCGTCCGCAGCGACGGGGGCGGGACAAGCTCGAGGAACAGATCTCGATGGAAGCGCCAGTAGCTGTCGTGGGCAGGAGCTCGCGCCCACGCGACCCACGCAGCCGCGTTCTCTTCCCACGCCCGTCCCAGCTCGTCCACGGCCGCGACTCTAGACGGGCCAGAATGGCGCGGTGCGTGAGGAGATAGAGGACTACGTCCGCTCGCTCGGTCTCGACGCCTACCTCGTCGGTGGCGCCGTTCGCGACGAGCTGCTCGGGCTGGAGTCCAAGGATGCGGACTTCATCGTGCCCGGCCTCGACACCGAAGGTCTGCGCACGGCGCTCGCCCCGCACGGACGTGTCGAGGACCTCGTGGTGGCCGATCGGCTCGTCGGCCTGCGCCTCCACCCACGCAACGGACGGATCCGGAAGCTGACGCCTGCCGGGATCGAGTTCGCGCCGCCACGGAAGGAGGTCTCGACCGGGCCGGGCCGACACGACTTCGAGATCGTCGCCGACCCGAACCTCTCGGTGGAGGACGACATGCGCCGCCGCGACTTCACCGTCAATGCGATGGCCCGCAGACTCGAGACGGGCGAGCTCGTCGACCCGCTCGGCGGCCGAGCCGACCTCGAGCGACGACGCCTGCGCACGGTCTCGCCGCAAAGCTTCCGCGAGGATCCGCTCCGGCTGGTCCGCGCCCTTCGCTTCGTCTCGCAGCTCGGCTTCGAGCCGGACGAGGAGCTCCTCGCCCAGATGCGCGAGGATGCGCCCGCGGTGAAGCTCGTCTCGGGCGAGCGCATCGGCGGCGGCCTCGCGGCCGACGGGATGGGGGAGCTGTCGAAGCTGCTGCTCGGCACCGAGCCCGGCCGCTCGCTGCGGCTCGCACGTGATACGGGCGTCCTCGTCGAGCTCCTGCCGGAGTTCGGACCGGCGATCGGGTTCGACCAGGAGAGCCGCTACCACGACCTCACCGTCGACGAGCACACCTTCTCCGTCGTCCAGGCCGCCGCCGACCAGGGCTTCGCGCTCGCCGTGCGCCTCGCGGCGCTCTTCCACGACCTCGGCAAGCCGCTCGTCGGGTGGCGCGGGCGTGACGGGCGTCTCCACTACTACGCCAAGCCGGGCTTCGCCGCCCACGGACACGACCAGGTCGGCGCAGACCTCGCAACCGAAGCGATGCTGCGCCTCCGCTACCCGAACGCGCTCCGCAAGCACGTCGTCCGGATCGTGCGCCGCCACATGTTCCAGCCGGGGAAGGGTGACGCCCGCCGGGCGCGACGCTTCCTGCGCCGCAACGGCGACGAGCTCGCGTTCGACCTCATCGACCACAAGCACGCCGACCTGCTCGGCAAGCGCGGGACCGACGGCGAGCCGCCGCCGCTCGACGAGATCGAGCGGCTCGGGAGCTTCCGCGAGGTAGTCGAGCAGGAGCGTTCGAGCCCGCACCGGCTGCGCGAACTAGCCGTCGACGGGAATGACCTGATCGAGCTCGGCTTCCGGCCGGGGCCGCAACTCGGACGCATCCTGAATGACCTTCTCGACGCAGTGGTGGAGGAGCCGGCGCTCAACACGCGCGACCAGCTGCTCGCCCGGGCAAAGGAACGCCTGTGATCCGCTGGAACGCTGACGGCTACGTGGTCGCCTTCACGACTCGGGTCGGCGGTGTGAGCGAGGGGCCTTTCGCCTCGCTCAACCTCGGCCGCAAGAGCGGAGACGACGTGGAGCGGGCCGACGAGAACCGGCGCATCGCCTGCGAGGCGATCGGCGCGGACGTGGAGAAGCTCGCGCTGAACCACCAGGTGCACGCGAGCCGCGTGCTGCAGGCCGCCCCTGCCATGCGCGGCGAGCACGCCGACGGGCTCTGGACCGACCAGCCCAGCCTGCCGATTCTTGCGATGTCCGCCGACTGCCTGCCGATCGCCGTCGCGCGCACCGACACGAGCGACCCGGCTGTCGCCGTCCTCCACGTCGGTTGGCGAGGGCTGCTCGCCGGCATCGTCGGCGCGGGCACCGAGGCGCTCGGCCGCGGCGCGCTCGCGGCTGCGATCGGCCCGGGCATCGGCCCTTGCTGCTACGAGGTGGGGGAGGAGGTCGCGGTGCCGTTCCGCGAGCGTTTCGGCGGCGACGTCGTAGAGGAGGGCCGGCTCGATCTCTGGACGAGCGCCGAGCGCGCGCTCCGCGCCGCCGGCGTCGAGCGCATCGACCGCTTCGACCGCTGTACGGCCTGCGAGCCCGAGACGTTCTTCTCCCACCGGCGCGACGCCGGCCGCACCGGCCGCCAGGGGGTGATCGCCTACGTCTCCGGCTGAGATCCGCGAGCACTACGAGCGCATCCGCGAGGAGGTCGGCCCCGACGTCACGGTGGTCGCCGCGACGAAGTACGTCGCGCTCGAGGATCTGGCCGCGCTCGCGGAGGCCGGCGTCGAAGTCCTGGGCGAGAACCGTGCGCAAGACCTCCAGGCGAAGCACGAGCGTTACGGCGATGCCTTCCGCTGGCATTTCATCGGTCACCTCCAGAGCCGCAAGGCGCCGCTCGTGAGCGGGCTCTGCGAGCTCTGCCACTCGCTCGCCTCGGAGTCGGCCGCCAGGAAGCTCACGATCCCCGCGCTGGTGGAGGTCAACCTCTCCGACGAGCCCACGAAATCGGGCGTGACCCCCGACGAGCTGCCGGCACTGCTCGAGGCCTATGCCGACGTGCGCGGGCTGATGACGATGCCGCCCGCCACCGGGGATCCCGAGGCGTCGCGGCCGTACTTTCGCCGTCTCCGTGAGCTCGCGGGACGTCACGGGCTGCGCGAGCTGTCGATGGGAACGAGTCAGGACTACCGCGTCGCCGCCGAGGAGGGAGCAACCTACGTCCGGGTGGGCGCAGTCCTGTGGCAGCGCTAACATCGGCGGCGCCATGGGTCTTTCCGACGTCTGGGCCCGTACCCTCGTCTACTTCGGCATCGCCGAGGAAGAGGACTGGGACGAGGACGGTTATCTCACCGAGGACCAGCTCGCCGACGGGTACGAGCAGCCGAACGTGCGCCACCTGCCCGCGCGGCGGTCGAAGCAGGGCTACGACGACGACTGGACGGACCCCGAGCCCGACGGGCAGCGGACGAGCATCCTCAGGCCGCGCAGCGAGCCGCGCCGCGTGCGCAACCTCCAGCCGGTGCACGGGCCCGGCGCCTCACGCGTCCACCTGATCCTCCCGCGCAGCTTCAACGACGCGCAGCAGGTCGCCGACCGTTTCAAGAACGGCGTTCCCGTGATCCTCAACCTCCAGTCGGCGGACAGTGAGCTGTCGAAGCGGCTGATCGACTTCGCCAGCGGCCTCACGTACGCACTCGACGGCGGGATGCAGCGGATCGCCGACAAGGTCTTCCTCCTCACGCCGAGCGACGTCGAGCTGTCCGCCGAGGACAGGGCGCGGATGCTCGAGCGGGGCTTCTTCAACCAGGCATAAGAAGCGGCGCGGGGAGGGTTGCGGCCTGGCCGCAAAGTCACTCTCTCGCCGGGCCTGCTACCACAGGAGAACGTCTCCGAGCCGCGAACCAGCCTGAATGGGCTTGTCAGCCACATTCGTGCTGCTCGCCGACGCGGTTTCGAGCGTCAAGACGTTCGTCAACGTCTTCATCGGGCTCTACTGGCTCGTGATCTTCGTCTACATCCTCACGAGCTGGTTGCGACTGCCGTACTCGCCGACGCTCAATCGGATCCAGCGATTCCTCTACGACGTCTGCGAGCCGTACCTGCGCGTCTTCCGTCGTCTCCTCCCTGCGACGGGAGCGATCGACCTCTCGCCGATGCTGGCCCTGATCTTTCTGATCGTGATCGATCGCTTCCTCATCTGGATCCTCGACCACTTCCACTAAGGAGAGACCGATGGCACTCACACCTGTCGAGATCAGGCACCTGACGCCACCGCGTACGAGCTTCCGTGGCTACAAGGTCGCGCCCACCGACAAGCTGCTCGAAGAGATTGCCTCGAGCTTCGAGGATGTCTGGCGCGAGCGCGCCGACCTTGCGGACAAGGTCGAGCAGCTCGAAGCGGACCTCGGCCGCTTCCGCGAGCTCGAGACCCTCCTCCGCACGACCCTCGTCTCCGCCGAACAGGCGTCGGCGCAGACCCGCGACCAGGCGCGGCGTGAAGCGGGGCTGATTCTCAGCGAGGCGCACGCCGAGGCACGTGAGATCCAGCGGCGCGCTGCGGCCGAGAACGAGCGACTCCAGCACGAGACACGCAGGCTGCGGGGGCAGCTCAAGGAGGCACTCTCCGCATTCGACGAGCCCGAGGCGGCAGAGCAGGAACACGAGCCTGAGACGACCGCCGAGCCCGAGGCGGACGCCCCCGCGGAACGGAGCTGGTACGGCTACCCGACCGAGCCCGTTCATCCGGCTGTGGACGCTGCATGAGGTGCCCCGGCGTAGACTGAGTGCGTGACGGCGGAGACGACTCGCCTGCGATTGCGCGTCAGCCCGGGAGCGGGCCGGACGGCGCTCGTGGGGCGGCACGGCGACGCCTGGAAGGTTCGCGTCACCGAGGCGCCGGAGCGCGGGCGCGCCAACGAAGCCGTCCTGCGCCTCCTCGCCGAGACGCTCGCGTTGCCCCGCACGGCACTGACGCTCGTTTCGGGGCACGGCGGCCGGGAGAAGATCGTGGAGTTGACGGGGATGGGGCCGGCGCTGATCGAACGGCGCCTCGCCTCGGCGTCGGGAGACGGCCGAGGCCGAAAGGAGAGGCGGTGACGAGCATCGACACCGAGCACTTTCGCGACGCGCTCCTCGAGGAGCGGCAGCGGGTCGAGCACGCACTCGCGACGCTCCGTGCCGAGCATCCCGGCTCCCTCGGCGACGAAGTGGAGGAGACATCGCCGACGAACGACAACAACCTTGCCGAGACCGCCACGGCGACTCTCGGCCGAGAAATCGATTACACGCTGGGCGACAATGCCGAGCAGGTCCTGTCGGAGATCGACCTGGCGCTGAACCGCATCGAGGACGGCACCTACGGCACCTGCGTCAATTGCGGCGGGGAGATTCCGTGGGAACGACTGGAGGCGAATCCCTGGGCCTCTCTCTGCATCGACTGCAAGCGAAGATCCGAGGGAGGATGAACGAGCCTCTCCGGCAATTCGAGGTGCGAGTCGGCTCTGCGACGGACGCGTTGACGCCCGTCTCCCGAGCGACCCGCTCATTCGCAGCCACGCGAATGCAGTGGCTGGCGCTCGGTGCGATCGCACTCGCGGCGATCGTCGCCGACCAGGTGACGAAGCACGTCGTCGCCTCGAACCTCCAGTTGGGCGAAGGGCTGCACGTCGTCGGTCCCTTCACGATCCGGCATGTGGAGAACTCGGGCATCGCCTTCGGCCTCTTCTCGAACGCGACGGCCGCCGTGATCGTGGTCACCGCCATTGCGATCGCGTGGATGCTCGCCTACTTCGCGCGTTCCGGCGCCCGCCATCCCGTGCTGCCCGTCGCCCTGGGCCTCGTGATCGGTGGCAGCATCTCGAACCTCGCCGACCGTGTCCGGCTCGGCTTCGTCACCGACTTCCTCGACTTTCGGTACTGGCCGGCGTTCAACCTCGCCGACAGCTTCATCGTGATCGGGGTCGGGATTCTGCTGGCGGCGCTCCTCCTCGCCGAGCGAGAGCCGCGGGCGTCCAAGCGCTGAAGCGGCTCGTCCCGCCCGAAGCTGCGGGAGAGCGGCTCGACCGCTATCTGGCCGGGCTGCCGGAGGTCGCCTCACGGGCTGCGGCGGAACGGCTGCTGTCGGCCGGCGCCGTGCATGTGGACGGTCGGGCTCGCGGGAAGAGCCACAAGCTCGCAGGTGGGGAGGAGATCGAGATCGAGGTCTCTGAGCCGGCTGCGGCGGAACCTGCCGTCGCGCCGCCCGAGCTCACCGTCGCCTATGCCGACGAGCACCTCCTCGTGGTGGACAAGCCGGCAGGTGTCGTGGTACACCCGGCGGCCGGACACGCCGGCGGCACGCTCGCGCAGGCACTCGCCGCGGCGGGGGCCGAGGGCGGGGAGGAGGATCGGCCCGGGATCGTCCACCGCCTCGACCGCGACACCTCGGGGCTGCTCGTCGTCGCGCGCTCCCACGAGACGTACGAGCAACTTCAGCGGCTCGTGCGGCGCCGCGCACTGACGCGCGAATACCTCGCACTCGTCGTGGGCAAGCCGCGGTCGCGCCGCGGGATGATCGACGCGCCGATCGGCCGCGACCGCCACGACAGGGTGCGCCATTCGCTCGACACGGACACGCCGCGCGCGGCGGTGACGCACTTCGAGCTCGAGGAGCTCCTGACCCGTCACGCACTCCTGCGCGTCCGGCTCGAGACGGGCCGGACGCACCAGATCCGCGTCCATCTGGCCGCGATAGACCTCCCGGTCGCAGGCGACCCGGTCTATGGGATCGCCGGCGACGTCGGGCTGGAGCGGCAGTTCCTCCATGCCGCGCGGCTCGCATTCGTCCACCCGATCACCGGCGTCCCGGTCGACGTCTCGTCGCCCCTCCCGCCCGACCTCGCCGCGGCGCTCACGGCGGCCCGCAGCTAACCTTCTCCGCGTCCCGTCCCGACTTCCCGGCGGCCTAGCCGTGGCGCGCGTGCCTCTCCTAGCGGGAGGTGCGCCCCGGACTCCCGCCGGCGCAGCACAGGAAAACGAATCCGGAAGGAGCTTCTATGTCTGCTTCGGCAGGTGCAGTTTCCACTGGCGCCGGCGCCGTCTCCATGCGCGATCTGCTGGAGGCCGGAGTCCACTTCGGCCACCAGACACGGCGCTGGAACCCGAAGATGCGCCGCTTCATCTTCGCCGAGCGCGGCGGCATCTACATCATCGACCTCACGCAGACCGCGGAGCGCCTCGACGAGGCGCGGCAGTTCCTCCGCAATGTCGCGGAGCGTGGCGGCACGGTCCTGTTCGTCGGCACGAAGAAGCAGGCTCAGGATGCCGTCGAGAACGAGGCCAAGCGCGTCGACATGCCGTACGTCAACCACCGGTGGCTCGGCGGCCTGCTGACCAACTGGCGCACGATGGCCGACCGTATCGATCGTCTGCACGAGATGCGGCGACTGCGGGACGAGGGCCAGCTCGAGCTCCTGCCTGCGAAGGAGCGCATCGCGATGGCCGGTGAGCTCGAGAAGCTCGATCAGAACCTGGGCGGCGTCGCCGACATGCGTCGCCAGCCGGACGCTGTCGTGATCATCGACCTGAAGAAGGAGGCGCTCGCCGTGCGCGAGGCGCGGCGTCTCGGAATCCCGGTCGTGGCGCTCGTGGACACGAACTGCGACCCGGACGAGGCCGACTACGTCATCCCCGGGAACGACGACGCGATCCGGTCCTGCAACCTCGTCGTACACTCGCTCGCCGAGGCGGTCAACGACGGGAAGCAGAAGGTCTCGGCGCAGGAGCTCCAGCAGCAGGCCCAGGAGTCGCCCGCGCCGGCGGACGGCGCCCCGGAGGACGACGTCGAGCAGGTCGAGGCCGGCGAACAGATCGAGCCGGTGACCGAGGGCGAGAGCGTTCCGGTGCCGACCGGCGAGGATCCGGCGAAGGAAGGCGCGGAAACGACCAAGAGGTCTGAAGCCGCGCTGGGAGATCCCACCCGCGAGAAGGAGGAGGCGTAGATGGCTGCGGAGATCTCGGCTCAGCTCGTCCGCGAGCTTCGCGAGCAGACGGGCGCGGGGATGATGGACTGCAAGCGCGCGCTGCAGGACACGAACGGCGACGTCGAGGCGGCCGTCGTCCTCCTCCGCGAGAAGGGGATGGCGAACGCAGCGAAGCGCGCCGACCGTGCGACCACCGAGGGCAAGGTCGGTTACCGGCTCGCCGAGGACGGATCCCGAGGAACCATGGTCGCGGTCGGCTGCGAAACCGAGCCCGTGTCCAACAACGACGAGTTCCTCTCGTACGCGAAGAAGGTGCTCGAGGTTGTCGAGCAGAAGGGGATAGGCGCCGAGAGCGAGCTCGAGGGTGAGCGCGTCGAGCTGACGGCGAAGCTCGGCGAGAACATCGTCGTCGTCGGGGGCGCACGCTTCGAGGCTGTCGACGGCGGCACGGTTTCCGCTTACGCACACCCACCCGCGAACAAGCTCGGCGTGCTCGTGCAGACGCGCGGAGGCGACGTCGACCTCGCCCGCCAGGTCGCGATGCACATCTCCTGGTCGGATCCGCGCTGGATCGGCCGTGAGGACGTCCCCGACGACCTCGTGGCGGCAGAGCGCGAGATCTACCTCAACTCCGAGGAGGTGCAGTCGAAGCCCGAGCAGGCGCGTGAGAAGATCGTCACCGGGATGCTCGACAAGCGCTTCTTCGCGGAGCGGGGCGGAGTGCTCACCGACCAGCCGTGGATCCACGACGGCTCGCAGACCGTCGGCAGGGTGCTCGCCGAGGCGGGAGCCGAGGTGCTCGAGTTCCAGCGCTTCTCCCTGGCCGGATGACGGCCCAGCCGGAGACCGAGACCGGCCCGCGGCCGAAGGCGCCCGCCTTCCGACGCGTCCTGCTCAAGCTCTCGGGCGAGGCGCTCATGGGCGAGCGGGAGTACGGCATCGACCCCGGGGTCACGCGGGCGCTTGCAAAGGAGGTCGCGGGCATCCGCGCCGAGGGCGTCGACGTCGCGGTCGTCGTGGGGGGCGGAAACTTCTATCGCGGTCTTGCCGCCGCGGCCGAGAGTGGGATGGACCGCGCGACCGCGGACTACGCGGGGATGCTCGCCACACTGCTCAATGCACTTGCGCTGCAGGACGCGCTCGAGCGGGAGGGGGCCGACACGCGTGTGATGTCCGCGCTCGAGGTCTCGGAGGTCGCGGAGCCGTACATCCGGCGCCGCGCGATTCGCCACCTCGAGAAGGGCCGCGTCGTGATCTTCGCGGCCGGCACCGGCAACCCGTTCTTCACGACCGACACGGCGGCGGCGCTGCGCGCACTCGAGATGGGCGCCGACGCGATCCTCATGGCGAAGCACGGGGTCAGGGGCGTGTACGACGGCGACCCGCGGCACGTCTCGGACGCCGAGTTCCTGCCGCGGATCACGCATCTGGAGGCGATCGAGCGCGGGCTCAAGGTGATGGACACGACGGCGCTGTCGCTCTGCATGGACAACAGGCTCACGATCCACGTCTTCGAGCTCGCCGAGGGCAACGTCGCGCGCGTCGTGGACGGCGAGGAGGTCGGGACGATCATCGCGACCGCAACCAAGGAGGGCTGAGGCATGGCGACTGCAGAAGAGCTGATCAAGGGCGCCCAGGACCGGATGGTCAAGTCGGTCGAGCACGCGCGGTCGGAGTTTGCGACTGTCCGCACCGGCCGCGCCTCGGCGTCACTTCTCGACCGGATCGAGGTCGACTACTACGGGACACCGACGCCGCTGCGGCAGCTCTCGACGATCAACGTTCCCGAGCCGCGCATGCTCACCGTGCAGGCGTTCGACCCGAGCTCGATCAAGGCGATCGAGAAGTCGATCCAGGAGTCGGATCTCGGGCTGACCCCCTCCAACGACGGCAAGCTGATTCGTCTCCCGATCCCGCAGCTGACCGAGGAGCGGCGCAAGGAGCTCGTCAAGGTCGTGCGCAACATGGCCGAGGAGCACCGGGTCGCCGTCCGCGAGATCCGGCGCGACGCGATGCGCCACCTGAAGGAGCTGGTCGACAACGGCGAGGTCGGCGCCGACGACGAACATCGCGCCGAGGGCCGTGTCCAGGAGCTGACCGACGAGCACACGAAGCAGATCGACGAGCTGCTGAAGCACAAAGAGGCCGAGGTAATGGAGGTCTAGTGACCTCCATCCCCGGCACGGACGTCAGTCCAGAGGAGCGCCTGCCGGAGGTCGCGCACGCGGTCGCGATCATCATGGACGGCAACGGCCGCTGGGCGACGGAGCGCGGCATCCCGGTCGCCGACGGCCACCGGGCCGGATCGCGAGCGTTACGGCCTGTCGTCGAGGCAGCGATCGACCTCGGGATCGAGTCCCTGGTGGTGTACGCGTTCTCGACCGAGAACTGGAGCCGCGACGCCGGCGAGGTCGGTGCGCTGATGGAGATCTTCGGCGAGACGATCGACCGCGAGCTCGAGGATCTCGCCGCGCAGGGCGTCCGGTGCCGCTTCGTCGGCCGCCGCGATCGCGCGCCCGACTGGCTGCGGTCGAAGATGGAGCGGCTCGAGGGGGCGACGGCGGACAAGTCGAGGCTCCAGCTCTGGATCGCGTTCGACTACGGCGGCCGCGCCGAACTCGTCGACGCCGCCCGCCGGCTGCTCGAGAGCGGCTCAGAGCCCGACGAGGTGGACGAGGCCGCCCTCGCCGCGTGCCTCTACGAGCCCGAGATGCCGGATCCGGATCTGGTCATCCGCACGTCGGGCGAGCGCCGCATCTCGAACTTCCTCCTCTGGCAGTCCGCGTACGCCGAATACGTCTTCACCGACACCCTCTGGCCCGATTTCGGGCCGGATGAGCTCCGGACTGCGATCGAGGAGTACGCGCGCCGGCGCCGTAGATTCGGCGGACGTTGAGCAACTTCGCCTCTCGAATCCTGGTCGCGGTGGTCGGCCTGCCGCTCGTGCTCGGCATGCTGTGGCTCGGCGGCTGGTGGCTCTTCGCGCTACTCGCCGTCGCCGGCTGCGTCGGGGTTCACGAGTTCGTGGGGACGGCGCGGCCCCTGCGACCACTCGCTCCCGCGGTCTACGGCGGGATGCTTCTCGCACTCATCGGCGCGCGAACGGGAGGAGTCGTGTGGTTGCTCGGCGGCTTCAGTGCGACGTTCGTCCTCGCATTTGTTCTTCACGCGTTGTCGAGCACGCGTGCGCCGACGACGGCGGCCGTCGGCTCGACGGTCCTCGGCTCGGCCTGGATCGGACTGGGGCTGGGCTTCGTGCTCCTGCTGCGTCAGATGGACGACCACGGGCGTCTGATCGCCTTCACCGTCGTGCTCACGGCCTTTGCCGCGGCGACCTTCGCGTACTTCGGCGGTCGGCTGATCGGCCGCCACAAGCTCGCGCCGCGCCTGTCGCCGGGAAAGTCGTGGGAAGGCCTGCTGATCGGAGCCGCCGCGGGAGTCTTCGTGTCCTTCATCGCGCTCTACGACACGCGGAACAAGTACCTGAGCGTCTGGCAGGCGATCGTGCTCGGCCTCGTGCTCGTGCTCGCGGAGGTGATCGGCGACCTGTTCGAATCGGCTGTGAAGCGAGACCTCGAGGTGAAGGACACCGGCAGGTTGCTCGGCGGGCATGGCGGGATGCTCGACCGGATCGACGGCCTGCTCTTCGCCGCGCCCGCCGCGTACTTCCTCGTCAGCGCATACGGGTTCCACTGATGCCGGTGGAGCGGATCACGGAGCACGTCTGGTGGTTGCCGCCGGGCCTGCCGGATCGGCCGTCGCTGTGCGCGGTCGTCGGGGAGCGCTGGACGCTCGCGCTCGACGCCGGCTCGTCGCGTGCCCACACCAGCGAGTTCCTCGCCCGTCTGCCCGAGCGCCCGGCCGCGGTCGCATACACGCACGCACACTGGGACCACGTTTTCGGCGGGGTCGAGATCGGCGGGATCGTGATCGCGCACAGCCTCACCGCGCGCGCGCTCGAGGAGATGGCCGTCGTCGACTGGAACGACGAGGCGAACGTCTCCGACACCGTCCGGCAGGAGCTGCCTGCGCCGCGCGTCGTGGAGATCGCGCCGGCCGACGTCGTCTTCGCCGAACGGATCGAGCTCGACCTCGGCGGCATCACGGTGACCGTCGAGCACGTCGGCGGCGACCACTGCGACGACGCGTGCGTGATGCTCATCGAGCCGGATGCGCTGCTCTTCCTCGGTGACTGCCTCTGCGCATCTTCGAGCGAGGTGCTGACGGTCGAGCGCGCGCTTCCCCTCTACGACCGCATCCTTTCCTACCCGGCCGAGCACTATGTCGAGGGCCACCATGAATCCATGATGACGCGCACGGAGGTGGAGGAGCTGATCGAGAAGGCACGCGCGGCCGCACGTGGCGAGACGACACCCGGCGACGAGGACTCCGAGTATTTCCTCAACGCGTTCGTACACTGAGGCAATGAAACGCGTCGCTCTGCTCGGTGCAACGGGGTCGATCGGTCGTCAGGCGATCGAGATCGTGGAGGCGCACCCAGAGCTCGAGCTCTGCGCGGCGGCCTCCGGCTCGACGCCGCTCGACGAGGTCGACGCCCCGCTGAAGGAGGTCGGAGGCGATTTGACCGAGCTGCTCGAGCGCGCGCGGCCCGACGTCGTGCTCAACGCCGTCGTCGGCTTCGCGGGCGTCCACGCGACGCTCTGGGCGCTCGAGCACGGCGTCGATCTCGCGCTCGCGAACAAGGAAAGCCTCGTCGCCGCGGGAGAGCTCGCCCTCTCCGCGCGCAGGCGCGGCGGCGGCCGCATCCTCCCCGTCGACAGCGAGCATTCCGCGCTGTTCCAGTGTCTGGAGGGGCGCGAGCCCGATCAGGTCGAAACGCTCGTGCTCACCGGATCCGGCGGCCCGTTCCGTGGCCGCACCCGCGCCGAGCTCGAGGACGTCACGCCCGAGCAGGCGCTCGCACATCCGACCTGGCGTATGGGCCCGAAGATCACGGTCGACTCGGCAACGCTCGCGAACAAAGGGCTCGAGGTGATCGAGGCGCACTTCCTCTTCGGCGTGGAGTACGAGCGGATCGAGGTGGCGATCCAGCCGACGTCGATCGT
>Ga0066903_100002815_pt1 | contig 13846 bp, 29 predicted proteins | sample PanSoiMetaGPlot1_FD_67491 | JGI IMG/M metagenome (GOLD analysis project Ga0066903, IMG submission 67491) | Tropical forest soil microbial communities from Panama analyzed to predict greenhouse gas emissions - Panama Soil - Plot 1 (version 2) | ecosystem: Environmental > Terrestrial > Soil >... | reverse complement strand
GGTTTTCTTTTCTCCAGCCAAATGCACGCAACGCATGCTCAGTCTGATCCAGTGCTTCGCCGGACTTCACCATTGCTCCGGTGAACCGCAGCACGGTGTAACCTGCGATCTGCGCCTCATTGATTTTCCGGCAATCCTCTTCATAACCCGCACCGCGCGTGTGTCGGCCCTGCGAGAAGGTGCCACCGTCGATTTCGACAGCCAGCAAATAATCGGTTGCCAGAAAGACGAAATCGAGTCGCCATTTGCGGGTTGGATCGAACTGCACTTCGGGGCGCAGAACGGGGAATCCGGAGAGGCGGCATTGCCCCGCGAAATCGTCCTGAAGACAGCGGCAGACGAGTTCGCCGCAGACACGGCACGGTTCTTTTTTCCTGACCTTTTTCCGCTCTTCTGGCGGAATCAGGTGCTTGATGACATCGTAGGCGACACGAACCATCCATCCCCTCCCGGTCAGGTCTTCTTTGTGCTTTTTGTCTCCTCCTTATCGCATATCCTCTGTGATCGCTACAACGTCCTGGCGTGTCTCAGGGCGTTCCTACGTGGACGCCTGAGAACGCGCGAAATCATCGAAACTCGTATGTTCTTCGGGGAGTTGCCCGCTTGTTCCCGTCCCCATTGCCGCCTGAACGCGGCGAACGATTTCCGCCATCGCAGACTCGTTGAGTGTGGGAATGAAGTCCGGGTCAGCCTCAACGTCAGGGAAGTTGCCTTCGTACCAGTTCATCCGTTGCTGGAGCGATTCCAGTTCGACCAGCCGTCCCTGATGGACGAGGAAGTTCGCATCGCCCTGATCGCGCAACGTCTGCACGGTCGCGGTTTCGCTATCAATCCGCTGGCTGATTTCGTAGACGAGTCCGTCCCATCGCTTGCGGTGCGCTTCCGACATTGATTCCTCCTAGAAGTTGGGCATTCCCGGTGGAACGCCGTATTTCGCAGTGTAACGGGCGTACGCGTCCGCGTTACAGTGCGGACAGGGAATCGGCGTGTGATTCGCTCCCGCACCCGAGCCACCGAAGTGTTTATCTCCCGGCATATTATCGATCCGCACGAATCCACCAACCGATTGATCGGTCGATTTGCATGTAGGGCAGAGAAAGAGCGTGCCGGGATGAACGATGGGCAGGTTGGACGGCTGCATGTTTTCTGGCGGCAATATCTCGCCCGTTTGACGAAAATGTTCATGACGCCGCTCGGCCTCAGCGAGTGTCGCAGTCAATAATCCAAACCTGCGCACCAGATCATGATCGTCAGGACGGGCATCGATCTCGGTGGCCCGATCCTCAACCCGAATCGTGAGGGAATCGATCAGTTGCTGAGAAATGCGCAGCCACGCCTCATATGACGGCGATCCGGGTGAATGAATCACCTTCCGACCCTTGCGGAACATTACATCACTCGGCAATCCTTCCACCGCAAGACGCCGTGCGTTCGCATGAGCGTCGAGCATCGCCTGTTCTTTTTCGACAGGTCTGCTCATGCGTTCGTCGTCAATGCGGTCGCGCTCGTCATAATACGCTCGGTGAATCGCTGCAATATTCGGGAAATGATCGGTGGTATCAACCAGATGTTCGACTGCCGCCCGGAAGATGATATCACTGTGCCCCTTCAGACGATCCCAATAGACCTTGAGCGCAGGCGCGTCAAGCGTCCGGTTGAAGGCGACGCTGAGTTTTGCCATCTCCACGTTGAACGTGCGCCGTTCCATCTTTTGCCTCCTCCGCATCCTGCATCGCGTTGAACTCAGCGAATCCCTGCGCTGTTTCGTCCCGGCCTACCTTCACGAATGAGCGAAGTTCCCGCTTCCCATTCGCGACACTCGGCTGAGAAAGCGCACCCCAATGCTTGACCAGAGCCATTGGGGTAAGGTCAACACCTGTCCAGCGTGAGCGATATTCCCCGGAACGCGTATGAACCTGTTCGGCTGTCGCACCCGCGTCCCGCAGTTCCTTCACCGCAGCGTTCCACATGCCCCGTTCCATCTTCGTGGACGGTTGCGTGCCTGTTTCTTCAACGAGCGCGTCCCAGATGGGGTCACTTTTGCGCGCCGAAGGCGCAAGTATTGGTTCTCCTTCTCTATCTCTATCTCCTTCTTTATCTCCTTCTATAGGCGTGACATCGTGACGTGTCACAGTGTCACCGTGACGCTCTGTGACAGTCACAGCGTCACGCGTGACTGTCACACTGTCACGCGTGACATTCCGTGACATGCGCTCTTTTTCCCGTTGCCGTGCCTTTCTGTCACGCCATGCTTCTCGCGTATCCGATTCAAGAACGGCTTGCCAGACTGTCCAATCGTGAATGCTGTAGCCGTCATCGGTCAGATCGAGCAGACCCTTCTTCGCCAGCGCGACAAACGCCTTCTCGGTCGTTTCGTCGTCACAATGGGCCATAAGCGCGAAACGATCAGCGGGTGGGAGCAATCCGCCTTTGTCGTAGCGTTCCGCGACGGCGAGAGCGGTGAACCAGATACCGCGCAGCGACAACGAGAGCGTCATGATCTTCGGATTATCCAGAAACTCGACATGCACCTTGACCCACGGACGGGGCATGATTCACCGCCCTTCATCAGATGGTGATAGGCAGACGCTCTTGTTTTCGGGCGGGAAATGTGTTATGCTTCACTCCGATCTCCTTTGCGACGAGGAATCAACTAGCGCCGCTGTCGTTGCTGGACGGCGGTGCTTTTATGTGTCCGTACATCGGACGTGTTCCCCCAATGTATCAGGACTCCCGCGCACCACACAAGAGCCTCGCGCATGTAGTATCTTTCACAAACGCGAGACTCTTACGGTTGGGCAGATTCCGGTGTCAGTCCCGCTCACGCACTGTTTATCAGCGTTTCCATCTGGTCAACAAGGTCGTTCATCTGATCGCGTTCGGACTGATTCAGGGGCATATTCCCCACCCATCCACGCACCCCCGTGATGTAGAAGGTTTTTACGCCCTGCCTCGCCACGTCATTACTCGCTATCTCATGTTCGCTGAGGTAGATGCGCTCGGTCCTGTAGGTTCCTGCCTCCCCGTTGAATCCGGGCAAGAAGAGTTGCTCCTCATGCAGATACCAACCACGCCCGAATATCTCCCCGTCTATCCGCTGTACCTGACCCTCGATGCGGCGATGTCGATCCGCGTTGATGATCTGCTCGATGCCTCGCAGAAATGCGTGGGTCTGTTTGAGGACCGCATCGTTCTTGATGGTGGAAATCGGTGTGTGCCTCTCAAGCAACTCGACGAGCCGCTTATGCTCCATCGCCTTGATGTACCGCTCCAGATCGTAATACTCCATCCCATTCGCCATCACTTCACCCTCCGCAATGTGTCTCCTTCCGGCGCACTCTCTCCCATCGCCGCAAGGAATCGCTTCAGCCAGTGTGTGAGGATTTCCGCCATGCGCGTGTCCGACTCAAGGAACGGGGCGATTTCCGTCTTGCCCCGCATCTCCGCGACCCAATCCTCCGGTTCGACCGTCGTCACCGATACCGCATACTTGAACAACCGATGAACGACATCGTTTTTCTCCCACAGCGCAGTCCGCTCCATCTGCGCGGTCTTCGCTTTCAGGATATCGATCTGCTTCTTCGATGCCTCATCTTTCTCGGTCGCCTCACGCCTCAGTTGAAGAATCTGGGCGTCGCGTTCCGCTTCCAGTGTGGCGATTCGTTCCCCATAACTTGCCTCGACTGCCTTCCGCGCCTCATCGACAAGATCGAGCGTTTCCTGACCCTCCTCCGTCTCGCTCATTTCGCGCCGCAACTCGTCCCGTTCCGCCTCAAGTTTTTCGACACGATCCTCCCGTTCCTTGAGTTCACGCTTATATGTGCGAATCATCTCCCGCGTCAGACCTTCCAACTCCTCTGCGCTGAGAGAATCGAAGTAGGTCTTCTGCTCTTCCTTCGTCATGCGAGCGACTTCATACGCAACAGTCAATCCGATGTTTTCGCGCGCGAAAACATCGCTCCATTCGTCCGTGAGATTTTTCAGGGCCAGATATAGCGCCTGTCGTTGGAGGCTAATACCTAACCGTTTTTCCAAGTCCTTGCGCGCCTTGATCGACTCGCCATCCTCAGCCCCCTTTTCCACACCTCGCTTTTTGTGGAAATCCCAGACGATTTTCGCCGCCGTCATCGTTGGAATCACGCGGCGGCGAAACTGCTCTTCGAAGCGAATGAGGTCGATTTCTAACTCGTCGTCGTCGGGAACCAGCCGGATTGTTACCATCACCGATTTCGCACCCGCCGCCTTCAACGCGTTGTATCGTTGGTGACCGCAGATAATCTTTCCGGTTGGCGTTACCGTGATCGGATTGATTTGCCCGACCTTCCCCATCGACTCTTTGAGGTCGTTCGCCTCGTCTTCTGGCAAATCATCGAACAGGTCTTTGTTGTGCGGATCGGGCCGTAATCGCCCAATCGCCCATGTTTCCATTACCACTGACATGCCATACCTCCGTTTGCGACGATAGCGTCGAATGTCCGACGCTATCGTATCATCATATCAGAACTACCTTGTGGCACGCAACTAACTACTTCTTCTGCGCTTCCGTTATCACCTTTCCCGCCTCAGCAAATGTCAACTCCGGAATGTTCTTGCCGAACTCCTTCTGGACGTATGCCGCGACATCGAACCCGTTATGCGCGAACCGCTTGAGCGCGTTCATCTGACCCGATGTTGCTACTCCATTTGGATCGGCAGAGAGGGCGACAGGAGCGCGTTCGGTCCGCTCTTCCTGCTCCATATGCCGCCGATCCCGGCGTTCGTGCTTCGCCGCCCCCAACCCGTCCATCGGCTCGTCGTCATCCAGATCGGGTGCGGCGTCCGTTCCGAATCCCGCCGCAGCAAGGGCGCGACCGATAGATTTCGTTTCCGCCTTCTCATAGAAGTCAGGGAAATCGTCCCGCGTTTCGCTCCCATGTCCGGTCGCGACCCTGCCTCCGGGCAGGTTGATGATGCACTTGAACTCCGCAAACCCGTCGGGAATCCCGCCGCCGACCTTCTCGGTGATGATCTGTGCTTGCGGGTGTTCGCTCAGTAACCAGAGAATCCGCCACTTGACGCCGAGATAGTTCTGCATCCCATTGCGCGTCCGGATTTTGCCCATATGCGCGTGTACGTCAAATGGTTTCGCTTCCTCAACCTGCTCAGTCTGTTCCGTGACCACGTTCCACCATCCTTCGCGCTTCTTCCAGATCGCGCTGATGAATCACGAATCGCGCGGGTTTACTCGTCACCCGCGCGATATTCGCTCCGATCAGGACACGCCGCACCTGTTCTCCGGGCATGTCCTGCAACATCTCGCACAGTAAGGTCGCCGCCTGTTTCGTCAGCGGCCCGATATCGAGTTCGTCCTCGCTCATTCCTCCACCTTTCGCGGTCGTCCTAAAGTCCGCACCCGCAGTTTCACCAACTCCCTGCTTGCCTCCATCAGATTCTCATAGACCTCCACCGGAAGGATGGCGATCTGCTCCCTGCCGTGTGTCGTGATAATGACGCGATACTTGTTATTGCGCACCAGATCAATCGTCGCCCCGACCGAGCGTTGAAAGTCCGTCGCGGTCATGTTCATCTCAAGTTCGTCGTCCATCTCACCCCCCGCCTCAGAACGGCACGTCTTCGAACTCATCTTCGGGTAAGGCGTGTTCTTCACTGCGCCGTTGTGGTTGGCTCTGTCGCTGTGGTCGCCGTGTCTCACGCGGTGGTGGCGAATCCTCCCAATCGTCGTCACCCTCGCTATCGGCTGCGCGGTCGAGGGCGATAATCTCTCGCGCGACGACTTCGGTTGTGTATCGCTCGACACCTTGCTGATCCGTCCACTTGCGCGTCTGAAGACGCCCTTCCACGTATAACTTGCGCCCCTTGCCGACATAGTTCATCATGAACTCTGCCTGTCGTTGCCACGCGACGACCCGATGCCAGTCGGTTTCGTCCGTCCAGTTCCCGTTTCCGACCTGCTTCGATCTGCTCGTCGCCAATGAGAAGGTCGCGATGGGGTCGCCCCCGGATGTGTACCGCACATCCGGGTCACGCCCCACATTGCCGACGAGAATCACCTTGTTGACTGATCGTGCCATTTCCCTTACCTCTCCATTGGTGAGACTGATAACTCCCTGAACCGCTCGACCGTGATCTCCTTTCCCTGCCGATTGACGAGCCACCCATGCACCTCCAGCCACATCCCTCGCTTTCCTGAGAGCGCGATTCGCTCTGCCTGACCCGCAAAAAAGAGAAGGCGGAACCAGCGTTCCGGTGTCTGATTGAGGCGATTGCGCAGCGCGAACGTGCCGACAGCGAACGGCCTTCCATCCGGCCCTACCCGCATCTGTGGCACATTCTCCAGTTGCCCCGTTAGCATGACGTAGATGCGCCCGTTCTCGCGGTTCACTCGACCTCTCCGGGCGCGAATACCGCCATCCGCCGTCGTAACGTGTTGTGCGCCTCCGTCATCAACTGTCGGTTTGATTCCACCTCTTCGTCCGTAAAGATCGCCTCATTCGTCACCAGTTCCGTCGCGTGATCCACCAGTTCAAACGCGAGTTCATACGCCTGATAGCGTGCGTACCGTTGTCCGGGGCTGAGTGGTTCCATCGCTCACTCCATTTCCACGAGGTCTTCGAGCAACTCGCGCGCTTTCTCGCAGTCGCCCTTTTCGATTTCGATGATCGCCTCGCGTATTGTCGCGCGTAATGGAACCGTATACGCCGTGAAATGCCCCCGATCCCCGAAATCCGGCCCCACCACCCGCGTACCGCGCCGATACGCCGCCGCCGTCGAGCCGGATCGCGTCTGCTTTCGCCCGTCCCTGACGATGTATCCCGCACGCCTCAGCAACGTCCACTGCGCCCCATATCCGGATGTGATCGTGTCCTGAGCGGCGTAGTAGTCGTCAGCCGTCTGCGCTCCCTCGACCGTTTGCAGCCAGTGCAGAATGTCCCGCCTGCGCCAGTCGAGCGTGCCGTCATTTGTTGCTTGCCAGTAGGCCAGATCAGATTCCGCCGCATGGCTCTGGAAAGGCGGCAGTTCTACCTTCGGCATCACCTTCGCCTTCACGTAGAACTTGTTCTTTCCCCGACTCGCTTCCGTCAGTCGCTTCGCCCGCGCGTCCGCGTCATCTCTGGTGAACGGGCCGGGGTGATAGAGCCTGTCCTGTCCGAGCCGTAACTCAACCCACAGTTCGTATGACCGCTCCCTCGCTTCCACCGCAACCCCCTCTCACGCGTGCGCGTACATTTCTCGATTTTCATGATAACACGAACTTTCTGTATTGTCAACAGCGAACCACATATGTTGAATATTCGACTCCCTCTTGACAATCTCGTAATGGTGCGTCATAATCGTACACATAGAACGTGTCAACATGCACGTTCGCACGGTTCGTTTCTTTCAGGCATGTCGGGTTAGGCTAGTCATAGCTGGGTCTGTCATAGCGTGGTAGTGCGGTGTAAGGGAATACGGTGATGGCTGCGGGAGATCGCCGGATGGATGAGAGAGCGCGTGCGCTCAGTCTGTTCGCATTTGATTATCCGGATGGGGGTGTGACAGTGGCCTATCAGCACGAAACGAGGGCTGAAGGACTGCACACCGATATTCGCACGCTCAGGCACTTGCGAGTCTATGCCCGGAACGGCGAACATTATGTGGCTGGCGACGACGATTTACATGGCGGACGCCGCACCTTCCTTTTGCGCAAAATGAAGGTGATCTGCTCGTATCCGGACATGGCAAAGGTGAGTAATGGACACTGAACGCTACCAACGCTGGATGGTCTACGAACACGACCTCTCGACCGACACGAAAGTACGCACATGGGTGTTTGAATCCGCCGCTGAAGCGGATCAGAAAGTAGCTGACCTCTGGCGGGACGGACGCCGCACCCGCCTGTATCACGTCGCGGCAGTGAGGCCGCCAAAGGAGAACAATGGCAGAAATCGGTAAGGGCAGCGTGATCTATGCGCTGCGCCTTGATCTGGATAACCAGATCGAATCGATGAATATGGTCGCCGCCGATCTGGATGAACTGATCATCAGCGCGGCTGTCGCAATGAACGACTATCAGAAGGCGAAGGCGCGCATCGACCTGATCGAGCAGGGCGTTCTGCTCAACCCGGATGTGACCGCGATGTATACCAATGAGAAACAGCGTGTCGCCGCCGTCAAAATCCACCTTGCCGCCGACGACAACTATCTTGGCGCGCTTGATGATGTCTATAAGACGTATGAGCGGAAAGCCGAGTGTGAGGCGCGGGTGGAATCGATGCGGGCAACCTTGTCGGGATGGAAGCGCAAGTGTGAGATGACGGTGGCGGTTGTACGCGCGGCGGGCGCGGAATAGGGGGCGTGCGGTGTCAGGAACGGCGGATTGGGCGCGAAGGCGTAAGCAACAGGACATCCCGCAGGATGGCAGAATCGCCGCACTGATGGATGTCTATTCGGATTTCACCGCACAGGCATTGACCGATGCGTGGGCGTTCTATCTCGACGCCTACAAGAAGGGGAGCGGTATGAACCTGCTTGCCAGTGAGGAAATGATGCTCTGGCAATCCTTTCACGGCGTTGTCGCGCTTGCGTCTCGTACGATGTTGCCCATCGCGACTGCCGTCGCCGTCGCCGCGTGGCATTTCTCATCGAAGCATCAGTATGACCGCCCGAATCTCTGATGTTCGCCACGATACGCGCGTACATACGCGACTACCGCGATCATTACCGTTCGCTCCTTCCGCCTGTCTCCGTTCCGCTGTCGGAACATGCACGCGAGATGGAACTGCGCCTCTCGTTCGAGGTGCGCTACTGGTTGCTAATGAAAAAGACGGGTCAGAAGATCACGACGGCGGAAGCGCGGGCGTGGTTGCTCGATCAGTCTCACGGCGGCAGACGGATCGAAGAGATGCATGCCGCCCTGATGCCGGAAGGTTACGAACCGCTGACACGAAACGAGGCGCGCTATGGACGATACCGTAACGATTGATCGACGCGAGTTCGACCGACTCGTTGCCATTGAAAACAGGGCGCGCTTATGCCGCGCGCGGCAGAAGGAGTATTACAGCAGTAAAGTACGGAATCCTGACCAGAAACGACTGTCATTACGCTACGCATTACGAGAGGAGCGCGAGTTGGACGCATTACTCGCTCATGAACCCGTACAACGGAGCCTGATGCCATGAGTCAGGCACCCATGATCCGATTGGCGGATCGCATTCGCGCACTGAACGGCCCGACAACCGTGATCGACCCGATCCGGCTTGAACGCGCCGACCCGATCATGACCCGTTTCTATATGCAGCGCACGATGGATGCACTCCATCGTGATATTCCGATCATCGTTGCCGATCCGGTCAGTGAGTATTACTACAATGGCACGGATCGCGAACGGTGGGATTTGAAGACCGATTTTCCCTGCGTCATCCCGCCCTTTCCGCAGTTCTGGATCGAATGGACTCGCCCGACGCAGATTCGCTCCGTCGAGTACGGCATTCTGCCTGCAACATCGTCCGCGTTTGAAATCAGCGGGCTACATTGCGTCGTTGCCGACCCCGCGACCACCCGTGTCGATCTCAGTTTTTCGTGGGGCGAGGAGAATCGCGCATCATTTCACCAGTTCTGCGAGGGGGCGCGCTTCGTCTGGTTGCTCCATCCGACCGGATTCGTCAAAAATGCCTTCTGTGTTCCATGTGGAACATTCTGGCTGGCGACCGACGACGCGGGCAGCATCATCAACTACGTTGTCATTTCGTACGGCTCATCGCAGGACAGCGAACTACTTTCGTTCGAAGCCCCGCTCTTTATTCATCCGGCAATCCTTGCCCTCACCTTCATGAACCTGAAGAACGGCACCCTGTCCACCCCTGTCCGGCATTCTCCCGATAAGTTCGCGCGGAACTGGCAGAAGCGGAAAGGTGTGCCGCTGGTCAGCTATCGAACGGTGATCGTCGACCCGGATCGCACATCGAAACCGTCGTCACATGCCACAGGAACCGGAGGTGAGAAAGCATTCCATCTGGTTCGCGGCACGATTGTCCATTACGCCGACGAGGACGGCAAACGACTCTTTGGTAAGTACCACGGCACCTTCCTGCGCAAACCACACACACGCGGCACGCCGGAAGCGGGATTCTCTCAGCACGACTATCGCGTGAAAGCGCCGAAAGGAGTGGATCAGTGAATGAAGAAGATCGCATGCGTTATGAACAGGCGCTCCGCCTTCGGCAACAGGAGATTGGTCGCCTTTCGCACGAACTCTATAAAGCGATCACCTCGATGATGGTACTGGTGATGACGGTCGATGACGAAGAGGACGATGCTGCGCGGCGGGAGGTTCTCGCCACAGTACTTGGACTGGATGCGAAGGAGGAGTGATGGGGACGAGGGCAGACTTCTGGGTGCAGCGCCTACCGGGACAAATGGCGATTAGCGACTGGATCGGCAGTATCGCATGGGATGGCGATCTGTATGGCGTCGAACACCCCGATGCCGAAGGAACGCCCGGATTTCACGACATCACATCAGTCCATCTGTTTCGACAGGCCGTCCAGAAGTTCGCCATGCGCGACGACTTCACCCATCCAAAAGACGGTTGGCCGTGGCCGTGGCAGAATAGCTGGATGACCGATTATGCCTACGTCTACAACGAAATGGAGAACCGCATCGATATCTACAACTATGGTTACTTTCGCGCCTATGGCATTGGCGAGAAAGTTGCGGTCTTTCCCGATATGAAGAGCGTGCAGCGGATCACGATGGGACCGCGATCCGGTCTGATCGTTCTCGGCAGGTTACCCAATGAGTAACCAGTCTGAACTGTTTCAGGAGTTATCGGACGAGCAGCAGGAGGAGTTGCGCTACCGACTGGAGCGCAGTATTGAGGGCAATATGGCGGCGATCTGGGATGTCCAGAATAACCTGATCGCGTTGCTGATGTTCGCAGACGAACTGACGCTCTGCCATCTGATGACACCGGAGAAGACGCTGGAGGTAGCAGAACAACTGCACAAACTGGCTACTCAGGCGCGATCTGAGTAGCCAGTGAGACATAGGGGGAGTGTCACCACGACACCCATACCCATTCTCTCACCGAAAGCAACCCCCTGCGGGGTCAGACGCAGGGGGAGGGGAAGGAGGTGTGGGTTGGAACAGCGCACCGGAGGAAGCACGTCCAGTATAACGGAGAAACCAATGAAAGTCAGCACAGAACCGAGTGTTCCGGTCGATTGGGATGCCCGTCCCGAATACCAGTATGAGGTGGGTGAGCGCGTCGTTCACTTCCGTCGTGGCTGGATCGGGACGGTGATCAGTTTTCACGACGACGGCGCGCATGTCTATGTCAGAGTCGATGGATCGGAGCAACGCGCGGAAGGGTTGCCGTTCGCACGCTGGGCGTGGTTCAGGGCGATCTAGTTGCCGGGTTCATCAACGTGATGGATGGGGCGGAACTCGCGCCGCTCCATTTTCGCGATGGACGCTTCGTGCAGTGATATCCGCTCTTCCATGCGACGGATTGCCATCCTGTTGTGCTTTCCGTACTGGAAAACGTAGTACAACGCCACATCGCCGGGAAGCGATGCGATGACCGCAATCAGGGCGGCGAGTGGCGTGTTCATCTCAGGTGATCTGCTGCGTCGAGAGTGCCATCACTACGTCAAACGGAAAGGGTGTTTCCGGCTGATAGATGAGCGTGCCGCGCTGGAACAACTGAATCGTCCGCTCTTTGCTCGACCCATCTTCATCGACCACTGTCGCGGTCTGCTCGGTGTCCATCGCGTATCCAAGTACGGTCATCGGGTCCTGTCCGATGGCGATTCCCTGATAGAAGCGCAGGAAGCCGCCGCCGATTCCCACCTCTTTGCCAAGCACTTCCGAATAGGGATTATCGGGCTGCACATACCAACTCAGCGGCGGCTCGGTCGGCATCTCGACCTCTTCCACGCCGTCATAAAACGCCCACCCCATCATCCCATGCGTCGAGGGAGGCAACCACATCATGCCGATGCCCGTCCCGTTCGTGACGGTCGATATCGACCATCCGCCACCCACGGACAAAGCCGCATGACCATCTGGGTAATAAAAGTTTTCGTTCATGAAGAGCGCGGCCCCCGGTGGGGCGTCGCCCTGTTGCAGATCGTAGTTGTGTCCCGCAGTAACAGCATTAGGATACAGCGGCACATCCAATCCGCAGTTGCGGTTCGAACTGTCCACGAAGCTCAAGCACCAATAGGCCCACGGATGATTTCCGTTGACCGAATCAAAATCCCCGCTGTAAGGATGCCCATACTGCGTGAATGCCATCCGGATGACATCGGCGGTACTGACCACAGTACACCTCCCTGCACCCTAAATGGTGCGGCGAACGATCCAGACGATCACCATAATGGTAGACACGACCGTGCAGTATAAGAGCAGAACGGCCTGCCAGACCTCCATCTCATTGCCTCCCTACCGCCACGTTGACGACGCCCTGCAACCGCTTCAGCAACACATCATGCTCATCCGACAGATTCGCACCCATATGCGCCGCCGCCGTGAGCATCGTCTTGAGCGCGCCGCCATCCGGAAAGCCCCAGACGCGATAGAAGACCTGCCCATCGTCACCCATGCGGATAGCAATGAGTGGGACGGGGGCGTCATCATCATCCGTTTGAGGAAAGGAGCAGAACTCGGCATTACTGAGTTCTCCTATGGGCGTTTCCAGAACTGGAGCTGCCTCAGCCATCGTCGCCGTTCCCTCCACCACTTCCGCGCTCGTACCGTTCGGGTTTTCCACCATGTCCTCACCCATCTTCATCCTCCGTCACACCAATAATCTCAAGGGTCAGTCGCACGCGCGTGCGCGGGGGCAGATAGCGCGCCGCTTCCAGATCGAACGGAATCGAGAGCGTCCCGCCCCCTGAGGCCACCCCTTCCGCCAGCCCCGGAAAGGTCAGTTTGATCGTTGTCTGTCCCTGCCCTGCGCCATCTTCGAAGCCGCTGATGACGCCTTCTTCACGAATCACGCCCGTATTTCGCAGGGAGCGCGCCATTTTCGTGATCGGGGGCGTCCATTTCGCCATCTCAGGCGGCAGTTGTTGCAATCCTGTCGCACGCATCGGCGGCAAAGGAGCGGGAACGTGGCGTGATCCGGTGGCGCGATCAATCAGCGAACGTCTAGTCATAGGGTTCCGGCCTCCCATTATCACGCACCAACTGATCGATGGCAGTCTGCCCTTCGCGATACAGGGTCGCTGCCTCATCAGCGTTGGAGAGGTTGAAATAATCAACGTGATATGCCGTGAATAACTCGCCCGTTTCCGTATGCACCATCGGCACGCGCGTAATCATCACCCGCCCCAGACCATCTTCATGCGGAGCGAACGGATCGAATCCGCGTCCTTTGGAGAAATCAGGCGCGCGGCGAATCGGGATGGCTATGCCCGCATCTTCCGCGCGCTGACGTAATGATCGCCTCCCATTCATCACGCCCTCCTAGACCGCATTCGATGCGTAGATCGTTTTACTTGCCTCAATCGTTCCATCAATGATTATGCGTCCCACCGTGTCACTGGTAAAGGTGAGGGTGACGGGAGAACGGGTCTGGAAATAGGAGCGCAGATCGATATCGACCTGATCGCTATTGAATGGACCCGCAACGACCGATTGGGCGATCCATATCCGGACATTCGTCGGTTTCTGGCTCGAAGGCGCACTGAACTTCCCATACACGGGCGTCCATGCGGGTGTCGCTGTTGCCGATGTCTGTCCGGTATAGGTGCGCGTAATCAGGTTGGAATAGCCCGGATACCACGTATCCGGCTGGAAACCGTTCACGCCATTGAATGTGCCCCCGCGTGAAACGCCAAGATTATCGGTGAGCGTGCCGCCG
>Ga0066903_100002814_pt1 | contig 13849 bp, 13 predicted proteins | sample PanSoiMetaGPlot1_FD_67491 | JGI IMG/M metagenome (GOLD analysis project Ga0066903, IMG submission 67491) | Tropical forest soil microbial communities from Panama analyzed to predict greenhouse gas emissions - Panama Soil - Plot 1 (version 2) | ecosystem: Environmental > Terrestrial > Soil >... | reverse complement strand
CCGACACTTCGGCCGTAATCCGCCAGATTATGGGGGAAACCGAAGCCGTGGCGGCGAAGCTGGGGATCGAGCTGCCGATCTCGATCGACCAACGGATGGCTGGCGCCGAAAAAGTTGGTGCGCACAAGACCTCGATGTTGCAGGATCTCGAAGCTGGCCGGCCGCTCGAGCTCGAACCAATTGTCGGCGCGACGCTGGAACTGGGCGAGCGGCTTGGCGTGCCGATGCCGGCGACGCGGACCGTATACGCATGCGCGCGAATGCTGGACGAGAAGCGGCAGGCGAAATTAAGACAGTGATTCTGCAGTGGCAGCGGCCACGAGGTCTATCCATATGGCGACATCTGAAACGGCGCCCGTCGTTCCCGTCAATCGAACCGTCCAACTCGTAGTGGGCGTGATCTGTATGGTGATGATCGCGAACCTGCAATATGGCTGGACTTACTTCGTCGACCCGATCGACGCCAAGTTCCACTGGGGGCGACCGGCGATTCAGGTGGCGTTCACGATTTTCGTGGCCACCGAGACCTGGCTGGTGCCTGTCGAAGGGTGGTTCGTCGACAAATTCGGACCGCGCATTGTGGTGATGTTCGGCGGGATCGTGGTCGCGCTGGCGTGGATGCTCAACTCGTTCGCGAGCTCGCTGCCGATGCTGTATCTCGGCATGCTGATCTCGGGCATCGGCGCCGGTGCCGTCTACGGCACGTGCGTCGGCAACGCGCTGAAGTGGTTCGCCGATCGGCGTGGGCTCGCGGCCGGGCTGACGGCAGCGGGCTTCGGCGCCGGGGCGGCGGCGACGGTGGTGCCGATCATCTCGGTGATTTCGAACTACGGTTACCAGCGCGCCTTCCTCTGGTTCGGAATCGGACAGGGAGTCGTGATTCTCCTGCTGTCGCAGGTGCTGAAGGCGCCGCGGCCCGGCGAAGCGCCGAAGGCGGCGCGCAAGGTCAGCCAGAGCAGTCGCGAGGCCCTGCCGATGGAGATGCTGGCCACTCCGCTGTTCTGGATTCTCTACGTGATGTTTGTGTTGGTTGCGGCAAGCGGTCTCGTCGTGACGGCGCAGGTGGCGCCAATCGCGCGCGATTACAAGATCGCCAACCTGCCGGTGTACTTCCTGTTCATGGGCTCCACCGTGTTGGTGATGGCCGGCATCGTCGACAACATCCTGAACGGGCTGGCGCGGCCGACCTTCGGCTGGGTGTCCGATCACATCGGACGCGAGAACACGATGGCGCTTGTGTTTACCGCTGGTGCCGGCGCCTACTGGGCACTCGGCACCATCGGCACGACGCCATGGGCGTTCATCATCACCGCCGGCCTCGTCTACTTCACCTGGGGCGAGATCTACAGCCTGTTTCCCGCACTGTGCACCGACGTTTACGGATCGAAGTACGCCGCCACCAACGCGGGGCTGCTCTACACGGCGAAGGGCACCGCCTCGTTCCTCGTCCCGGTGGCGAGCCTCCTGCAGGCGAGCACGGGCAGCTGGCATGCGGTGTTCACCGTCGCGGCGATCGCGAACGTCGCCGTGGGAATGACTGCGCTGTTCGTAGTCAAGCCGATGCGCGCCGCGGCGCAACGCGCAGTGCAACCGGCGCCGGTCGGCGTGCCGGTAGCCGCCAAGTAACACCGTACCGCGAATGCCGCTCGATGTGAATGCGCTCGCCGGTGAGCTGGCGAGCGCGTACGCGACCCGTCAAGTAGTCGCGACTGTTCCCTCCGCGCGCGATGGCGGCTTTGGACTCGCCGACGCGTACGCCGTCGAAGCCGCGCTCGCGCAGTTGCGCCGCGCCGACGGTCACTACGCGGTTGGCCGGAAGATCGGATACGCCAACCGCGCGATGTGGCGTGCGCTCAAACTCGAAACGCTGGTCTGGGCGCACATGTACGATGACACCGTCCAGCATGCGCAGCGCGGTGCCGCAAGGCTGTCAATCGATCGGATGTTTGCCCCGAAAATCGAACCCGAGATCGTCTTCAAGCTGAAGTCATCGCTCGGTGCAGATGCCGTCGAACCCGAAGCTGCCCTGGCGGGCGTGGAGTGGATGGCGCTGGGATTCGAGATCATCGATTGCCCGTTTCCCGACTGGAAGTATCACCCTGTTGATTTCGTGGCGGCCTACGGTCTGCACGCAGCTCTGATCGTCGGTCCACCAGTACAAATCGAATCCGCAATGATCCCTGCGCTCGCCGAAGATCTCGGAAGATTTATCGTCCGTTTGATCAAGAACGGTGACGTCGTCGAAGAAGGATCGGGCAAGAATGCCCTCCGGAGTCCCGCGCGGTCACTCGGAGAGCTGGCGGCTGCCATTTCGCGGCGAGCCGACGCCGAACCGCTCGCCGCCGGCGAGCTCGTCAGTACCGGAACGTTGACTACGTCGACGCCGATGACTGCTGGCGCGCGCTGGGAGGCGACGGTCGACGGTCTTCCGCTGGCGCGCCTGACGCTCGAAATCTGACAATCAGAATCTTGAAATTTAAGAATCTTAAGAAATTGAGAATTTAAGAATTTGGATTGGGAATCGGGCGATTTAGGGAATTCGAGCAAGGTGGCAAAGCCCCCAAATTCTTAAATTCTCAATTCCTGAAATCCTTAAATTTCTAAGGCTTGTACTCTGAAAAATTGCGTGGTACTCTCGGCGACAAACCTCAGCGATTCCTTCATCCTCAACGATGTCTCGTGCCGCGCGACTAACTTTGAGCGCCACGGCGTGGATGGCCCTCGGCGCGGCCGCGTTCTTCGTCGTCACCACTGAACAAAAAGTCGCCGATCGCCGCAGCGCGCTGCGGACCTTCGATCGGCAGGCGCGTGAAGCCGCGGTCGCCCTCGCAGATGCGCGAGCAGCACAGCAGGCGTACGTCGCCGCGGGCCAAAGCTCCGGTTACTGGATTCCAAAGGTCGCGACGATCGTGCAGGAAGCCGGCACCACGGTCGACACGCTGCGCGGAACGGCGCTGAGCGCCGCGGCCGGTCAGGCGCTGATCGATGCCGCATCCGCCGTGACGGAATTCGGCAGCGTCGACAAACGCGTGCGCGATTACCTGAAAGCCGATGAGTCTCTGATGGCGAGCGATGTCGTCTTCAGCGAAGGCACGGTCGCGGCCAGCCGCGCGGCCGTTCAAGTCGAAGCCGCCAGGCTCGCGGAACATCAGGCGTTCGATGCCGACGAGGCAACGCTTCGCCGTCTCGAAGCGTATGCAATCGGCGGCGCCGCAGGACTGAGCGGTCTTGTCCTCCTGATACTCGGATTTGCGCGCGGCTCCGCGAGGGAGACATCGGTTGTTATTCAGTCGGAGACATCGGCCACGCCCGACGACGATGAATTGCCGTTGCGTGAGTCGCCGGCGTCGCTCGGCCGGATGGCTACGAAACCGCCAGCTCCGTCAGCTCCGAGTCCTCCGGCTCCTTCCGCCGCCCCGGCCGCGCCTTTCCTTGCGCTCAAAGCCGCGGCCGCGCTCTGTACGGAGTTCGGGCGAATCCGGGATCTTGCCGAGTTGAAAATGTTGCTCGGGCGCGCCGCCCGGGTCATGGACGCGAGCGGGCTGGTGGTGTGGCTCGGAAATGCGGACGGCGTGGATCTCCAGCCAGTGATCGCCCACGGATACAGCGATCAGGTGTTGAGCCTCATGCGGCCCGTCTCGCGCGCCGCTGACAACGCGGCGGCCGCCGCGTACCGTTCAGGCGCATTGCAAACGGTCGCTTCGCGCGCTGGCTCCCCGCTCGGCGCGGTCGTCGCACCGCTTCTGTCAGCGGACGGTTGCATCGGAGCGCTCACAGCGGAACTGAAAGATGGCAACGAAAAGTCCGAGCAGATCCAGGCTCTGGCATCGATCTTCGCTGCGCAACTCGCTGGAATCCTCGCGCCGTCGGCCAGCGCCAGTTCCGAGCCGCGCACGGCCGCAGTTTAGTTCCTCTCGTCGTCGCGCCTTACACTCCCTCAAGAACTCTTGTCACGTACGGGACGCAGAGCTCGCAGAGGCGATTCTTGTCGACGCTGAGTTCGCAGAATACTTGTCGAAGACAAGTGTGAACATTGAGCCGAGTGGGAGGGGCGTTGATAGCAGCTTGTTCTTTTCCGTGTGCTGCCCAAAGGGTGGCCAGTGCAAACCTGCCTCCGCGTCCTCTGTGTCCTCGGCGGTGAAGCTTTTGGCAAGCAGCCGATAGAATGTGTCCAATGCCAAAAGCCAAGACCACATCCGCCGGAAAAGTGACGAAGGCACAGATTCTGGAGCGTGTCGAGCGAGAGAAAGTCAAATTCATGCGGCTCCAGTTCACCGACATTCTGGGCACGATCAAGAACGTCGAGATTCCGGATCGGCAGTTCGAAGAAGCGCTGGACGGCAACATCATGTTCGACGGCTCGTCGATCGAAGGGTTCGTGCGCATTGAAGAATCCGACATGTATTTGCGCCCCGACCTCGCGACCTTCTGTGTCTTCCCGTGGGCAGGGCCGTCAGGTGAGAACGTCGCCCGCATGATCTGCGACATCTACGCCCCCGACGGCGAGCCGTTTGTGGGTTGCCCTCGGATGACGCTCAAGCGGGTGATCGGTCTCGCGGCAGCAAAGGGGTATCAGATGAAGGCGGGACCGGAAGCGGAGTTCTTCCTCTTCCCCACCAAAGGCGGCGTGCCGACGACGGAATCACACGACGCGGCCAGCTATTTCGATTTGAGTCCGGTCGACCAGGGCGAAGACGTTCGGCGCGAGATCGTCCTCGCGCTGGAAGCGATGGGATTTCACGTCGAAGCGGCACACCACGAAGTCGCACCGGGACAGCACGAAATCGATTTTCGCTACGACGATGTGTTGACGACGGCGGACAACATCAGCACGTTCAGGTTTGTCGTGAAAAACGTGGCGATTCGCAACGGGCTGCACGCGACGTTCATGCCGAAACCGATCTACGGCATCAACGGTTCGGGCATGCATACGCACATGTCGCTCTTCGCGAACAACGTGAACATCTTCTACGATGCGAAGGCGCCGATGCAGCTCAGTAAGATCTGTCTCAACTACATCGGCGGCATTCTGCGTCACGCGAAGGGCTTCTGCGCCATCACCAACCCGCTCGTCAACTCCTACAAGCGGCTGGTGCCCGGGTATGAAGCGCCGACCAACATCGCCTGGTCGGAGAAAAATCGGAGCCCGCTCGTTCGCGTTCCGGCGCCGAGAGGCACCGCCACGCGTATCGAGCTCCGGATGCCGGATCCCTCGTGCAACCCCTATCTCGCCCTCGCCGTCATGCTGCGCGCCGGCCTCGACGGCATCGAAAAGCACGTCGATCCCGGGCCTCCGGTTAACAAGAACATCTTCACAATGAGCCATCGCGAACGACGCCATCTCCGGATCGACGAGCTCCCCGGAAATCTGAACGAAGCGCTCGATGAGCTGGAGAAAGACGATCTGGTGCGCGACACCCTCGGCGAACATCTCTTCGAGCATTTTGTGGCGGCAAAAAGGGAAGAGTGGCGCGACTACATCAAGCACGTGTCGCCGTGGGAGGTCGATCGGTACCTCGGCGTCTATTAGACAGGACGCGCGCCTTCAACGAAACGCACGCTTTTGTTCGGGATTCCGGCGAGACCGACGGCACGCGATTTGATGTATCGGTCTGCGGGCTGCGTCGGATCACCGGGGTACGTAACATCAGGCAGGCGCTGGCATCGCCGTATCCCGTTTTCCACTCACGATCCGGGGCAGCTCATTTTCGTTTTCAAGGGACGCCGGCCAAATGAGTCGACGATTCGGTCGCCTGATTTTGACGCTCTCACTCGTCGCCACGTCGGCATGCGCGATGTCGCTCCGCAACCCCCACGTCGCCGACCTTCAGCGCAATCCAGGTCGCTATCAGCATCACGCCGTCAGCATCGAGGGCGTCGTCACGAGTTCATGGGGTGTGCCGGCGGCGCCTTACAGGTTCTATCGGGTGGACGACGGCACCGGCCAGGTCACGATACTCTCGCAGGACCTCCGGTTGCCACCGCCGAGCGGGTCGCGGGTGCGGGTCAGGGGACGGGTGGACGAACTCGCGGTCCTCGAGGGACAAGCGCTCGGGCTGCATCTGAGAGAAGAAGCCCTTTACGTGAAAAGATGAGAAATTTAAGAATCTAAGAATCTGAGAATTTAAGGATTTAAGGATTTAAGGATTTCTGATTTGAGAATTGGAGGATTGCAGGATTTGCCTGGATCGAAATTCTCAAATTCGCCATTTCATAAATTCCGAAATCCCAAATTCTAAAATTCTCAAATCCTTAAGTCCTTAAATTACGCCGTGATTTTGACTGCCACGGCCGTCATGTCGTCGCTCGGCTGCGCGTCACCGCGAAATTCCTGAACCGCCGCAAAGATCGCATCCACGATCGCCTTGGCCGGACGGTCTCGGACTTCCTCGATCACTTTCATCAGCCGCGCCGCTCCGAACTCGCGCAGGAGCAGATCATTCGCTTCGAACACACCGTCCGAGCAGAAGACGAACAGATCGCCCGGCTGGAGATCCAGGGTGATCTCATCGTAGCCGCTGCCGGGAAATGAGCCGAGCGGTACACCCGCCAGTTCGATCGATTCGGGAGCTGTGTCGGTGTCGGACGGACGATCGGTCTTACGCAGTCGAATCGGGTACGGCAGCCCCGAGTTGGCGAGCGAGACATGCCGGCGCTTGAGATCGAAGACCGCGTAGCAGAGCGTGCAGTAGTACGACTCGAGCTCCCGCTCGTTGAGAATCGTATTCATCGACGTCAGGACGCCGGCCGGACCGAAACGGTCGGGCGCATATCGCCGCCGGAAGGTTCGCGACCGCACGAGCTCACCGACAAACGCGCTGTACAGTGCAGCCGGAACGCCTTTGCCCGAAACGTCTCCCACCGCGACGACGAAGCTGTTGGGCTCCGGCGAGAGAAAGTCGTACAGATCGCCGCCGAGCTCACGCGCGGGCGCAAGGCGTGCAGCCACATCGACGCCTTTCAGTCGTTTGGGGAGCTCGGTCGGCAGCAGCGCTTCCTGGACCTGCTGGGCGAAACGAAGCTCCTTCTCGATCCGCGCCTCGTTGTCGCGAATCGTCTGATACAACCGCGCGTTTTCAATCGCCACAGCCGCCTGGCTGGCGAGGAGCGTGAGAATCTCGGCATCGCTCTTCTTGAACGCGTCGAGCTCCGGGCTCTCGAGATCGAACACGCCGATGCAGCGGTCCTGCAACAACAGCGGAATCACCAGCTCCGAACGCGCATCGTCAACCAGCTTGATGTAACGTTGATCTTTCGACACGTCGGGGACGAGTACTGCCTGTTTGTGAAGCGCGGCATAGCCGACGAGCCCGGTGCCAATCTTCATCCGTGGCACACTGACCTTATCGCCGTAGCGCATGGCGACCTTCATCTCCAGCTCCTGCCGCTCCTCGTTGAGCAGCAGGATACCGAACGTGCGGTAGTCGATGAGGCGCCGGGCGAGGGTCGCGATCCGGGTGAGGAGCTCGTCCAGATTGAGGATGGCAGCGAACTCGCGGCCGATCTCGGCGAGCGTTTCGAGCGTGCTCGCGTATTGACGCTCGTGCTCGAACAGCCGCGCGTTCTCTATCGCGACTGCGACGTGCGCGGCAAATTGCCGCAGCATCAACTCGTCGGTTTCAGTAAATTCGTCGACCGTGTCGCTCAACAAATTGAGCGCCCCAATCACATGGCCCTTCCGCCGCAGCGGGACGACCAGTTCGGCGTTGGATCCTGGAACCGCTTCGACGTACCGGGAATCGGCGCGCACGTCGTTGACGAGGATCGCCCGGCCCTCGGCAACCGCCGCGCCAACGAGGCCGTGTCCGACTTTCACCTTGAGCCGCGCGGCTGGTTCCGGATAGCCGACCGAGTAGGCGATGGACAGCTCCTCGCCTTTCTCATCGAGCAGGTAGGCCGCAAACGCGTGGAACTTCGTGAGGCGCGCGATCAGCTGCGGGATTTTCTGCAGCAGTTCATCGAGGTCGAGCACCGACGTGACTTCGCGTCCGAGCTCGAACAGGGTGATGACAAGCTCACGAATATTCGTGGGCGCCGCCGCTGGTGCGATCGTTGGTTCAGCCAAGAGTGAGGACGACGGTCCGCCTGAAGGCGGGCGCCACGTACATCTGTATCAGTCGCGTGGTGTCCGGCTTTAGCCGGACCCTGTAGTCGCCAAAGTATAATCTGTTCGGCTCATGGATCTGACGCTGCCACTCGACTATCAGGCGATTGAACGTATCCTTCCGCACCGATATCCGTTCTTGCTGGTCGATCGCATTACAGAATTCGAGCTTGATAAGCGGATTGTGGGGATTAAGAACGTCTCGCTGAACGAGCGCTATCTGTCGGTCGGTTCAGACGGATCGGCGGTGCTTCCGCCGACGATTCTCACCGAGGCGGTCGCCCAGGTCGGCGCCATTTTGATTCTCGCGAAGCCTGAAAACCGCCAGCGCCTTCCCTTCTTCGCCGGTATTCAACGTGTCCGCTACCGCCGGCCTGTTCACCCGGGTGATACGGTAGAAATCGAGGCGGTGGTCCTCCGGCTCCGCAGCCGCATGGGGCTGCTCAAAGGCGTGGCCCGCGTGGACGGCCGACGCATCATCGAAGGCACGATGACGTTCGCACTCAGCGACCCTACTGAATAGACACGACATTAGCATTGCGGCTAATTTCGCTTTTCACCTCTCACGAGGGCGATGCCCACGAGCACGATCGCGCCTGCGACTGCGAGCCGTGGACTGAGTGCCTCGCCCAGGACCACTGTACCCAGGATGACGGCAATCACAGGGTTGACGTAGGCGTAGAGCGAAACCGTCGCCACCGGCAGATACTTGAGCGCGTAGGCGTAGGCCGAAAATCCACCGAGCGATCCGGCGACAATCAAGTAGACAAAGGCCACAGTTGAACGCGTACTGAAGGCGAGCATCCCAAGTTCGCCGCGCAGCAGGCCGATCACGGCGAGGATCACGCCGCCGAACAGCATCTGCAGTGCGGCTGCGGCAAGAACGTTTTCATCGGCGTGCCGTCGACGTGAATAACTCGACCCGATCGCCCATCCGAGGCACGCCAGCTGCGTCGACACGACGCCGAGGAAAAATGCGCGCCCGTTGCCCAGCTCGAGTTCCGGCCACACCAGCAGCACGATTCCACCGAAGCCGACGACCAGACCCAGTACGCGTCGCGGCGTGAGGGGTTCGGACTCGGTCATGAACCGTTCAACGCCGACCATCCAGAACGGCACCCCCGCTACCAGTACCGCCGTCAAACCGCTGGGCAGCGTCTGCTCGGCCCAGACCACACAGCCGTTGCCGAAGCCAATCAGGAGAATGGCTAGCACCATCATCGCGGGCCAGTGCGAACGCGGCGGAATCTTCTCGCCGCGGATTTTCAGCGCCGCAAGGATGATCGAGCCGGCAGTCGCCCACCGGAATCCCGCCATAACGAGGGGCGGAATCGTCTCGATTGCCACGCGAATACCGAGATATGTCGTGCCCCAGAGCAGGCACACGGCCCCCCAGGCCAGATAAGCGGAACGTTTGGAAGCGGGCGGCAACTTGCTATCATTGGCCCCATGGGCCGAAAGTCTTCCTCCAAGAATCACACAACGCCGCCGCCGGTACCAGCCCAATCGAAGTCTGGTCCGAATCCGCTGCTCCTCGCGGTCATCGCGGTCGCCGTGATTGGGATCGCCATATTTGCGTTCTGGCGCGGAGGCGACTCGTCGAGCGCGACGACGGCTCCGAACGCGAGCACGCAGCCCGCCGACAACGCGTCCAGGATTGCGAAGGGAGCCGAACCGACGGCGGAAATCATCGCGGCGACGGAAGCGCAGGCAGCACTCGGTCCACACAAGCAGGCCGACCTCCCGCCGATTCCGTTCCAGGGTTACGCGCCGCCGCGACCGGTCGAAGTGGTGACCGCGGCGTTTCAATTTGCCGCCGAACATCCCGAGGTGGCGAGCTATATCCCGTGCTTCTGCGGATGCCAGCAGGGCGGGCACAAAGGCAACACCGACTGCTTCGTGCGTTCGCGCGCGCAGAACGGCGACGTAATCGAGTGGGAGCCGCATGGCCTCGAGTGCGCCGTCTGCATCGATGTGGCGACCCGGTCCCGGCAGATGCACGCGTCGGGCGCATCGGTGGCGCAGATTCGCGCCGCGGTCGAAAAAGAATTCCTTCCGACCGCCAGCACGATGACGCCGACGCCGAAACCACCGACGGCGGGTACGCACAACTAGTAACGTCGTGGACAAGCGGGCTACTGCTTTCGCCCGGCTGTTCCAGGGCGTTCCGGTTGGCGCGTACATCGGCGTGATCAGTGCCGATGCGACGTCGACCGTTGCCGCCAATCCTCACCTCAAACTGATTTTCGGATACAGCGCCGAGACCGCTGACGCCGACGTCCGCCCCTTCGATCGCGACCGCTTCGTCGACCAGCAGGCACGGGACGCCCTCGTCGAACGGCTCGTGACTGACGGCTCCGTCGTGAACTATCTGCTCAGGCTGCGGCGGGTCGATCGCACGGTCATCTGGGTGGAACTCACGGGTCGGGCCGAGGCTGAACGCACTCGCCGCGAATTCCGGATCGAAGCGGTGCTCCGCGACGTCAGCGAACGCAAAAAGCTGGACGATGAGACGCGCGACATTTATCACCAGCTGCTGCAGGCTGAAAAGATGGCCGCGCTCGGCCAGACCATTTCTGGTGTCGCGCACGAACTCAACAACCCGCTCGCGACGATCCTCAGCTGGGCCGAGCGGCTGACACAGAAATCAACCCTCGAGCCGGCCGTTCGCCGCGGCCTCGACATCATCCTCAGCGAATCCGAACGGTCCGCCCGAATCGTCAGAACCCTGCTCACGTTTGCGCGCAAACGGCAGACGACCAGGTCGATGATCGATGTGAATCAGATCGCGCGCGAAACGCTGGCACTGCGCGCCTACGAGCAGCGCGTGACGAACATTACCGTCATCGATGCGCTCGCGGCCGGTTTACCGCCAGCCTACGCCGACGGGCATCAGGTCCAGCAGGTCCTGTTGAATCTGATCATCAACGCCGAACAGGCCATGCTGTCGGCAAACGGTCGCGGCGTGCTGGTCGTCCGCACCTTCCACGACAACGAGCGCGAAGCCGTCGTGCTCGAGATCAACGACGATGGCCCGGGCATTCCTGACGAAGTGCAGACGAAGATCTTCGATCCGTTTTTCACGACGAAAGACGTCGGCAAAGGCACGGGACTCGGGCTGACGGTGGCGTATGCCATCATCCAGGAGCACGGCGGGCGAATTCGCCTCGAATCGCATCAGGGAAAAGGCGCGTCGTTCTTCGTGGAGCTTCCGATGGCCGGCGCGAAATCCGCCGGCCTCAGCGAGCCGCCCTCGCTCGGCCGGAAGACGCCGATCGAAGTCGTGGCCGGGGCCTCACTGCTGGTTGTGGAAGATGAAGCGAAGCTGGCGGCAGCCGTCACCGAATCGCTGCGCGACGCAGGCTACAACGTGGAGCATGCGTCGGATGGCGAGCAGGCGCTGCACCGCGTGGCCGCGCACAAGTTCGACGTCGTGATTTGCGATCTGAAGATGCCGCGCCTGGATGGCAAAGCCTTCTTCCGGGAGTTGTCGTCCAAGTCCCCGAAGCTCGCCAGGCGCGTCATTTTCGTGACCGGCGATGTGGCGGGCACCGACGCAGAGAATTTTCTCGAGGAGAGCGGCTGCCGCTGGCTGGCGAAGCCGTTCAGGCTCGCCGACCTTCTGAAAACCGTGAAAGAAGTACTGACGTAACAATCAACTTGTAGGGGACGGCTTAAGCCGTCCCCTACTCGACTATCGTGCTGCGGCGACTCGGCGCGTTGCCCGCAAAGGCGTGACACCAGCGACCGCACGTCTCGCCACGGGCTTGTACGGCAACACCACCGCTGTCGGCTGCGGCTTGTGTTCCTCTTGCGCCGGCGGCAGCGTCGCCTTGGCCATGACCGGCTTTTTCGCCGCAAATTCGATGAACGCCTTCCGCATCTCGGCGACCTGCTGCGGACCCATCTCGCCGAGCGAGTCGCGCAGCCGGCGAATCGCCCGCGCGTGAAGCTGCGACACGCGTGATTCGTTGACGCCAATCTCGGCGCCAATTTCCTTCATCGTGACTTCGCCGTAGTAGTAGAGCCCGATCACCTTCTGCTCGCGGAGCGGGAGCGCTGCGATCGCTGCGCGCACGCGGTCGCGGGTTTCAGTCTTTTCATACGCGGTATCGGGCGCGTCCGGCTCGGAAGGCACAAGTGCGGTGGGCAGGCAGTTCTCGTCGAAGTGTTCGCCGGTGGCAAGCGGCGACGTGGCCTCGATCGTATTGATGCGAACGATCGTGCGGCTCAAACGTTTTTCATCCGATCCCACCCGCGCGGCCAGATCCGCCATTGAAGGTTCGTGGCCGAGCTCCCGGCGCAACGATTCGCGCGCCGCATCGAGCTCGCGCCGTTGGCGTCTGACTCCGCGCGGCCAGGCGTCGCGCCGCAACGCATCAATCATCGCGCCGCGTACGCGACGTTCGGCGAAGGTCTCAAACTTGATCCCGCGCGCCTCGTCGAAGCGATGCGCCGCGTCGATCAGCCCCAGCACTCCGTCCTGCATCAGATCGCCGATGTCGATCGAGTTCGGCATCGAGGCCGCCATCCGACGCGCGAGCGCTTCGACGAACGGCAGGCCCGCAACGATGCGGCGATTTTGAGTGGCGGGAGCTGTATGGGCGCGCATGATCAGTCTCTCCTCTTGATGTTTTCGGAAAGGGTTCTTACCGCTTCCGATGTCTGCGCAACATCGCAACAGGAGTACCAACGGCTGGGCCTGTGAGTCGAAACAGTGCAACCGTGTGCGGAAAATACCTCCAGGCTATTGATGAGAAAGACGTTAGTCCGTGTGGCTCGAATTGGCTTTCAGGAAAACGGCTGAGCGCCAAAGCGTGAAATTCGTCAAGACTTTGGCGGTTTGGACAGGCCGGCAGTCAAAACATTGACGGACCGATGACAATTCTTGGCGTCAGGACCGAACTCGCGTCTCTTGCGTACGTGAGAACCAGAAAAACTTCAGTTTCCACAATAGCTTGCGTAGATCGCAGAACTCGCGTGGACGTATGGTGTGCTGAGGGTGTCAGAGGGCGATCTGACACCCGAATGGGGAGCGCAACGAGCGGACGCGCCGACAGTTTGACCGCGACTCAAGCTTCGGAGACGTTCGAGTGACGCCGGATCTCGCGGGCGGTACCCATGGCATCGAGTGCGCTCGCGACTAATTGGGCTGCGCGCGCACGATTGGTGGCATCAGTCGTCTTGGCCTCGAGCAACTCGGCGTTGGCCAGAATGATGCCCAACTGGTTGTTCAACCGGTGGAATAGCATGCGCAGGTCTGGTGATTTGTCCATCGGACCTTGTGAAAGCTCTCCGACCGGCAGCGCTAGGTCGCGTGGGAGGCGGCTTCAGCGCGCTCAATCCGCCTGCCCTTCGATTCTCGCTCAGGGCACCCCGAGCCATGTCGCGGGGTGAAAGGCGGATCCCACAAACCTAGACCTGGGTCGTCGTCTCTTCCTGATTCCACGTCGTCGCGGCCGGCCGGTCGGTCCGGTTCGGATCGCGCCAGAGCGTATCCACGAAGATGCGGACTGACCCGCCGGCTGTCCGGATGTACTCAATCTTCCCGGACGACAGCCAATTGTAGATGGTCCGTCGGCTGACGCCGACGAGCTCGCACGCTTTCATGATCGAAATCGTTTTTCGCTCCACGGTCACTTGCCTCCAAAGGCGTGTATCGGAGTGAAGCGGAACCATCTGTAGTCGTACCGTGCAGGAATTTGTGTCAAACTCTTGGCGCCGGCTAATCCCGGTCGTCGCTTC
>Ga0066903_100002813_pt1 | contig 13851 bp, 12 predicted proteins | sample PanSoiMetaGPlot1_FD_67491 | JGI IMG/M metagenome (GOLD analysis project Ga0066903, IMG submission 67491) | Tropical forest soil microbial communities from Panama analyzed to predict greenhouse gas emissions - Panama Soil - Plot 1 (version 2) | ecosystem: Environmental > Terrestrial > Soil >... | reverse complement strand
TTTGAGCGCATCAAGGAAAGTCAAATCGTCAGTCTCGCCGGGACTGACCTTTCGGGCATTTGTCGTCGGTGACATTCGCTGAGCCGGAATGGCCCCCAAAAAGCCATAACGGGCAGACCGTCGTCCGCCCGTCACAAGCTCTCGGATCCATTCCTTCGCGCAAGCTGAGGCCCGCGGCGCAGGTACCAGTTACTGAGAGCCAGGGCCGACAGTCATGAGCCACGAATACTGCAAGCAGTACCCACGTCCCATGGCCCGTCCGGTCATGGCGGCCATCCGTGTCCGGCAGAGCCGAAGATGGGCGACCTGTCAAAAAGCGTACTGCTGCCACTCGCCAAGGCAAGCCCCTAGAATCGCTGTTGATAATTGCGAGGATGAAATATGGCACCTGCACAGGGCGCCGTTAGCCCAATATCGTACCTTTGCCTCGGCCATCCCGACTTTGTTCAATCATCACTGTGTCATACTTGAGCGCGAGTTGCTTTGTCAGGTTTGCGTTCATTAGCTCATCTTGGGTAAGGGCATGCATGGCGGCGAACATGCCCTCGGTACCAGCCGGACTGTAGATCATCAACATGCGCACGCCGTCTTTTGATGTCACCTGATGTGGCACACCAGGCGGGATGTGGACGCAGGAACCCTTCTTGGCGTGGAATAGTTCTTCGCCGACCTGGAAATCCGCACTGCCATCGAAAACGTAAAATGTTTCGTAAGCTTTAATGTGATAGTGCGCGCGCGACTGAAAGCCGGGCTTGCAGTTTTCCTCTACAACCTCGAATGTTTGCCCTGTGTCATCGCCAGTGATTTTGACGATCACTTCATTGGCTTTGGCGTAAATATTGCCAGCACCCGGTGGTGAATGCTTGCCTTTGCCATCGGCCTTTGCCGGCACAGTCGGCTTCATTACATTATCTCCCGGCGGATCGCGTCCTTAGTGCTGAACAGAGGGATGGACGCCGGGTAAAGATAACACGACATTTGGCCAAATAACGATTCATCGGAGGAACTGAGGAACTTCTTTATGAGACCAACGTCTTCCTGTGAAAGGCTTGAGGCTTCATTGACCCGCATCGACGACCCGAAAGGCGAGGGTACGCGGGCCTGCCTAACAGTTTATCGGGAGCAGGCAAAGGCTGCTGCCGAAGCCGCTGATGCGCGCGCCAAGGCCGGCATTTCGGTTGGTCCTCTAGATGGCACGATTGTCACCATCAAGGATCTGTTTGACGTCGCCGGCGAGATCACACGCGCTGGTTCGAAGGTGCTTGCCGAGGAAGCGAAACCTGCGGTCGCTGATGCACCCATTGTGCATCGGTTGCGTGCCGCTGGTGCGGTCATAGTTGCCAAGACCAACATGACGGAATTCGCCTATTCGGGTATTGGCTCAAACCCGCATTTTGGTACGCCTGGGAATCCGGTCGATCGCAAGCGCGTTCCCGGCGGTTCATCGTCTGGTGCGGCGGTCGCTGCAGCGGACGGCATGTGTGAGGTCGCGATTGGGACCGATACCGGCGGATCCACACGGATCCCGGCCGCGCTTTGTGGAATCGTCGGATACAAACCAAGCCGCCAGCGCGTTCCTACCGAAGGCGCCTTTCCCCTATCGTACAGCATCGATTCAATTGGGCCGATGGCTCGTTCGGTGGATGCTTGCGCAAAGGCCGATGCGGTGATGGCTGGTGAAAGATTCCTGCCGTTGTATTCCCCGCCTCTTGCGAGTCTTCGCATTGGCGTAGTGCAGGGTTTCGCGATCAAGAATCTGGACGACACTGTCGGGAAAAGCTTTCCACGCGCACTCGACTTTCTCAACCGCGCGGGCGTGCGTCTTACAGACGAGACGCTGGCGGAGTTCGACGGCATGGCGCAAGTGAACAGCAAAGGCGGTGTGCAACCTGCGGAGGCGTTCACAGTGCATCGCGAGCTGCTGTCGCGTCGTGCCGATGCTATTGATCCGAACATCCGGGCGCGGCTTGAGCGTGCGCGCAATGTCAGCGCGGCCGATTACATCGATATGGTGCGGGAAAGAGCACGCTTGGTGCGCTCCATGGATGCACGGATTGTCGATCTAGATGTCTTGGTCTGCCCAACTACTCCAATCGTCGCACCTACCATGGCTGAAGTTGCAACGGCGGATGAGTTTGCTCGCAGGAACGCGATGCTCCTGCGCAATACCGTCATCGTGAATTTTTTCGACCTCTGCGCCGTCTCGTTGCCGCTACCCCGCGAAGGTGGCCTTCCGACGGGGTTGATGCTCATTGCGCGGAACGGCAGTGACCATCGATTGTTTCGCATCGCTGCGGCGGTCGAGAAGCTATTCGCTGGGTAGGGCCGCCAATCTCCGGCTTGTCGATTGGAGGGAAAATCCGGCATCATGTCGTCGAAAGAGCCGCGAGGGGAACGCCATGAGCGATAGATCTCATACAAACAACAGGATTACTCGCCGAACGGCGGCGATAGGCCTAACTATAGGCGCTGTCGCCAGCGTTGCCCCTTTCACTATTGTGCGTGCTCAAGGCGCTGCCTTGAAAGTAGGCGTGCTGTTGCCGCGGTCAGGCTTTCAGGCCGGCATCGGTCAAGACTGCCAGCGCGGTGTCGATATTTCGGCCGGGATCCTCAAGGAACTCGGCTTGCCCGCCCTGGAGATCATGAACGGCGACACCGAGACCAAGGTTGAAATCGCCCGCTCGCGCGCCGAAAAGCTGATTAGCGATGGTGCCCAGGTTCTGGTCGGCGCGTTCGATTCCGGGCAGAGCACTGCAATCGCCCAGGTCGCGGAGCAGAAGGGCATTCCGTACATCGTCAATATTGCTGCCGCTCCGCAGATCACGGAACAGGGCTACAAGTTCGTCGTCCGCAACTTTCCTACAGCTGCGATGATTCTTGGCGACGCGTTTGCCAACCAGAAGGAGGTGTTCGAAACCGCGGGCGCGGCACCAAAGACCGCGGTGTTCATGCATGTCAATGACACTTTCGGTACGGCAATGAAGGGCGGCATCGGGACAGTCATGCCGAAATTCGACATGCCGTACTCAATCGTAGAAACGATCGCTTACGATCCGGCCGCGAGAGATTTGTCGGTCGAAGTTGCCAAGGCCAAGGCCACTGGCGCGGACGCGCTTTTGTTGGTCAGCCGGCTCAATGACGCCATCCTGCTGACGCGGGAACTGGTCAAGCAACGCTGGACGCCAATGGCGATTCTAAGCATGGGGCCTGGCTGGTACGAAGACCAATATCTGAAGACGCTCGGCAAGTTGTCGGACGGACCACTGAGCTTCGTGCCATGGTACGATCCGAACAAGCCTCTGAGCAAAAAGCTCGAAGACTCGCTTGCCAAGGCCCACCCCGGCGTCAATCTGAATACTAACCACGTCTACACGTTCGAGGCGTTGCTTGTTGCCGCTGATGCGTACAAGCGGGCCGGTACAAGCGATCCGGCGGCGCTTGCTGATGCTATTCGCAAGTCCAATATAACTAACAATGTCAGTCCTGGTCCCGGCATTCGGTTCAACGAGAAGGGCCAGAACGACAAGGTCAAGAATTCGGCTATTCAGAATCGAGACGGCAAGCTCGTAACCGTGGCGCCGAAAGTGGCTGCCAACGCGAAAGTGGAATGGCCGCTGAAGCCCTATGACAGGCGCAGCTGATGCCCGTCGTTGACCGCCATGTCCGGCGGCGCAGCGCGAAGCGCAGGCTTGCGCTGGACGATTACAAATGAAGGCATAAAAGACAGTGGCGGCAGAAGTCTATCTTAATGTTGCCGTTGGCGGTGTGTTGACCGGCCTTGTCTATGGCTTGATGGCCCTTGGCCTGTCCGTAATTTTCGGAGTAGTGCGCGTAGTCAATTTCGCACACGGCGAAATGATGACCATTGCGATGTACATCGCGCTCACTCTATTTACAGTCTTTCATCTCGACCCGCTAGTGATGCTGGTGCCGGTCGCAGCGGTCTTGTTCGCATTAGGGTACGCACTGCAAGCAGGCTTGATCAATATCTTCATTACGCGGCCCGAGCATAGCCAATTCCTCCTGCTCATCGCGATCGCAATCATCATCGTCAACATGTTGCTCATTATTTTTGGACCCGATTCGCAGAACGTGCAGACGGCCTACGCCTATGAAAGCTTCAAGTTCGGAGAACTAATCGTCGATGCCACCAAACTCTATGCAGCCTCCACCGCCATAGTAGTCGCCGGCGCTTTGTTTGGTTTTTTCCGTTACACGCCGCTGGGCACCGCGATACGCGCCTGTGCTGACAATCAGACAGGCGCAGTCGTAGTTGGTCTCAATGTAAAGCGACTTTATGCGCTGACGTTCGGTATCGGCGCCGCTTGCGTTGGCGCCGCCGGGTGCATGTTGTTGTTAATCTTCGACGTTACACCTTCGGTCGGTCCTGCGTATACCTTGCTTGCCTTCGTTATCGTTATCACTGGCGGCCTCGGCTCCATGGCAGGCGCCATTGTCGGCGGTGTGCTGATCGGCCTAATCGAGGCAATAGCCGGCTTGTTGTTTACGCCCTCAGCGAAATCAATGTTTGTCTTTGCCATTCTTGTGCTTGTGCTGCTGGTCCGCCCGCAAGGCATCATGGGCCAGAGGGCGGTATGATCGCGCGCTTGGTTGAGGGCGTTCGCCCACGTGCGTTGATCGCTCTAGCCGTTCTGCTTGTGTTGTTTGTTGCTGCGCCATTCGTCGCCGGCGACTACCTCCTCACCGTGCTCATCCTGATCCTCTATTTCGCCTTTGCGGGACAGGCCTGGAATATCATGATGGGCTTTGCCGGGCAGCTTTCGCTCGGACACGCGCTTTACGTTGGCCTCGGCGCCTATACTGCAGCCGCGCTGTTTGTTCATTTCGGTATCGGGCCTTGGCTCGGGCTTCTCGTTGCGGTCCCAGTAGCTGCGGCGGCCGGCGCATTTATCGGGTTCCTTGCCTTCCGCTTTCGCGTCGCCGGCGCCTATTTCGCCATCCTGACCATCGCGGTCGCCGAATTTGCCCGCGTGGGCTTTGAGCACTTGAACTGGACCGGCGCAACGGCCGGCCTTTTTCTGCCGGTTACGCAATATCGCCACAACGACCTGTGGAATCTGCGCGGTCATCCGGTGATGTTCTACTATATTCTTCTTGGCGCCACGGTGCTCGCCTTCGTTGCCTGCAGAGCGCTGCTGCAAAGTCGCATGGGCTATTTTTGGCTGGCCATCCGCGAGGATGAGGAGGCGGCCCGCGCCGTCGGCATCGACACCTTTCGCTACAAGATGATAGCGGTGGTGATATCGGCGGGTATGACGGCGTTCGCCGGTGTGATCTTTGCATTCTACTATAACAATCTTTTTCCAGAGCAGGTCTTCAACATCTCGCAATCAATCCTGATCGTTCTCGCACCGTTTGTCGGCGGTCTCGGCACCCTGTTTGGACCGATCCTCGGCGCTTTTCTCCTCGAAACGATCGCCGAGGGGATGCGGATTTTACTGGCATTGTGCGGTATCGACTTGCCGGGCACAAATCAGCTTTTCTTCGGCGTAGTGCTATTGGCGGTCGTCGTTGCCGTACCCGAAGGCGTCTGGCCATGGCTTTGCAGTCGCATTGGCCTAGAGCAAAAGCCATGAGTGCGCTCCTTAGCATCTCCGCCGTCAGCAAGCGATTTCGCGGGTTGGTTGCAGTCGACCATGTCAGCTTTGACGTTCCGGAGCGCGGAATATTCGCTGTTATCGGCCCAAACGGAGCAGGCAAGACGACGCTCTTCAACACGATTGCCGGAGTATTTGCGCCCGACAGCGGCGCCGTGACTTTCGCTGGGACGCGGATCGACGGACTTTCATCGGACGAGATTTGCCGTCTTGGCGTTGGGCGCACCTTCCAAATCGTGCGACCGTTTCCAGCACTCAGCGTCGAAGAAAACGTGTTGGTCGGAGCGCTACTTCACCGTGATCTTTCGGCTGCTCGTGCGTATTCAGTTGAAATTCTGCGCCGGCTGGATCTCTCCTCAAAGCGCGCGCAGCGGGCCTCGTCGCTTACGCTCCCTGATCGAAAGCGGCTGGAGGTAGCCCGTGCACTGGCGACCAATCCGAAACTGCTCTTGCTCGATGAGGTGATGGCAGGCCTGCGGCCAACAGAGACGGATCGCCTGGTCGAAACTCTTAAGGAAATCAATCGTGAGAGCGGTCTCACCATCCTGTTGATCGAGCATGTGATGCGGGCGGTGATGGCCCTCGCGACGCATGTTTTGGTGATGCACCACGGTGCCGCCATCGCTGAAGGCCCGCCGAATGACGTAGTACGGAACCGCGCGGTAATCGACAGCTATCTCGGTGCGGAGGCGATCGCCTGATGCTCACGGTGGAGAACCTGGATGTGTTTTACGGTGATGCCCAGGCTCTGGATAGCGTTTCACTGCGCATCGAGGCGAGGGCGATCGTCGCGATTGTAGGTGCAAACGGCGCTGGCAAGACTTCACTCATTCGAACGATTGCGGGAATGCAGAGACCGAAACGCGGAAGCATTGTTTACCATGGCGTTGATATTACCGGATGGCCGAGCCACAAAATCTGTAACCTTGGCATCGGTCAGGTCGCCGAGGGCCGGCAGGTATTTCCCTCATTATCCGTGGCCGAAAATCTCATGATGGGAGCTATGCTTCCCCGTGCCCGCCACCGACGCGAACAAAATATCGCGAAAGTCTACGCAATGTTTCCGCTGCTGGCAGAGCGCCGTCATCAGTCTGCCGGCACCCTCTCCGGTGGCGAACAACAGATGCTTGCCATTGGTCGGTGCCTGATGGGCGAACCAGAATTGATTTTATTCGATGAGCCGTCGCTTGGCCTCGCGCCGGCTATTGTGCAGAACGTTCTGCGTTGCGTGCGCGATCTGAACCGTGACGGGCTTACCTGCGTATTGATCGAGCAGAACGTAGCCGTATCGCTCAAGCTTGCTACCCACGCCTATGTTCTCGAGAACGGCCGGATCACGATCAGCGGTCCCGGTGAGAAGCTTCTCGGCGATGATCGTGTACGGCAGGCCTATCTGGGACTTTAATATTACTTCAACGGCGGGCCGATAGTGACCGTCAACTTTCCGACGCCCTCTATTTCGCATTCGATCTTGTCACCCGCCACCGTGGCGGCGACGCCGGAGGGCGTACCGGTCATGATGATGTCCCCGGCTTCAAGCGCTACCATTTCGGACAGCTTTGAAATCGTCTCCGGAACGTTCCAGATCATCTGGTTGAGGTCGCCGTCCTGGCGCACCTGGCCATTCACCTTGAGTACGATCTTGCCTTTGGTCGGATGACCAATCTTGCTCGATGGTATCAGCGGGCCGCACGGCGCGGAGGAATCAAACGCCTTGCCGATTTCCCAAGGGCGCTTTACGTCACGCGACGCGATCTGTAGGTCGCGGCGGGTCAAATCGACTCCAACTGCGTACCCGAAAATGCAGTCATTTGCCTTGGCGACCGGGATACTGCGACCGCCGCTCTTCATCGCGACTACCAGCTCGACCTCGTGGTGCATATCCTTGGTCAGCGATGGATAAGGCACAGTGCCACCATCCGGCACGATCGCGTCCGCGGGCTTGGCAAAAAAGAAAGGCGGCGCGCGCTCGTCCTGCCCCATCTCGCGGATGTGTTCAATGTAGTTTCGGCCGACGCACCAGATTCTGCGTACCGGGAATACTTTATCCGTGCCTGCGACCGCAATTACGGCTTGTGGCGCGGGGGGAATGACGTAGCGACTATCGGTCATGATGGATTGGCCGTTAGATATTGTTATGGTTGGAGAATGCCCTGGTGCGAAATCACGTCCAGGAAAGATGGCTGTGCGTATCAGGTGTAATGTGCCGCCGTCAACCGTGGTGCCTCATCGCGATGCAAGCGCTGCAACCGGATCGCGGATTTCCTGCTCTTTGAGTTGCAAGCGGTAAAACGAGGCGTATCGGCCGCCCGTGCGCAATAAATCATCGTGCCGCCCGGATTCGACCACGCGCCCATCTTCGACAACATAAATGCAGTCTGCATGGGCCACCGTATGCAGCCGGTGCGCGATGACAAGAGTGGTGCGGCCGTGGCAGAGATGTTCCATCGCTTCGCGCACAAGCAATTCTGATTCGGAATCGAGGGCGGCTGTCGCTTCGTCCAGCAGGATAATTGGCGCATTCTTGATGAGGGCACGGGCGATAGCAACGCGTTGGCGCTGACCACCCGAGAGCTGTAAGCCATGCTCGCCGACCGGCGTGTCGTAGCCCCGTGGAAACGATGTGATGAAATCATGCGCATAGGCGGCCTTGGCGGCGGCGACGATCTCGTCCTCGCTTGCTCCAGGCTTGCCGAATTCGATGTTTTCGCGGACGGTGCCACGGAACAGAAAAACGTCCTGTCCGACATATGCAACCTGCCTGCGGAGCGATCGGCGTGACGCTTGAGTAATGTCCTGTTCGTCAACGGTTACCTTGCCCAACTTGGCGTCGTAGAAGCGCAAGATCAGGTTGAACACCGTTGACTTGCCACCGCCAGAGGGGCCGACCAGGGCGGTGAGCTTGCCGGGCTCGGCCGTGAAAGACATTCCGCGTAGCACCCGTTCGTCGCCGCGGTACCCAAAGTGCACATCGTCGAGTGCCAGGCGCCCTGTTTTGAGCTTGAGGTCGGGTTTGTCGGTATCGAGAGGCTCGGTCGGCGGGGTGTCAAGCACCTCGAACAGTATCCGTACCCCGACAAGCGCACTGTTGAGCTCGATATTGAGCCGGGCGAGCCGTTTCGCCGGCTCATACGCCAACAAAAAGGCAGCGATAAACGAGAAGAATTGACCGGGCGTAGCTCCGGTCTCGATCACACGATAGCCGCCGTAGGTAACGGCCATAGCGATCGCGCAACCGCCAAGCGTCTCCATCAAGGGACTGGCACGATTAGAAACACGCGCCATTTTGTTAGCTTCGTATTCCACCGCGGCGACGTTGCGGTCGAAGCGCTCGCGCATGATGTCTTCGAGGGTGAAGGCTTTGACAATACGAATTCCTTGCAAAGTTTCCTGCAATGTCTCGAGGATGCGGGTGCCCCCGTGGAATTGCGTGCGCGCAATTGAATAAATGCGTCGGACAAGCTTTCGCAGTACGAAGAACGCAGGTGGGACAACTACAAAGCTGAAGAATGACATCAGCGGGTCCTGCACCACCATCACGATAACCAGGCCAATAAGGGACAGCAGGTCGCGGCCGACCGACGTGACCAGTAGGTTGATGACCTGGGTCGCCGCTGCCGCGCCGGTCGAAAGACGGGCGACGAATTCAGTGGTGTGCCGGTCAGAGAAAAAACTCAGCCCTTCGTTCAGTAATTTGGCAAAGACAGCGCGCTGATTGTCGGCGACAATACGATTGCCGATGCGGGAGAGCATCACGCTGTGACCATAGGTGGCTAGGCCCTTTAAGGCGAACAACACGACGGTGACAAAGCCAAGCGTGATGATCCCTGGCATGCTGCGGTTGACATAAGCTTGGTTGATGACGTCGCCTATCAAATAGGCGCTGGCCGCGGTACACGCCGCTGCCATTGCCATAAACACAAACGCGGCAGCGTATTTACGCCAATGCGCCAGGCCTTGTTCGGTGAACAGGCGCCGGATTAGGGCAAATGTGCCGTTACGCTCGGCGGCGGTTGGCAAGCTGTGTTCGTTCATCCGCCCTCTGTGGGCTGTTGTAGGGCACTTCGGGGCAGGAATGCCTGTTTCCTTGCCTGCGGGAAACGAATTTTTCAAGCCAAAATCTGCGGCGGCGGGATGCCCCGAAAGGCATTGATTTTGCGCATCAAGCCACGCTGCTTTTGCGCCGGCCCGCCAACTGCCTTTCCCACGCAAGGGCGTGCGCGGCGATAGTGTCGAGGTTCTGAAATCGCGGTCGCCAGGGCAGCGCTGCGCGGATTCGGTCGACATTTGCCACCAATGCCGGTGCATCTCCCGGGCGGCGGCCGGATACCTCGACTGAGAAATCACGTCCGCTAGCGCGGCGCACCGCATCGATCACCTCGAGTACGGAAGCGCCACGGCCATAACCGCAATTGAAGGTCGCGTTGGGCCCGCCACTGCGCAAATAGTCGAGCGCTGCGGAATGCGCCTGAACCAGGTCGCTGACATGGATATAGTCGCGAATACATGTGCCGTCTGGCGTCGGGTAGTCGGTACCAAAGACCTGCATTTTTGAACGCTTACCGATGGCAGTCTCGCAGGCGACCTTGATCAGGTGGGTGGCGGCCGCCGACGCCTGCCCCGTTCGCATCTTGGGGTCGGCGCCAGCAACATTGAAGTAACGGAGAATTACGAAACGCAGATCATGCACCTTGCCAGCGTCGTGCAACATGATTTCCGACATCAGTTTCGACGTGCCGTAGGGCGAGATCGGCGCTGTGGCTGCATTCTCGCGAACCGGCGTCGCGTCCGTCGTTCCGTAAACTGCGGCGGTCGAGGAGAAGATGAATTGCCGGACACCTGCCTTGATCGCGGTATCAAGAAGGGCACACGTGTTCATGGTGTTGTTGCTGTAGTACCCGAGTGGATCGACAACAGATTCCGGTACTACAATCGACGCGGCAAAATGGATTATCGCAGTCACGTTCTGCCGTGCGATGATCTCCCCGACAAGCGTGCGGTCACCAATGCTGCCCGCAACAAAGTGCACGGAAGCCGGAATCAGGAAGCGGAATCCGGTAGAGAGATTGTCGAGCACGCTCACTGACTCGCCCGCATCGACGAGGTCATGCACCATGTGGCTGCCGATGTAGCCGGCGCCCCCGGTGACCAGAACCGTCATCTCAGTGCCCCTTCATGGCCAGCCAATGTGCCCAATTATTGTAAAACCTGCATTCTGACCACCCTGGGCTTGGCATGGTTATGGCGAGCATGCTTAACGACCGGTATATGAATGCGGCAATCATGCCATGACCGAAGTTCTGTTTATCAAAACCTCTTCTCTTGGCGATGTGGTTCATCACATGCCAGCCTTGACTGACGCTCGCAAGGCGCGGAGCGACGCAACTTTTACCTGGCTTGTGGAGGAGGCATTTGCGCCGCTAGTGCAGCTGCATCCGGCCGTCGATAAGGTTATCCCCGTGGCGTCGCGGCGCTGGCGTAAGTCGCTGTACTCGCCGACGACGATGACCGAAATTGCCACGAGTTTTCATGCTATTCGGGCGCACCGCTATGATGATGTCGTCGACAGTCAAGGTCTCCTGCGTACCGCCCTGATCGCGCGCATCGCACGTGGTCGCCGGCATGGTTATGACTCTTCGAGTGTGCGAGAATCTCTTGCTACGTATTTCTACCAAAACCGCTACCGCGTCGATCGGGGTCTGCACGCGGTCGAGCGCAACCGAGTCCTGACGGGCCTGGCGCTCGGCTATGAGCCGCCCGGACAACCCGACTATGGCCTCGACCGTGCTCGATTTGCGAATTCGGGCTCGCACTATGCGATGTTTTTGCATGGAACTGCACGGCCGGAAAAGCAATGGCCGCAGACGCACTGGATCAAGCTCGGCCAGGCGCTTGGTGGCGAAGTGGTGTTGCCTTGGGGGAGCGAACCTGAGCGCACGCGCAGTGAACGAATTGCAGCGGAGGTGAGAGACGCGCGTGTTCCCCGGCACGTACCCCTGGACCAAGTTGCCCAGATGGTCGCCGGTGCACGATACGTTGTTGGCGTCGATACAGGGCTGCTGCACCTCGCGGCCGCCTTTGGTGTGCCATTGGTCGCGATCTTTACCGGCAGCAATCCGAAATTGACAGCACCTATTGGCAGGGGACCGGTTCACGTCATTGGCGACGATGGCATAATGCCATCGGTCGATGACGTCGTCGATGCAGTAAAAAAAATTATGCGGTAAGTTCGGGTTACGCAGTGCCTGCCCGAAGGAGGTCATGCACGTGTACGATTCCGACCGGCTTGCCGCCTTCGACCGCAAACAGCGCGGTCACCTTCATCACGTTGAGTAGATCGAGCGTCTCGCTCAGCAATTGATCCGGCCTTACGGTCTTGGGTCTGCGTGTCATCACATCGTCGACGCGGGCATCGAGTAAATTGCTACGCATGTGGCGACGCAGATCGCCATCGGTGATAATTCCAACCAGGAGTCCGCGTGGATCGGTAATACCGACGCAGCCGAAACCTTTGGCGGTCATCTCTAGGATTGCATCCGACATGCGCGTGCCGAGCGGAGCGAGTGGCATTGTCACGTTTGTGTGCATGAGATCGCGCACAGTTTTCAGCAGGGTTCCGAGCTTTCCGCCCGGATGAAGCAGGCCGAAGTCGAGCGCCGTAAAGCCATGGCTTTCCAACAATGCGATGCACAGAGCGTCCCCGAGCGCAAGCTGCATCAACGAGGATGTCGTTGGCGCGAGATTGTGAGGGCATGCCTCACGCGCCTGCGGCAGCAGAAGCACCACATCTGCAATCTTCGCCAGAGCGCTTTCTGCGATCGCGGTCATCGCGATAAGCTTGATTGCGTGCCGGCGCGAATAGTCCGTGATATTTTTGAGTTCGGCCGTTTCGCCCGACCACGACAGAGCCAGTATGACATCATTGTTTGCGATCATTCCCAGATCGCCGTGGCTCGCCTCGCCCGGATGCACGAAAAATGCCGGGGTTCCGGTCGACGCCAGCGTCGAAGCAATTTTACGCGCGACATGACCCGATTTGCCCATACCGGTCACGATCACACGGCCTTCGGTCGCACGAATAATGTCTACGGCGGTTGCAAAGGACGTCCCGAGTCCGTTGCGCAATGCAGCTGCCAGCGCGTCAACGCCGCTGCCTTCCGCGTCCAAGGTGCGCAAAGCCGATGCGATCGCGGCTTGCATTCGGTCACTGGTGATTTGCGCAGATTTCGGTTTGGCCATGGCTGCCCGATAGCACAAATACGTTGTCACGTTAGGATCAGCTCGTCCAGTCGTTAATGCACGTTAGTAAAGTAATGCCTTCATGCTATTGGGCGCGAGGCTTCGTGTCCGCAAGGACGCGCCGCGCGGTGGCAAGCACGGTCTTGACTGCGACGTCTTCGGTGCGCCGATGCTGGACAGCCCTATTGCCCTCAGCGCGGGCTCTGGCTTTCGCTTCGTCGTTACCGTCCGGTTCAAGGATCGCAGCGATCGGATTGAGCGGTTTCCAATGCCACGGACTAGTCGGGCCAAAGATCGCGATCGTCGGCGTTCCGATAGCAGCGGATATATGCATCAAGCCGGAGTCGTTGGTGACCGCGAGATCCGCCGCCGTCAGTGCCATTATCGCGTTGCGGAGATCGTCGCTCGTCAGGTCACGCACGCGGCTGCCAGCAGTTGCCACGATTTGTTTCGCCAAAGGTGTTTCGGTCGGTCCACCCAGCACCCAAACGGATGCACCGTCTTTCACAAGAGCGGTCGCGAGCTGAGCATAGTGGCTCACAGGCCAGGCCTTGCCGGTGCCAACAGCGCCTGGTGAGAGGGTAACCACGGGATGTGGATCATTCGCGAGGCCTCGTTGCACACACCACGAATCCAGTTCCGGGAGCGGTACTTTCAATTCGGGCAGCGGCCACTCACTGGGGCATGCCGCATTCTTCGAGAGCGCCAAGGCACCCATCTGGTCGATCATGCGGGGCAACTTGCGTTCGCCGAATCGTACGTCATTCAACAGTCCAAAACGGAACTCGCCAGCAAAGCCTGTTCGTACCGGTATGCCAGCAAGCCAAGCCGCAAGGGCGGCCTTCCATTTGCGTGACATCACCAGCGCTTGTCCGTAGTGGCCTTTGCGCAGCCGGCCAGCGAGGTCCCGCTGTAATGCCATTCCAAGCCGGCGTCGCGGTAAATCGGCGATGATCGCCTGTCGAACGCCGGGCATATAGTCGGCGAGCGGCGC
>Ga0066903_100002812_pt1 | contig 13855 bp, 12 predicted proteins | sample PanSoiMetaGPlot1_FD_67491 | JGI IMG/M metagenome (GOLD analysis project Ga0066903, IMG submission 67491) | Tropical forest soil microbial communities from Panama analyzed to predict greenhouse gas emissions - Panama Soil - Plot 1 (version 2) | ecosystem: Environmental > Terrestrial > Soil >... | reverse complement strand
GGCCTGCTCGTCGGCCTTCAGCTGATTGAGACCGACCAGCCGGTAGACCTCCGACAGCGGCACGATCAGCTCGTCGACGGCGGCCGCAGTTCCTGACCGTCGGATCGTCTTCAGCGCCTGCTGCGTCGCGCGAATCGATGCACGCAGCCCCTGGTTGGCGAAAATGACCATCTTGAAACCGAGGCGCGCGAGCTCGTCGACCGTCGTCCTCTGATACGTCGTTGGCACGCAAACGAGCGGCGTCAGGCGATCCCACTCTTCGGCGAAGCGCGCAACTTCATCGACCGTCGACTGGCTCGAGTGAATCAGGATCGCATCGGCGCCGGCGTCGGCGTAGGCACGGCCGCGGCGCAGCGCTTCCTCAAGACCCCAACCGGCGATCAGCGCTTCGGTCCGCGCGATGATCACGAACTCGCGCGAGCCGCTCTTCACGCACGCCGTGATCTTCAGGACCTGCTCGTCGAGCTCGGCCAGCCGACGCTTGACGCCTGGATAAAAGCTGCAGCGCTTCGGATAGACGTTGTCTTCGACGCACAGGCCGGCACAGCCTGCCGCTTCGAAGCGTTGCACCGTGCGGATGGCGTTGATGGCGTTGCCAAACCCGGTGTCGCAGTCGGCCACAACCGGGAGGCGGACCGCGTCGGCGATCGCGCGGGCTGCCTCCAGCGTTTCGGTCATCGTCAGAATACTGGCATCAGGAACGCCATGACTGGCGCTGATCTCGAACCCGCTGGCCCAGATGCCGTGGAAGCCAGCCTCTTCCACGAGGCGCGCGCTCAGTCCATCATGCGCTCCGGCGAGCACAATTGGACCAGGCGTCGCAAACAGACGCCGCAAGGCTGCAGCGCTGCGGCTGTTCGAATCGTTGTCAGAAGACATGTCGAGCCTCGAACAATACCATGGGGACAACAGAAGATTGAGGATGTGAAGTGTTAGCGCAGCAGCGCCACGATCGCGGCCACCAGCGCGGCGCCGGCCAGCGCATCCAGGCAGTAGTGATACCGTCCGACGATCGTCGCGAGCGCGATCAAGATGGCGGCAGCCAACAACACCGCACCGGCAAGCGGCAGGATTTCGCCGACCGCAATCGCCACGGCCAGCGAACCGGCAACGTGCCCGCTCGGAAACGTATTGACGCGGATCGTGAACGTCGTGACCATTCGCTCCGCCAGATCGTGAATGACGCGGTCGGCGAGCACCGGCTTCCGCTCGAGCGCCCACGGGGGCCTCGTCTGGATGAACGCCAGCGGTGCGAACGAACCGAACTCCGCAGCGACCACCAACGACCAATAGCGATCAGCGGCGGCGGCATGGCCTGCCAGCACCAGAATCAGAAAGCCGGCGCCAATCAGAATGAAACAACCCATGTAGGCGATTTCGAGGACGGCGAGCAGCGGACGAGGCCATTTGGCGAAGCGCGTTGATGGCTCACCGAGCAGACGGCGATCCCACGCCGCCAGCCATGCCTCGATGCGCGTCGACGGAGCGACGAACAGCAGCGCGCTGGCATAGTAGCCGATGAGAATGGTTGCCGCCGGCGCCCATTGCCGCAGCAGCGGCACGTCTGCCCGCGCGTTCGCGCCGATTGCCGCGATCGCGGACGCCGCGATTGCCAGCACCAGGCCGCGCCTGCGCCACGTCAGCGGACGCAACCAGCACACGATCGCCAGATAAGCAAAGTATGCGGTCGCAATCCGCTCTGAGGTCCACACGCGCGTGGACAATAATAGCCGCGTGCCCTCGATCAGCGTTCGTCCGGTCGATGGACGCGTGGACTTCGCGCGCTTCATCAACCATCCATACGAACGTCACCGTCACGATCCGCATTGGGTTCCGCCGCTGCGCTGGGGTGAACGCGAGCGGCTGATGCCCCGCAAAAACCCGTTCTTCGAACACGCCGAGGTGGCGTTGTTCCTGGCAGTCATCGACGATCGCGTGGTCGGGCGAATCGCCGCCATCGACGATCGCCTGCATCTCCACACGCATCGTGACAACACGGCGCTGTTTGGTTTTTTCGAAGCGCCGGATGCCGGCACCGCCGCCGCGTTGCTGAACGCTGCCGAACAGTGGGCACGGCAACGCGGCCGTGAACGGCTTCGCGGACCGATCAATCCGACGCTCAACGACAACGCCGGACTGCTGATCGACGGTTTCGATTCCGACCCGATGATTCTGATGCCGCACAATCCGCCGGAATATGCCAGGTTCATCGAGGCTGCGGGTTATCGGAAGGCCAAGGATCTGTTTGCCTGGCTCTATTGCGTCGATCGGGAACCGCCCGCGACGATCGCGCGGCTGGCGGAGCGGCTGCGCGAGCGGGTCGGCCTCACGATCCGCCCGTTCAACATTGCGGAATTCTCGCGCGAAGCCGCGCGTCTCCGCGAGCTCTACACCGCGGCATGGGAGAACAACTGGGGATTCACCGCGCCGACTGCGGCCGAATTCGCACGGCTGGCGCAGGAGATGAAGCCGATCTTCGACCCGCGTATCGCCGTGTGCGCGGAAGACGGTGGCCGGATGGTTGCCTGCGTTGTGGCCGTCCCCGACGTGAACCAGGCCTTGAAAGGAACCGGCGGAACGCTATTCCCCACCGGTCTCGTCAGGCTGTTGCGCCGGAGGCGCTACATCACTCAGGCCCGCGTGCTGCTCGTCGGGATCGATCCGCAGTACCGGCTTCTTGGACTGTATCCCCTGTTGATGCTGGAGTTGCACCGCCAGGCGCTCGCGGCCGGCTACCGGCACCTGGAGTTCTCCTGGACGCTCGAGGACAACCGCGACGTGAACGGTCCGGCGGAACAGGCCGGCGCGCGGCGTTACAAGACCTACCGCATCTACGAGAAGGCGATCGCGTCGTGAAACGGATCGCAGTGACCGGCGCGAGCGGCTTCATCGGCCGTCACGTCACCGAGGCACTGGCGGCACGCGGCGATCAGCCAATCCCCATCCCGCGGCCGTTCCTCCGATCGACGCTTGCGTCGCGCTTCGACGGATGCGACGCGGTCGTTCATCTCGCCGGCGTCATTGCGGCGACGCGCGACGCCGACTTCTATCGCGCCAACGTTGACGGCACCCGCGTCGTTGCAGAGGCGGCCGCCGATGCCGGCGCGCGGCTGATCGACGTCTCCAGCCTCGCCGCCGCCGGACCAGCGTCACCGGCGTCGCCGCGGACCGAAGACGATCCGCCGGCTCCGGTGAATGCCTACGGTCGCAGCAAACTGGAAGGTGAACGAGCCGTTGCGGCGGTGGCCGGCCTTCGCTGGACGGTACTGCGTCCTGGCGTGGTGTATGGCCCTCAGGACCGTGCATTGCGGCCGTTGTTTCAGTATGCGCGCCGCGGCCTTGCGCCGCTCGTCGGCGCACCGGATGCGGCATACACGTTCATATATATCGCCGATGCCGTCCGCGCGATACTGGCCGGCGTCGATCGCGGCGGCGATCGCGACGTGGTCTTCCTGGGTCATCCGGATCCCGTTTCACCCAGGTACCTGATCGAAACGATCCGGGAGCTCGCCGGATCGCGTGCCGCCATCCTGCCGATTCCCAGGGCAATCACCAGGCTCGCCGCCGAACTCGGGGAACTCTCCGGCGTCGTCACCGGCAGGCCGGCGACGATCAATCGTCGCCGGTTCGCCGAGCTCTACTCTCCGGGATTCGTGTGCTGCGTGGATCGGATGAAAGAGCACCTCGGCGTCACCGCGGAGGTCGGGCTGCGGTCGGGTCTCACCCACTCGGCTGAGTGGTATCTGAAGTCGTGAACAGCGTTGTCAGCGGTCGGCGACCAGCGGTGCGGCCTTGCCAACGAGCGATCCAACGCTGGCGAAGATTTCGAGCGCGCGCCCTATCTGCGCCGGCGTGTGCGCGGCCGAGCAGCTCGCGCGCAGAACGCACTCATCCTTGGGACAGCCCGGCGGCACGATCACGTTGACATAGAGCCCGGCGATCAGCAGCTCGTGCCACAGCGCGACGGTGCGCGCTTCGTCGCCGGTCAGAATCGGCACAATCGGCGACTCACCGGCGCCGATGGCGTAACCGATATCCGTCAAGCCCCGCCGCAGCTGCCGGATGTTCGACCACAATCGCTCCCGCAGTTCGGGATGATCGCGGGCAACGCGCAGCGCCGCAGACACGCTGGCGATGTTCGAAGGCGAGCCGGACGCGGTGAAAACGTAAGCCCGCGCCAGGTAATGCAGCGTGCGCAACTCCGGGTGATCAGACACACACACGCCGCCAATGCCCGCCAGCGACTTCGAAAAGGTCCCGACCACGAAATCGACGCGATCGAGAACGCCCTGGTCCTCCGAGCAACCCAGACCTTTTGCTCCGTAGGTGCCGAGCGAGTGGGCCTCGTCGACCATCAAGTAGGCACCGTTTGCCCGGCACACTTCGACGATGTCGGCGAGCGGCGCGACGTCGCCGCGGATCGAATACAACCCCTCGACGACGACGAGGCGATTGCGATCGGTGCCCGGTAAACGTTCGAGTTTCTTGCGAAGGCTCTCGGCAGAGTTGTGCCGGAACCCGATCACCTGCGCCGCGGTCTGCCGCGTCGCGTCGTAGATGCTCGCATGACTGTCGGCGTCAATCAGGATGACGTCGTTCGGTCCGCATAAGCCGCCAATCAGCGACAGGTTCGCCTGGTAGCCGGTGCTGAAGATGATCGCGTGCCGCTTGCCGAACCACTCGGCGAATTCCTGCTCGAGCGCTTCATGAATCGCCAGGTTGCCGTTGGCGGTGCGCGATCCGGTCGTGCCGGCGCCGTACTCGGCCGCGGCGCGCTGCGCAGCGGCGACGACTTGAGGATGGACGGTCAGCCCAAGGTAGTTGTTCGACCCGAACATCAACGTGGGCCGACCCTGGATCACGACTTCACAGGGACCGAGCACCCGATCGATCGTGGTACGGCCGGGCAGCGACGACAGTCCCGCGAAGGGGATGCCGCGCTGTTCGACCGCGCGCAGTTTATCGAGAAGATCCATAGGCCTCAGCTTCGTAGCGGGCCCGCGTCGCGGCCCGCTGCACCTTCCCGCTGGTCGTCCGCCCGATCGTTCCACTCGGCACGATCGCCACGTCGTCGACGTAGAGGCCGAACAGATTACCGATCTGCCGGCGAATCGCTTCCATCAGGATATCGCCCGGCACCGTCCCGCTGGGTTCGACGACGATGACCACACGGTCGGCCCGTCCCGCGACACTCGATCCAAACGCCACCACACGGCCCCGCCTCACGCCTGCGAGGTCGTCCACTGCCCATTCGAGATCCTGCGGGTGATATTTGCGGCCGTTGACGATGATGATGTCTTTGAGCCGGCCGCAGACGAACAGCTCACCGCCCGAAAGAAAGCCCAAGTCACCGGTATGAAGCCAGCCGTTGCGAATCGTCTGCGCGGTCAGGGCGTCCTGCTTATAGTAACCCAGCATTACGGACGGTCCGGCGAGGACAATCTCCCCCACCTGACGCTCGGGCAGGACGGTGCCCGTTTCGTTCACGATGCGAAGTTCGTGCCCCGGAAATGGACGTCCGCAGCTCACCAATGTCACCGTTCCGTCTCGACCTCCCGACGAGTGGACTGATGAGGCGGTCTCCGTCTTTGGTCTCCGATTACGAGGAGGGAAGGTCGCGGCGAGCACGTGCTCCGCCAGGCCATAGGTGGGAAAGAACGCGGTGTCGCGAAACCCGGCCGACGCGAATCGCGCCGCGAAGGCAGCCAGTGTCGGCGCGTGAACCGGTTCGGCGCCGCATCCCGCGACTCGCCACGACGACAGATTCAGATCGGCCAACTCGGCGTCCTTGATGCGCCGTGCGCACAAATCGAACGCGAAGTTGGGCGCGAAACTGATGGTCCCGCGGTGCCGCGTGATCGCCCGCAGCCATTCGGCGGGACGCCGTACAAACATCGTCGGCGGCATTAGAACGCCCGTCTTACCGGCGTAAACGGGGCCGAGGGCCATACCGACCAGGCCCATGTCGTGGTTCAGCGGGAGCCAGCTCACGGCAACGTCGTCGCCGCTGACCGCCAGTCCAGCCGGTCCGTTGATGGCCTCGACGTTGGCGCTCACGTTCCGGTGCGACAGCACCACGCCCTTGGGGATCGAGGTGGATCCGGAAGTGAACTGCACAAACGCGATGTCGTCCAGCGATGGGCGGCGATCCGGTTCGACGGCCGGCGCGTTGAGCGACTCGCGTGTGAACACGGTCCATGGATCGGCGGAGGTCAAGGCGAGCGTCGAGAAGTGTGGAGCGAGCTCCGTCGAAGTAATCAGGGCTCTCGCCCGCGCCGATCGCAGGATGGGCTGGGTGAGCTCGAAGTATCGACCAAACTCGGTGGTCGGTCCCGGAGGATAGAGCGACGCTGGGATCACGCCGGCGATCGAGGCGCCGAACAAGGCCGTGAGGTACTCCTCGGCATCGGGCAGCACGATTGCCACGACGTCGTCACGGCCGAGCCCCGCTTCGCGCAGCGAGCGGCCGACGCTCAGCGCACTGCGATAGATCTCGGCATAGCTGCGCGACGTATCGACGCCGTCGACCACGAAGCAGTAGCCGACGCCGGATTGTGCGGCGTCAGCCAATGCGTCGGGCAGGGTCCGCATCCGGAACATCAGGCAGACGGCCGATCCGCCGTGTCGGCCCGTTCGGCGATGAGCCGCGCGACCTGCGCCACGACCTGTGCGACCGTCCGCGTCGTGGGCACGTCGTTGAGTGGAATGGAAATGTCGAATCGATCCTCGAGTTCGGCGATCACTTCGAGGACCTGAAGCGAATCGAACCCGAGGTCGACCACGAGATCGTTATCGAGGGTCGGCTCGATGGGGCGGCGGCTGACGTGCTTGAGAACTTCGATGACGCCGTCTTCGATCGCGCCGGAACCTGGCTGCGGCTTCGTCATCAGGAGTGTCGGCGGCTTCAGAATACCATTAGCGCCCGGACGGCGGACGCGCGATCGCTGCCAGCTCGGGCTTGGCGTCCGCCGGCAGCGGATAGCGATCGACGTTCAAGATCATCGAAACGAGGTGGTAGTACCCGACATTGCAAAGCAGATCGACGACGCCGCGCTCGCCAAACGCCGCGACCGCGGCACGGAAAGTGGCGTCGCTAACATTTTTGGTGCGCAGCAGTTCTGTTTGAAAATCGTAAAGGGCGCGCTCCTCATCTCGCAGCGCGGCGGGACGCCGTCCGGCGGCAATCGCGTCGACGATGGCAGGATTCAGGCCGGCCTGCAGCGCCAGCCGTTTGTGCGCGTACCACTCGTAGTGCGCGGTCCATTCGCGGGCGGTCAGCAAGATGGCCATCTCGTTCAGTCGACTCGGCAGCGAGCTGTGATACCGGACGCGGGCGCCAAGCTGCTGAACCGCGTCGCCCATCTCGGGGCTGCGCAGCAGCACGTTGAACGGTCCGCCGGTACCGCCGCGCTCGCCCGACAGGAGGTGCTCGATCATCGTGCGCTGCTCCGGCGACATCTCATCGTAGGCCAATGGCCTGAACCGATCGCCGACGAGGCGGACATCGCGCGCCGACGGCGCCTGCGCGGATGCGGCAGCCAAAGCCCCGACGACAACGACTACGGCAGCAGCGATCGTGCGGCGAATCATGCGGCCTCCTTCAATGCGCGATACGGCGGGGAACCAGCGGCTGGGCGGCAGCCAGCGATTTTAGATCCTGTTCCTCGTGGTACGCCTCGTCCGCGTTCACCGCCCACAGGTCGTGCCTCTCACCGAAGTAATTCCGGACAGCCAGGCGAGCGGTCAGCATCGAATGGTCCTGATTGTTGTACTTGTGCATACCGTTGCGACCCACCAGCTGGAGGTTGCCTATCGGGTCAGTGACGCTCCGTGCATCAGCAAGCGCACACTCATACGTTTCATCGTAGACCGGGTAGGCACGCTGCACCCGGGCGACGGTGGCGTCGACGACACGCGCGCCGCGGCTGATGCCTATCGACTCCACTTCGCGGGCGGCCAGCGCGATCAGCTGCCCATCATCCATCGTCCATAAATCGTCGCCTTCGGTGCAGAAATATTCGAGGCCGAGACAGGTTCGGGACTGATCCGGCACCATGTCCGGACTCCAGTTCTTGAAGTTCTGGATCCGGCCGACGCGGACCGCCGGATCGTGGACGTAGATCCAGTTGTCCGGGAAAAGGTCCGCGTGGTCGAGGATCAGCGCGACAGTCAGGAAGTCGCGGTACTTCAAGCGATCGGTCGACGCACGCGCGCGCTCCGGCGGCTCGGGCTTCAACGCGTGGATCAATTGTTTTACGGGCATGGTGGAAATGACGTGGCTTGCCGCCTGAATGGTGCGGCCGCCGGCTGATTCGATCGTCACATGCGTGATCGCCGACCCGTCGTGGCGAAGCTCGACGACGCGGGAGTCGAGCTCGATGCGGCCGCCCGCATCGACAATGCGATCGCGGCACACCTCCCACATCATCCCCGGACCGAACCGCGGGTACTCGAACTCATGAATCAACGTTTTGATCCCGTTGTGCGCCGGGCGCAGCATCGTGACGACCGCTGTCCAGAGCGAGAGTCCCTTGATTCGCTGGGCCGCCCATTGCGCGCCGATCTCGCTGCAAGGGATGCCCCACACTTTCTCGGTATAACTGCGAAAGAACATCTCGTAGAGACGCCGGCCGAAGCGGTTGACGATCCAGTCCTCGAAGCTGGCCTCGGGCTGCTGCGGCGACAGCTGTGCGCGCAGGTAGCTCAGTGCAACCGCGGCGCTGGTCGAAAACCCGAGGTTGGCGAGAACGTTCGACGCTTTCAACGGGTAATCGTAGAAGCGCTGCCGATAGTAGATGCGCGACAGCCGCGGACGCTGCAGCAGCTCGTCGCCGAGCAGCTCGTGCCAGAGTTCGCGGACCGCCGCAACCTTCGTGAAGAAACGATGGCCGCCGATGTCGAAGCGGTAGTCCTTGTAAACGACCGTTTTCGCGAGGCCCCCCACCTGGGTGTCGCCGTCGAAGACAACGGTCGGCACGCCGCGACGCGTCAGGTCGTACGCGGCCGTGAGCCCGGCTGGCCCGGCTCCGATCACCACGACGGGCCGATCGGCGGACGCGAGTAGCACCGCGGTAGGATATGTCAGATGCGCGGCTTCGCGGTCATCGCGGTCATTCTGATCGGCGTCAGCGCCGCGGCCGGCCAAATCGATCCGCGCACGGCGCTCCTCGAACGGACGGCCTGGGATGCGCTGGCCGCCGGCCACCCGAGCGCTGCCGCCGCCGCCTTTCGTGAGGCGCTGGCGGCCGACCCGAAAAACGCGCGGCTGCATCTTGGCGCCGCTGTAGCCGCATCGCTCGATCGGCGCGACAATGACGCGAAGAGCGAAGCCGAGCAGGCGCTCGCGCTCGATCCCACTCTGCACGTGGCGCGCGCGCTGCTCGGACAGATTCTTTACCGACAGAAGGATTTGCCGGGAGCGATTCGCACCTACGAACTGCTGGCCGCGCAAGCTGCCGACGGAAGCGACGCGCGCGACGCGCGTGCCACCTTGACGCGGTGGCGCCGCGAGCAGGAACTGCTCGAACGGATGCAGCAAGCGGTCGGCACGCACTTCACGGTATCGTTCGAAGGGCCTGAGGAAGCGGAACTGGCGACGCAGGCCATTGCTGCGCTCGACCGCGCCTATTGGCGCATCGGCGAAGTCTTTGCGGTCTACGCCGTCGATCCGATCGGCGTCGTGCTGTACACGACCGAACAGTTCAGGGACATCACCCGCTCGCCGACATGGGCGGCCGGCGCGTATGACGGCATCATTCGCGTGCCGATGCGCGGCGCCCTCGAACAATCCGCCGAGCTCGAACGGGTGCTCGCCCACGAATTCACCCATGCGCTGATTCATTCGCTCGCACCGCGCGGCGTGCCGGCATGGCTGAACGAAGGATTGGCCACCACGCTCGAAGCCAGCGATGCCAATTGGAGCCCCCAGCAACTGGCCGGCGCATCGCCGCCCGCGCTGGAACAGCTGCAGCGCGGGTTCGGGCGGTTGAGCGGCCGCGACGCGATCCTCGCTTACGCAACCAGCGCCGTGGCGGCGCGCCGGCTGCTCGAGTCGGCCGGCGGCGTCGCCGTCGCGAATCTCCTCCGGGACCTCGGCGCGGGAACGCCGTTCGACGCGGCGTTTCTGCATCGCATCCAGCGTTCGTTCAGCCAGTTTCAGGCCGAGCTGTTCTGACCTGTTCAGCGTGCACAACTCCTGTGATGCCGTACTCACGAGATTGTCGAGACGTTCCTGACCCTTTCCAGCAAGTGGACGCGTGTCTTCAAGCCAGAAGCGACGCGAACAACCCCGCTGCGCAAAGCGCCGACGCCACGCAGAGGGTTGGCATACACTGACGCAGTGGGCGTAGAAACCCCGTCGGCTGTCCAGCAGGCAATCGTCGATCTCAAACAACTGCTCGGCGGCCGCGCCAACGATTCGGATGTCGTTCGCGATCACCATAGCCGCGGCGAGTCGTACCACCAGCCGGCTCCGCCCGACATCGTCTGCTTTCCGACGACGACGCGCGAGGTATCGGAAATCCTGAAGGTCAGCGCCCGTTACCGGGTGCCGGTGGTTCCATTCGGCGCCGGCACATCGCTTGAAGCGCACGTCAACGCCATCCACGGCGGCATCTCGGTGGATCTTCGAGAAATGAATCGGATCGTCCGCATCGGTACCGAGGATCTCGATGCCACCGTTGAAGCGGGCGTGACGCGCAAGCAGCTGAACAAGGCGCTGAACAATACCGGCCTAACCTTTCCAATCGATCCAGGCGCCGACGCCACGATCGGCGGCATGACCGCGACGCGGGCGTCGGGAACAACGGCCGTACGCTATGGAACGATGCGTGAGAACGTGCTCGGGCTGACAGCAGTACTCGCCGATGGGTGCATCATTTCGACCGGCACGCGGGCGAGGAAATCGTCGGCCGGCTACGACCTCACGCGCCTGTTCGTCGGATCCGAGGGAACGTTGGGCGTCATCACCGAGGTCACTCTTCGCCTTCATCCGCTGCCCGAAGCGGTATCGGCCGCAGTTTGCTCCTTCCAATCGATGGCCGGCGCGGTGCAGACGGTGATCGCGACCATTCAACTGGGCATCCCAGTGGCGCGCATCGAGCTGATCGACGAACGGCAGATGGCGGCTGTGAACCGCCATTCGCAGACCGCCTACGCGGTTGCGCCGACGCTGTTCTTCGAATTTCACAGCGACAGCCAACGGCACGTCGCCGATCAGGCCGAGGCGGTTCAAGGCCTCGCGGCCGAGCGGGGCGGCTGCGGCTTCCAATTCGCAACCCGTCTGGAGGACCGCGAGCGGCTGTGGCAGGCGCGCCATGACGCGTTGTACGCGGCGATCGCCCTTCGTCCGAACGCGCGCGCATGGACCACGGACGTCTGCGTCCCGATCTCGCGACTGGCGGACTGCATTCTCGAGACCTGTCGCGACAACGAAGGGGCCAGCTTCCCGATCTGCCTGGTCGGCCATGCCGGCGACGGCAACTTCCACCTCCTCTATGTGCTCGATCCCGCCAACCGTGCAGAACTCGACGAGGCGAGCCGATTAAACGATCGACTCGTCAAGCGCGCCCTTTCGATGGACGGAACGTGCAGCGGCGAGCACGGAGTGGGTTACGGGAAGATGAAGTACCTCGAAGCGGAGCACGGTCCTGCACTCGCGGTGATGCGCTCGATCAAACGCGCGCTCGACCCGGATAACCGGATGAATCCCGGAAAGATGATCACACCATGAAGCGTCTCTGGTTCCTCCTGGCCGCGCTGCTCGTTCTGCAGCACGACACCGCCGCGCAGGCGCGAAACTTCGGCTGGAAAGTCACCGGCCGCGACGGAGCGATCTATCTCGTCGGCTCGGTGCATCTCCTGACTAAAGACGTTTATCCGCTTCATCCTGCGCTCGAGTCCGCTTACAAGGATTCGGATCTGCTCGTCGAGGAAGTCGACCTCGCCGACATGACCGGCCCGGGCGCGCAAATGGCGATGCTGCAGAAAGGCATGCAGCCATCCTCTACCCCGATCGACAAAGTGCTGTCACCGTCCACCATGGCGCTGCTCCAGAAGAAGGCGACGGACCTGAATCTGCCGATTGAAGCGCTCAAGCAGTTCAAGCCGTGGATGATCGCATTGACGATCGAGGCAATGCAGTGGCAGAAGGCCGGTTTCGATCCGCAGTACGGGCTCGACATGCACTTCTACGACCAGGCCAAGACGGACAACAAGTCGGTGCAGGGCCTCGAAACCGTCGACTATCAGCTGGCGCGCTTCGACGAGATGCCGCCCGAGCTGCAGGATCACCTGCTCGCCGAAACGCTGAAGGAAGTCGATACCGAACAACAGAGCATGGCGAAGCTGATCGAGGCGTGGCGAACCGGCGACGCGGCGACGCTCGAGAAGATCGTGCTCAAGGACCTGCAGCAGGAGCCGCAGCTTTACCAGCGGCTGCTGGTCGAGCGCAACAAGAACTGGATGCCGAAGCTCGAAGCGCTGTTCGCCCGCCGCTCGCGCGCCCTGGTCGTCGTCGGCGCGGCCCATCTGGTCGGCCCCGACGGACTGCTGGCGATGCTGAAGAGCAAGGGATTCAGGGTTGAACAAATCTAGAAGGACATTCCCATTGCTCATTTCTTGATGGCGATCGGCGTATCGTCGCGATTCCCCCATTCTTCCCAAGCACCGTAATAGTTGCGGAGGTTCGTATAGCCAATCAGGTGGAGCGCGAATAGATCGACCGACGCGCGCATGCCGACCTGACAATACGCAATCACCTGCTGCGATGGCAGGACACCGCGGTCCTGGTAGATCTTCCTGATCTCGTCCGCCGGCTTGAACGTCTTCGTCTGCGGATCGAGCAGGTCTTCCCAATAGACCGGTACGGACGACTCGATGAAACCCGCGCGCTTGATGCCGCGGAGATCGCGGCCTTCGATTTCGCCGACCGTACGCGCGTCGACGATCCTGACGCCAGGCTTGTTGATCGCCGCCATCACGTCGCTGGCCGTCGCTACCATCTCGGGATGCGGACGGGCGGTGAAGGTCGCCGGCGGCGGCTTCGGAGTGTCGGTCGCTTTGGCGCGGTTCTCCGCGGTCCATTTAATCCAGCCGCCGTTCATCAGCGCGACATCCGGATGGCCGAAATAGTTCAGAATCCACCACAGACGCGCCGCGTAGATGCCGCCGCGTTCGTCGTAGACGACGACGCGTGTTCGATCGCCGATGCCGAGCGCACCGATCAGGGATGCGAACGCTGCGGGTGTCGGCAGAAACGTCGGTGGCGCCTTGGCGTCGCGAATCGCAACCGGCGAGAGATACACCGCGCCCGGCACGTGGCCGTCGGCGTATCCCGACTGACGCATGTCGACAATCCGTAGATCAGCGTCGGTCGCATGCGCGACGACCCACGCGGTGTCGACGAGCTGTTCCGGATGGGCGTAGATCGCGGCCGCCTGAAGAACGATCATGAGCAGCATGCCTGAAGTTTAGCAGCACGGCCGAAGCCGCCGATGTACGATCCAGCGATGCCTTCCCTGTCCGGCGCATCCGTCCTGGTTGCTGGCGCCGGACTTGCCGGCCTGTCCGCCGCACACGATCTCATCGCCCTCGGTGCACACGTCACGGTCGTCGACGCGCGCGACCGCGTCGGCGGCCGCGTCGTCACGGTCCGCGCCCCCTTCACCGAGGGCCAGCATGCCGAAGCGGGCGGCGACATGATCGACGAGGAGCAGCATGCGATCCGCGCGCTCGCCGCCGAATATAAGCTGTCGTTGTCGCGAATCCTGCGCCATGGCTTTGCCTACGTGCGCGCCGACTCGTCCGGCAAAGCGCGCATCGTGCGGCAGAGCGGTGGCCGGGGGTGGGCGCGCCT